>Ga0307477_10000467_pt1 | contig 44341 bp, 28 predicted proteins | sample atmos_gasesECM2C_FD_203316 | JGI IMG/M metagenome (GOLD analysis project Ga0307477, IMG submission 203316) | Hardwood forest soil microbial communities from Morgan-Monroe State Forest, Indiana, United States - atmos_gasesECM2C_515 | ecosystem: Environmental > Terrestrial > Soil > Temperate... | reverse complement strand
GAGCTCGTATGGGCGAGGGGTCCAGGTCGATTGGGCAGCCGCGGAGGACTATGACCCCTCGCCCATACGAGCTCAGAGGGGGGTTAGTGCCCCCGCACGGCCAGCGTGCTCGGGGCCTCCGGTGGTGATCCCTTCGACCCCTGGCCCAGGGTGATCCCCTATAATCCCGCCCTCACACCGGACCTCATCAGGGTGATGAGGCAACCAGGGAGAACCGATGGCGGAGCAATACATCTATGTGATGAAGGACCTGCGGAAGATCTATCCGCCCAACCGCGAGGTCTTGAAGGGCATCTGGCTGTCGTTCCTGCCCGGGGCGAAGATCGGGGTGCTGGGTCTGAACGGCGCCGGCAAGAGCACGCTGCTGAAGATCATGGCGGGCGTGGTGACGGACTTCGGCGGCGAGGCGTGGCCGGCCAAGGGAGTCAGGGTCGGCTTCCTGCAGCAGGAGCCGCGGCTCGACGAGAGCAAGGACGTGCTGGGCAACGTCGAGGAGGGGGTGGCCGGCACCCGCGCCCTGCTCACCCGCTTCGACGAGATCAACGCGCGCTTCGCCGAGGACCTGGCGCCCGAGGAGATGGAGAAGCTCCTCGAGGAGCAGGCCAGGGTCCAGGACGCCATCGACGCCGCGAACGCCTGGGAGCTCGACCGCACGCTCGAGATCGCCATGGATGCGCTGCGCGTGCCGCCCGGCGATGCCGCCGTCGGCCATCTCTCGGGTGGGGAGCGCCGCCGCGTGGCGCTCTGCCGGCTGCTGCTGCAGCGCCCCGACCTGCTGCTGCTCGACGAGCCGACCAACCATCTCGACGCGGAGTCGGTGGCCTGGCTGGAGCGCTTCCTCGCGGAGTATCCCGGCACGGTGGTGGCGATCACCCACGATCGCTACTTCCTCGACAACGTGGCCGGCTGGATCCTCGAGCTGGACCGCGGCAGCGGCATCCCGTGGGAGGGCAACTACTCCTCCTGGCTGGAGCAGAAGGAGCAGCGCCTGGCGCTCGAGGAGAAGCAGGAGTCCTCTCGCCGGCGGACCCTGCAGCGCGAGCTCGAATGGGTGCGGATGAGCCCGCGCGCCCGCCAGGCCAAGGGCAAGGCGCGCCTCACCCACTACGAGCAGCTGCTGGCCGAGGACCGCGACGCGGCCAAGCGCGTCGAGCAGAACGAGATCCACATCCCGGCCGGCCCCCGGCTGGGCGACCTGGTGGTCGAGACCAAGGGGCTGCGCAAGGGTTACGGCGACAACCTGCTCATCGACGGGTTGTCCTTCTCGCTGCCGCGCGGCGGCATCGTCGGCGTCATCGGGCCCAACGGCGCCGGCAAGACGACGCTCTTCCGCATGATCACCGGCCAGGAGCAGCCCGACGCGGGAGCGCTGCGCGTCGGCGACACGGTGAAGATCGCCTACGCCGATCAGAGCCGCGACGACCTGGAGCCGGAGAGGGCGGTCTGGGAGGCGATCTCGGACGGCAGGGACGTGGTGGACCTCGGCGGCCGCGAGGTGCCGGCCCGCTCCTACGCCGCGGCGTTCAACTTCAAGGGGTCCGATCAGCAGAAGCGGGTCAAGGACCTCTCGGGCGGCGAGCGCAACCGGCTGCACCTCGCGCGCACCCTGCGCGCCGGCGGCAACCTGCTGCTGCTCGACGAGCCCACCAACGATCTCGACGTGGACACCCTGCGGGCGCTCGAGGAGGCGCTGCTCGCCTTCGCCGGCTGCGCGGTGGTGATCAGCCACGACCGCTGGTTCCTCGATCGCATCGCCACGCACATCCTGGCCTTCGAGGGCGATTCCCAGGTCGTCTGGTTCGAGGGCAACTACGAGGCCTACGAAGCCGACCGCCGGCGGCGCCTCGGCGCCGAGGCCGACCAGCCGCACCGCATCCGCTACAAGCGGCTCGCCAAGGCCTGATCCCCTCCCCCTTCACCGGGGAGCTTGGTCCAGTCCCCGTAGACCTTTTTTCAAAACACGGCGGGGCGCGCGGGAGAGACGCGCGCCTCATCCCCTTCATTCCACGAGGCTAGGCCGCGGACCGGCGCTGGCATTGGGGTTGCACTCACACAGGAGCGACGAGCGAGGTGGCGGGAGGGGACGTCACGATCCGGGCAGAGCAGTCCCGGGCGAATTGCAAGCTTTCGTGTTCCCGCCGCGCGATGCGGCCGGCTCACCACGTCCATCTCGCAGCATTGGAACGGGAGGCGCTCGTACAGCTCCCGGCGAACGAGGATCCAGTCCGACACTACGAGAGGAGTTACTCGATGCAGCGCAAACTCTTTTCCCTGTTCCTGAGCCTGCTGGTGGCCGCGGCCCTGGCCGCCGCCGCGCAGACCTCCGGAACAGGTTCGAGCTCGGCCGGGACGAGCCCCACCGGTAGCACCGCGACCAGCGGGAGCAGCTCCACCGGCACCCCCTCCATGGGCACCACGAGCACGCCCACGGACAACACCACGCCCAGCACGACATCTACGCCCAGCACGTCCTCCACGCCCAGCACGACGAGCACGGAGACCGTCGGCACCGGGACCGGGACGAGCACGACCGGCGCCAACCCGAATCCCTCCGGCGCCGCGATGGGTTCCAGCGGCACCGGCACCAGCAACTACAGCACTGGCAGCAGCACCTCCGGGACCGGCACCACCGCGGGCGGCGGCAGCAGCGCCACCGGCAGCACGACCGACACCAGCGTCTCCGGCAGCATGACTGACACCAGCGCCACCGGCACCGGCAGCAGCACTGCCGCCGACACCTCGTCGACCACCGGTGGCAGCAGCTCGCTGCCGCGCACGGCCAGCGGCCTGCCCCTGCTCACCGTCATCGGCCTGCTGGCAGTGGCCGGCGCGCTGATGGTTCGCTCGCTCGCGCGGCGCAACGCCTGATCGTCGCGCCGTCGCGAAATCGGCCAACAACGAGAGGAGCTATCCATGAAGCGCAACGCCCTTTACATCTTCCTCATCCTGGTTCTGGCCACCGCCCTGGCGGCGCTGGCGCAGAGCCCGACCTCCTCCAACATGGGTGGGTCGCAGACGAAGGACCCCTACGGGGCCACTCTCGACCATCCGAACCCGGGCTCGACGGCTGGTGCCACCGGCCAGTCCGCGACGCAGACCAACGTCAACGAGGGCCAGACCCCGGCGAGCGGCGCCACCACGGCCGCCACGCCGGAGACGACGCCGAGCACCAGCTCCACGACCACGTCGACCACTGTCGACAACACCGGCGGCAGCTCGACCTCGACCTCGACCACCGACAACAGCGGCACCGCCAATGACACGAGCACCACTGCCGGCGGCAAGCTGCCGCGCACGGCCAGCGATCTCCCGCTTCTCGCCACCATCGGCCTGCTGGCCCTCGGCGGCGCGCTGACGGTCCGTTCGCTCGCCAAGCGGAACACTTAGGCCGCGCGCTCGCGCACGGCGTTTACTCTTGACTCGAACCTGGGCACCTGGCGCCACGGCGCCAGGTGTCCGTGTCTGGTTCGGACGGGTTGGAGATGCCCACCCGCCTGCTGCCGTTCGTCGCCGCGCCTGAGGTGTCCCGGATGCCCTACATCTTGAAGGAGAGCCTGAGCCGCAAGGGCACGCTGCTGCTCTGGCTGGAACGCCTGCTGCTGGCCGTCGGGCTGCTCTGCCTGGGCCTGGTGGCCTTCGCGGTGATCGACGCCCGCTGGTTCGCGTACCAGGAAGGCCGCCGCCTCGACCGTGCCCTGCAGGCCCGGGAAGCGGCGGCGGGCAGCGAGTCCCGGACCTCGGCGAAGGGCCTCGCGGCGCGCCGGGCCGCGCCGGGGCCGGCGAGCGAGACCGATCGGCTCGACACCTTCCGCCCCGGCGGCCCGGCGCCGCCGCCGCCAGCCCCGGAGGGCTCGGTGCTGGGACGCATCGAGATCCCGCGCGTCGGCATCTCGTCGCTGGTGCTCGAGGGCGTCACCGGAGAGACCTTGCGGCGCGGCGTCGGCCACATCGGCGGCACCGCGTTGCCGCGTTTGCCCGGCAACCTCGGCCTGGCCGGCCATCGCGACACCGTCTTCCGCGGCCTCAAGGACATCCGGAAGGGCGACTCCGTCACCCTCGACACCCTCGACGGCACCTACCACTATGTCGTCGACTGGGCCCAGGTCGTGGATCCCGACGACGTCGGGGTCCTCGCCGTTTCCAACCAGCCCGAGCTGACCCTGGTCACCTGCTATCCCTTCTACTACGTCGGCTCGGCCCCGGAACGGTTCGTGGTGCGCGCTCATCTCCTGGGCGGCGACGGCCCGGCGACCGGCGGCGCGCTGCCCGGCGCCGCCATCGCCGCCCCCGCCGCACCGGCGAAGGCCAATGTCGCCAAGGACTCTCCCTGAACCCTGGCGAGAGATCGCGCGCTCTCGGTGAGCCCGGCCCAGCCGGTCCGTGGCCTGTCGTTGGATGGGGGATTTTCCTCCAGCCGGGTGAGGGTTTCCCCCCTGGTCTGCCCCGGTCCCTCGCCCCAGGATGAAGAAGGCATGACGCCACTACGCGTGCTGATCCTGGAAGACTCGGAGGCGGACGCGGCGCTCCTCGTCCGCGCCCTGTGCGACGGCGGGTATGCGCCGGCCTGGGAGCGCGTGGAGACGGCGGGCGCGCTGGCCGCGGCGGTCGATCGCCAGCCATGGGACGTGATCCTGGCCGCCAACGTCATGGCCCAGCTGACCGTGCGCGACGCGCTGGCAGTCGTGCGCGGCCGTGAGCTCGACCTCCCCGTCATCGTCCTGTCGTGCCAGCCGGGCGAGCCCACGGCGACCCCGGCGACCCCGGCGATCAACGCGATCGAGGCGGTCGAGGCCATGCGTGCCGGGGCCTGCGACTACATGCTCATGCGGGACCTGTCGCGGCTCGTCCCGGCGGTCGAGCGCGAGCTGCGCGAAGCGGTCGGCCGCGCCGCTCGTCACCGGGCGGAGAGCGCCCTGCGCCGGCTGGTGAAGGCGGTCGAGACGGTCGGCATCGGCATCACGGTGACGGACGTCCAGGGAAGGATCGTCTACACCAATCCGGCCGAGGCGCGGATGCACGGCTACACGGCCGAGGAGCTGGTGGGCATGCGCGCGCAGGTGCTGGCGCCGCCGCCGGCGCGGCAAGGCGTCGCGCCGCAGCGGCTCGCCGCGCTCAAGGGCTGGCGCCGCGAGAGCTTCAACATGCGCAAGGACGGCTCCCTGTTCCCGGTGCAGCTGGTGTCCGACGTCGTCACCGACGCCGCCGGCACGCCGATCGGGATCGTCACCTGCTGCGTCGACATCAGCGAGCGCCGGCAGGCCGAAGCCGCACAGCGCGCCTCCGAGGCTCGCTATCGCAAGCTCTTCGATCGCAACCTGGCGGGTGTCTACCGCGCCACCGTCGAGGGCGCGATCCTCGAGTGCAACGATGCGCTGGCGCGCATCCTCGGCTGGTCCAGCCGGGCGGAGGTGCGATCCCGCAAGGTGGCGGAGTTCTACTTCCGCAAGCGGGACTTGAAGCGCGTCATGGACGATCTCTATCGCCTGGGCACGCTCGCCGGTCACGAGATCGAGCTGCGCCGCCGCGACGGCTCCCCCGTCTGGGTGCTCGCGAATGCCAGCCTGCTCGAGGAGGGCGGCGGGCCCGTGGTCGTCGAGGGCACCCTCGTCGACATCACTCACCGCAAGCTGGCGCGGGGGCAGCTCGAGTACCAGGCGCACCATGACGCCCTGACCCGCCTGCCCAACCGTGCGCTGCTCGAGCAGCGCCTCGCGGCCGCCCTCCGTCACGCCGAGCGCGGCGGCGGCGGCCTGGCCCTGGTCTACCTCGACGTCGATCGCCTGAAGGCGATCAACGACACGCTCGGCCACGACGCCGGCGACGCGCTGCTGCGCGGTCTCGGCGATCGTCTCACGAGCTGCCTGCGCCGGGAGGACACCGTGGCGCGGGTCGGCGGCGACGAGTTCGTCATGCTCCTCCCGGCGGTGCGGACGCGGCAGGAAGCCACGGGCATCGCGCAGAAGATCCTGAAAGCCCTGGCCAAGGGCTTCCAGGTCGAGGGCCACGAGATCCAGGTCACCGCGAGCCTCGGCATCGCGCTGTACCCGGAGGACAGCAGGGACGCCGCCACCTTGCGCCGGCGGGCGGACGCCGCGCTCTACCGGGCCAAGCAGCTCGGCCGCAACACCTACCGCTTCTCTTCCCCGGACTCGGCCCCGGACTCCACCCCGGACGCCGCTCAGGACGCCGCTCAGGACGCTGCTCAGGACTCCGCTCCGGCCTCCGGCTCCGATCAGGGTTCCGTGCTGACCCTCATCCGCTGAGCGCCGCCACCGGCGCCCCTGCCGTGGCGAGCGGCAGCCAGATGGTGAAGTCGCTGCCGTGGCCGGGACCGTCGCTGTGCGCCTCGACGCGGCCGCCGTGCATCTCGACCAGGCTGCGGACCAGCGTCAGGCCGATGCCGAGCCCGCCCGCGGAGCGGTCCAGTCCCTGCGGGCCCTGGATGAAGAGGTCGAACACCCTGGGCAGCAGGTCGCCGGGGATCCCGGCGCCGCTGTCGCGGACGCGCACCATCGCGAGGCCGTCGCGGGCGGCGGCGTCGATCTCGACCAGGCCGCCGGGGTCGGTGAACTTGACGGCGTTGCGGATCAGGTTGGCGAGCACCTGCTCGATGCGCGTCGGATCGGCGACCAGGGGCAGCGGCTCGCCGGGCAGCGAGACCTGGAGACGATGGCGGCGGGCTTCCACCAGCTGGCGCGTCGACTCGACCGCGTGCCTGACCACCTCGCCGAGATCGATCGGCACGCGGCGCAGCTCGACCTTGCCGCGGGTGATCCGCGACACGTCGAGCAGGTCGTCGACCAGCCGCGCCAGGTGCTGGCTCTGGCGCCCGATGATCGCGATCGAGCGGGCCACCGGCGGCGCCAGCGAATCCATTCGCCCGAGCACGTAGGCGGCAGTCGAGACGGCGCCGAGCGGATTGCGCAGCTCGTGCGCCAGCATGGCCAGGAACTCGTCCTTGCGGCGGTCGCTCTCGGCCAGGGCCTCGGCGCGGGCGCGCAGCTCCGCCGCCAGGCGCTCGCTCTCGGCGGTGCGCTGGGCCAGGCGGTCGCGCATCTCGCGGAAGGCCGCGGACAGCCGCTCGACCTCGGTGATGCGGCTGCTCTCGAGGGGTGCCCAGGGATTGCCGGCGGTGAGCTCGCCGACGGCATCGGCCAGCGTCCCCAGTGGACGGGTGATGAGACGGGCGACCAGGATGCCGCCGGCGACCGCCAGCGGCAGCACCAGCAGCAGCGTCGCGAAGGCCAGGTCGCGGCCGCGGTCGACCCCGGCGAGCGCGGAGGCGATGGGACGTTCGATGGCCACCATCCAGCTGAAGCCGGACACCGGCGCGAAGGCCGCGAGGCGTCCGGAGGGCTCCGGCGGCGGCACGGTGGCCGCGCGGCGGTCCCAGCCGGCTTCCAGCCGCGAGGCTTCGGCCGCCAGCCCGTAGCTGCGAGCCAGCAGGTTGCCGTAGCCGTCGCCGAGCGAGACGATCGAGCCCTGGCGCACGATCCGCCGCTCGAGCGCCTGGGAACCGAAGGTCAGGATGACGGCGGCGGCCGGCCGGCCGTCGGGTCCGGAGACCGGGGCGGCCACCAGCAGCAGCCGGCGTCCCGACGCCCGGTCCAGCCCGAGCTGGATCGGCGCCTCGCGGCGCGTCGCCGTGGCGCCTGCGACGTCGCGGAGCGTGGCAGCGTCGATCTCGCCGCCGCCGTCCGAGGCCACGACGTGCCCGTCGAGGCCGACCACCAGCATCCCGGTGACGTCGCGATACCCCGCGCGGCTCCTCTCGAGCAGCTGGCGCTGCAACTCGGACTCGAGGCGAAGCTGGCCGGAGAGGGCGGCGATGGTCGCGGCGCGGGCGCCGTTGAGCTCGACGTAGTCGCGCACGTTCTGGGCGACCGAACGCGCTTCCACGCCGAGCGTCTCGGTGGACTGGTCGGTCGCCAGGCGCGCTTCCTGGCTTGTGGAGACGGCCACGGCGATGACCAGCGCCAGCGAAGTCGCCACCGCCAGGGCCAGGGCGAGCCGGGTGCGCAGGGCCGAGGTGTCGAGATCCGCGGACCACCCCCGCAGCCCGGGGAGCAGGGCGACCGCGCTGCCCACGCCCCAGAACAGCGCGATCCCGGTCCAGGCGGGCGGCGGCATCGCCGCGAGCGCCCCCAGCGAGACCAGGGCGGCGCCGGCGGCGAGGTGCGCCGCCCAGAGCACGCGGCGCGGCAGCTCGCGGTTCGCCGCCTCGTCGCTGCCGCCGCCGCCGCCGCTGGTCGACGCGCTCGGCGGCCGCCGATGCAGCTGGACCCAGCCAAGCGGCACGCCGGTCGCGAACAGCGCCAGGCCCAGCCACGGCAGCTTGGCACCGCCGAGCAGGGTCCAGCGCGCTTCGAAGATCCCCGGCAGCAGCATCAGGACGACGCCGAGGATCGCGGAGCTCAGGCCCATCGCCAGCGCCAGCAGGTCGCCGGTGGGGCCGCGGGGCGGGCGGCCGCGCAGGCCGGGAGAGGTCAGCAGGCCGCCGGCGAGCACCGTGTAGAAGATCATTCCGGCCCATCCCCCCGCCGCCGCCAGCGCGGCCGCGAGGGACAGCAGCACCAGGCTGGCAAGGCCATGCGCCAGCAAGCGCGGCGCCCGCCGCGTGCGCAGCGTCGCCATCGACAGCAAGCCGACCCCGGCGGCGAGCGCGGCGGCCGCCCAGACCGTGCCGAAGGCCCGCAGCGGCTCGTACATCGGCCCGCCGAACTGGTGAGGCGCGACCAGCATGAAGGCGCCGATGAAGCTGCAGAACAGCCCCATGGCCCAGCGCAGGCTGGAGCCCGACAGCGTGCGCAGCGCCGCGGGCGCGCGTCGCGTCAGCGCGGCCAGTGGCGGCGGCGCGGCCGGCGACAGCGGCGGCCCGGGCAAGCGCGGCGGCGACGACGGCAGCCCCGGCGAGGCCGGCGGTGATCCTGCGGCGGTTGCGGCAGGCGAGGACGGAGGGGTGCCGGAAGCGGAGGGCATGGAGGACCCGACTCCTCAAGGATAACGGATTTGACGCCGCGCGGCCGGAACCGCCGCAACGGTGACCGCAACCCGCGGCCGGCCCGCGGCGTTATTGCCGAAGGACGTCCGCGTGGAGCCGGTTACAATTCATCCCGTCATCCCATTGTCCCGTTGTCCCGCGATGGCGACCAGGTTGGCGGCCGATCCGCCGAGGAGACTCATGCCCGCATCGTCGAGCGCCCGTTGCGTCCGCTTCAGCGTCACCGCCGCTGCCGCCTTCGCCGCCTGGATCGGCCTGGTCCCGGCCGGCCCGGCGACCGGCGCCACCCAGGCGACGACCTCCACCTCTCCGTTGCTCGGCTTCAGCTCCGAGCACGCCGCGGACGAGCGCGCGCTCGAGGCCCGCTTCGACGCCGCGCTGCGCCGGGAGGAGCTGGCGCCGTGGCTGAAACGCCTGTCGGCGCGGCCGCACCACCTCGGCTCGCCTTACGACAAGGAGAACGCCGAGTTCATCGCCGGCCTCTACCGGTCGTGGGGTTACGACACCCGCATCGAGGTGTTCCGGGTGCTCTACGCCACCCCGAAGGAGCGGCGCCTGGAGATGATCGCGCCGCGGGCCTTCACCGCCTCGCTGATGGAGCCGCCGCTGCCGCAGGACGCCACCTCCGGCCAGACCTCCGAGCAGCTGCCGCCGTTCAACGTCTACTCGATCGACGGCGACGTCACCGGCGACCTCGTCTACGTCAACTATGGCGTGCCGAAGGATTACGAGGAGCTCGAGCGCCGCGGCATCGACGTCAAGGGCAAGATCGTCATCTCCCGCTACGGTGGCTCGTGGCGCGGCATCAAGCCGAAGGTCGCGGCCGAGCACGGCGCCATCGGCTGCCTCATCTACTCCGATCCGCACGAGGACGGCTACTTCCAGGGCGACGTCTACCCGCAGGGGGGCTACCGCAACGAGCACAGCGTGCAGCGCGGCTCGGTGGCGGACATGCCGCTCTACTCCGGCGACCCGCTCACCCCCGGCGTGGGCGCGCCCGCCGAGGCCAGGACCTTCGACCTCAAGGACGCGAAGACCCTCACCAAGATCCCGGTGCTGCCGATCTCCTACGCCGACGCCGAGCCGCTGCTGCAGGCCATGGCCGGGCCGATGGCGCCCGCGGCCTGGCGCGGCGCGCTGCCCCTCCCGTACCATCTCGGCCCCGGCCCGGCGCGGGTCCACCTGCGCCTGGCGTTCGACTGGCAGCTGGTGCCGGCGTACGACGTCATCGCGCGGCTGCCGGGCGCCGACCACCCGGACGAGTGGATCATCCGCGGCAACCATCACGACGGGTGGGTGAACGGCGCCGCCGATCCGCTGTCCGGGCAGGTCGCGCTGCTGGCGGAGGCGCACGCGGTCTCGGCGCTGGTCAAGAGCGGCTGGCGGCCGAAGCGCACGATCATCTACACCGCCTGGGACGGCGAGGAGCCCGGCCTGCTCGGCTCGACCGAGTGGGCGGAGACCCACGCCGCCGAGCTGCGGCAGAAGGCTGTGCTGTACCTCAACTCGGACAGCAACAGCCGGGGCTTCCTGCGCGCGGGCGGCTCGCACACGCTGGAAAAGCTGATGGGGCAGGTGGCCCGCGACGTGGTCGATCCCGAGAAGCACGTCAGCGTCGCGGCGCGACTGCGCGCCGCGCAGCTGGTGGACGGCTCCGCGGAGTCGCGGCAGGAGGCGAAGAGCGGCGAGCTGCGCCTCGGCGCCCTCGGCTCGGGCTCGGACTACACCCCCTTCCTGCAGCACCTGGGCATCGCGTCGCTCGATCTCGGCTACGGCGGCGAGGGTCATTACGGCCAGTACCACTCGATCTACGACAGCTACGACCACTACATGCGTTTCATGGACCCGACCATGCAGTACGGCATCACTCTCGCCCAGACCGCCGGCCGGGTGGTGCTGCGCGTCGCCTCGGCCGACGTGCTGCCGCTCGACTTCGAGCGCTTCGCCGCGACCGTCGGCCGCTACGTCAAGGAGGTCGAGGAGCTGGCCGACAAGATGCGCGAGGAGACCGAGGACCACAACCGCGCGATCGCCGACAACCTGTTCGACGAGGCCGCCGATCCGACCGAGACCTGGGTCACGCCGAAGCGCCGCGATCCGGTGCCGCACCTCAACTTCGCGCCGCTCGAGAACGCCCGCGACCGCTTGACGAAGAGCGCCCATGCCTACCAGGCGGCGCTCGAGAAGGCCGGCCCGGGCGCCGGCGGCCTCGGCCCCGAAGCCCGCCGCGGGCTCGACCTGGCGCTGCTGCAGGCCGAGCGCGCCCTGACCGGCCCGGGCCTGCCGCGCCGCCCCTGGTACGTGCACCAGATCTACGCTCCCGGCTTCTACACCGGCTACGGCGTCAAGACCCTCCCCGGGGTCCGCGAGGCGATCGAGGAGCGCAAGTGGCGGGAGCTCGACGAGCAGGTCGCGGCCACCGCCAGGGCGATCGAAGCCTTCGCCGCCGAGGTGGACAAGGCGGCCGCGCTGCTCGCGGGCGCGGCGCCCGCCCAGGCGGCGGCGAGGTAGCCGTTCGCGGGATTGCCGGGGGCGCCTAGCCGCAGCCGCAGGCGCAGGCATCGACCGCGTGGCTGGCTTGGGTGCTGCCCGGCGGCCGTTCGCCTGCCGGGGCTTTCTCCTCGGCGCAGTCCGGCGGCGTCGGCGGCGGCGACAGCGCCGATGTCGCCGACCCCATCGTGGCCGGCGCGAGGTCCAGGATGCCACGCACTCTCGCGACCAGCGTGGACGGCCGGAAGGGCTTCTGCAAGAAGTCGACCCCGGCGTCGAGGAGCGCCGGATCTCGGCTGTACCCTGACAGCAGCAGGACCCTGAGCCCCGGCCGGATCGCCGCGAGCCTGCGGGCGAGCTCGGGACCCTCCATCCCGGGCATGGTCACGTCGCTGACCAGCAGAGCGATGGGCTCGGCGTGCTGCTCGGCGAGCTCCAACGCCGCGGGTCCGCTGGCGCTTGCCAGCACCGTGTAGCCGCAGCTCTCGAGCGCGATCTGCAGCAGGGTGCGGAGCACCTCGTCGTCCTCGGCAACCAGGATGGTCTCGGACCCCCTGGGGACCGTGTAAGCCGCAAGAACTTCGTTCATGATTCGATCCTCCCGACAGCGGGCCGGTGAGCCCTTGAGATGGATCGAAAATAACGCCGCGGCGGCGACGCCGGAATCGGCCGGCGGCTGAGATCGTTGTAGGACCTCTCGCGACGGCAGTGTCGTCCCTGGTCCGACAGGACGGCCGCCTAGAGCTCCAAGGGCCTCTCTCGTGGTCTCGTTGACAGAAACATGCACGCATGGTACACATTTCTGCATGCGAACCACGCTAGACATCGATGACCGGGTCCTGAGGCAGGCCAAGCGCCGCGCGCTCGAGACAGGCGAGACGCTGACCCGCTTCATCGAGCTGGCCATCCGGAGCCGGCTGGCCGAAGCGCAGCACCTGCCGCCTTATCGGCTTACCCTTCTGACCAAGAGAGGGGAGGCTCGACCTGGCGTGGACTGGGACGACCGGGAATCGATCTACGAGCACATGGAAGGCCGATCCTGATCGCGATCGATACGAACATCCTGGTTTACGCCCACCGCGAGGAGCTGCCGAAGCATGCGCTGGCGGCCCGCCGGCTGGTCGCCCTGGCGGAAGGAAAGAGCCGATGGGCGCTGCCGGTCTTCGTCCTCGGCGAGTTCCTGCGCATCATCACCCACCCCAGGCTCTTCCATCCCCCGTTCTCGGCCGACGAAGCCTGCATGGCGGCGTCGCGGATCCTGGCCGCGCCGAGCCTCTCCGTGCTGTATCCAGGCCCAGCCTTCCCCGAGCTGCTGCTCGAGGCCATCCAGGAATCGAAAACAGGCGGGAACCTCGTCTTCGACGCCCAGATCGTAGCTCTCTGCCGAGAAGCGGGCGTTGGCGCTCTCCTCACCGAGGATCGGGACTTCGCCCGCTTCCGCGCCTTTCCTGTCGAACGGCTCGGGTAGGACGGCAGCCGCAGACGATCGACTTCATATCAAGGTGGGTCGAGGCTGAATCGATCGGCGAGACCACGCATGCGCCGGCGGGAGCGGTCGGGGTGGCACCCGCTCCCGCCGGATGGGCTTTCATTGCTGCGCCGACTACTGGGTGGTCGTGGGGCCGCAGCCGCCCGCGAGCTTGGTGACGTTGCAGTAAACGCAGGTGCCGATCCCGGTGAAACCGGCGCCGGCGGCCCGCAGCTCGTGCGGCATGGTGAGCGCCTTGACCGTCTCGCGCTTGAGGGTGAGCTTCTTCTTCACGGTGCATCTCCTTATCGAGTTGGCAGATCCCTGAAAGGGCTGCGGCTTTTGACGGGCGGCCCGTAGCGCCGACCGCCGGCGCCCGCTGCCTTCCCTACCCTCAGAGACGCAAACGGGGCCTGCCGGGGGACATCGCCTGCCCCGCGCCGGCCGCTCCCGCAGCACTCGGACCTGAAGCTCAGAGGGCCGGGCGCGTGCCGGAGGAGCGACGTCGTATTTCCGGTGGGAGGTCCTTAGGCCGCGTTGTACATGATGTCCATACATGATATCGTCCGGATATGCCCAAGCCGTCTCGTATCTCCGTCGTGACCGAGAGAGGACAGGTCTCCATCCCGGCCGAGTTGCGCAAAGAGCTGGCCCTGGGGAAGGGACGCCGGCTGCTCTGGGAGAAAGCCGCCGATTCCGAGCTCCGGGTCGTGGTGCTCCCCGAACAGGAGCCTCGCGGGAGCCTGAGCATGCTCGGTTTCGCACGCCGCTTTCGAGCCACCCGCAAGACCGCTGACTGGATGGCTGAGCTGCGGGAGGGTGAGGACGAGAGCTGATGGCCTGGGTGGTCGACACTTGCATCCTCATCGACATCCTCGAAGACGACCCGCAGTTCGGCCGCTCCTCGGCGCTCGCCCTCGACTCGTTGGCCGGAGATGGGCTCGTCGTCTGCCCGCTCACCTATGCCGAGCTGGCGCCCGCCTTCCAAGGCAAGGTAGCGCTACAGGACGAGTTCCTCCATGGAGTGGGCGTCGACTTCCGGCAGGACTGGACCTGGGCGGACACCCAGCAAGCCCACCAAGCCTGGCATCGCTTCATCGAACGGAGAAGAACCCACTCCCTGCCCCGCCGTCCGCTCGCCGACATCCTCATCGGCGCTTTCGCCACCCGGTACCAGGGCCTCGTCACCCGCAACGCCGGCGATTTCGCGTCGATCTTCCCGGAGATGAATTTGAAAGAGCCGGCTTGATGGGAGCCGCCGCGGGTAGATGTCTCAGACTAGCTCAACTAGCTGTCTGTAGGCTGATTTGAAGATTAGGTCACTGTCTAACTTAACGACCACCGTGTACTCGTCTAGACTGCGCTCAATACCGATCTCTTCACGTCGATTTGCCATGTAACTCTCCGCAGACCAGGAATATGTGGCGCCGCGGCTCTCCATCTCAACTCTTATACGAAAGGGACCGGGTGTTCGGCTCGAGGGGTTGAAGCTGAGTGTCACCAGTCCTTGCGCGAGGTCGACCTCTTCCAGGAAGGTCCACCAACGGTAGTGCAGATTGAGTTTCGAGCTTAGTCCGATCGAATTCGACCATCGATTCGCTGCCGTTGGCGTCAAGAGCGCCAGCAATGTTTCGCGCTCTGCTGAAGTTCTGCAGTATATACCCTTGACTGCATCAAGGTCCAGTTGCCTAGGGTAGATCACCTCTGCGTGGCGGTGAAAAACAATTCTACCTCTCGCTTCTTCTCCAAAAGAGTCGTTGTGATAAACGTCCTCAAATGGAATACGCCGCAGGAATTTTGCATCGTCACCGACCTCGGCATTCGATGAGGCTAGATTGCCGGTGCTGAACAGTGCTCCATCCCGCGTCATAATCTCGCGAGAATTGAAAAGGATGAATACAGGCACTGGACAACAAGCCCCCAGTCCGTATTGGTGGCTAGGGCGAATCCCTTCACTGTGGTATTGTGTCGGAGTTCTAGGTCGAAAATAGAGGCGGACGTAATCCTTCCAGATATCGCTGGTATGTGCTATCACTCCAGGACTAGCCGAATCGGAGATCATCTTCCCCATCTCCGATGCGCGCTTCCGTGACAGTAGCTTTCCGTCGTTAAGGATCGAGGCGGCGGATGTAATGTTATCAATGCGAAAGAGGTAGTCTGGCCACCATGCTCGGGCTGATCCGAGCCAATCCTTCGCCTTCAAAGAATCCATGAAGGCCGAGATCGCCGCTGAGTCCAGCTTTCGCGCTAGGTCCTTCACGCTTTTTGCGCGATGCGCGACGGGTGTACTTGGTCAAGTTTATCGCCTGGGGGGGTGTATAGCTGTAGGCCAGCTTCGACAAGTTGAGAAGAATCCCTTCTCCGGCGGGATAATTGAACAGGTTTCATGTATGCGAGTCGCTCCAAGAGTGGCATTAGGTAGGGAGCCAGGATATCTAGGCCGCCGGGCATCATCCGAGCCGTACAGAAGCCATAGCCGCGAATTGCCTGCCACAGATCCAGCATGCAGTCCTGTGGGATCAGGATCTTGTCGCGATCTAGCACCCGCGGTCGCCGTCGATAAAGAAGTTCTTGCAGACGGGCGGTGATTTTCTCAAGAAAGGTCGAGTCCCGCATCCTTAACAACAAGTCACCTTTGGTCGTAAGCCCCATGGTGAAAGCCTCATGCTCCCTGGTCTGGAGAGACAAACCGGTGCCCACTATCTCGACAATGTCGTCCCAGACAGTGGTGAAGGCGAGTGCCTGAGGTTCACCTCGAAGCCATCGGCGCATTTCCTCAATATCAGTGTGTTCGCCAACGGTAGGTAAGTTATATAAATAGACAAAGATATCGATAGCGAGGCTAGAGAGGTACTTCTCCATGAGGGGCCGCACCGTTCGCTCCCAATCAAGTTCGCCATTACCACAACCCAGCTTTGGAAATGCGATGCTTGTTATGCCTTGTTGAGAATAAGTTGCGACAAACTTTTGGAGTCCTGCTTCTATGTATTCAGGCCGAGACGGTTGCCTCCAGCTCACCTTTGTAGGGAAATTAAGAACCCACTTATGGCTTGTTTTGTAAAGCCAGAGTTTCCCAACAGTTAGCTGGCTTCTCTCGCAGAGGTCCTGGTATTCACGGAACATTTCGGGATATACTGTCTTAAAGACTTTGGCAATACCCTTCCCCATGACACCCACTGTGTTGACGGTGTTCACGAGTACTCTAGCCGGAGACTTGAAGAGATCGCCAATGACGTATGTGACCATAGTCTTCCCCTACTGATGCCGGCACAGGCACCGCCAGGCCTGTGGCGGTAACAAGGCGTAAGTATACGCCGAAAGCGCCTCCGCGACAATCGCTCTGATCCACACTAGGCAGCTGAGCAAACGCATCATAGACTGCCTAGACCTCCCTTCCAGTAGGCAGAGTAGCACGGAGAGTGGCGTCGTTTTGGTCAAACGCGCTTCCTTGCGAGCACCACCGCCATGGCCGGCGCGGAGCGCGAGCGGCGAGGCGGCTCTGAGTCAATCAGCCGGAGCGGGCGACCTCGACGTCGAAGACGCCGGTGAGGACCTGGCCGGCGCTCTTGACCTGGACCCAGATGCGGTAGCGGCCGGGCTCGGGGAACTCGTAGGGGAAGGACACCTCGCCGCGGTCGTCGCCGGCCGCCGGCATCGGCATCTGCATCGCCATCGGCGTCGCCATCGCCGTCATTGGCATCATGAGAGGTCCGGACGGCGGCCCCTTCGCCGTCGCGCCGGCGTCGAGCTGGCCGGCGCGCCCGGCGAGCTGGGCCTGGGCGGTCATGGACACGGTGCCCTGGGGATGGAGGTGGACGAAGACGCGGCCGTCTTCGCGGCAGATCACGGCGTGGCCGAGCATGCCCATGTAGAGCTCGAGCGGCACCGGCCGGCCGTCCGGCGTGCGCACCGCGAAGTGGAGCGAGGCGTCGCGGCCGGCGACGAGGCGCGGCGCGACCCGCCGCAGCCAGGTCATGGTCAGGCCGCCGTCGAGCGGGCTGACGGTCGCCTCGGCGGGTGGGCGCCAGGCCAGGGGCGCCGCCACGCGGACCGAGTCGTCGGGATCGGGCGGCAGGCCGGGCCGCTGCGGATCGAAGGGCGCCGGCGGCTGCGGTGGCGCCGGCAGCGTGACGGCGGCGGTCAGCGTCTCGGCGAAGCCGCTCTCCTCGGTGATGTCGGCGTAGAGCCGGTAGACGCCGGCCGGCAGCCGCGGCAGAGCGGTGCGGAAGGCGCCGACGGCCGAAGTGGCCTCCCCTTCCGGCGCGGGCCGAGGGTGGAGATGGGCGAAGGCGTCGAGGCCGGGCGTCCGGATGAGGAAGAGGTGCACGAGCTTGCCGTGGTCGGGCACCAGCGGCGTCCAGTCCGGGCCGCCCCAGCGCGGGTCGGTGACGATCAGCCGCAACACCCGCTGCGGACCGTCGGGCTGCAGCCGGGTGACGACGTGGTAGGGCTTGAAGAGGCGCTGGCGGTAGGCGGCGTCGATCCGGTCCCACCAGGTCCTGCCGGCCGCGAGGAGCACCGCGAGCACGGCGGCCGTCGCCGCCATCGCGACGCGCGCGCGGCGCCGGTCGCGTGCCCGCGGCAGGTCTCCCGGGGAGAGCACGCTCTCGCGCACACCGGCGCCGACCAGCGACAGCAGGCCGGCGAAGAGCAGCGCCGCCAAGGCCAGCAGCGTGACGGCCATGCCGTTGCGCATCTCGAGACGGCGGCTGGCCGTGGTCGAGACCGGCACCGCGACGGTGCCGCGCCCGGCGGGTCCGGAGACGGCGACCCGGATGTCGTAGGAGTTGGCCGTCATCAGCCAGAGACGCGCGGTGAACAGCCCCGGCTGGCCGCGCACCGGCTGCGCCACGTCGGCCGGCGGCGCTCCCTCGGGACCGGCATCCCACTGCACCGGCTGCGCGGTGACGCGGAGGGATCGAGACGGTGACGAAGGCGGCCGGGCCGGCAGCGGCGCCCGCACGCGCACCGCGATCTCGGCCTCGCCGGGGATCACCGCCGGCGGGCGCACCACGATGTCCACCGGGTAAGGTCCGGCGGCGCCCTCGAAGAAGACGTTGGGACTCCCCACGTGTCCCCACGAGACCACGGCCCCGGCGAGCACCGCGAGCACCGCGAGCGCCGCGAGGAGGCGCGGCGGCTCGCAGGGCGGCCGTGGTCCGCGTGGCCCGTGTGGTCCGTGCTTCCCGCGTGGCCGCAATGGTCTGAACGCCGCCGTCACCGGCGGACCCGCGACAGCCAGCCGCCCCAGGCGAGGCCGAGGCGAGAGGAGGCGGCCGCGAGCAGCAGCGACAGCGCCGCCGCACGCGGGCCGAAGGCATCGCCCTCGAGCCAGTACCGGTACCGCCGGGCGCCCGGGTGGGCGCGGTAGGTCCACTGGTCGGCGGCGAAGAACCAGTTGCGCGCGTACGGGCTCATCAGCAGCTCGGAGAAGCTCCACTGCACGGCGAGGAGGAGGGCGAAGAAGACCGCGCCCACGGCCAGGGACAGGACCAGGGCCAGCGCCGCGCGGCGGCCCGGGTGCCCGGCGTCGTCCCGGGGAGCCAGCGCCCCGCCCGGCCGGCCGGCCCGCCGCAGCAGCAGGTCGAGCGCGAGCGCCGGCACGATCAGCAGCTCGGGGAAGTACGGCGGCCACAGGTGGTGGACCGGGTTGTAGATCGGCGCCAGCCTCGGGGTGGCCGGGAACAGCGGCAGCAGCCAGGTCATCGCCAGGCGCACCGCCATGAAGATCCCCGCCACGGTCGTGGCCGGCCAGCGCAGGCGCGAGCCGCGCGCCACCCCCACCAGGATCAGCGGGTAGGCGGCGCAGCAGATCTCGTAGAACAGCGCTCCATGCTGCTTGTTGGGCTCGTTGTACTCGAGGAAGATGGTCGAGACGAGCGTCAGCAGCAGCCCGCCGGCATAGGCATAGATCCAGGCCAGCCGGGAGCCGGCCTCGCCGGACTTCTCTGGCGGCGCCGACTCTCCGGCCCGCCCGTACGGACCGCCCTGGCGGTTCTGCGCCGCCAGCGCTTGCAGCATGGCGCCGAGCTGCGTCGCCAGGACGCCGGCGGCGAGCAGCAGGTGCGGCGGCGAGATGATCTTGACGTCGAGACCGTAGGCGTCGTGCCACCAGTTGTCGAAGGGCGCCGAGGTGAGCATGGCGAGGCTGCCCCAGATCGCCACCCAGGCCCCCAGGGGGGCGCGGAAGCCCCAGAAGCCGACGGCCATGCCGCGCTGCGCGGCGGTGCCGACGAACGTGGTCGAGAGCGCCAGCCAGCCGGCGGACAGCCCGCACAGCAGGCCGCCGAGATAGATCGCCAGGTGGGCCGGCGTCCAGAACGTGTCGCGCCCGATGGAGGCATGCCACGAGATGTCCCAGAGCAGGCCGGCGACGACGGCCGTGGTGCCGAGCACGGCCGCGGCCAGGGGCCAGGACACGACGGCGCCCAGCGGCTGCGACACGGCGGCGCCGAGTGGCTGCGGGGCGGCCGGAGCGGCGTCCGAGGCGGGGCGGTCGAGAAGGGTTTCCATGGTTAAGGGAACGGCTCTTCGCGAGGCCCGGTCACGCGCCGAAGTCTAGCTCAGCCTCGACCAGCCGGGAGCCGGCGCTGTGACAGAAGCGTTGCAGCGTGCGGTACTCAGCACTACCCGGCGTGCTGCCGGTGCGCGGAACCGAGGGGCTTGCGGTACGATCGGGTCGGCGATCCGTCGACGAACCGCCTCCGGCCGCCTCCCGGCCAGGAGGGCGCACCCAGCTCCAACGCCGCTTCCGAGACCAGGAGGTCCCATGCCCGATCAGGCAACCCAGAGCTATGCAACCCACCGCCGCTACGTGCCGCTCTATCACTTCGTCGCGCCCGCCATCCTGCTGCTCAACCTGCTGTGGACGTTCGTCGGGATCTATCACTTCTGGCGCTTCGGCGGCCGCTTCGACCGCTTGAACAGCGTCGTGCAGGTGCTGGTGGCGTGCGCGCTGATCATCCTCTGGTTCTATCTCCGGAACTTCCCGCTCGCCGTCCAGGATCGCCTCATCCGTCACGAGATGCGGGTGCGGCTGGGCGAGCTGCTGCCGGCGGACCAGCGCGCCCGCATTCCCGAGCTCAGCGTGGGCCAGTTGATCGCGCTGCGCTTCGCGAGCGACGAGGAGCTGCCGGCGTTGACCCGCAAGGTCCTGGACGAGAACATCGCCAGCCGCGAGGCCATCAAGCGCCTGATCCGCGACTGGAAGCCCGACGACCAGCGGGCCTGACGGGTTGGCACCCATCGGGCCGAAGCTGCGGAAGTGTCCAGGCTAGGGAGCCAAGGGCGATCCAGTAATCCAGGACATTTCCGCCGCCTCACTCGACGGTGACCTGGACGCTCCGCGAGGCGCCGGCGCCGGAGCCCAGGCGCACCTGGAAGGTGTGCTCGCCCGGCTGCAAGCGCCAGCGCGCGGTGTACGGGTACACCGCGGTGGCGACGGGCAGGCCGTCGACGTACCAGACCACCTCGTTGACCGGCGGATCGACCACGGCCCTCAAGGCCACGGTGTTGAGGGCCGCCGGGGTCTCCGGATCGCGCAGCAGCCGCGCGCCGTTCTCGGGCGAGGTGATCCGGAGCCGCGTCGGGCCGCCGGCGAGAGCGACCCTGCCGCCGGGCGGCCAGGCGGATCCCGGCTCCGCCGCCGCTGCTGTCGCGGCCGATCTCGCCGCCGCGGCGGCTCCCAGGTGGGCCACGGCGGGCAGCGTCAGCTGGCTCGCCGCGTCGGGTGGGCGCGGCAGGCCGGCGGCCGCCTGCCAGGCGGCGTAGCGCGGCGGCAGCGCGACGAAGGTGCGCACCTCGATCGCCGCGGGCGGCGTCGCCGCGGTGGCCAGCAGGCCGTCGCGCCGGTCCACCGCGCGCTGCTGATGCGCCTCGCAGTCGTCGGTCGGCTCCTCGCCCGGCCGGAACCACTCCAGGAAGACACGGTCGCAGGCGGCGGTGACGCGGTGGCCGGACAGCGCGCACACGCGCACCGGCTGGTAGCCGCGCGGCGGCGGGAAGGAGAGGTCCTCGAGGCCGTCGCCCTGTTCGCCGTGCAGCCGCAGCAACACGCGCCGCACCAGGTCGGCGGCCGACAGGTAGCCGGAGAGCTGATTCATGGCGCGGAAGCCGGGATGGCCGACCCAGGCCGCCGCCAGGTAGCGGGTCGAGTAAGCGACCGCCCAGGCGTCGTGGTAGTTGGTCGAGGTGCCGGTCTTCACCGCCACCGGGAAGCGATACTCGGTCGCGCCCATGCGCGGGAAGCTGGGCAGACGCGCCTGGGGGTCGGAGAGGAAGAGAGTGACCTGGCGCGCCGTGTCCTCGGCGAAGATGCGGCGCGGCGCCGGCTCGGGCTGGTCGCGGAGCCAGCGCAGCCGCGCCGGCAGCCGGCCGTCGCCGGCCAGCGTCAGGTAGGCGCGCGCCAGCTCCTCGAGCGTCACCGGCAGGCCGCCGATCGCCATGCCGAGCCCATAGTGCCGCGCCGGCACCGCGCCGTCGGTCAGGCCCAGCTCGCGGAACAGGCCGAAGCCCTGGTCGAGGCCGACGCGGCCCAGCAGCAGGACGGCCGGCACGTTGCGCGAGTTGGCCAGCGCCACGCGCGGCAGCAGCGGTCCCATGAAGGTGTCGTCGGCGTTGGCGACGCCGCCGGGACCGCGCTCGAGGTCGTCCATCAGGGTGGCCGGGCCGATGACGCCGCGCTCGAGCGCCAGGCCGTAGAGGAACGGCTTGAGCGTGCTGCCCGCCGAGCGCCGCACCCGCGCATAGTCGATGGCGCCATGGTCCTCGGCGTCGAAATAGGCCGCCGAGCCCACCCAGGCGAGCACCTCGTGGCGGCGGAGGTCGAGGACGATCAGGGAGGCGTTGCCGGCGCCGCGGTCGCGCCACTCGCGGAGCGCGCGCCAGGTCATCGCGGAGGCGTCGCGCTGCAGGTCGAGGTCCAGGGTGGTGCGCAGGACGGGGCCGCCGGCAGTGGCCCGCCTCCCGATCTCGGCAGCCGGCGTCCCGACCTCGCCGGCCGGCGCCCCGCCTGAGGCGAGCAGCGTGCGCAGGTGGAGCAGCGCGTGCAGCGCCTCGGCAGGGCGGTGCTCGCGGTAGGGGATGCGCAGCGCCGCGAGCTGTCCCCTGGCCAGCGCGTACTCGGGGGGCGACAGCACCCGGCGCGCGGCCAGCTCGGCGAGCACGCGCTCGCCGCGGCGGACGGCGCGGTCGCGGCCTGCCGGCGAGAACGGGTTCATCCGCGCCGGCGCCTGCGGCAGCGCCGAGAGGAAGGCGATCTCGGCCCAGGAGAGGTCCTCGACCGGCTTGTCGAAGTAGCTGCGCGCGGCGTAGGCGATGCCGTGGATGCGGTTGCCGTAGGGGACAATGCGCAGGTAGTGGCGCAGCACCTCGCGCGAGCCGTAGCGCTCGGTGAGGAAGACGGCGGTGACCGCCTCGGTCACCTTGCGCAGGTAGCCGCGCGCGCCCGGGCTCTGCATGCGCGCCACCTGCATGGCGAGCGTCGACGCCCCTGAGACCCGGCCGCGCGTCCGCAGGTTCTGCAGCAGCGCCCGCGCCACGGCCAGCGGATCGACGCCGGGGTGGGAGCCGAAGCGGCGGTCCTCGAGCGCCAGGGTCGCCGCGACCACCCGCGGCGGCAGCGTCGGGACGGGCCAGTACCCGAGCTCTTCCTCCCCGGCGTTGGCGGCGCCGCGGCCGAGATGGGCGGTCTTTGACCTCGGCGGCGGCGGCCCCCCGGGCAGCTCGCCCAGGAAGCGACCCTGGCGGTCGAGCAGCAGCAGGCTCGGCGGCGGCGCGGCGAGGTGGGCCCGCACGGTGGCGAGGCAGACGACATAGAGGATCAGGAGCGGGCAGGCGATGCCGAGGGCGGCGAGCCCCCGGAGCAGCGCCCGCAGGAGCCAGCCGGTGGGCGGCCGCCAGCCGCCTGCCGGCAAGCCGCCCGCGAGGCGCAGCCGCCGCCAGCTCCGCCGCAGCCGCCAGCGCGCCAGGCGCAGCCAGGCCCGCATCCTCAGTTCCCCGCGCCCGGCTCTGGCCGGGCCGGCCGGGCCGGCTGGGCAGCGCGGGCGATCTCCACCCGCGCGCCGGCCGAGTTGCCGTGCACCGTGCCGTCGTACATCGCCTCCGCCCGCGCCGCCGGCTGCTGGAAGCTGCCCTCGGTGGTCGCGCGGGTGCGGAAGTAGAAGTCGTAGGTGCCTTTCGGCAGGGTGTCGTAGTAGAAGGTCACCTCGTCGTCGAGGAACGCGGCATAGGTGGGCCGCAGCGACAGGGTTCCTCGCGGCTTGGCCTCGGGCGGGGCCGTTGCCAGGCTCGGGTTGAGCGGCTCCATGCCGGCGGCGAGCGGCACGGCGACCGCCACGAAATGCCGATCCTTCGGGTTGACCACCTGCACGTGCTCCTCGACGACGTCGCCGGCGGTGAAGTGGACGGTGGTGCCGGGCGCCGCCAGCGGCAGCCGCTCGGGCGGCAGGTTCTCGCCGTGCACCGCCAGCAGCTCGCGGCTGACCACGAAGCCCGCGGCGGCAGGCGCCACCTGCGCGCCGTCGGCGGCCGGCAGGTAGCTGGTGTCGACGCGCACCACGACCGGCCGCGCGGACGTCGCGGACGTCGCGGAGATCGCGGAGGTCGCGGCCGTCGCGGGTGCGGCCGGCGCGGCTGCCCCCGTGGCCGCCACCAGCGTGACCGCGCCCGCCGCTGCCGCGTCCTCCCCGGTGGAGATCGCCGTGGCGACCGGCGCCTTGGGGCCGATCTCGAGGGTCTGGCGGCTCTTGCCGAAGCGCACCTCGACCGTGCGCGGCAGGCTGCCCGCGAAGGGCGGCCGGAGCAGCTCGGAGAGCGCCAGGAGCGCCGCGGCGTTGGCGTTGGTCGAGCCCCAGCCGTCGCCGTCGCCCAGCGTCGTCAGAGCCTCGACCAGCGTCGCCAGCCGCGGGTCGGCGCCGTCGTGGCGCGCCAGGGCGCGGGTCATCTCGGCCACGGTGCGCGTCTCGCTGGAGAGGATCAGGCCACCGGCCGGCGAGTGGGCGGGACCCTCCTGCAGGCCGCCGTAGATCTGGCGCCCGCCGTGGAGCCGCAGCACCAGGCCGCCCCAGAGCCGCCGCACCAGCGTGTCGGTGGCCGGCACCGCCTCGGGCCCGCCGCTCTTGGCGAAGGCTTGCAGGACCTCGGACACGCCCTCGAGGTCGAGGAACTGCGCCTTGCGCGCCAGCTCCGCGGCGTAGGCGGGCTGCGGCTTGCCGGCCGCGGTGAGGGCGGCGAGCGCCCAGCTGCGCTCGGCGAAGGACTCGCCGTCGATGAAGCGGCCGTAGTCGGTGCGCAGCGACTGCTCGAGCGAGCGGCTGAGGGTGTTCCAGAGCTTCTCGTCGACCGCGTATCCCGCCGCCTTGGCCTCGACCAGGAAGTCGAGCGACCAGGCGGTCAGCGAGACGTAGCCGGTGCCGCCCGGCCAGTAGGCCACCAGCCCTTCGGTGCCCACCGCGCGGCCCAGCCACTCGAGGGTGTCGGCGACGTCCCGGCGCAGCCGCTCGTCGTCGCCGGACTCCTTCAGCAGATCGCGCAGGCGGGTCAGCGCCAGCTCGGCGCGAGCCCGCGACAGCCGCTGCTCGGTGCAGCCGTAGGGGTAGGCGAGCAGGAAGTCGAGCCCCGCCGCCATGCGCACCAGGGCGGGCTGGTCGGAGATCAGGACCGACCGCCGCACGCTGCCGGGCCGGGCGGGCTCGGGCAGGGCGGGAAGCTCCAGGGTGGCGCTCATGCCGCCGGCGCCGCCGGTGCCGCTGGCGCCTCCCGAGCCTCCCGAGCCTCCCGAGCCTCCCGCGCCGCCGGTGCCGCTCGCGCCGCCGGCGCCGTTCACCGACAGTTCCTTGAGCAGGCGGATGCTGATGCGCCGGCGGTCGTCGCGCACCGGCAGCTTCACCTCCGCGCCGTCGGTGGCATGGTCGGCGGCGCGCTCGACGGCGAAGCGGAAGGTGACGTCGGCGAGCGCGGGCTTGCCGTCCGGCCGGGTGCCCGGCGTCGGCACGCTGACCGGGAACTCGAGGCGCGCCGGGTCCTTGGCGCTCCACTGCAGATCCTGGCGCGCCGGCCCTGCCAGCGTCACGCCGGTGGCGCGCATCTCGGCGGTCCCCGCCCCGCCCTCGCCCTCGACGATGCGGCCGATCGCCACCGCCTTGAAGCGGTCGCCTGGACGCACGAAACGCGGCAGCGCGGGCTGCACCAGGACCGGCAGCCGCACCGCGATCTCGCCGGTGCCGAAGCCGAAGCGCTCGGGGCCGCTGGCGACCTTCGCCCGCAGCTTGAAATTGGTGAGGTCGTCCGGCAGCTCGACGGTCACCCGCGCGGCGCCGGCCGGCCCGACGGCGATCGCCGGGTTGAAGTAGGGCACCGGCTTGAAGTTCCGGCGCACCGTCACGCGGTCGAGCAGGCTGCCGGCCTGCTTCTCCCCCACCTCGCCGCCGGGGTTCTCGGCGAACGGCAGGAAGCCGAAAGCGAGGTTGCGGCTGTCGCCGATGGTCAGGCGGGAGGTGACCGCGGTGATGAAGTCGGGCAGCGGGTCCAGGCGTTGCTCGCGGCCGAGCGCCAGCACCGCCTGGTCCACCAGCCACAGCGTCACCTCGCCCGCGAGCGGCCGCCCCTGCGGGTCGGCGAGCGCGATGCCGACCTCGATCTTCTGGCCCGGCCGCGCCTTCTCGGGGTAGGAGAGCTTGACCTCGACCCGGTTGTCGAGCGGCAGCACGCGGAGCCAGGTGGTGGCCGCGACGGTGGCGGGCTTGCCGAGATCGGCGGCGCTGCCCGGCTGCGGCGCCGTACCCGGCACGCGCCCGCGCTCGAGCATGACGTGCACCGGCAGGCGCGGCGCGTAGTTGCCACGGATGGGCAGCTTCAAGGTGGCGGCGCCGCCTTCGACCGCCAGCCACTGGTAGCTGTTGCCCTCCGGCGCCTCGACGACCGCCAGCGCCCGGCCGTGCTGGAACGGGCTCTCGAGCACCAGGTTCGCGGTCTCGCCCGGCCGGTACTCGGCCTTGTCGGCGACGACGTTGAAGGCGCCCGCCGCGGGCTTGGTCCAGGTCACCGGCTGTTCGCCGCCCGCGTACAAGTCGACCGCGACCACCTGGGTGCGGCCGAGCCGGTCGCGCGCCTCGACCTCGACGACGTAGACGCCGGAGCGCGGGATGGCCAGGGCCACCGGTTGCGGGCCGGCGCCGCTCGTCAGCTTGATCTCGGCGACCTTCTGGTCGACGACGTCGGTGCGGTAGCGGGCAACGCCGTTCGAGAAGTCGCTGGCCTGGAGGTGCGAGTGCCACTGCCGCTGCAGCAGGCGGACGGTGACCGCCTGGCCGGCGAGGGGCTTGTCGTCGGGACCGACCACCACCACCTCGGGCTGGATGCGAGAGGCCCGCTCGACGTAGCGCGGCACCTTGAGGCCGAGCACGAAGGGCGGCAGCGCGACGATGGCGCGGGCGGCGGTCACCGTCTGGTCGTCCGCGCCGGTGATCGTCGCCTCGACCACGTAAGTGCGGGGCTGCGCCGTCGGCTCGACCGCCGGGTTGAGCACCAGGTTGGCGGCGCCGCCGGCGTCGGTCGTGTCCTGCCGCTCGAGCCGCGGCGTCGACTGGAAGCGGTCGGTGTGCGAGAAGCGTCCGTCGGAGGAGTAGAGGAAGCCCGTCAGCCGGCGCGGCGTCCAGCTGTACGGGAACTGGGTCACCCGCCAGGCGATCGGACGCGCGGTGACGCGGCCGCCGGCGTAGTACGTGGCGGTCAGGCCGACCTTGAACTCGCGATCGAGCGGCACGACCTCGGCGGCATGGAGCTGCACCTCGAACTTCGGCAGCCGGTAGGCCTCCATGCGGAACGACACCTTGCCGTAGGAGACCTCGTGGGCGGTCTCGAGGCTCGCCGTGTAGACGCCGGTCGGCAGCTTGGGCTGCTTGAACGAGTGATAGAAGGAGCCCTCGGCGGTGAGCGTGACGGGCAGGCGCCAGACCAGGTCGCCGGGGCCGTCGACCACCACCACTCCCGGCTCGGCGATCGGGCGCAGGTGGCCGCCGTCGCGCTGCCGCAGGTAACCCTTGATGTGCACCGTCTCCTCGGGCCGGTAGACGGGCCGCTCGGTGAAGATGTGGCAGAGGACCTCGGGCGCCGGAGAGCGGGAGCCGAGGTCCTGCTGGGTCCAGCCCAGCCAGTTCTCGTGGCGGGGCCGCCACTGGCCGTCGCCGTAGCCGTCCGGAGGATGGCTGGGGTCGAGCACCAGCGTGTCCCGGCCGAGCTGGGCGACGACCCGCCGCACGACCGCTCCGGCCTGGCGGCCGCGGTGTCCCGGGGCCTGCCAGGAGACGCGGCCGCCGGCGTCGGTGGTGCCTTCGAACAGCGCTTCCCAGCGCGCCTGGTCGCCGCGGTCCACGGTGCCCTCGACGCGGACGCGGGCGCCGGGGACCGGCGAGCCGGTGGCCAGCGAGGTCACCGCGAAGACCACCGCGCGCGGCTCTTCGACCGCGGTCAGCGCCAGGTCGGTGACCTGCAGCCGCATGTAGAAGCGGCGTTTCGAGTCGAGGCGGCGGATGCCGACCACGTAGGTGCCGGGAGCGTCGGGACCCGAGAGGCGCGCCAGGTGCGGCGCGAGGTCGAGGCCGAAGCGGGCGGTGGCGCCGGCGCGGCGCAGCGGCAGCGCCACCAGCTCCGACACCGGCGGCGAGCCGAGCGCCCGCAGGTAGCGGGTGAGGGCGGCGGCGTTCACCTCCTGGTCGGGCGCCTGCCAGGGCTCCGGCTCCTCGCCCGGGCCGGGCGGCCGGGTGGATTCGTCGAGCGCGACCGGGGCGTCCGGGAAGGGCCAGAACGAGCGATTCAGCGGATCGACCGGATAGATGCGCAGATCGACGCGCTCGAAGCCGCGCCCCTCGAGCGGCAGCTGCCGGGGGCCGAAGCGCTCGACGATCCCCTGGCTCGCCGTCCAGCGCAGGAAGCCGGAGAGCTGCGGGAAGGTGACGAAGACCTCGCTCTGTCCGCGCACCGCGAGCGGCCGCCCCTTGGCGTCGGTGATGCCGACGGCAATGCCGCCGGCAGGGCTCGAGGGCGACAGCCAGACCCGGTACAGGGTGTCGCGGCTGAAGTCGCCGCTGGCGATCAGCTGCCGGCCGGAGGCGGCGAAGGTGAGCCCTGGCACCGCCGGCTCGAAGCGCACCAGGTTGCGCGCCGCGACGGGCGACAGCTCGCCCGGCAGAGTCGCCGAGAACTCGACGCTGACCTGCCGCGCCTCGCGGCTGCAGCGCAGCGCCTGCTCGCGGCTGTAGCGCGAGCCCGAGGAGGCGATCGGCGCCTGCGCTCCCGGGCAGCCGAGGGCGGTGACGCGGAAGCGCTCGGCGGTCTGGAAGGAGAGGTCGAGCGCGGACTCGGGAGCTTCCTCCGCGAGCGACAGGCGGAAGTGGAGCACCGCGCGGGTGCCGAGCGGCACCGGCCGCGCCAGGGTGACGACGTAGGCGGCGGGATCGGAGCGCGCGCCGCGCTCCTGGGCCTTGATCTGGAAGTCCTGGGCGGTGAGCAGGCGGGCGGTCTCCGGCGCGGCCCCCGCCGGCGGGCGGCCGGCGTCGCCGGTCCTCCCTTTGCGGCCGGCCGCGGCGCCGGCGCCCATCCCTTCGCCGGCCCCGATGGTGCCGGCCGGCGCGCTGTCGGCCCCGGTCCCCGGCAGCGGGCGCAGCTCGATGGTCAGCATGCGCCGCAGCGCCTGGACGTCGAGCGGCTCCGGGAACACCAGGGTGACGGTGCGCACCGGCTCCAGCCCCTCGGCGCCGGCCGCCGGCAGCATCGAGGTGGGCGGCGACATCAGCGTGTCGAGCGGCGTCGTGACCGCGCCGGCGGTCCAGGTGAAGCGGGTGAGCGGCGGCCAGGGCTCGGCCGGAGTGAACTGCAGCGTGCGGGTGTCGAGCCAGCGGAAGGCCCCCGGATGGCGGGGCGCCACCTTCACCCAGCGGCCCGGGTCGTCCTCGGGACCGCCGCGGGCCGGCCCGAGGTCGCGGTCGAAGAAGACCGTCACCGGGTCCCAGCGCCGCAGGAAGTGGTCCGGCACCACGACCGGGCGGCCGCGGCGGGGCTGGCCGGGTGTACCGGTCGTGCGGGCGGCCTTGGCTCCGCCGCCCGGACCGGCCGCCGAGGGCGCGCCGGCGGCGGCGGCGGAGGAGGAGGCAGGCTTGCCTGGCGGACTTGGCTGAGTTGCCGAGGTCGCCGGCGCTGCCGGCACTGTCGAGGTGGGCGCCGCGCCGGGCGCACCGGTCGCGCCGGCCGCCGGGGTCTTCTGGGAGGCCGCGGCGGGCGGAGGTCCGGCCGGCAGGAGGCCGGCGGCGGCCAGCAGGATGAGGGGCGACGACAGCAGGGCGGCGGCCAGCCCGCGGCGGCGGCGCGCGGTCGACGAGCGGTGATGGCCGTCGCCGGCCGGAGCTGCCGCGTCGTGCGGCAGCTGGCCTTGGCGCAGGGAAGGCCTGCGGTGGAGGTTCATGGATGACTCCCGGGATCGCCGGCGGGGATCGCGCCGGCCTCTTGCAGGTAGTGACGGATGACTTCGGGTGGTGGGCCGGTGTCGGGAAGGTCGAGCCCGACCACCACCGGCCGCACGCGCAACGGCGCGCTGTCGGGGGGCGCGGTCAGCACCAGCAGGTAGTCGCCGGCCTCGAGCTCCGCCATCTGCAGCATGTCGGCCCGCGCGGTTGCCGCGGACGGCACGGGGGGCGCCGGCGGCGCCGGAGGCACGGGGGGCGCCGCGACAGGCGGGCGCGTGGTCCCGGCGGTGCCCGAGGTGCTCGCGGCACCCGAGGTGCTCGCGGCGCCCTGGCTTGCCGAACCGGGCGCGACGGCGCGGCCGTCGGCTTGCAGCAGCCGGCAGGAGACGCGCTCGGCGCCGGCGGCCGCGCCCCAGCCGACCCGCCGCCGGGCGGCGACGTGGAACGAGAACCAGCGCGTGTCGCCGGGCGGCAGCAGGACCTCGGGACCCAGCCCCTCGCCGGTGGGTGTCACGGGAGTGCTGGTGAGCTCGGCAAAGCCGCCGAGCTCACCCTCTCCGAGCGCACTGAAGCCGAGGTGCGTCACGCCGGGCAGCAGGTAGGCGTCGAGGCGCACGCCGGCGGGATGGATGGCGACGGTCTCGCCGCCGGCGCCCGCGAGCAGCGTCAGGGCCGGCGCGGCCGCGCGCAGGTGCAGGACCGCCGGCTCGCGGCCGGCGAGCGTCAGGTGGACGAAGCGGCCGGCGAGCGGCACGGTGGCCGGGGGCGTCACGGCCGTGGCGGGGGCGGCGAGCGGCGCCTGCCAGCCCTTCTCGCCGGCCGCCAGCTCCTGGCCGGACTCGAGCAGGCCGGCCACCCAGGCAGCGACGACGCCGGGGCCATGGCGGATCAGCAGGTAGCCGCCGGGCACGCCGGCGAGCTCGCCGCCGCGCCTGACGTGGCCCGCACCGTCGATCAGCGCGATGTCGGAGCCATGGGAGGCATTGGCGCCATTGGCGGCATCGGCGACGTCGGCCGCATCGGGATTCACCGCCGTGTTGCCCCGGCTGGCGCCGTTCTCGGCGCCCGGGGCCGCGGCGGGCGAACGGCCGAGCTCGCCCGCGTCGTCGAGGGAAGCGCTCCACACGCGATAGCGCTGCTCGCGCCGCTGGCCGTCCTCGCGCTGGTCGCGCCATCCTCCGCCAGGGCCTGCCGCGGCTGCCGTGCCTGCCGGCAGGGGGGAGAGCCGCAGCCGCAGCGTGCCGGCGCGGTCGAAGGAGCGCACGAAGGGCGTCGCGGACGGCAACACCAGCTCCTCCTCGCCGGCGACACGCGGCAGCAGCTCGATGGAGAAGGGATCGGAGCCGGAGGCGGTGTGCAGCACGGTCAGGCGGGTGGCATCGCCGTCGAGCAGCTCCTCGAAGGGCAGTCCGCCTTGCCAATGCGTGCTGGTGGCGGTGTCGCCGTCCGAGAGAACGGCGACCAGCGCCGCACCCAGGCTGAGACGGATCTTCTTGGCGCCGGGCGGCAGCTCGAACTGCCGTGCCGCCAGCCCGGACACCGAGCCACCCGTGACTCCCCAGGTGGCGGTCTCCGGGCGCGGCGGCGAGAAGCTGAGCTGCGCCAGGCGCACCTCCGGCGCGGCCGCCGCTCCGCCTGGGCCGGGATCGGCGTCCCAGATCTCCGCCGACGGCTGGCGCGGCGAGAGCGCCACCGACACCGCCGAGCGCGGACCGATCGCCAGCATGGCGGCAGCGCCTGCCCTGGCGCCCGCGAGAGCGCCGGCCGCGCCGGCGGTGCCGTCCCTACCGGCCCTGCCCGCCCTGCCCGCACTGCCCGCGCTGCCCGCCCTGCCCGAAGATGGGGCGCCGGTCGCCGCCGCGTCGACGACCCGGACCGCCGGCTGGCCGGCCAGCGCCGTGACCATCGCGAGCACCGGGCCCGAGGCATGGCCGCGGCCGCGGTCGAGATCGCAGCTGATGGTTTCCGCCAGTGCCGGCAGCTCCGGCAGTGCCGGCAGCTCCGCCGGCGCCGGCAGGACCGACGACGCCGGTGGCGAGGGCGGCGAGCCCGGCGCGGGCGGCAGGGGAAGCTGGAGCGGCGCCGCGGGCTCGGGGAGATGGAACCTGACCGCGCGGTCCAGGCCCGATGGCAGCGCGAGCCGCTCGCCGCGCAGCCGCGGGGCGCCGCGCGGCGCCTCGGCCACCAGCCAGATCGTGCCGCCGCTCTGCCGTAGGGCGCCCAGCGTGACCCGTTCGACGCCCGACAGCGGCGCCAGGACCTGGCCGGCCACGGAACCGGCGCGCCAGCCTTCGCGGTGATCGCCGGTGTCGCCGCCGTCCTGAGCACCGGCGTCCGCTCCGCCGCCCTCCGCGTCATCGTCATCATCTCCGCGGTGCCTGCCGGCGTGCGACCGCTTCGCCGGTGCCACCGATGCCGGCGATGCCGGCGAGATGGGCCCGTCCGCGGGCGTGGTCCGCCTGGTCTCGCCGGGGCGCTCCGTCCGGCCGGCAAGCTGCAAGCGCACCAGGCCGGGTTGCCGGAGCTCGATCACGGCGGCGGCGAGGGGCGCCAGCGGCGGCTCGACGGCCGACACCATCGGCAGGGTGGCGCCCTTGGCGAGCTGCCCCTCGCGGATGCGGGGAGCGGTGACGGCCGCGGCGGCCAGGCGCACCGGAGCGCCGCGGCGCTCGAGCGACCAGAGCCGCACGCGATACCTGGCCGCGGGCGGCATGCTCGGAGTGCCCGCCCCGGCGTTCGCGGCGCGCTCTTCGCGGGCCGGCGCCGGCAGCGGCAGCTCCAGCCGCGGCTCGCGGCCGGTGCTGTTGCCGAGCAGGCGCCAGCCTGCTCCCTCCCGGACCTCGAGGCCCAGGCCGACGTTCTCCTGGGAGCGGGCGGCGACCAGCAGCAGATCGGCCTGGCGCGGCAGGACGAGCGGCAGCAGGCGAACTTCACCCGCCAGCTCGACGTCGGCGCGATAGGGGAGCGCCAGGGGCGGGTCCTCCACCTCGGCGGCGGTGCGCATCGACAGCCGGAGCTTGGCGCTGCGGCGTCCCACCGGTTCGATCTCCAGCCGGTAGCGGCCCGCGGGCAGCCGCTCGGAGATCAGGAAGTTCCAGTCGTCCGGGCGGTCGTCCTCGTCCGCCACCAGGCGGCCGTCGGCGGCGTAGAGGCGAGCCCGCACGTCGGCGGCGGAGTAGGAGGAGATCTCGACCAGCCCGGCGCCGCCGACCGAGACCTTCAGCGTGACCGGCGCGGTCAGCAGCGGCTCCTGGCCGTCCACCAGCTCCGCGGTCGCGACCCGCACCCGGTAGCGCACCAGGCTGTTGCGCCGCGAGCACACCACCGCGAGCTGGTAGTGGCCCGCCGGGAGCTCGAGCGACAGGGCGCGCCCCGGCGGCACCTGCCCCAGCTCGGCCGGCGCCGCCTCCGCCTCCGCCTTCTCCGTCCCCGCGCCGCCGCCGTCGGCGTCGAGGCGGGTCAGCGTTCCCTGCATCTCCGCGTCGAGAGTGATCGTGGCCGTCGCCGCGGCCGGCAGGTCGAAGCGCCAGAGGTCGGGCGGCCGCTGGGCCGGCTGCTCGTCCTGCGGGGAGACGACGCCTTCCGGCTCGCGCCACAGGTGCGTCACCGTGGTGCCGAGCGGCAGCGGATGCGGCCCGTGACCCGCGAAGCGCAGCGCCTCCCGCCGGCGGCTGAGCAGGGTGACGGCACGGCCGCCGATCGGCTGCGGCAGCAGCACCAGGCGATAGGCGCCCGGCGCCAGCTGTCGGCTGAGGTCGGCCGGGATGTTCGGCGGCGCGATCGGCCAGCCGTCGGCGTCCTCGAGGCGGCAGCCGTAGACGAAGCCGAGGCCCATGGCCAGCAGGCGGTACTCGCCCGGCTGCACGATGGTGAAGCGATAGACCACTCCCTGGCCGGCGGGCATGGTGATGCGCGCCGGCGCGTCGGGGCGCAATTCGCCGCCGTCGATCAGCTGCGTGGTCCGGAGCTCCACTCCGAGGTGTCCCTGGGACCTTCCCTCCGCGCTCACCGTCGCCTGGAAGTCCCCCTCCCGGAGATACTGGCGCACCAGGGCATTGCGGCCGACGCCGTTGGCGCTGCCCGCCGCCAGGCTGGTGACCGTGCGGGTGCGCAGGGCGGCGCGGGTCGCCAGCACGCCGGTGGTCTGCAACTGGTAGAGGGCCGGCCTGTCCACCTTCACCACGAACGTGGCGCCGGCGCCGCGAGCCAGGTCGATGAAGCGGGGGGAGCCGGGACGGAGCTCCGGGAACCTCGGCAGCGCGGCGAGCGCAGCGGCCGGCAGCGGCGGCAGCGGCGCGGCGGCGGCGAGCTCCTGGGGCTCGACCCACAGCGAGTAGGACACCGTGCCGGCGCCCGGAGCGCCCGGAGGGGTGGCAGGCTGGCGGACCTGCGCCAGGTGGCCGCCGGCCGTCACCGCGACCGCGGTCTGCCAGGGCCCGCCGTCGACCATGGCCTCGAGCAGCTGGCCGTCTTCCGCCTCGGCGCGCAGCGTTCCGGCCGCCGCGGCCGTGAAGTTGAGCGCCAGGACCTCGCCGGGGCGCTGGGTGACCGGCAGCGGCTGGCCGAGATCGACCGGCCAGGGGCGCAGGACGACGCCGGCCTCGACTCCCGGCTGGCGGTTGACGTGCAGCGTGTAATGCCTGTCGCCCTGGAGCGGCACCTCGACGAACCGTGCCGACGCCCGCACCGGGTCGCGCTCGGCGCCTGGCGCCGCGGCCTGCCGCACCAGGTCCGCGAACTTGCCTGCCGGGCGCACTCCCATCGTGACGATGCCGCCGCGCTTCAGGGGCTCGGCGGTGAGGACGTACAGGCCCCGATCGAGCTCCCAGCGCGAGCCGCTGCGCTTGAAGTCCGGCTCCTTGTAGTCCGCCGGCCGCGAGGTCAGGAAAGGCTCGATGCGGAAGCGGCCGCCCCCGGCTGCCACCACCTCGTACGTGCCCTGCTCGCCCACCTCCAGGAACAGCTCCAGGCGGCCGAGCAGGTTGAAGCGCCGCGCCCAGGCGTGCTGGCTGTCGATCGGCACCGCCGCAGCCTTCTCCAGGCGCTCGCGCTCGCTGTCGTCGACGGGGCGCGACGTCAGGATGGCCGTGGCGTCCACCGAATCGCGCGGGTCGCCGGAATGCACGGTCGAGACCCAGTAGCGCCCATCGGTGCGGAAGGTGTAGAGGTCCTTCTGCTCGAAGTGCTGCAGCACGTAAGGCTGGCCGGGAGTGCCGCGCACCGACACCCAGAGGCGCGGGCCCCCGTGCCCCGGGGCGGCGGCGGCGCTCGCCGCCTGTCCCTGCGCGTCGTTCGCCTCGTTGCCGGCGGCCTCGCTGCCGGTCTCGGCGGTCTCGGCCGTCTCACTCTCGGGCGCACCCGGCGCGGGCGCCTCCTCTGCCGGCGGCTGTACGGCCTGGGGAGCGCCGGCCGATGTCTCGTCCGCCGCGGCGCCGGCCATCTCCTCGCCGCCGCCCGCCGGGGCGGGGAGCGCGGCCTCCGTGGCGCCGGACGGTTCCGGCATTGCGGCGCCGGGAGCGGTCTCCTGGGCCGTCTCGTCCGCGCCGGCGTCATTGGCCGCCGAGCCCGCGTCCGCCGAGCCCGGGGCGCCGGCCGGCATCGCCGCGGCGCCGGCATTCGAGAGGGTGTCGCCGCCGGCAGCCGCAGCGCCTTCGCCGCCTTCGCCGTCCTCGCCGCCCTCGGCGGGCGTGCCGCCTCCGGCCTGGCCGGCCTGGCCCTCGGTCTCGTCGGCGATCGACGGTTCGGCGCCGCGGGCGGCAGGGGGCGCCGTGGCCCCGCCGCTCCGCCGCCCCGTCTCCTCCTCGGCGCGCGCGGAGGGTCTCTCCGGCACCCGCACGGCGGCCACCGGCGGCACCGAGTTCTTCTTCACCTCGGAGGTCGCCGCGCCGGCTGCGGCCAGCTCCGACAGCAGCCGCCCCGACGACGCCCAGCCGGCGGTCAGCCACGCCGGCCGAGCCTGCGGCAGCTCGATGCGGACGTAGTTGACGTTGGCGGGCAGCTCGAAGCGGTCTTCGCCGAACGGGCTCATCAGGTAGCGCCGGCGGCCGGCGTCGGCGAGCAGGGGATAGCCCCAGCGCAGGTAGAGCGGATGCTCGGCGGCGTCCTCGGACCAGGGTTGCGACGGGCCGCCGTACAGGGTGACGAGGTAGAGACCGGCCGGCAGCGTGGCGGCGATCTCGCAGCGCAGCAGGGGCTGACCGGTCACCGGCTGGATCGCGCCGCAGCTCGGCTCGACGTCCTCGAGCCAGCTGCCGTCGCGCCACAACCGCAGGTCGGCGAGGTTGCGCCCCGCCGCCTCGAGGCGCACCGCGCGGCGGTCCGCGAGCCGCAGCCAGTAAGGGAGCTGGCGCAGATCGTCGAGGGTCTCCGTGACGAGCTTGCGTTCGACCAGCTCGGGCGCGGCGGAGCCCCGCGCGGTGCTCGCGACGCTCGCGTTGGGGGCGTCATGGGCGTCGCGGAACGGCTCGACCGACAGCTTCGCCATGCCCTCGCCGTGAACGTGGCTCTCGGTCACCACCTGGTAATCGCCGCGGTCGAGGAAGAGATCGATGCGGCCGTTCTCGCGGCCGGCCTCGCCGGCGGCGCCCAGCTCTCCCGCCATGCGGTCGACCACCCGCACCGCGGTGCCCTGGCGGCTTGCCGCGCGCACCGAGTAGCGGCCGAAGCGCTCGACGCTGAGGATGGTCTCCTGGCGGCCGGCGGCGGGGACCTCGCCGCGGCGCAGCCGTGCCTGTCCCGCGGCCGCGGCCTCGCCTCCGGCGGGGCCTGGTCCAGCGGGTTGCTCCCCGGCTCCGGCGACGGCGGTCGCCGCGGCCTTGCCGTTCGAGCCGATGGGCGCCGGCGTCGCAGCCCAGCCGGGTCCGGCGCCGGGCGCCTCGGCCAGCGCCAGCACCGCGAGCAGCGGCGCGGCGCCGAGCAGCAGGCGTTGAAGAGGGCCGCGGCCGTCGGCGTCGCCGGCGTCGCCGCCGCCGCGCCATGGAATCGAGATTCGCCGCCTGGCGCGGCGTTGCGAGCGCGTAGTCCTGTCCAGGGAGCGGCTTGACGCCACCCTGCCACGATCAGCCATGAGTAGGTCCTCGAAGTGGGGCGCATTCTATCCCCACTCTCCTTGCAGATAGATGCGGATTCCGGCGCTCCGCGGGGACGGGATCGGCCCGGGGTTGGCGTGGATCTTGCCGGACGGCGCGCCGGTCTGGTACGTGACTTGCTACCTTTCAGATCCGAAGCGGCCGGGCTCCTTGAGCGTGCTCGCCGCTTGCCTCGGACGCGCTCGCATCTCACTCACTTCAAGGAGGTTGCAGATGAAGACGCTCAAATGGATGATCCCGTGTCTGTTCGTAGCGGTGTGGATCGCGGCGGCAGGATGCCATTCCCAGGACCAGGCCGCCGCCGACAACAACGGCGTCATGAGCCCCAGCCAGGCCAAGGCAGCCATCGGCGAGGTCACGCTCGGTCACCAGCTCGGCGCCGACGGCAGCATCGCCGGCGATCAGAAAGGGAATCGCTTCACCGCCGGCCAGCCGGTGTTCATCTCCTTCATGATCGGCAAGGCGCCGGCCGGCACCCCGGTGACGGTCGACTCGTACGGACCGAACGGCCAGCAGCTCGGCAGCGACCAGAAAATGGTGTCGCGCGGTGAGTCGGTGATGACCTTCAACTCGAAGGACACCAGCGGCTGGGCCCCGGGTGACTACCATGTCGATATCTCGGTGGGTGGCCAGAAGGTCGCCACCGAGCCCTTCAGTGTCGTCGCACCGGAGAACGCGGAGAACACGGCCACCAAGCCCGCCGACGCCATCAGCGACGTGAAGGTGGGCCATCAGCTGGGCGCCGACGGCACCATCGCCGCCGGCGAGGAAGGCAAGAAGTTCGTCCCCGGGCAGCCGATCTACGTCGTCTTCCGGAGCGGCAGCGCGCCGGAGGGAACCAACGTCGAGATCGAGTGGTACGGACCCGACAACCAGAAGCTGCTGAGCGATCAGCTGCAGGTGAAGCCAGGTGACAGCGTGATGCACTTCGCCTCCGGCCACAATGGCGGCTGGGGACTTGGCGATTACCACGCCGATCTTCTGATCAACGGCCAGAAGGTCGACACCGAGCGCTTCAGCGTCGTCGACGAGACCAAGGCGGACAAGACCAAGGCCGGCCGCTAGCGCCAGGCGTCAACAGGCTCGCGGAGTCTCAGCTCGAGCTCGAGGCGAGACGACGAGACGGAGCAGGGGGAGGGCCGGTCCTCCCGCTGCGCCGTTCCCCGTCATGATGGCGCGGAGACGCGGGCCGTGCGGAAGGCGGCGGCATACTCGAGCTCCTCGCCGCTGGCGGCGGCGCGCAGCATCATGGCGCCGCGGCGCATGTCGCCGGTGCCGGCGAAGGCGAGGGGGAAGAGCAGGCGCTCGCCGAGGATCGGGAGCAGCAGGTCGAGATACTTGCCGGTCGCGATGCTGCCGAGGAGCACGATGCGAGCAGCAGCCGGGAGCCGCGCGGCGAGCTCGCGCGCGTGGCGGCGCAGCGGTGCGCTGTAGCCGCGGCGAGCCGGATCGACCGGCGTGCGCGCCAGCCTGCGCAGCCTGTCCGCGGTGAGCGGCCACTCCGGAGTCACCAGGCCGAACCCGGGAGCGATGATCAGGATGGAGCCTGCATCGGGGACCAGCTGCAGGTCCACCCTGGATTCCTGGCCGCCGCACCCGGGCAGCTCCGGCAGCACCGGAGGATCCGCCCAGGAGGACGCGAAGCGGCGGGCGTACGCCAGCTTGCCGCGGAAGTAGAGCGCGCTCATGAAGCAGAACGCCTCGCCGATCGGCAACCCCTCGGGGCTGCGCAGCCTACCGGCGGCAGCGAAGCCCGCGCGCGGCGCGGCGAGTTGCAAGGCGCGCCTGCCCGTGGCAATGGCAGGAGACAGCAGGAAGACCTTGGGAGCCTGGTCCAGCACGTCCATCTGACCGCCCAACCGCCGGCAGCCGCCGGCACATTCCCGGCCCTGCCGCCAGGACCTGCGGCTCGATCCGGGCCTGGTGCAGCGCGCGCTCGAGCGGGTGCCGCAGCTCTCCTCCGATCAGGGCGAGGCCGTCGTCGCCGCCACCACCCGCGACGACCTCGCCCTGATCGTCGGCCGCGCCGGCGCCGGCAAGACCACCGCGGCGGCGACCATCGCCGAGGCCTACCGCGACGCCGGCTACCAGGTGCGCGGCGCGGTGCTGGCCGGCAAGGCCGCGGACACCCTGCAGCAGGAGGCCCGCATCCCCTCCCGCACGCTGGCCAGCTGGGAGTACTCCTGGGAGCGCCGCCGGGACCCGCTCCACGCCGGCACCGTGCTGGTGATCGACGAGGCGGGCATGGTCGACGCCCGCCAGCTCGGGCGCGTGAACCAGCCCGGGCAGCCTGCAGGAGCCACGAGGACCTCGGCCGGGGGGTGGTCTGTGCCGGCCACGGCCGAGATCGCGCGCCAACGCCCCGCTGGCGCGGCCGGCGAGGCGGTTTTCGCGACAGCGGCCGCAGCGGCCGCACCGATCCTGCTCTCCCAGGCAACCGCCGAGCGGGTCCGCGGCATCCTCGTCGAGGGGACATCGCCGGCGACGTCGCGCGCCCACGCCGGCGACGTCGCCTACTTCTGGGCCTGGGTCGGCGCCGAGCTCGGCCTGGCCGAGAGCTACCCCATCTCGCTCGCGGCGCTGGTGCAGTTCGTCGCCGATCACCTCGAAGGCCTGCCGCCGGCGACCGAGGCGGCGCTGCTCAAGCGCGCGGCGCAGGGCCTATCCGGCGGCAAGGCCAGGCCCGGGCCGCACGCGCTGGCCACCATCGCCCGCCGCATCGCCTCGCTGTCGAAGGCGCACCAGCTCGCCGGCGTCCCCAACCCCTGCCAGCGCCCCGAGCTGCGCGAGCTGCTGGCGCGCGCCGGCCGCCGGCAGGCGCGCAGCACGAACTCGCCGCGGCGCAAGCGCGCCGCCACCCGCGAGGTGCTCGAGGCGCTGCTCGCGACCTGTGACGACAGCTTGGCCGGCGTGCGCGATCGCGCGCTGCTGCTCTTCGGGTTCGGTTCCGGGGGCCGGCGCCGCTCCGAGGTGGCCGCAGCGCGCGTCGAGGACCTGGCCGCGGTCGACGGCGGCTATCTCTTCCACCTCCGGCGCAGCAAGACCGACCAGGCCGGCGAGGGCGCCGAGCTGCCGGTCCTCGGCCGCGCCGCCCGCGCGCTCGCCGCCTGGCTCGCTGCGGCGGGCTTGACCGAGGGACCGCTGTTCCGGCCCCTCTCGTGGCACGGCCGCCGCGGCGCAGGCCTATCCGATCGCAGCGTCGCCGAGATCGTCAAGGCCCGCGCCGCCCTGGCCGGCTACGATCCGCGGGAGTTCGGCGGCCACAGCCTGCGTTCCGGCTTCGTCACCACCGCCGGCCGCCAGGGCGTCAGCCTGGGCGACGCCATGGCCCTCTCCGGCCACCGCGGCGCCGCGGTGGCCCTGCGCTACCACCAGGCCGGCGCCGCGCTGTCGAACCCTGCGGCGAGGCTCGCCGACTAACGGCAATCGATCGCGGCAACTCGAACGGGCTCGGGCTGGCGGACATCGCCGGCGACCAGGATCGGCTCGATCTTCCTGGCGCAAGAGATCCATCGGGAAGCCCTTGCGGCTCTTCGGCCGTCGCGGCGGATCTCGCCGCGACGGATGCCCGGGGTTATGGCTGCCCGGGGTCAGTCATGGCGCGCGCTGGCCTAGCAACCTCGTGCAGAGCCTCCTGCAGAACCTCCTGCGCGAGGAGGCCGGCGGTCTCGCGCGTCACGAGAACGTTGGCGGTGTAAAACATTCCCAACGATTCAGCGCCGATCCAGAATGTGACCCCGCCAAAACCAGAATCTCGCAGGAGGTGAAGGCCAAACTGACTCACGTCGTGGCGGGCTTCCCCCGAGGCCCCGTTACCGGAGAGCTCGATGCGCACGGAAGGGGACGCGGCGTTGATGTTCAAGATCGCCTGCACGGAGAAAACCTTGTCGCGCGGGAAGGTCAAGGTCAAGTCAGTGCTGTCGTCGTCATCGATGCGAACATGATTGTCCGCGGTGAAGTCGAGATGCAAGAAGCCGTCAAGGTTGGAGAAAATGGAATCCTCGAAGCTGATCGTGGCAACCGGGTTTGCCTCGATCGCCTCGCTCCCCACGGCGGAAGAGATGAACAAGGCCGCCGAGAATTTGTAGACTCCTTCGCCTGGGGATTGTGAGAACTGGCAATTCAGCGTGGGAAGGCTGTTCGGGTTCGGGTCAAACGTTGGACGTTCGAGCCGAACCCAGTTCGATCCCTCACCCAAAGGATAGCCGATGACGACATTTCCACCGACCGTTACCGTGCCGGTTTGCTGCGCCGCCAAGGGTGGCTCTCCTGCGGTGCTGGAGTTGAAGTCCGAACGGAATAGCGCGGGCGCGAGGGGACCATGAGGGAAGAGTTCGTTGACTTCCTTTACCCCACTGGCGACGAACGATCCAAACTTCATATGGGTCTCCTTTTCTGCTGCCTGGGATGCGATGTCTTTCCGCCGGCGGCGCCGGCGCGGCCTCTGGAGACACCGGAATCGAGCAACATCAGAGATAGGCGGCCAGTCACAGGCTTTCGTTACATGCCGCGATAGCCCGACCGTCATCGAGGCTGCCCTGCGCGGCGGATCGGCGCGCTCAAGACACCGTGATGAGGATACCGGCTTCCTCGGCAAGCTCCATGACTCTCGCCAGCCCCTTGCCCATCCCGAGAGGGATGGGCCCCTCGACGGGCGAGAAGTCTTTCTCCGCCACGCGGTCACCGAAGAACACCACCGCAGCGGAGAGGTCGTGGAGCCGCGACGTCACCAGCCCCGCCGCCTGCGGGGCGGCCTGGTAGAGAGCCGCAGCCCAACGCGCCGATCGGGAGTATTGATCGGCCTCGGTTTCGATCAGCTCGCGACCTTGGAGCCGCAGTCGGCGAAGGCCCGTCCCGCGCAGCTCGACGAGCTCGACCTCCCGCCGGAGCCGCAGCAGCGACATGGCGCGGAGCTCGAGCTCGGCCCGGCGTTTGGTGCGCGGAGCTCCCCGGAGCGGCATATCCCGGAACACGGTCTCGGCGACAGCGCCCTGCCAGGTGTTTGCCGCATACAGGGTCGCGACCGGCTTGCCGGCAGATCCCGCGAACGGGTGAAAACGGCCGATGTCCACGCCAGGATCGAACTCCGCCGGGCGGCGATCGAGCTTGTGCACGCGCCAGAGATCGGCCCCGCTGGGCCATACCTTCAACAGGGGATCGAGAGTCGCCGGATCGGGAGGCTCCGGGACCTCCGGGTCAGTCAAATGCCTCGGCCTCCCGGCGCGCTGCCGCCGCCACGGCCGCCGGCGCAGACTCGAGAAGGTCCACCGGCCGCTTCGCCCCGAGCCAGCCGTTGGCCCCCGTGAACCACAGCGCGGTCTGCCACCCTGCGGCCTTGGCCCCGAAAGCCGTCAGTACCTCGGCGACGACGGGCCGGGCCTGGCCGTCTTCGGCAAACTGGAAGGCGGGGAAGAGGCTCTGGCCACCTGCCTCGACGGCGAAGATCCTGCCTTGAGCCTTCCAGCGGTTGGCGAGGGCGGCCTGGTTGGTGGCGCGAGACCCGGCGAGCTCGGCCACTTGCTTGCTGGTCAGCGCCGCAAACTCGGCGAGGAAGGCCCTGCGCGCCTCGGCGTTGCGCCGCAGCTGCGCGATCTCCGCACCGGATGGCTCTTCGGCAGGAGAGAGGAAGTGCTGCAGGAGCTGCCGGGACCGCACCTTGCCGTGGTACAGCCGGCGGGTCAGGGTCACCGCGTCCTCCAGCAGAGAGGCATCGTCCGCGGTGATGACGAAGGCCCCCCCTTTCGCTGTGGCGCCGGCGTGGCCATGCTTGCTTGCAAAGCGGCGGCGCTCGGCGGCGCCGAGGGGTGTGACAACGAGATGAGGCGTAGCCATGGAGATCTCCGAGTGATTCTGATGATCAAGTGCAGCTAGATCACGCAGATCACTTTACTCTCGCTGCCCTGCGAAAGCAATCTGTGCCTTTGGATCCCAGCGCCGGCGCGTGCCGATACAGCGGCACCGTTGGTACGAGCCCTCTATCGACCGAAGTGGCTCCTGGAGGTATCAAGAGTCCTAAGCAGAGGCAAATGCGATCTGCGTCGAGATCCTGGCCACTATTATTGAGGCCGACATCGACGGTGCACCTTGGTAGAGGTGCGCAATTCCAGGGCAGCTGGCCTGCGCAGTGGCAGAGCGCTGCTAGCGTCCGCCCGGCTCCGAGCGGCTGGAACGCCGGAGAACGTCGGCCGCGTCCTGGACCTGCGCGGCGGTGAGCTTGGAGATGCCGTGGTTCGTCCGCAGCAGCTGCAAGGCGGTCAGGGCCTCGCCTGCCGCGTCGACGGCGACCAGCTCGTCGAGCGCTTCCTGGATCGGCGGGGTCGCTTCGCCGAAACGTCCCTGGCGCATGCGCACGGCGGCGAGCTCCAGGCCGGCCAGGGCTGCCAGCCGGCGTGAGCCTGCTCCCTGGAAGCGGCGGCGAGCGGTGGTGAAGGCCCGCGCCGCCCGCTCGAGGTTGCCCTGGCCCACCTCGAGGCGGCCCTCGATGGTCTTGAGGCGCACGCGGGCGAGCAGTCCCTGGCCGGCGAGGAGGCGATTGCGGTGCTGCCGGAGCTGTTCGTGGGCTGCCTGGAATTGGCGGCAGTCGACCAGCAGGTCGATGTAGGTCTGCAGGGTGTTCAGGTACAGGTCGGGATCGACGTCGGCGTCGATCATCGTCATGGCCTCGCCCACGGTGCGCAGGGCAACCTCCGAGAGGCCCCAGTAGCCGAGGTAGTAACCGGCCTGGGCCAGTGCCCGGCCGGCGCCATGCCGGTCGCCCCGGCCCAGGTGGATCGCCCGCAGCCGGGAGAGCACCTCGAGCGCGGCGCGAAAGCGGCTGCGGCTGCCGAGGACCGAAGCCTGCAGGCTGAGCAGCCGCGCCTCGAGCAGCTCGTCGCCGGTGCCGCGCGCCCGGTGCTCGAAGGCCGTGGCGATGGCCTCGTCGGCGAGGGCCGGCTGCTCGCCGATGCGGTAGGCGTTGGCGAGCTCCCCCCAGGCCCGGGCCCCGAAATCCGCCACCTGCGCCGGGCTGTAGCCATCCTCGCCGAGAGTGGGGGCAAGCCGGGTCGCGAAGCGCGCCAGCTCGATCATGCGCGGCGGGTCGTCCTGGCGCAGCTCCCAGCTGTAGCGCAGCGCCGCGTCGAAGAGCGGGAACCGGCGCGGCGTGGCCGTCGTGGCCGTCGCCGCGCCTCCGCCTGCCGCCGCCGCCGCCCCCGCCCCCGCCGATCCTCGCGGAAGTCGCGGCCCTCGCGGGGGCCGCGTGGCCTCGGGCGATGGCGGCGGCAGCTCCGGCGTGTCGCCGGCGCGCAGCTCGGCCAGGATCTGGTGCGTCCGCCGTCGCACCTCGACGGCAGCGGTGCCGTGCAGCCGCACCGACGCGAGGGCCGCTTCGATCGCCCGGTCGTAGGCGTCGAGCGGCGCCGGCGGGGAAGCGGCTGGAGCCGCGGAGTCGGCGGCGCCGGTCGCCTCGGCGGGGCCGCCGGCCTCGGCAGGCACCGCGGGGGCCGCCGCCTGGGCGAGCTCGAGGGGCAAGTGGAGCTCGACCTCGGACCGGCAGCGGGCACAGCCGCGCCGCAGGTGGACGGCGATGGCCTCGGCTTCGGCGGCGGCGAGGTCGCTCATCGCGAACCGCCGCAGCAGGTCCGGGCTTGGATGATCGGTCACTGTGGTATCCCCGCCGGTCTCCGTGCCGGTCGTCTTCGGGGGGCGCCCATCTTAGCACCTTCGCATGTGTAATTCACCTGCCTCTCAGGAGTCGGTAGTTGCCCATCGGCCAGGTCCGACCCCGACCGATGAAGGTGGGCGTGGTGCCCCCTTCCCCCCCGGAGGGGAGGGAAGGGGGTTGGGGGGATGCGGGGGG
>Ga0307477_10000466_pt1 | contig 44394 bp, 59 predicted proteins | sample atmos_gasesECM2C_FD_203316 | JGI IMG/M metagenome (GOLD analysis project Ga0307477, IMG submission 203316) | Hardwood forest soil microbial communities from Morgan-Monroe State Forest, Indiana, United States - atmos_gasesECM2C_515 | ecosystem: Environmental > Terrestrial > Soil > Temperate... | reverse complement strand
GAGCTAACATGAAGGCCAATATTGGATCGACCGATGTACACTATACCGCTCAAGCTTCTGTCGCCGCCGAATCTTGCCGCAATTGCCTATACTTCGATCCGGCAGGCAACCGCTGCTTGAACGATCAAGTTAAGCGTGACCCGAATGTGCCCAAGGATGCGCGAGGTCAAAAGATTGTGTCGCCGGGTGGGTGGTGCGACCAGTTCGAAACTAAGCCAGTCGAAGTGACGGGCGGCGACGGTACGCTTAAGGCTCAGAAGGGTCGATACTCCAAGTTCATTCCGTTTATTAAGGTGGACGCGGCTAAGCGTGAGGTGTGGGGCATTGTTACCGCCGAAGTGCCCGACAAGGAGGACGAAGTTTGCGACTACGAGAAGTCCAAGCCCTATTACAAGGCCGTGATTGACGAAATGGCGAAGGCGACGGACGGCAAGAACTTCTTCCCGTTGCGTGAAATGCACCAGCTTAGTGCCGTAGGCAAGGGCATCGGCTTCGAATTCCGCGATCAGGATAAAGAGATTTTCATGGGATTCAAAGTGGTGGATGACGACGCCTGGCACAAGATTGATGAGGGAGTATATACCGGATTCAGCCAAGGTGGGAGTAAGGTCAGTGAAGAGCCAGACCCGGTATACAAGGGTTGTACACGCTATGTAGCGAATCCATCCGAAGTCTCAGTGGTTGATAATCCGTGTCTGGGCGTGGCCCACTTTACCTATGTGAAATTGGACGGGTCGGTCGAGTTGCGCAAGTTCAAGAAGACGGAGGAGGCAGTTACGGTCCCGTTGACTCGGTTGAGTGTGCTAATTGACAAGGCGATCACGAGCCGAACGAACGTTCCGGTTGCTAAAGGCGGCAAGACTAAGCGTGTGGCAGGTGAGGATTTGCCTTCATCCGCATTTGCATACGTTGGCGACGCGAATGACACCTCCACCTGGAAGCTGCCCATCAAGTTTTCCACCGATGCGAAGACTAAGTCCCACATCCGCAATGCTCTATCTCGGTTCAATCAGACTCAAGGTATTCCATCGGGCGAGCGCTCCAAGGTATACCAGCGCATAGTGAGCGCAGCCAAGCAGCATGGCATCGACGTGTCGGACGAGAAGGCGTTGATTAGCCGCATCCATAAGTTGTTGCGCACGGCGGCTAGAATACAGGTGAACCGAATTCATGGTTCCGTAGCCAGTGCTTTGGCTAAATTACAACCGCGTCCGCATGTATTGGCGTTGGACGATGATTTGGGCCGATTGCAAAAGGGCATGTACGAAGTTTCTCGTCTTGCTCAATGCGTGGAGTCAGTAGGCTACTTGGTATACGCTGTCGCCAACGAGCAGCAATGGGAAGGAGACGCAGATTCGCCTCTTCCTGAGATGGTCGCAGAGAATGTGAATGGCCTTATGGATACGCTACTTGCTATGGTCAAAGAAGAAACTGACGAAATGCGAGAAGAAATTACAATGCGGCTTAAGGCTAGTGAAACGGGCGCTGGTATGGCTGCAGAAGTAGCGGCGTCCCCCGTATCAAGTTTGTAAATCGATTGCCACCTTACTTGGTGGGAAAGGAAGTACAGCATATGAAAGTACTTACACTGGAAGACCTGACCAAGGCGGCAGGTGGCCTAGGCGGGCATTTCGGTAAGGCTGCTGCGTTCCACAAGGCTGCGGCGGCTCACCACGAGGCGCTCCACAAACACCACTCCGAGATGGCGGCATTCTCTAAAGGGAAGCATGACGCCATGGATGATGGGCACGAGATGAAGGCGTACATGGGCAAAGCAGCCGAGCATCACACGGCCAAGGCAGCCCACCACTTGGAACTGCACAAGTTGCATAAGGCGCACGCCGAGGATAATCAGACGATGGCGGACACTTACAACGCCGATAAGGTAGCGGGTGCTCAACCTCCTGCAGCTACCGCGCCTCCAGCTGCCGCAGCTGGTGCGGCTCCTCCGGCTGATGCAGCTCCCGGCAATGGGGTATCGAAGACCATTGATACCACGATCAATGCTTTGATTGCCAAAGCTCTGGAGTCTCTTGATAGCGATCCGAAAGTGGCTGAGAAGATTCAGCAGATCGTGCTGGAGCGAGTTAATCAGGCGCTGGGCGACAAGACGATTCCGAGCTTAGTGCGCGGCGTATTGCCCGATATTCCGACAGGAGGTTCCGCAGCTCTCGTTCCACGTCCCGGCCAGCAGATTCAGACGGAAACAGTTTCGCCTGAGTTGGCATCCGTATTCGGGGAGTAAGTTCACGCAGTACCCACCTGCTCCTGGTCGCAGCGGGGTTTCAGAGAGAAATTCGAGACTTCGAGTCTAGGAGCAAAAAGAATCATGAAAATCGGACAAGAGCTGTACGCATACGGTGCCAGTGATTCCCGGAATCGGATGAAGAAGGCGTCCAATTCTCCGGAACTCAAGGCGCTGATGAAGCGTGCTATGCCCAAGGAGTTCGGCGGCGACGTGGAAATGAAGCAGTGGTCGCCCGAGCATCCCTTGGTTAAAGCCGCTGGCCGGGCACTTATCAAAGCCGGTCTCACAACCAGTACTGGATTCAATTTCTTCGATCTGCGTGGACCCGCCTACTTCATATTCCCGTTGCTCACTCCGTTCATCCAGATGATCGGAAAGCAAGGCAAGGTGAACGCGGGCGTAGGCACGGCAGCGCATTGGAAGGCTACGCGCAATCCGAACAGCACATTTGTATATGCCGGCGTGCAGGAAGGGCAGCGCGGTCCGACGGCTACGCCGAACGAAGCCGATTACCTAGCTACGTATAAAGAGCTGGGCATGGAAGGCGGCGAGACCTTCACGGCGCAGTGGGCTGGTGAAGGCTACACAGACAACCTGGCGGACGAACACTTCCGCAATCTTGCGCGACTGAGATTGCAGGAAGAGATGATCACTCTGTGGGGCAATTCGGGAACGGCCGCAGGTAATCTCGGCTTCGCTCTCGGTCAAGCTCCGAACGTCACGGCAGCGCTGGCTACGCCAGTTGCGACTGGACCGCTCGGCGCGTCTGCTAACGTGGTTGTGGCAGTCGTAGCTATAACCGGCATGGGCGTCAATCCGGGCGGACAGGCTGGCTATGCGGCTCCTCCGACCGTTGTAGGTGGGTTAACTACTTCCTACACGCGCACCAATGCAGACGGTTCTCAGACCAATGTGGCTTGCGGACTGTCAGCAATCAGCAATGTAACGACAGGGCTTTCCACCAACGCGACGGCTCAGACAGTCAAGGTTTCCATTCCTGCCATGAAGGGCGCAGTGGCATACGCTTGGTTCTGGGGCGTCAACGTGGCGGCCACTGCGGCGAACGTGAAGTTGGGAGCAATTACGAACAATCCCAACTACACCATCACCAATGTAGCAGCAGGTACGCAGACGGGAGCAGCTGCTGGTTTGAGTACGGATAACTCATTCCAGCCGACTGACTTCGACGGATTGGGCACTTACTCGTTCCTCAACGGTCTGTGGACCGACATGGGCGGAGGCTCTTTTACTCCAGCGGGCAATGGGCAGGTGGCTGAGATCGAAAGCGATCTGCAGACGCTGTGGAACAACTATCAGGCGCAGCCAGATGCCATCTGGGTCTCGGCTGACGTGCGTGCCGCGCTGGAGTCGGCGGTTATCTTCAGCTCGACTGGGCAGAATTCCTACATCTTCCAGTACACAAGAGATGACCAGGGAGGACTGCTTGGCGGGTTCTTAGTGACGGCTTACAAGTCGAAATACAGCATCAACCAGTCGGGCGGCGACGCAATTCCAATTCGGCTGCATCCCATGTTCCCGTCTGGTACCCTGATGTACGACATTAACACCAACCCATACCCACATAGCCGTGTTCCGGCAGTACGCACCTTCCTGCTACAGCGCGACTACTACGCCATCGAATGGCCGGTGACCACGCGTCAATGGACGTTCGGTACTTATATCCATGAAGTGCTGGCGCACTACATGCCGTGGATCACCGCTATCCGTACGGGTGTCGGACCATTTGTGGCGCCGTCGTGCTGGATCGCTGCAGTAGTGTTCGACGAAGACTTCTACACTGGTCCTCGGGTCAATGCAGTGCGCGATTGGCTGTACAACACGTATGCTAAGACGTGGATCGGAAGCCGAGTCTGTGCTTTGTACTCGCTATACGGCAAGCGTCTAGCTCCGGTGGTAGCTCGACACGGACTGTTGAAGAGAGCGTTCCGCAAGCTCTTCGACCGAGTATTGATGAAGGCGCAAGCAACGGTATAGGTCTACTCCCGGTTGCCTTGAGTTGCTTCGGCCAATGAAGCTGGGAGAGCGGTTCCGAGATGTCCCGCTCTCCCGATTTTAAAACAGATCGGAGGATACTTTGGCTATCTCAGCAGGAACACAAGTTCAAACGGGTACGGGGCGTACGGGCGTATGCGTCTACGATAATGCTTCGGTTACGGACAATACGCATCCGTCCGCTTACGTGATCTTCAACGACTGACTCCACATACGCTCAGTTTCCGCGCGGTACGTTGACTTCGGTCAGCGGCGGATTCTTGCCTGGAACTGGACCAGGGAACTGAGGAGGAGATACTCATGGCTTGGACATCAGTATCATCGGGCAGTTTACCTACTATTGGTACTTTTGCCCTAATTGCCGGGCAGATTCCAATTGGAAACAAGGGCGTCACGTTCGGCGTTCGGCTCGTACACGATCCGCTCGACACCAATCAAAATTGGGAATGGCGCGACGTAGCTGGCAATCACATCGAGAAGCGTAACGTCAAATTTTGGTTGTCGGATTCGATTCCAGCAGTACCGAACTTAGACATATAGACAAGGAGACTTTGATGGCTCTACCGCATGTACCAACCGCATCGCAGCTATCGCAGCTGGCTACTTTAAATGCAGCGGAAGCGACGGCGCAGACGACTTACGCTTCCGCTGTCACCAGTTTGAAGACGGCGCAGGTGGCCTGGTATAACGCGCAGATTGCCAGCGCACAATACGCCGCTTACATCTACGGCGGAACCAAGCCGGGTATCCTCGACGAAGGCGGAGCGAATATTACCTAACTGGGAAAGAGGGAAAAGGAGACCTTACTTCCTATGAAAATCGCACTGTACTATCCGCGTAACTGGCTTGCTTCTTGGTATACCCTGGGCGGGTATGTCAACACGCTTCAAGATATGGGCCACGACGTGATTGACTGTCCATTTCCTGGCAATCAAGTTCATAACGTCGATCAGGTGCGAGCGGCGATGCCAACTATCGACCAACTCAATTCCTGCGACTGCGTTCTGCTCATGTTCATGGAGTATATTCAGCCATGGCTAGCGGCAGTCTACGGGCTGGAGCTTTGGCAGCACGTCAAAGTTCCGATTGTCGCTCGCTATGATGAATCCTTCGACCGAGGTGACTTGGGTTTATTTGATCGCTGGGAAGAATTTCAGAAGTGGGCGCCAGTTCCACACTTCAATTTCTTTCCCGCTCATCAGGACGCCGAACGCTACGGCGGTAACTGGCTGGTGTACGGAGCCGATCTGGCTAAGTTCCACTACACGGTACCGCAAGAAAAGAAGTACGATCTGGCTTTTGTCGGCTCGCTCTACCCGCTGCGCCAGCAGTATCTAGCCAAGTTGGCCGAGTACATTGGAAACGATGTCACATTCAATGTGGGACAGGCTATTGTTCAGGATTTGTCGGGAATTCGCCCAGAGGAGTCCACTGCTCTTCTGGCGGATAATTACCGATCCATCAAGATATTCTTTTGCCTGCCACCCATGTCCCGCTTGCTGGTTTGCAAAGTATTCGAAGTGATGGCCTGCGGAACGTTTGTCATGTTTCCGACGCTGCCCGGTGAAGCGGCGCAGAACATGAAGGCCTTCGAATCGGACAAAGAGATCGTGTACTACGAACACGGCTACATGAAGAAGAACGCTGCGCAGATTCGTTACTATCTAGAGAATGAGAAAGAGCGGGAAGCCATAGCAGGCGCTGGGTGCTCTCGCGTTTATAGCGAATACACGCTACAGCAGATGTTGGAGAAGATGCTGTGGGTTGCTCGTCCCGATCTTCCCGTATCTCCACGGCTGACTTTTGATGCCCGCCGCCGTTTGAAGATCGGCTCTGACGTTGCCGAGGTAGGAGCGTTGAGATGAGTCTGGAGTCTCTGCACACTATCTACGGCTTTGATATTCAAATGGAGAGAGACAGCGTGCTCCATCAGGCTATTAAGCAGAACGGCTTCCACGAAAAAGCCGAATCTGAAATGGTCTTACAGCTCATTCATCCCGGCGACTTCTGCATTGACGCTGGCTGTCATGCGGGTTACTTCTCGCTACTCATGCTGAGCAAAGGTGCGGAAGTACTGTCTATCGACGCTAATCCAGAGATGTGCAAACTGGCCGAGATCAACCTAGCGCCGTATTCTCATCACGTCATGAATGTAGCTTTGGGCAATCGCACGGGTCACGTTGAATTTTATCTCGTCGATCACCCCAACGAAGGTATGTCTTCGGTAGGCCGAGTATCTGACCGTCACATCCTAGCGGACATGGTTCGATTGCAAGATTTACCTATGCCGGATCGCGTCCGTATGTTGAAGTTGGATGTGGAAGGCTCTGAAGTCCAAGCATTGTTGGGCGCGGGCGACTTACTCAAGCGCATTGACTACATACTGATGGAATGCCAATCGTGCCGGCTGGTTACGCTGAATGACGGTTTGCATGGCGTTACCAGCATACTTTCTGGGTGGGAAGTATGGGAACCGGACGCGCATGGTAGTTGGAATCAACTTCCAGAGGCGCGAGACTCGTATAACATACTATTCATTAACCCAATTGCAATTGAACGGGCCAGGAAGGAATCGGAGAATCAGGTCGTGGAGGCTGCTCAATGAGCATTCAAGGCAAGTCTCTTCACGTGCTTACTCCGATGTATGGAGGCGTTTGCACTGGAACGTATCACGAATCCATGGTACAGTTGGTCGGGATGTTGTTGAAGTACAACATTCCATTCTTACAGACCTATACCTACAACGAGTCACTGATCAACCGCGCCCGTAATCGGCTATGTGACGTATATCTTAAAGAGTCCGAGTTGACTCATTGCGTACATATCGATGCAGATATCGGATTCCACGCCGAAGATGTTCTCGGAATGCTAGAAGCTGATAAGGATATTATCGGCGCACCTTGCGTCAAGAAAAACATCAAGTGGGATCGGGTACAGTCCGTAGTCAAGCGCTCCAATGGCCATCTATATACTCCACAAGAGCTGTTGAAAGTGTCTGGCGATTTTGTGGTGACTTGGGAGCGCGGCGGGAAACGCGAGATTAAGCTGGACGAGCTGCAGGCAGTTAGTCGGTTGGGAACTGGCCTACTGATGATTCGCCGCAACGTGCTGACTACGTATCAGGAGAAGTACCCTGATCGTTGGTATGAATCGCGAGGCGACCCAGCAGCATTGCCAGGTCCGATACATGAGTTTTTCCGATCTGGCATTAATCCCGATACTCATGAGTACGAATCCGAGGACTACTGCTTTTGCAACGATTGTAAGTTGCTAGGATTCCGAGTATGGTTAGTCCCGTGGATGCGGACTACTCATACAGGCACTCACACTTATGTGGGAGATATGCCAGTAGTGGCAATGCTAGCTGGAGAGATCAAATAATTGGGCCTGAAAGTTGAAAGATGGAAGAGGGGAAAGTTATTACCAAGGCCAACGGAAACGGGAAGCATTGCATCTGCCGGGAGATGTGGGACATCAGCACGCAGAACGCGGCTTATGAGTTCGACTGTACCAAGCATGGGCACGTCACTATTGATCGGCGTGATGGTCCTGGGGTCATTACACATTTACACGGCCCTAGTATCGAAGATATTGCTCGGGTGACCGAAGATCGGATTCGCAGGTTGTTGGAAGCATACGGATTCACGGCAGCTAAGAGGAAGGATGATAAGAAGTGATTGAGACTTTACAAGTTGGAGCGGGGGCGTTCGACCAGGATCGAACTCGCTTCTCACGCGGAGCATCGAATGATGGTCTCATGGGGAGCCTGATTCGATGCTCCGTGATGGAGAACTGTTAGATGGCCGCGCCTCCTACTAATCCGATTGATCTTACTTTTCTAGCGCAGGTGAAGTCTCGCGCCGAAGTTAATCCAACTTCTACTTCCGACGATCCAGAGATCCAATCGGCGATTACTGCGTTCTCACAGTGGTTGTTGAATTTTACTGGAAAGGCTTCGCTCAACTCCGTCGGATCGTATAACGAAGTCTACGACGGTAACGGGAATCTCCGTTTGTTTCTTCGCAATAATCCGATTCAGACTATAACCACTCTCAATGTGAACGGCGTTTCCGTTCCCATTGTAGCAGCTACGGCGTTCAATTCCTGGGGCGCCTTTATTGAAACTTCCCAGAAGTCGATTGCTATCCGGGCTGGGATTGGCAACTTCTCGACGTTCCCATATCCTACAGCTTGGCAGGGATCGGTGAATGGCTACCGGCAAGGCGGCCCATCTTTCTTTTACGGTATAGGCAATATACAGGTGCAGTACACAGCTGGATATCTTCCGACTACGGTTAGCAACGACATCGAGAATGTCACAGCTCAGACCGTGACGCTTGCGTTCGGCCCTTGGGCAGCGGATATCGGAGTTGTTTACTATCCGTCGCTCGTGCCTCTGGTGAACGTTCCTAACTCGCCCGCTGTCGGACAATATGCAGTATCAAGCGGCTTGTATGTCTTCAATGTGGGAGATAACAACAAGCTCGTGGCGCTGTCTTATCAAATCAATCGAGCGCCTGCCGATTTGGAGTACGCAGTACGTTGTGTGGTGGCGCTAAATTATAAGCGCAAGAGCTGGCAGGATCAGAAGAGCCGCGTGGTGACTGCTTCCGGAACATCCGCGACCACGTCATATCGAGACTGGACTTGGCCGCCAGAGTATCAGCAGATTTTCGAGCACTATCAGCGTAAGTCGCCGTCTTAGGAGAGCTTCATGGTTATTTACTGGTCGCTGTTGACTTGCTTAGTCGGCGGAGTCGTGTACTTCATCACATGTGTCTCGAATGATCCACCGCCATCGGTGTTTCAAATCAGAGCCAATGTGATTGCTCTTCATATGTTCTGGGTTGGATTGTTAGTGTTTCTACTGCAGACGGGAGGCGGAGCGGTCAGCTTGATACGCAGATGATCCGGCTTAGCTTCAACTCGACCGATCAACGATTGCTGGCTGGAATACGCGCACGCTGGCCGGGTATTCAATCGTCTGTGGTTGATACGATGGATTCGCTGATGCTGGAGCTGCAACGCTCGATACAGCTGAAGCTTCAAGGTATAGTGTTAGCGCATCGTTCGGGAAAGTTGGCAGCTTCGATTATCAAGGAGCCTACGGTCGTTCGCGGAAACACTGTAGTCGGTTCGGTGACAGGTGCAGCAGGTCCTGCGTTCTACGGGAAGATTCAGGAGAAAGGCGGAACGCGAACTTACGAGATTCTTCCGGTACATGCGAAGGCGCTAGCATTCTTCCCGACAGGTTCTATCGGAGGCGGAGGAGGAATCGCATCGATAAGTAAGTCGCTAGTGCGGGGACTCTACACGAAGTCCGGCGTGCGAGCAGGCCGACTGAAGCAGTCTTCTTACGGACGCTTCGGAGAGTACGGGGGTATCGTCGTTACAAAAGTGATTCATCCACCGCTGCCTCCGCGTCCGTTTATGAAGCCGTCGCTCGATGAGATGCAAGAGACGATTGTCACTAGGTTAAAGTCGGCAGTCGTGAGAGGAGCGCAGGGGGTTTAATGCCAGTTACTCAGTTCGAAGATCCAGAGTATCTGGAAGTGGTTTATGCCACATTGTTCGGGTTACTCAAGTCGGCTACGCTACCCGATGGGCTGGTCTTTAATCTGGCTGCTCGGCTGGCTGAACCGCCTGACTCTATCGCTGCCGCGAATCAGCCTGCTCTCATACTGTTTCAAGGACCTATGCACGCCGAACAAAAAGAAATCTTTGGCCCTACGAAATGGATCTTCACAGCTGTGGCGGCAGTTTATATCCGAGCGGATACTGAGACGATGAATCCGATAGGCACGAGCGTTCCGATTCCGGCGACTACGGCGAATCGTATTGTGTGGGCATTGGCGCAGGTGATGGGCGCAACTACGACGCCAGCAGGCACGCCGATGCTTTATCAGCGCCAGGAGCTGGGCGGGCTTGTTTATCACGCCTGGATAGAGGGAGAAGTAATTACCAGCGTGGTCGATCAGCAGATGATTGTAACTGTGCCTATCAACATTCTAGCCGGACCGTCAGACTGAGGAGGGAAAGTGGCCAACTTGACAGACGATAAGAAGAATCAAGCAAGCGTACCTACTCAGCCGAGGTGGTCTCCGCCGAAACAGGCTCCGCGAGTCTTTACTGCAGAAGAGCTGTATGCGCAGACGATCTGTTCTCATGATGCACCGGGGCAGCAACCTGGTCAGCCTTGCCTCCGATGCGGGTTAGTACTACCGAAGTAACCGAAGACTGACCCGGCACAGCCGGAGAAAGAGGGTAGCTATATCAATATTCAATTCGGCTCCGGCGTTCTCTATGGCAATCCAACCGCCGGGAATCAGCCCGTCAATCCCACACCATTTAAATTCGGCGTCCTTCAGGAAGTGATGGTTGACTTCAAGGGCGACCTAAAAAAGCTTTTTGGCCAGCTTCAGTTCCCGGTCGCTACTGCCCGCGGTAAGGTCAACGTCGATATCAAGGGCAAGTTGGCCGTATTCGACGCCAATCAGTTGAATCAACTCTTCTTCGCTCAGTCTTCTGCTCAAGGTTATAACTTAGTGGTCGATGGCGAGCAGCAGACGATTACCGCCAATGCGGCAACTGTTACTCACACTCCTATTGTCGAAGACTGGGGAGTGATCTACAAGACCACTGGGCAGGCTCTGATCCACGTCGCATCTTCGCCCGCTTTAGCTCAGTACTCTGGTCCCAACTTGACGACCGGAGTATATACATTCAATTCAGGGGACAATGGCAACGTGGTCGCCATTTCGTACACTTACTTTGTCAACGTAGGAACGACGATCACGTTGACTGGGCAGCTCATGGGCTATGCGCCTGAGCTGACGATGCTGCTTTACAACAAGTTCCGCAACAAATATATAGCTGTGGAACTGAACGATGTGACGCTGGGCAATTGGTCCATTCCGACGAAGCTCGAAGATTTTTGGATTGCGGACTTCGATGGCAGCGCCAATCTCGACGCCAGCAACACGCTAGGTAAGTTGATGTTCGATTTGTCGTAAGTTCGGTACAACGAGTGGTTAGGGTCGCTGAAATCTACATGCTCTTTGTCCATGTCCATTTGAAGGAGTGGAATATGGAAGTAAAGTTGAGGGTGTACTCGATCAGTAGCAGCGACCCAAACCAAGAAATAAGGAGACCTTATGAGCGAGGAGAAACTTCCCTTTGAGGGTAAGTTAGTGAGTATCGGGAATCGAGAATTTGTTGTTCCTTCTTTGTCGGTTAACGACGCCCGAAAGTACTGGCCCGAGATTTTAGTGTTGAACAAGGGTATTACGGCGGAGGAGCTACCGGCTAAGTGGGAAACGATTCTTAACATCATTTATGCGGCCATACACCGAAATTACCCAGCCGTGACTCTCGAAGAGCTGGGCGACTTGATCAGCACTCGCAACTCGGCAGAGTTGTTAACTGAGGTTGCAATCCAGTCCGGCTTTATCTCGGTGAAGCCTACGGACCCCAGTACGCCGGCAGTCGATCAAGAACCAGTCGTCCACTAGACTGGACTGGTCTCTACGGCCTGCTAGTCACGACTACCGGCTGGACGCTCGAATATGTGGACGACATGAGCCTGTGTCGCGCCCTGCAGGTAATCGAGTTCATCGGGCGGCGAGCTGCTCCTGAGCGTTCCGCTTCTTTTACTAATCCAGAAGTCGAAGAATTTAGCCCTGATCATATGACTTCGCTTGCGATGAGTCCTCTCTTCGGACCGGGCGTTCAAGCAATGCCCAAGGAGATTCGCGCTATGATTGACTGGGCCGAGCAGGAAAAGATCAAACGAGGTATGAACTGATTGTGGCCATTCGCCGTCTCAAGTCGTATCTCATCGCGCCGAACGGTCCGAGCGTAGAGCAGATCGACGGCGAGTATGTACCTTGTATCGACATCAACGACGACACAGGCGAGCTTCTCATCAACGGCAAGCTTCCAGTCAACTACGGCAGTGGTTGGACAGTTCCTGGATCGGGTGGTTCGTCTTCATTTCTATTCACACAAAGTGTCCCGCAGTCTACTTGGACAGTGGTGCATAATCTTAATCGTTTACCCTCGGTGACTATCGTAGATTCGACGGGCCGAGAGATTCTAGCAGACGTGCATTACGACAGCAATAATCAGGTTACAATCAGCATGTCCGCTCCTATAGGTGGGACTGCTTATTTAGTTTAAGGAGGAATTATGGCTGTACCCGTACTGTCGCCACTGGACCTAAATCAGAATGAGATACGCAATGTACGGTCACAGAATCTAGCCTCCGATCCCGGCTCGCCCGTATCGGGTCAGTTCTGGTACAACAGCACTACGAACCGATTGAAAGTGTTCGACACCGCTGCTCGTATTCTAGCGGCGCAGAGCGATGCGCTATCTGTGTTTGCGGCGGCTGCAGCGAATGTCAATCTGGGCGGGTTTCTAATCAACAATTTAGGAACGCCCGTTGCTGCGACGGATGCGGCTACCAAAGCTTACGTCGATAACGTAGCTCTTGGATTGGACGTTAAAACTAGCGTCCGCGCGGCCACGACAGTTGCAGGTACTTTAGCGTCTTCCTTCGCCAACAACTCCGTGATTGACGGCATCACTCTAGCGACAGGCGACCGCATACTAATAAAGAATCAGGCTGCAGGCGCAGAGAACGGTATCTATGTGGTCGCCGTATCTGGCGCTCCCGCTCGCTCTGCTGACTGCAACACTTCTTCCAACTACGTATCTGGTGCGTTTGTGTTTGTGGAGACAGGTACGGTCAACGCAGGCAGCGCTTGGGTTGTAGCTACTCAGGGCAGCATAACGCCGGGTACAACATCGGTTAGCTGGGTGCAGTTTGCTGGAGGGACGACTTACTCCGCTGGCTCTGGGTTGACATTGACCGGTACAACCTTCTCCGTCAATGTTAGCGGATCAACTATCGAGATTTCCGGTAACAACGTTCGCGTAAAGTCGAACGCAAATACTGGGCAACCTCTTCTATCTGGAGGAACTGGAGTTGAGGCTGCTTACGGCGCATTAAATCTAGCTGGAGGAGCAACAGCTGTTACAGGAACACTGCCTATCGGGAACGGCGGAACTGGAGGAGCGACTGCCGCAGCGGCCCGTACTGCGTTAGGTGCTACTACTAAGTTTGCAGCCAGTGTAGGCGACGGCAGTACGACTAGTATTGTGGTCACTCACAATTTGGGCACTCAAGATGTATCGGTGACGGTATACGCCAACGCTTCACCGTTTCAGGAAGTGCAAGTGGAAATCCAGAACACCAGTACCAATACAATTACGTTGGTGTTTGCAACGGCTCCGGCCAGCAACGCTTATCGAGTGGTCGTGATTGGATGATGATACCCGATCAAATACACGACATGTGGTCTATGAAGTTTGATTCATTTCAGTTGTGGATATTAGCATCTAACTTATTGGCTGCGATAATAGGAGGTGCTATCTTCGCTGTTATTTCTAGGGTCTTGCAAAGACGTTACGAAAAGGAATTCGAAATCATCAAGAAGGATTATCAAGCTACTATGGAAAGGATGCACCGAGAACATGTTGAAGCCTTAAGAAAACTTAGGGAAGAGTCGGAATCGAATATGTCTCGCGTTTAATATGGCAATCCCGCAGCTACAGCCGATTCAGCCGTGGCGATTGAAGCGGACGCCGATCAGCAACGCGTCTTACACAATCTTGACCACTGATGTGTATGTAGCGCAGACAGGTACGATGTCGCTGGCCAGGACTTGGACTCTACCAACAGCTGCAGCTTACGGTGTCGGATGCGTGCTGACGGTTGCGGATGAGAATGGTAGCGTGACATCAACAAATACGCTGACTATTGCCCGCGCCAGTACGGATACAATAAGTGGAGCTACGAGTTTGGTGTTAAATTCAGCGTTCGCTAAAGCAGTGCTTGTGTCGGACGGCGTTTCTAAGTGGACGAGGTTAGTGTAAGTGGCAGACGATAATATCTTACAAGTCGGCGCATTGATGGATGTGGCTGCTCTACAGAGCGGCATGGATGCAGCGGTCGGCAGTGTCGAATCCGGCACGGCTGCTATGTCGAGCGAGTTTCAAGGTTTAGCTGACTCGACTGCCGCCGCTGACTCCGCCATGATCGAATCGATGGCGGCGTTGACTACTGCAGTCGAAGCTCTGACTGCATCCTTCGCTAAAATACCAGCTGAAGCTGGTCCCGCCATTGTTGAAACTGAGTCATTACTGACTGGCTTTCAAGAGAAGCTGATCGGAGTAGCGGAAGCGGCGGAAGCTTCGACTATCGGCGTCGGTGCTGGATTCGCTGGCCTAGCCGGTATTCTCGGAGCAGGGGCGCTAGCTGGTATTCTCGGAAACTTCGCTGACAAAGTGAATCAGGGCGTATTGGCTCTAGGCAATATGTCGCTTCGTGCGGGTACCAGCATATCGTCAATGGCTGGATTACAGCACGTCGCCAATGAGCTGGGTATTTCGTTCGATACGGTTGCTATGGGCATGACTCGATTGGAGCGTGCTCAAGTTCTAGCCATTGAAGGTGGCAAGGCGCAGCAGACTGCATTCGAGCGTATCGGCATCAGCGTTGAGCAGTTGAAGTCTCAGACGCCAGAGGAAATCTTTAATACCGTTTCGGGGGCAATTCAGCGGTCCAAGTCTTCAGCCGATGCTGCAGCCACATCCATAGCTCTGTTAGGACGCGGTGGCGCAGCTCTGATTCCGGTGTTCAAGCAGTATGGCGACACGATTGGCGAAGTCATCGACAAGCTAGGCGAAGAAACAGGCATTACACAAGAATCCTACGAGAACGCTTTACAGTTTCAAAAGGCTTCCGCTGATCTAGAGGTTCAGCTACGCAAACTGGCTTTGGATGTGATGCCGTACTTGACTAAAGTATTGCATGACTTAGCTGCTGAGTTTACAGCTTTCGCCAAGGGCGGAACGGTAGACGAGATTAGTTCTTGGGCTGGGAAGATTGCAGCTACCTTCGACGAGCTAGGCGGCTCGATGAATGCAGCAGGTGTTCAGCTGCGCGATCTGTTTACTTACTTGCCCGGCTTAGGCGAACCTGCGGTAGCTCGGCATAGAGAAGACGCCGCTGAGTTGCAGAAGATTTGGGCGGATACAGCGGCAAAAGTTAGAGCCGATCTGGGTATTGCTATTCCGCAGACGGCAGAGGAATCTTTGGCGTCAGCGCTTAAAGCGGCTCAAACTCAGTTTCCGACTAAGGGCGAGAATGTTCCCGGCGGAGAAGGAAAAGGCGAGAAGGCGTCCGAAGCTAAGGCCGAAGCGGAAGCTATTCTGCAGGCTCAGCTAGCGGGTATCAAGGCATGGGAAGCAGCGCAGAAAGTTGCATTTGAATCTGGCAAGATCGATGCGACGGAGTGGGAGCAGTATCAAATTGAAGCCACTAACTTAGCTTATGCCGCGCAACAATCCTACTTCAATAAGCTTAAAGCCATTTTCGCCAGCGATCCAGCTAAGGAATCAATAATTGCCCAGGAGCAACTGAAGTTCGAATTTACGGCCACCGCTAAGACTTCTGAGGAGCTAGCTTCATCCTACAAGAAGCTAGATGAAATCCTTAAAGAGTATAACAAGGAAGCTTTGTTATCGAAAGAATTGCACAAAGAGGAGAGTGCGGATCTCAAAGCTACAGACAAATCGGTACAGGATTACATAGCGAGCCTGAAGACTCTCGCCAGCGCTCAGCATGAATCTACGGCGATAGACTTCTCAGCTCAGGAAGAGAGCATCCGCCGTCTAGCGTCGGAAGGAGTGATTTCACAGCGCGAAGCTGCCAGTCAGTTGATTGTAGTATATCGCCAACAGGCCGATTCGCAGATTGCTGCGCTGCAAGATCAGTTGTCGCGACAGCAAGCTTTACTGGACGCTGCCGAAGCTCGACGTACTGCGGCGGAAGGTTCGGGTGATGCTGCACGGCTGAATGAAGCTAGGGCATCTTATAACCAGCAGTTGGCCGCACTAACTCAGACTCAGAACGAAATTCAGGCGATCATCACGCGTACTAATAATCAAATCAACTCTGAGAATCAGAAGCTGTTGGCCAGCTACACACAGGTTTACACTCGCATATCAGGGCAGATCAACGCTGCTACCGCACAGTGGATTACCGGACATCAAACGTTCCAGAAAGCGTTACAGGGTATCTGGAATAGCATCTTAACAGACGCTATCACCGCTATCCTACGCATAGGAGAGCGCTGGGTGCTGCAGCATGTATTGATGGCGGCTGCCAGCAAGCTCTTTCATTTGGAAGATGTGACTGCGGCTACGGCAGCTCAGACGGCTAAGTCGGCGGTCAATGTAGGAGAAGCTACGAGCGATGCAGCAGTGGCTGCGGCGGGACAGTTCGCTTGGTATTCAGCAGTTTCTCCTCCTATCGCGCCTGCTATGGCAGCGGCAGCATACGCGCAGGGACTAGCTTGGGCCGGTTTAGCTGCGTTTGAGCATGGCGGTATTTCCGAAGGCGGTTTGTCTCTACTACATCCTAAAGAAATGGTACTTCCGCCGCACATCTCTACAGGAGTACAAAACTTGATTTCTTCGGGCGGGACTTCGGTGACGAACAACGCTGAATCTTCGTCTTCTACTACCACACACGTTCATGTGCATATGGGCAGCGTGCAGGCTTTGGACGCCGAAGGAGTCGGCTCCGTGCTCAAGCGACAGCAGCGCGAGATTGCTAAGCATGTACAGCGCTCGATTGCTACAGGTCACTTGGATGTGCGTAAGATAGGTGGAGGAAGCTACTGATGGGATTGCCTCTATTTCCGACTTTCCGCTACGCTAACTGGGCTTCGCATAAGAACCAGAATTGGTCGAACATCGTCAACCGTTCTACTTCGGGCGGGCGTTTGTCGGTTCCATTGTGGCCCAATAATCCTTTGTGGTCTTGGGAATGGCAGTATGAAGTGGTGCTGAACGATCCAAAGAAATTATCCTTTACCACAGCGCCGAACAACAACACTCTATACTCGGATCTTCAGATTCTGGAAGCTTTCTACTTCATGCAACGCGGTATGGGTAATCTGTTCATCTATCAGCCGCCCGATTCAGTGCAGGTAGATACTGTACTTGGTACTGGAGTAGACACCAATAACAATATCGAGCTAGTTCATCCCATTGGCGCAGTGCCTGATCCGTCAGCCGGACTTACCGTCATCAACGAGTCTGTCCAAGAATTGAATGGCGTAAATGTTACGGTAAAAGTAGCTGGAACGCCTACGAGCAGTTGGACTTTATTGAACGCGGCAACTACTCCACCATATGAGGGTTACGTAATTCATTTCTCTTCTCCTCCTGGCGTAGGAACGATTACATCCAGTTTTACCTACTACTATCGCTGCGCCTTTTCGGAGGATATGCAGGACTACGAGCAGTTCGCTATCCTGCTCTACCAACTGCAATCGCTGAAGTACGAACAAGTTCGAGTGACGACGACGTGAACGGCTATATTCGAATGGCGCAGGCGGCAGTCGAATGTCCTCGATGCTGGAGCAAGCCCCAAGAGAAGTGTTCGAGTATCAAGGATAAGAGGCGGAAGTTATTAAATGCGATTCACATCGAGCGACGGCGGGCACTGATGAAGTGGAAGGTCAGTCATCAGGAAGAATTCGACCGATTGATGAGGGAGCTGTGGTAGAGATTCCAAAAGGCATTCACGGCGAGCATGATTACGAAGTCGGTTATCCAGCATGGTTTTCGGTGGTTACTACGGAAGGTCGACAGCTTAAGCCGATTATTCGATGTAATTGCGGATGGTTCTGTGGTATTGGACTACATCACGTCCATCCCGATGGAACGGTAACGCGTTCTTTTCATCATACACAAGAATGTGATCCAGGCCGTGGGTGCGGCTGGCATATATATCTCAAGCTGTTAGATTGGACTGGAGAAGAGTTTCCGCCCAACACTTAACTATGCGGACTGTATACGATATCAACGGCAATGACGTAACGACCAGCGTCTCCGCTGCGATGTTCTCGTCTACTGTCATGCCGATCTGTGACTTATACTGGTTCCGCTACATCGATCCAAAGCATTCCAGCATTGCCAGTGTCATACATTACACCGATCTATTTATGACGTCCGGACCGTTCCCAGTCGGAGTGAACAAGGTGCAGCAGCTCGCCGGTCCGAGTGGACTGGCTACGATTAATGCTACCTTCATTCCCGCTCGGATTAAACGCGCTGCTCTGAACTACGAGATCGGTTTAAAGGATCAGTCGGTCGATGTGACTTGGTATATCGACGATTCGAAGACTCTGACTAGTGTGGCGTGGGGATTCAAGTGGGCGTTCTTATCTGGATACTTCGACGAGTCTCCCATTTGGATTTACAAAGCGATCTTCAGTCCGCCCGCTACGCCGAACGCTCAGCCAATCTTTCTAGGTACGACTCTCATGTGGCGCGGGTTCGTGCGTGACGTACAGGCGGATCGAGGGCAGGTCGTTTTGACTGTTGGAAGCTTGATGCACTTGTTTCAGAATACGCAGATACCGACGCAGACGATTCAGCCAGGTAATCGTCTACCTCCTTACCTTCCGACTGGACCAGGTGGCAATACGATTGGACATCCTCTGTCAGGCGTCGTTGTATTTTCTACTTCAACTCCGACTGATATCCAGCTGGACTTCAGCACATTAGGAGGCTCTCTCATCCCGGACCATGCGTGGAGGGATTGGTACTTCACCGTCATTAACAACGTACCTCCTAATCTATTCGCCGCTAGCAGCACTAGTGGCTCGCCGCAGCCTCAGCTGTTTCGTATACGGGATAACTTGACCACTAATTCGCCGAGCACGAACACTTTACACATCTATCCTTATGAACCGATTAACCCTGTCCTGTTAGTGGCAGCTCCTGATAACGCTTCGCACTTCATTACGATCTATCCGCCGCAATCTTTGACGGGTGGTGCGCCGGGATTCCCATATACCCCCCCTCCCGAGATAACCCTCTAATGAGGACCCGCATTGAAATCGTTGAGGAAGCTTTAACTTGGGTTGGTACACCGTTCCATGCGCGTGCTGCCGTGAAAGGCGCTGGCGTTGAGTGTGGCTGGCTGATCTTCGGCGTGTTGCGCGATCTCGGTATGCTACCGCAGGGATATAGCGAGCTTAATATACCGGAATACTCGCAACAGTTCTGGGCGCATCGTGACGACGAGATTTATCTGGATGGCATCGTCAAAATCGGATATACGGAGATATCTCGCTTTCCTCCTAAGCCTGCTGACGTTGTACTAGTCAAGATGGGACGACTCTTTGCACATGGCGGAATAGTCGTTGACTGGCCCAAGATCGTACACTCCAATCCAGATTCTTGTAAGGTTACGGTTAGCTCAGCCGAACATCACCGCGTGTTTATCGACAAGCCTAAAAAGTTCTTTACTCTGTTTCCCGAGGAATCGTAATTGGCTGGAATGTTTAAACGCGCTGCGAACGCGCCGCCCGTAGCGAACGGCGTCCGTATCACTAAGTCGCTGTACGGTGCGGCTATTCCCGTTTGGTACGGGCGTACTCGCGGCCCAGTGCAGCTAATCTGGACAGGCAATTTTCAGAAGCATACTCAGGGTAAGAAAGGTAAAGGCGGCATCACGTACTCGATGAATGCCGACATGCTGCTCGGCTTTGGGCCGATGCAGGGTGTAGGCGCGATCTGGTACAACACAGCTTATTTCCAAGGACTGCTATCGTCGCAGAACTTCACGACTGGTACAGGGACCACATTCAGCTTTACCGTCAATACTTTTCCCGCTGGAACCGATCTCACAATTGTGATCGGCGTAGTAGCCCAGCTGCCCTTTTCCGTTTCCTACAACGACTATGGTGGACCCGGAGTACAGTCTTTCTCGGGCAGCTCGCTCGTAGCTCTTCCCAATCAGCTCTACCCAGCTCCCAACTCTGGCGACTGGCAGAATGCCGGGATTCCCTATGCTCAGTACAACAGCTCGATTGGAGATACCAATGTCACTGTCGTATTTCCGACTTCCGTATCAAGCATTCCGATTACCGTGTATTACATGGATACGGTACGCGAGTTTCAGGGCCAGGGTACTACGGTCGGTATCTTCGCATTCGAGAAGCAGCTGGGATCAGCGGCAGAAGGCGCGCCGATTATCTATCCAGATTTCTCTGGTATTGGCGTTTCCAACCTCGACTTAGGCAGCGGCGCGGTTATGCCCAATATCTCCTTCGAGGGATATGGGCTATTTAGCAAGGGAGCGACCGGAGACGCGAATCCCGCTGACATCGTCGCGGACATTATCTGCTCCGGAAATAATCTAGTCGTTCCTACCTGGGGTGGTGGAACGCCTCCTGTATGGCAGCACGGACTTAACTTCACTAGCTTAGTTGCGCCTGTTAGTTCTCTTACGAATCCCGCTTACTCCCGCTATGGCGGCATTCTTGACGATGAACCGAATCTGTGGGGAGTGACTTACGGAGGGGGTAACAATCAGGGACTGAACTCGTTCCGCAATTTCTGTCAAGCTTACGGTATCAACTTGTCACAGGTGTTGGATACTCAGTCTCAAGCGTCTCAGTGGCTGGATACAATCTTCGAGATTACTACTACGGCAGCGTGCTGGGACGGCGCTCAGCTGAAGATCATTCCATACTGCGAGGTGTCGCAGTTCGGCAACGGCGCTAGTTTCGTAGCTCCTACAGCTGCTGGTCCGATTGCGACTTTCACGGATGACGACTACATCAAGAAAGCTAAAACAGGCGAAGCTAAGCCGCCGCTGATATGCAAGCGTGCCCGTCCGAGTAACGATTACAACTCATTGACGATCAATTTCACTGACCGCGCCAATGGTCGTCTACCCCAGTTCGTCAACGGCGGAGGTAGTTACAATCAGAATTCGGTACTGCTTACAGATCAAGTAGACGTAACTGTACAGGGACCTGTACCGGGCACTGTTAAAGATCATCGTTGGATTCACGATAAAGATGTGGCGACTGTATGTGGGCAAGCGATTCTTCGGCGTAACGTCATCGTCAATCGCCGCTCGTATCAGTGGTCTTCGAGCCAGCGCTTCGGCTTACTGTCGCTGATGGATTTAGTGCTATTAACGGAAAAAGAATTTCCCAACTCGCCGTTCCCAGTTCGTCTTACGAAAATCACCGAGAACGAAGATTACACGATTGATTACGAAGCCGAGCCGTTCATCTACGGCGGAAGTGCTCCTGTTACTACGAATGTGACAGCTATTGTTTCTTCTGGCTCACCGCCCGTGAACTTGAATGTCGATCCAGGAAGTGTCAATGCTCCGATCATATTCGAAGCTGTGCCTGCGATCAGTTCCCGACCACAACTATGGATCTGCACGTCTGGTATCGATCCTAACTATGGCGGGTGCCACGTGTGGCTCAGTACGGATGGCGGCTCTACTTATTCGATTGTAGCTCGACAGTACAACAGTCAAACGATGGGCAAGGTCTATTCCAGCAACTACCCATCTCACGCGGATCCAGACAATGCTAATACGTTGAATGTCGATCTTACGGAATCGATAGGTGTTCTTTCGTCTTTCAGTACGTCCTCGCGTGATTTGTTTCAATCGCTATGCTATCTCAGTCCAGGCGGTACAGTGACGGCGAATGGCGTCACGCTGACGATTCCGTATGAGCTGGTTGCATACGCTACAGCTACGCTGTCCGCTACCAGCAAGTACGCTCTACCACCTACGATACGGCGCGGAGTCTACGGAACGCCCATTGCGGCACATAACATCGGCCAGGATTTTTCATTCATTCTGGACGGCGCGGTCGTTGAGCTGAACATGCTGCAGTCCTGGATTGGAGTGACGCTGCACTTCAAGTTCACGGCTTTTAATATCTTCGGTACCAATGAACAAGCGTTGTCGGCGGTTACGGATTACACTTTCACTCCGAGCGGCAATGTGGGCTGGACGTTCTCTACGGGCGGGACTCCTCCGGGTTCGCAGCCGTTCCCAACTGGAGGTACGAATCCCAGCAGCCCGCCGAATCTAGCGAACGACATGTACATGTACCGAGCTGGGACTTATTCCAACAGCCAGGAACTGACTCGCATCACCCCGTCCCGCAATGTGACATTGCCAGTCAATTTAACTGCATCGGTTGCAACGTGTGACGTTGCGCCCGCAGTCAATGTTACCGTGACTATTAATAAGAACGGCGCCAGCGTAGGTACGGTGAACTTTGCAGCAGGCAGCACGACGGGCACATTTACCTTTGCCAGTTCGGTATCTTTGAATGGTACGGGTGATGTGATTACCTTAGTAGCTCCTTCGACTGCGGACGTCAACTTCGCGGGAGCTAGCATCACGCTATGGGCGACGAGGAGTAACTGATATGGCGATGATCTTCCTCGACGGGTTTGATTACTTAACTGCCGCCAACTTCAATTTGAAATGGGACAGTTTCGGTGGAGCGTCTTTACAAACTGGGGTGTATGGCATAGGTCAAGCGACTGGACTCGGCACAGGAACAAAGACGCTAGGTTCTAACTTCGTTACCGGGTTTCAGGGATTTCACTACTTCACCGGGACGCTAGCGGCCAATACTCCTATGTGTCGATTCAACGACGCTGGAACGATTCAAGTTGAACTGCGCATGGACGCTACCGGAGGATTGTTTTTTGTACGCGGTACGACTTCAATCGGATCCACTAGTACTAGCCGTCTTCTACCCAATACCTGGTACTTCATCGAGGCTAAAGCTACTATCGATCCATCCGCTGGCGAGGCATCTGTTAGCGTAAACGGTGTCGCGTTCCTGACTCAAACGGGTTTAAATACTCGTAACAGCGCCAACTCATTCTTCAACCAGGTTGTTATCACTGGAGGCGGAGGCGGAACACAGCAGGCTGATTCCTACCACTTCTGGGATACTACGGCGGGTGATGTTACGACATTCTTCGGTGAGCACATCATCGATACTCGTTTGGCCAATGCGGCAGGTACCAATACGACTTGGACCATCGGCGGATCGTCGCCTGCTGCGACTAACTGGCAATCAGTCAACGAAGCTCACGAGGATGCGGATGTCACATTCGTTTCTACTTTGACTGTCAATAACATCGATTCCTATAAGTTTGTGAACGTCGCTACTGTTACGGGTACAATTGCAACCATCGCCATTGACACAATCTGCCGAGTAGACGACGGTTTAGCTCATGTGATCGATCACTACTCTTTGTCGGGCGGAGTAGTCGGACTATCAGCTGGAGTGTCTCCCGCTACGACGTATCAGAATCGCCAGACGTTTCAGGGTACAGACCCGAATACAGCAGCGGCGTGGACGATTGCAGGTAGGAATCTAGCCGAATTTGGTTACAAGTTCATAAGCTGATATGGCAGTTCGCGTAACTCAGATACCCGTCGAGACGTCCATTGCTCCTACGGACGGGAAAATTCGCGTCACTCAAATTGCCATAGAGACCAGTATCAAGCCGACTGATGGTCACATTCGAGTTACTCAGATTGCCATCGAGACTTCTATCTCTCACGTCAGTGTATCAACGGGCGGAGAGCAGCTCTTCGCTGTCACTTGAGTGGACATAGCGCTTAAGTGCTAGGTCGTTGGTGTTGAAAAAAGAGGCTGCAAACGCTTTAAAAGTCACACCACGAGAGTTAGATGTGATAGTGTGCGTCATGAATGGACTTGAGAATCGGGAAATTTCCAAAGTTCTCGGTATCAGTGTTAAGACGGTCAAGCGTCACATTCGAAAAGTTGCGATCAAGATGAAGATCGATTTCAGCGTTTACAGCACGCGGGCCAGGATACTCTATCTGGCGCACACTCTCAAATCTCCCCCAAAGGAGAACGGATGACGCTGTTGGGCCCCTCGGCTGCAAGTCAGCACCTCTTATGGCTTTGGTTCTGGTTCTTAGTCGGCATGTCCACTTACTGGCTCAAGCGGGCTTACTATCTGGTGACAGGTCCGAATCCGATTGCCAACACATACGGGCAGTTCGTACAACGCTGCTGGATTCCTCTGTTCATACGCATGTTGGCAGACAGCGCCGTGTTCTGGGCGCTCTTCACCCCTGGATTCGCTGACAGTGCGTTAAGCTATCTAGGCTGGACGACGTTCTCCTGGGTCGTAATGATGGTGACTCAGTTTGCCGTATTCGCAGCTGTGTTTGGTCACACTGTAGATTCAGTACTGGATTTTGCGCTTAGTAAGATCCCGGGTGTAAAAGACTGCTTGCCACAAATGCCAGGACCGATGTTGAGTCCAAGATAATGCAGGTCGAGGTAGGTACCTTGAAGTATGGAACACAGATTGTGTTGTTTATTTCACGATTCTTGGGGCCCAATCTCTTGTTTGTCGCCATGTTGCTAACCGCTGTCGCGTACTATCAAAGTTCCGTAACTGATGCTCCCACCTGGCGCAACGTCGCTGCCGGGTCGATGGCACTTGTAGGTACGCTCGCTGGACTCGGCTATCGGGATTTTGTCGGCCGGATGAGAAAGTTCGAAGCTCAAATCAAGCATGATCAGGATAAGCGTGATGTTCAACACAAGGCTAATGTGGCAGCTATTGTGGCATTGGCTATGGTTACTGCAGATCACTTGAAGGAAGAAGACAAAGAGAAGATTCAGAGCATCGTCAAGACGCTGTTAGGGGATTGAATGAATCCAACTTCGGAAGCGAAACTCGTAGGGCTATATCCCGTCTTAGTCGATAAAGTTCATCAGATGGCGGAGATTCTTTTACTCGATCCACAACCGATCACACTGATTATTTCTGCGGGTCTTCGAAGTTGGTTACAGCAGGATGTGTTATGGTTACAAGGACGAAATCCTGACGGGACTTATATTGATCCAGTTCATCACACAGGAGTGGTTACTAACGCCCGCGGCGGCGAGTCTTGGCATAACTACGGCGTAGCAGTCGATTGTGAACCGGAAGTTAAAGACGGAACAATCGACTGGAATGCAAGTCATCCGCAGTGGAAACGTATGGAAGCAGTTGGTGCCAGTCTCGGCATGACGACGGGGGCGAACTGGAAACGGCTGGTTGATGCTCCTCACTTTCAGATCACCGGCCGTTTTCCAGTTGGTGCTCCAGATGAAGAAGCAAAGCAGATTTATCAGGATCAAAGTCGGGAAGCATTCTGGGACGAGATCACAAAAGGAGTCAGCATATGAAAGTAGAATTCAGTTGGCATCTGGCGGCACAGATTCTGGGTTGGATCATTCAAGTCGGGAACGTTGCTACGAACACCGTACCGAATAAGTACAAAGCTGTAGTAGCCGCTGTCGTCGGTCTGGCGCAGGCGGCATTGCATGTGTACGCTACCAATCAACCAGCTCCAACAGAGTAAAAAGGAGACCCTAACATGGAATCTACAATGAATCGCCGCAAGTTCGCCGGATTAAGTGCAATTAGTTTGTTGTCTATGCCCGTTATGCTGAACACTGTCGCTTGCACTTTCGGCTCTGTGTTCTCAGAGATGCTCAAATATATAGGCGTTGGTCTTCAAGGATTTCAAGCGGTAGTAGACTTGCTAGCTGGCGCGGGCGTCATTCCAGTTGGTTCTGGTACGGGCATCGATCTTTTGATCTCGCTGGTAAAAGCAGCGTTTGCTGACTTGAATGCCGCAATTACTGCGTATCAGGCTGCTCCGTCCGCCAGTAAAGCTTCGTACTTAGGCAAGCTCAGCACAGTGTTGTCAGTGCTACAGGCTAACATTCAGCAATTCTGGAATGACTTAAAAATTCCAGACGCGAAGATGGCTTCCACAGTGCAGGGTTTACTCGGGATCATACTGAGTACGTTAGCTGGATTCTCGGAGTCTTTACCAACTCCTGCGCCTACGCCATCTGCTTTGAAGGCGGCAAGTCTGCCTAATCGCCTCTCCGTAGCGCCGCAGAAGCGTACTCCGAGTCAGTTCAAGAAAGCGTTCAATCAGGAGCTGGCAACTTCTGGATACACTCAGTACTTGATACCGTGAAGCGTACTCGGCACGAATGGCTCAGGCTAGCTTATCTCGTCAGCGTCGTTGTACTGATGATAGCGTGGGCCATTAGCGCCTATCTTGTTCTAAGAAATCACTAAGGAGTTTCATGAAAAAGTCAGTTCTCCCCCTGCTGTTACTCGTGATGTCTTCGCTGTCGTTCGCTCAACAAGCCGACTTTCAACCTCGTTCCGATACCTTTACTTTTAATGCTCAATCAAGCATTACGACTTGGGATGGCAGCGACCCAGCCAATCCGCCTTACCCTTACCACATGGGTTCGGTAAATCTCACTAATCCATTTCCAGGTATCAACGTACCTTTTGAGTTGGGCTATTTAAACAACGGCGGACTTGAGCCGTGCGATCCACTGGCCTGGGGCACTAAAACATGGATCATCGGTACTGGAACGAAGACAGGGGACAGCTATGTCATTCCGGCGAGCACGACCTGTCCCTACTTCACAGGTGAGTATGGGACTTATCTCAACTCAGAAAATTTTCTTGATGGATTCAACATACTTGTCGCTTACATCAGAACGTTCCACACTGTTTGTGGGAGGTTCGTTGGATGTCATCAAGTTCCTTCGGATGCAGTCTCTGGAGGAACGGGCACAGTGACACAGACGGATATCTCTCAGCCTACAACCGCTATTAATCAACGAAGGAATAACTAGATGACGCGCAAAAAAGTAAGGCCATCAACGATCTCGCCCGAAGTTCCTCCCTCGCCTCCCCCCCGATTTAAGCTGGGCAAACTTGCGCCTAAGCCACATCCCAAGACGCTGCTATTCTCGAAGTACGTCAGCAACGACGCATCGCTGCCGCGTCCTACAGCTAAGGTCTATCGGGAGTATAAGACTCCGCCCGAAGCCATGCAGATGTTCGGCAATGACACTATCGGCGACTGCACTTGCGCCGGAATAGCGAATCTCATCATCCTGATGACTGTGCATACCGGCGCTGTAGTAATCCCGACGCTGGACGACGTGATCGGCACTTACTCGGCTGTGACGGGCTACGTTCCCGGCGATCCTTCGACCGACCGCGGTGCTGCTATGACCGATGTGCTGGCTTATATGCAGTCAACCGGTATGTCGGGTCACAAGATTCTGGCCTGGGCGAAGATTGACCACACCAACCAGTTATACCGCGAATTGGCCGTAGACCTGTTCGGAGCCACTTATGTGGGTGTCAATCTGCCGATGTCTGCTCAGGAGCAGTTCGGAGCCAATCAGCCATGGAAAGTAGTTCCGAACGATCCGATTGAGGGCGGTCACGCAATCATCCACCCGGGATACGGTCGTCTCGGCGGTGACTACGTGAGCTGGGCGCGATGGGATCAGAAAGCTTCATCAGCCTGGGAGGCTCAGTACATCGAAGAGGAATATGTGATCATCACCGAGGACTGGATTAATCAGGTGACTCAGCTGACCCCGGGCGGCGTCGATCTGGCTACACTGCAGACGGATATCAAGCTGTTGAGCGCCTGACGTGCGCAAGTTTCATGTCATTCTCTCTGCGGACGACTTCGAGCAGTTGGTATCCAGAGGTGAGGTAGTCGAGTCGGTTCGTCCCGAGTCGGGATTGATGACCGAACGACGGTTATCCGAGATGTTCGATTTGCACATCTCACTCGATCCAAGCATCAAGCGTGACGTATTGCGGGCATTACTGGATAAAGGAAAATAGATGACCATCATCGCATGGCTCGAAAAACTCTACGCCGCAATCGTCAAACTTACTTCCAATGAACGAGCAGACGCTACGGCGATTCTTCAGTCCGAAGCCAATCTCACGGCTCAGCTCAATAAAGTTGGTTCGGCGATTTCGTTTTCCTTTTCTCAGGTGCTTCAACAGCTGCAAACGATTCAGGATACCCAAGCTGCTGAGGGTGTTCAGCTGCAGCTCATTATCGATACGTTGGGGCATCAGTTCCGGAGCCTCACCATTACCTACCGCGACGAAAGCGGTAACATCATTCCAAAGGAGATAGGCATGCCATTCCAGTTGACCGACGGCGGTGCAGGCTCACACCTGTTCGCTACACCCACAGAGACCGACGCAGCAGGGAATCCAGTCACGATTGATCCGACTAAGATTACCTATGCCGCATCGGATCCGACAGCATTTACCATTACACCGAATGCTACTGCTAGCCCAATTCCTTCGCCTGACGTCCCAGGTCAGACGATTCCGCCGGGAGGCGCAGAGATCGCAGCTGTTGCGACTGCCGGTCATCTGGGAAGCTTCCAGATCACAGTCGTAGACACCGGTAATAACATTCAGGCACAAGATACAGTCACCGTCGTCAGCGGCGCAGCTACTGCTCTGACGATTGGCGGCACCGTAGTTTAAGACGATATCAGCGCTTTGCGGCGTTGATAGTGACCGCGTCCGACGCTGAGCTTCCTCCTCTGAGGTCTCCGGCTCACGTTTGGCGCGGTCTACTCGTCTAGATAGCTGTGGACGCCGTATAGGACGATCTAAAACGTTAACTTGACGTATTGCGCTACAGAGACGACCACTTCTTTATCCAAGTTTGCAGTTTCTCGGGCAGTATCGACATGCGGTGGCGGATAGCTCTCTCGTCGTCATTGATGCCCCAAGGGAAGATGCTCTTGAGCGCCCCGGCGCACAGCTCGGCAGTACGGAGCTGTCGGAAGCCGTGCATCATCGAGTAGCCAGTAGGAATGTGAGTAATTGAGAGAGCATCGCCGCACGAGTTGATAGCTAGATAGGGACAAACAGTCTGGTAAGCGGGAACTTCTTCGCGTCTTCGGATGAGAACTTTACCACTGCTGTAGCGCTCTCCAAAGCAGATGAGTATCTTTACCTGTTCTTCTCTCTCGGAGATCGGGATATCATCGACATTCGCCAGCTGCAAAAGTCTCTCCGCGTACCAACGGCTCATTTCTTTGCGTCTTTCTTCGGCTCCGGGATGACTGGAGTTATTTCGTCTGTGTCTACGTTAACTGTGAAGGTCGTACCGTCCGGGAACTTGTCGGCCTTCGCCAATTCCGTCTGTGTCTGGTAGAACTTCTGCACTAGTTGCTGCGCTCGCTGCTGGGCGCGGACTGCATTGTCTTGGGCGATGACAGCAGACTTGAAGTCGTTGAGCAATTGAAGGCGATGTTCAGTAGTGAGAGTAGGTTTTTCTTCTCCTCGTGACCACACTAGAAGTCCAATGATCAGAGCAATGACAAATGCAATCGTTTCTGGTACTCGTATCTTTCCTCTCATGGCAAAGCTTTCTCCTGATGCCGCAGCTCCATCAACCATTCGATGGTTTTATTAGCGTCAATGGAGCCGTCAGGCAATCGCCAGAACGGCACTGTACCACTGCCCCACCAGGGGCGTAAGGCGTCGATCCACTTTCGATCAATGCCACTCAGTACGATAGGGTCATCAGGTTTATTCGACATCTTGAGTACTCTCCTGTTGCAAGCTTTTCCCATGCAGTGAATCCTGTAACTAGGATTCGTACACTCTGGACATGGACATCCGCAGCTCATATTTCAACGCCTTGGCACGTCGGGCATCGGGCCATTTGTCTCGTGTTCTATAGGCTTCTTCGAGTGGACGCCCGCTAACACCAGAGTCAAATCTTCAACGTCGAAGGTGCAGCCGTCTATGGGCTTCCCGTCTTTCAACTCCTCGGGCTGAACTGTGATGCGTCTGCAGCTGTTCAACCACTCCGCTTTACAACTAGCGATGCCCGTGAATCCAGTTATTCGATCACGGACCCGATCTCCTAAATTAATCCCATTCCATTGATCACTCATGATTGTCCTCTCATCAGTTTCCGGTCATCTGGGCTTACCTTTTTGTAGCCGTTTAATTGCTTCGTCTACTCCGCAAAATTCTATTCCAGGATTTAATCTCTCCATCTCAGCTTTATCTTCTGGGTGATCTTCAAGATATGCTTCGATTTCAAGACGTTTTACTATCCTCATCGAGAGTGCATGAAGGCAATCGCCTCTAGTTGAATCGCTCGGTAGATTTAAAGCTTTCGTGAGTTTTCTCGGAGCTTTGGATTTCAAAACGTCAGATTTCATTAAATCGCTCACGACTATTTCCTCTCTAGAGTGAATTCAGAAATACCAACATCAGTTTCTGATCGTCTTTGCTTAGATGATCGAATTGCTTCTCCTCGTCTCTCGCCTCTTCTTTGTGGCGTTCGATAGCTGCCGGAATGTCCATGGCTGAGCCGTCATGCAACAGGCGCGGACGCGTGCGCAGTCCCCATAGTGGAGGCGTTCTCACTTTGTTAGCAGGTGCGAGTCCCTGATGTATACCGTCGCCCGTTCCAACATCGTGCAGTAAGAAGTCACCGAACGGGTGGAACTGTACAGTCGGCGTCGTCATTGTCTTCGTATGGCAGTTCCCACATCCGATCTTGAGGAAGATAACTTCGCCTTTCATTACTTGAGCCGTAATCGGGCCACGAGACGGCGCTTTGAGCGAGCGCATCATCTCCGCGTAGAAATCTATATCTTCAGGTTTTCCTGGCGCTGGATTATCGTTATCTTCGATGCCGTTCGACGGCTGGGGCGGCGTAGCCATCACTAGTCGATTCTCGACTCCCTTTTCGTTGAAGTCAGCATCGGCAGCGAAGGATAGTAAACTTGCATGTTGACACTTCCAGCCGAATCTCCCGACAGCGAACTTCCCATCAGATTCTAGAACAGGTACAAGTATCGCCTGACCGCCGTTCTTTTGAGCCAAGTTGAGCAGCTCTTTGTCTGGTATCTGCTCCACGAAGCCATCACCCATGAGAGATAGCGACATACGCAACGCATTCGTCATATCATAAGGCGCTTTCTGTTGCGCTTCGGGATCAACAGATCGGTCATGGATCAGTGTAGCTGCGGCAACGTTTTGTCTCTTCAATACGGCGTAGCGCGTGGTTGCTGATGTCTCGAAACTAATCTTCTCGGTTTCAGGTGATATGCGATGCTCGGATACTTGACTATTGCCGCCAGACACTGGATTGTCGTGGCAGTCAGCACAAGAGCGAGCGTTATAGAACGGTCCGAGCGCAGGTAACGTAGCGTCTTCTTCGAACTGATCCCGGTCGGCGTCCATGTTCGTCTGACTTGTAAAACCGTTCGTTAGTGTATCAAATCCAGTTGGAGCTTCTGGAAGATTCGATACGGGAACAGGTAACGGAGCTGGATGACCATGACTGAAGAGCAACGCGGCTGTGATGACGAAGGCCAGAATGGGTATAGCAGCGATTTTAGCTATCACTGGATCACCTCGTTTTCTAACTTCTCATCTGGAGCAATAAAGTTCAGAACATCTGACTCCTTCTGAGGTGACACATGATGTGAATCATTTCCGTCCCGATGGATAAAAGCCTCGTGGCCACTCTCGAACTTACGTCCGCAAATACATTCCCAAGTTACTGTCATCTGCGCTTCTCCTTTAGAGACTGACTTACAAACTCAACCGCTTCCTCCACAGAGTAGACCACAGACGCTTTGCCTCTAGCTGTATTGATTCTTTCTATCATGAGTAACTGAGCTGGAGTAGCTTTATTTCCTTTTACTTTTAGCTCCAGTCCGATGAACCTACCTTGAACACAGCAGAGTAGATCGGGTATACCGATATTTTGGTACGCGCCACCGTGAATTTTCAGGAACAGAGAACCGGGAAAGGCTTCTTGCAATGCTGTTACTATCCGCTTTCGTAACCTCGTCTCCGGTCCTCTGATTTCCTGCCCCCTTAACTGAACAACTCTTCCGTGTCGTCAGTTTCTTCCTTCTCGGTCTCTTCCGCTTCTTCATCGCCGCTGGCTTCAAGACCTCCACCGTCCTTCGAAGTATTTCCGAGATCAGCCAGAGGAAAGAATGCGCTGATGACGGACTTCTTCTTTCCTTCGTATTCGTCGTCTACGGCTGTACCAGCGCACTCCCAACCAATCATCTTGTCGAGATTGATCTTGACCGCTTTCGACGGCACTTCCTTACCGCAGGCTTCGAGCAGATTGCGCAGATTCCACAGTGATTGCTTCTGCAGCGAGCAGCTGTGTGGAAGCGATTTTCCGACGCCACCTTTTGCGCCTTTCGTGAGTTTGAAAGTGAGATTGATGTAGTTCTTTCCCGACTCACTTCCCTTTTTGATGTCGGCCTTTGTGATCTTCAGTCCATAGTCTCCTTCGGGGACGCGGACGAACATCGCGCCAGCTTCGACTCCTTCAAAATTTACTTCCACAACTCGGTTGCTTGCCATTCAAGGTCTCCTTTGTAAGTGAGAATCAGTTGTTGTAGTACCTCATGAGCTTTGCGTAAAGCTTCTCATTTGAGTTACCCTTAAGAGCCATCACATGAGCCGAAGCAGCCATAATCGTAATCAGCCTGATTCTTCCCAGTTGCTTCTCAATGACCTCAAAGATAGCTGTGTCATAGTGCAGTCCGCCAATAAGTTCAAGTGACCGGTAAAATGCCGTGAGTCTGCCTTTCTCGAAGGCAGCTCCGACGAGGCAGAAGTCTCCACGCTCTCCGTGTATTCCGAAGCCAGTTTTTCTATTGCCGAAACGTATGGCCCTACTCTCTCTCTCTCTGAGCGGCTGAGTTCGCCAGGTATCAGATAAGAAGAGAGTCTCTTTTCGACTCGGCGGGAGCTGATAGAGTTCATCTGCAGAACTACCGATTTATCCCAATTGAATGAAGCAATGAACGGCTTGTAATTGCGGCACTTGAACTCCGGTACATACTGCAGAAAGAGCGAGCGCATGGAGTCGAAGTGCTCTATGTCACACATGAATTGACTCCATGATTCGCTTACGGATAGGAGCATAGCTCGGATTAGCGATGATCTTCGGGAAAAGAGAAGATCGGTCTTTTGCTTCGACATAGCTAGTCAACAAGAAACTCATCTTCCGTTTTTCATCGTCGATATACATTCTTCCTACCCAATCCACACAGCTAGAAAGAAACTCGCGTACTCCTGGCGTCAGGCTTGGAGAGATGAGCTGTACGGTGTTCTCTCCTTCGTCCTTCGTCTTTCTTCTCTCCTGGGCGAGATAGATTACATCCTTCTTGAACATACGCGTCTCGGATATGCATTCGATGACGCGGGAACCAACCTGGCCCCACTTTCTCATATTCATTTCTCCTCGCCGCCCTTTCACCTCCTTGATTGCCATTGACTGCAAACCCGTAAGCGTGTCGACCACTAGCAGATCGACTTTTTCAGCCAGAGAGTTGACTTTGTCCATAACGTCGAGGTAGTGCATAGTCGATTGCACTCGGATGATGCGCAGATTGCTAGCCTTGCGCAGCGTCATTACTCCGGCGTCGGAGCAATCGAGGAGCAGCGTCTTCAATCCTGTAGTTCCGGCAAACGTAGTCTTCCCGGTTCCGTTATACCCGTAGATCAGGATTGATGGATGAAAGTCTTGGAAGTACTCGCTGAATGCGCTGATCTTGACATCGGGCATTATTTCAGCTCCTCGCCATTTCTTCCGGTGATTTGAATGAAATCCTTTTTGATGATCATGTTCCGATCCACATTCCCGAGCATATCCGCTGAGCACAAGGTGTAATAGTCGCAATCCCAAGAGCAGGAACGAGTCCAGGTGCGCAGAGGACGCTTAATAAGCTGGGCGCGGCGATGGCGTTCGATCCAATCTCTAACGAACTGCTCACCTACTTTCAGATTCGGTGCATTCGTCACACGCGCCAGCGAGAGCGTCTCCGGCAGCGTCTCGAGATAGTTCTGCAATCCGATAACTTCGTCGCCTTTCGGATGAATCTTCGCTTCCTTCAGCGCTTTAAGATAGGTACGCTGGTCGGTGTTGATCTTGCGCTTGCTCAGTTCGCCGCTCTTCAGAATTTGTGGTGACGGTACTGGTTCGGTCCTAATGTAGTCCCAGGTGATCCTATTAACCTTGATTCCGACTTTCGAGAGTAGATAGCAATAGGCGTGAACCTGTGGCGATAAGATGCGCTCGCTAGAGTCGGGAATTTCTTTTTTGTTCTTGTTCTCGAAGAGTACAACGGCTCTTCCATCTTGCACGATATAGTCTGACTTCCAACGAACGGGGAAACCGTATTTCGTCATCAGCTCATAGGATTTTTCGACTTGAATGACTTTGCAGTGCTTATCTTGCTCACTCCAGTGGTCCACATAGTGTTCGAATAGGGCGTAGACAAGTTCGGGAGTCAAGCCGTCCTCTTCGTATTTTTCTTTTTCTTCATCGAAGAGCTTGTCCCACTTCTCCTTCTTAAATTCTTGGAATCTCTTCTTCCAATCTTTCTTCAGGCGATATGCTTGGAGAAGCTCGTGTATCCAGTCTCCCATATACAGACCTTTACCTTTTAAGCGAGGCTTCAGACGCTGATCGGCGCGGTAGCTATACTGTTGTTCGCATCTGGAAAGCCGCTTATCGGAGCTGAAGCTGCAAGAAGTGACTCTCATAACTCAACTACCTTCCCTTCCCAGCAATCCGAGTAGACGTTTACGTCTATGAGAATCGGCACGCGCATCACGATGTCAAAGAATTTTTTGAGAGGCAGATTCTTCACCGTCCACAAGATTCCCTCTTTGAGCGTCTTCGCGTAGCTCGGTTCGACTTCAAAGAGCAGCGAGTCGTGAGCAGCCCCGATAGGCAGAGTCCGCTTGCGGTCGATCTTGAAATCCCAGGGCAGAGAGTAACTTGCGATTAATGCGGCGATGAGCAAGTCCAGCTCATTTGCTGCGCTCTGGATCGGAGAGTTTATAGCCTGTCTCACGTTCTCTCTCCGTATCCATTCATCGGCTGAGCCGCTGCCTGAGACGATGCCGGTACCTCCACATAGAAAGCAATCCGACTTGATATCCTTCAAGCAATCTGGACAGTCTTCTTCGCTTGCGTCTCTCGCTTCGGGAAGATGTCTACGACGACCGAAGACAGAATCGATATAACCATTCTGCCTGACGAACGCTTCCACTCGACGATGCCAAGACAATAATCCGTTATACTTCTCGAAGAATTTCCTGCGATAGTCCTTAGCTTCTTTCAACGTGAGATCGATTTCAAACTTCTCTTTCGCGTAAGCTTGAAACTTCGGAGCATACATCCCATAGACAAAGCCGAAATTCACGGCCTTGGCCCGCTTTCTCGTCTCTTTGTCGATCTCTCCTTTACGAAGAGTCTGCGCCGTAGCGAGATGAATGTCCTCACCGCGCCTAAAAATCTGGATCATAGTTTCTTCGTTGGCGTGATGAGCGACCCAGCGCAACTCAATCTGTGACAGATCGGCAGCGAGAATATACCAACCCTTGTTTCTAGCGACGATAAGATTGCGGATGAAAGCATCTCTCGGACACTGATGAATGACAGCTCCAGTCCCTTTCTCGTTGCGTGAATTCTTGACCATGGAAGAGCTGAGGCGACCGGTGTCTGTTCCAGTGAAATCGTAGTTAGCGTGAAGTATCGGCCCTTTCTCCAGCCATGGCGTCAAGTACGTAGAGTCGTATTTCTCCCAGCCTCTCCACGCCCACAGCACGTCCACAGCTTCGTGCTGACCTTTGAGCCTCACCAGAGACGCCTCGGACGTAGAGTCAGCGCCTTTCTTCGTCTTCACCGGACATGTGAGCGCCAGCTGCTTGTAGAAAAGATGGCTCATCTGCTTCGGCGAGCCGGGATTAACTTCTTTGCCTGCGATTTCATTCAGCTTGTCATTGAGCTTCTTCTTCTCATCCTGGCAGTGCTTGAGCTTCTTCGTTGCTGCTTTCTCGTCGATGTGAAAGCCGTTGCAGATGATCTCGATAAAGACTTCAATGGCGGGAAGCAGAATATAACGCATCAAGCGGGCGATCTTCGGATTCTTCTTCAGGAAGGGCAGATCGCGTTCCCGATAGAGCCTCAATCCATATTGCACGTCGCGGGCATTGTAGGGAAGAAGCTTCTTCAAGTCTGGATCCTTGAAGTCCATCTCTTCCGCCCAAGGCTCGACTCCGAGGTAGCGTATCGCCTGATACTTCAAGCCCGACGGCTCATTCTCGTCGATGAGATACGCCATCAGCTTGGTGTCGTGATAAATGCGCGGAGTGATTCCAAAATGCTGGCGGTACCATGTTCCCTCAAACGTCGTGCGATGTGCGATGATCGGAAAATTCTTCAGAACGTAATTCACATTGACATGACGCTTTCCGTTGAGCGCAAAGCATGAAATCGACGCTGGATACTGCGCGAATCCTGCGCTGTGAATCTTCGCGTCTTCGACGAAAGGAGATAGTCCAGTCGTCTCGATATCTGTGTAAACGGCTTTTCCTTCTTCTAGCTTATCGGGCAACTCGGAAGAGAATTTAAACTCATCTTCCTTCTGCGGATTAAGTACTCGCTTGAAGAGCAGAAGATTCTCGCGGAACTGCTGCAGCACAAAGGCGTAGCCTTCTTCTCCTTCGGCTCGAATGACGCTCGATGGATGGCGGCTGGGAACACAGATGATGCCTTCATAGTTGAAAGTCGTTCCCTCCATCTTTGTGACGGAAGCTTTCTTTCCGAGAGCGAAGCTTACGGCAGTGTTACCAAGCAGCAGAGCAGCTCTCGGCGCTACACGTTCGATCTGCGGCACCAGATACAGCTCGGAGCATGTCTTCGCTTCTTTGCGAGTCGGAGGGCGATTCCCAGGGGGTCTGCACGCTGCTACATTCGTGATATATAACTCTCTCGGGTCAAGTCCAATTTCTTTGAGCATCTTACGCAGAAAGAGTCCAGACTTACCGCTGAAGGGAATTTCCACAGAGTCTTCTCTGTAACCGGGAGCTTCACCTAAGACTAGTCCTTTTGCAGGAACAGGCCCGTCCCCTAACAAGCAAATCGTCTTCGCCTCTTTATGAAGGTCGCAGGCTTCACATTTGGGATTGCGCAAAGTGTCCCAGATGAGATTCGATTTAGGATGGCGGTTCATGGCTTAAACATGTGCGGATGTGTCTTGTATGCTTCCGCCAGTTCTTTCTGTGTTCCGTGTCTGAAACTGATTCCTAGCCTAACCTTGTCGGCGTGTCGCATACAGTAAGTCTTGCCGTCAATCCTGTGATGACCTTCGAATGGACAGCGATGCTGACTGTATTTCCCTTCTGTAAAGAAGATATAGCGAGTGAAAGCTTGACACCTCAAATGAGCTTCTCCACTGCAGCTATTCCATCTTCAAGCGGAATTTCTACGATCTTCGCAATTCCGGCCGAAAGAGCTAGCTTGTGGCAGCGATGACAGATGCCGTCTCGCCATCCATAGGTGAAAAGAGTTGCTCCCTCGATAGCGATTCCGCGACGGGCTGCCCAGGCCACAGAATTAGCTTCGGCGTGTAGGGTCCTTATACAGTGACCATCTTCCATGAGACAGCCGACATCGAGGCAATGTGGTTCTCCCGGAGCGCTGCCGTTATAGCCTTCGGAGAGCACGCGCCCGTCTCGGGCGATCACACAGCCAACTTTGGCGCGCAGACACGTTCCCCGCTTCGCCACAAGCTTGGTATACTCAATGAGCTTCTCGTCTCGTGTGATGCGAGTCATCGTTGATGTTCCCAAAATTCGCTTAGCTGATTGATGCGTAACTTAGCATGTCTCTGAGCTTCTTCCTCTGTGTCGTATGGTCCGTAGAATACAGGACCCCATATCTTCATGCCGGTTTCAGACTCCAGAGACTGACCCCAGTACCACTTACCATCGACTTCGTAGGGGTCACTTACTTTTATGTACGACATGCTAGAAGACTAAAGCCACGTCCTTAGTGAAGCAGTGAAGGCTGCCGATCTCGTGCGTAAAGAATCCAGGCTTCATTCCGACTTTCTCGGCGACATAATGCTTCAAACGTTCAGCTAAAAAGATGTCGTAATTGAAGTGCTCAAAGAAGTCGCTGGAACGCAGATGGTACTTAATGTTAAGCTGTCCTTGTCGGTATAGAAAATGATAACCAATGGAGCAAGGGTAACGGACGCCAAATTCGTTCGGGGGATCATCGTTGCCCAAAATCGATAGATAGGCTCGTCGCGTGCTCGGATCCTTACGTAATGCGTCAATGACGTTCTCCAAGTTCTTTGTCATTCGTTCGGGATAGGCGTAATCGAACTTTCCCTGATCGTTAAGAAACTGCTCCCAGTACTCTCGGCGATACTTCCAAGCTTCGCCTGGATTGAGAGCGAATCCGCTGATACGTTCGATGAATTCGCGTTCTGCCCACTCCGGACAGCGCAGTGGTATCTGTGTATAGTCCGGCGACGTGACGCGATAGATATAATCCTGCAGCTCGTAGCAGGTGAAGCTTTCATCTTGTGAGATGTCTTTGTTCTGCACACTCTTAGTGTGGACGAGAATGCCGAACTCTTTCAGCTCCCGCTTGATCTCGTTGAGAGCTTCGCCGAACGTTTGAAAGAATCTCACAGTACTCCCTTCATCAGTCTATTGAACTCTTCTTGGGAGATTTCATCTCCACGTTTCCACATACCGAATGCCCGGTCCAAGGCAGTTTCAGCATCGACTTGTGTGCGGCGTGCTTCAGTTGATTCTTGTTGGGCTTTGGTAGCTTCTTGAGATTTAGCTGCGGCAATGATTGATAGTTGAACGTTGCGCCGTTTCAACTGCTCGATGTGTTCAGTCTCGATCTTCACAGGATTTACCAGTGCTGGCAGTGTCATGCTGCCTCTCTTCGCTTGGCCAGTAATCGATTCAACCGCATACAGTCGAGGCATTCTGTCCATAGCTCATGCCCGTCCGTACACTGACATGCTACTGAAACGCGGCAGTGTATGCAGACGGGATAGTGATTCTGGTTTATGTGTTTGGGCGGCGTTTCCCATTCCAAGTTCGCCCATGCTTGCAACCACGACTCTAAGTGCTCTTTGTGTTTGTCAACCTGCTCCTGCGATGCCGAGACTCCATTCGGCTGTTGCATATACCACTCGTTTCTGGGGGAGGAACAGCTTCATGATACCGTCACTTCTTATCGTTCAAATCTATGATCTTTACAAGCACGGACGTTAGAAATGTAGTCGGCAGATAGATCCAGAATAAGAACCAGACTAGCCTATCTGGGTTAATCGCCTTGAGAATGCTATAGAGCAGATACATCCAAATTGGGATATTGATGAAAAAGGCAACAATCATGGGTATTGCTTTTAATGCTTTCATTTCAATACCTCTCATTCCTACTCTTGAAATACGGCACTCACAAGGAGCACATGTAAGCATTGCTGCTTAACATGCTAGAGGCCAATCAAGCTCCGACATATCGGAACGGGAACCTCACTACAAGTGAGTACCGCGTTTTAAAACTTACTCGCTGTCAAGGTCTCTTGTCAAGGACGCTCTTCGAAGTCGAGACTCAGCTCCGATACCAGACAGCTGCGCGGTATCTCTCCGAGCTGTTTAAACTGCTGCGCTTTCTTGATACTGCGGCGCTGTGGACCATATTTAGCGTCGTTGTAATCGTCATGCCAGAATCTGCGGGTGCTCTTTTCGAGCGAGTGTCCTTTAAGAGGTTTCTTGAATCTTCGGACGTAGAAGATTTGACTTACAGCCGCTATAAATGCCATCGACACAATCCATGTACCGCTTACATTTTCCCAACCTGTCTGCTTCGCCACAAGATGAATCAGCGAAAGATCAAGGAAACCCGCTTTGTCGATCTGTGAGGCGCGGGACATCAGGATCACTTTGGGCTTAGGGAAGTGCTGCAGCTGAAGAGAGGCAAGGCAAGCGCCATGGCGATGTCCACGAGAAGAGCTGCCGTATCCTTTTCTTCCTATCTGCTCGAATTTCGGATTGTAGCTCACTGAGTAGCCTGCGACTTGATGCTTATTCAGCGCTTCCAGTTCGGCCGCAGTGTTTTTCACCCACTGCGAGAAATCAGGACGGAAGTAGCGTCTGAGAAACTGAGTCCAACGGTTCTTCCCATAGGAAGACATATTGAGATGAAGACCCTCGTCCAGCAACACATCGTCGATGTCTACGACGAGTCCGTCTGGGTAACTAGTTGTGATCCCGCCAGCTCCCACGCCTCTGACTTTCTCGTGGTGATAAGCAAGTTCGTCAATCAACGAATGCCAAGCGGTGAGGATATCAGGAAAGCGTCGTTGAATCAAGCTGTAACTCCAACTCTGCGGGACAACACATAGAGGGGTTTTCCAAGCTGTTCGGCGAATCGTACAGTCGCCCAGGTGCCGCTTCTGCGCTGCGCTCTCATGTAATGTGGAGCGGCGATAAGAGCAGCAGAGCACTTTACGATCTCGTGATTACGAATGAGGTATGGCTTCTCTGGATAACAGAAGTCGCAGACAGAGAACGAGCGCCGCGAGTCATCCTCTGGCGGATGGCAGGCAATCTTGTAGCCGAGTTTCTGGGCGATTTCAGACGCTTCTGTGTCTGCGCCGATGCAGTCGCCGTGATGAAACCAGACGAGTCCTCCGACGCGATGTCTCTCCAGCATCTCTCTGAGAGAGTCTTTCTGGTCGCTCGACATGCCGTAACGTGTGCCAGTAAAGCCGATGCTCTCTTTCAAGCTGGGTTGGTTCATTTTATACACCAACGCTTGTTGAGGCACTCCAGATGACACTTGCCACGCTTTGTAGTAGCAACCGTTTGACCTTTCTTGAGCGGCTCTCGGCAGATGTAACAAACCTTCATGTCTAGATTCCTCAGTAGCGGCTGCGAATCCGAAAAGCATTGACAGAGTGCTTCTGCAGATACATCAGCACAAGGCTATCCGAGTCAAAGCTTGAGGCTTTCAGTAGAGCGATGAGCTGGACAAAGGATTCTTTCATGCAACTTCGGTAAGCTGCAACATCTGTTAGCATCGCCGTTGTCTTCCAGGGTTTGAGCTTCAAATAGTTACAGGCTTCACCGATCTTTTCTAGAAAGTTATAGGCGAGTTTACGCAGTTCGATTTGGTCAACGGCATTGTTCAAGTCAAGCTCACCCGAATCCCATTCCCCTATCAGAGAAAAGAGTACGTAGAGTCTATCTACCTTATCGGTTAATCTTTTTACAAAAGGCGTTCTCTCGTCGAGTCCCGACATGATGAGCATTTCCACGGTGAAGTGAAGAGCATCGATCAATTCTTCCTGATAGTGTGTCTTGTCTACTTCATTTGAGACGAGGCAGAGAGTCGCTTCTGTGATTTCCTCTGTAATGCGCCAAGCGAAGGACTTGAGCTGCAGCTGACTCGCTCTGTCTTGCAAATCGAGTGGACCACAGTGTGGACCATATTCATCAGCGGAACTGGGAATCTTGTGACCGACGTTCGCTTCCTCGACTGAGTGGTATTTATTCATCAGCTCGCGCTGCCGGTTGAAGATCAGCTCTAGCTTGTCGCCTTCGGGAACTTCGATGTCCTTGAAGTCGTCAACGTTCACTTCGTTACCTCCTGAGCTTGAGCGATTTCCGAGCGTCGTAGAATGATGAGCAGCAGAGCATAGTTCGCAAGGTCGATGCATGTGTCATCGAGTGACTCGTCCGACACAGCCGCCTGCCGTCCTGGCTGCACTAACACCTCCAGGCGTGAGAGCTTATCTCCCATGCGGGCAACGACGCCGTACTGCCCGCGGCGGCGCAGATTCTTAAGTCCGTCATCTTCTTCGCCGTAATCGCGTCCCTTCTTCTCCTGCAGCTCAATCATTTTCTGTGTCAGCTCAGTGAAGAGCCTAGGTTGTAATTCAATCATGCGCTGTGTCAGCTCGATAAAGTGCCTGGTGCGCTCCGCCATCGTCATCATTGCTGTGTAGTCCTCTCTGTGTCCGTTCGATATTGTTTCAGAAACTTTCCATGCTCTCCATGTGCGCGTGGGTCAGGCTTATGTCGGCATGAACAAGTGCAGTGAATCGAGTAACAGGCGCAATGCCGTCCCGCTCTGCACTGGCCAGAAATTCGAAATGGAAGCTTGAACTTCAAGTAGGGATGGGCGCTCATTTCCCTTTCTCTAGGAGTAAGTAGTGTTCTGCGCATCCGTCGGAGAGTCTTACTTCTCCTTTAACTGAAGAGATAAGTCCGTCTCCCTTCACGTGATTTCCAAAACAGTTGTCAATCTGTAAACTCTCCGTTTCATTCTCAGCTATCAGGCAGAGCATGTGTCTGCGCTCGCCTGTTTCATGGTTGACGAGAAAAGAACGAGATTCAATCCTCACTTCTTGTCTCCTTGTTGAATCTCCTTAACCAGTCGAATCATCTCGTCAGCCACATTCTTCTTCTCTCGCAAGATGCGATAGATACGGCGGTCGATGGTTCCTTTGCTCATCAAGACGTAATAGAAACATGGTAGCTGTTGTCCGATGCGATGAATGCGGTCTTGTGCCTGCAGGAAATTGATGTGGCTGTAGTCGAACGAGTAGAAGATACAGTAATTCGCCGCCTGGTAATTGCTGCCGAGTGAGCCGGACGATATCTGACAGATCATTGCTCCGCCGCTCTCGGTGAAAAGACTCTGAGCGAGCTTGCGTTGCGCTTCGGGTACTTCGCCGCTGACTTGATAAGTCGTCCAGTCGGGTGCGAGTAGCTTCTTGATCTCTTCTATCTCCCACAGGAAGCGGGCAAAGATAACGACTCGCTTGACATCGGCATCGAGTAAGTCATCTGTGATACCTTTCAATACTTCGAGTTTTGCCCTGTGTAACTGATAGTCTTTCTTCGCCTCAGTATCTCGAATGAAGCCGCCAGATATCTGTGAGAGCTTAGTCAGCTTCGCCAAGACGATAGGAGCCATGATTGCTTTAGTCTTCTCGACATAGGCAACGAAGTCCTTCTCCATGCTGGCGTAAAGCTTGCGGGCGTCTTCTCCCATCTCCACAGGCACTTCGATGAAGTTCTTATCCGGCAAGTCGAGATAGTCTCTCTTCTTCAAACTCTTCACATAAGGATGAATGATTGCGGCCAGCTCTTTGAGGTTTCTGTATTGGCGCAGCTCGAAACCGCCATTGCCGCCCCAGATCGCATAGCGGTTCTTGAAGTCCTTGAATGTCAAATCGAGCAGGCCGGGAACAAGAAACTTAAACTGACTCCATAAGTCGAGTGGACGATTGCCGATAGGAGTGCCAGTAAGACAGACAGCATACTGACAGACGTTTCCGAGCACATGAGCCATCTTCGACTGCCGGGCGTATGGATTCTTAATCTTGTGACTTTCATCGAGCACCACGGCATCGGGTGACCAGAGCATCAAGTCTCTTACGCGAGTCCGCGCATAGTCGTAGTTCGTAATGATGACCCGTGAATTCTTCCAAAGCTCAGAGACGCCTGGGCGCAACACAGTATAGTTAAGTCCGTCCGGCCAGTTTTTATCGATCTCGTCTTCCCATACGCTGAGCACGGAGAGAGGAGCGACGATGAGAGCAGTGCCGATCTTTTTGTGGTAGAGCATACTGCCGAGAAAGTCGAGAGCGATCTTAGTCTTCCCTGTTCCGGGTTCATAAAATACACCGAATCTCTTACGGCGATAGATTAGCTTTACGGTGTCGAGCTGATAGCTCCTAGGTTTGAGTTTATACGGGTAACTCACATCAACAATCCGCTTCTCTTCAACCGGTCTCTTACTTCGCGCAATCGGAGTAACTGGCGATCTGTCACTAAGAAGAATCCATCATCTCGGTTATTTGCTTTGTGGAACATGTCTTCTAGAAAGATACCATCGGCGCTCGTGACATGCTCCGGCCACTCTATCGAGTCAATGTCCTTGAGTATCTCCAGCGACTCTGAGGTGTTGATTTTCTTGGCGCGATTCATCGGCGAGAAGTGAGACTAAATTGAGTGTATACTTTCTGTCAAGGGCGAAATGCAACTTTCTATTGACAAAATGAAACTCACGCGAATAGAGTTGTCAACGTTCTTCCCCGAGTGCTGTTCTTTTACTTTCATCATGAAGACACTTACCCCCGAGGAATTCCTGCGTCTTGTCTGGCCCAAGAAGCTGCTCACTCACGAAACTCTCGAACTTCGACTTATCGAGCGCACGAGTAAGAAAGTCAAGCGGGAATTCTCTTCCAGCGTCGATGACTTCCTAAAACGGGCGCAGAAGTATGACGAAGAGTATAACGTCTATTTCGGTGTAAGTACACGCTACGGTCGCAGTGGAAAGAAGAGCGACTGTTATCGCGTGCAGGCTGTTTGGGCCGACTTGGATCACAGAGAAGTAAGCGACAGTTTTCCTATTCCGAAACCCGACTTAATTGTCGATTCAGGCGGTGGATTGCATGTCTATTTTT
>Ga0307477_10000465_pt1 | contig 44555 bp, 35 predicted proteins | sample atmos_gasesECM2C_FD_203316 | JGI IMG/M metagenome (GOLD analysis project Ga0307477, IMG submission 203316) | Hardwood forest soil microbial communities from Morgan-Monroe State Forest, Indiana, United States - atmos_gasesECM2C_515 | ecosystem: Environmental > Terrestrial > Soil > Temperate... | reverse complement strand
ATGTGGGTCGCTAGTTCACATTCGTATGACTTTTGCATTCACTACACCTCGCCGGTTTAACCGGCGCACAAGGAGAACCCATATGAAGAAACATCGAATCCTCGTGAGCACGGTCTTGCTCGTGTTGGCTCTCGGAGTTCTGACGCCTCAATCCGCCCAAGACGCTTCCAACAACGCCGAGAAAACTGACCAGGAAAAACTCCACCGTGCACTCTGCGTGGGCCTCGTAAGGACAATTAACACAGCCGAAGTACCGGAGCTCTATAAATACGGGTCGTACGCAGCATGGCCGACCCTTCAGGTACACCAGCAAGAGTATTTCAACGGATGGCTTTTAAGATTTTACTCGCAGGAAGTCAACCTGCGCTTCGCTGACATGCCAGAAATCCTGCCTGGATACGGTTTGCGGCTAAACCTTCATGCAGATGGCCGCGGCTACGACCTACGATTGGAAGACACGACAGCGAACCCACACTATGCAGCTTTCTCGGATGAAAGCGGAGTCATTTGGCAGGGTGAACCGCTTCAATGAGGAATTTCGCAGCCTTTGGTTTCACCTCTAAATGAGACCTTGGAACCACTTGATGCCCGATACGGCGCGTGGGTTCAATCGGTCAGCGCAATGGCAAGGGAGACCCTGCCTCAAAGATTTTTCACAAGCAATTTTGATCCGGAAGGAAACGAAAGTATGATCTGGAACGTCCTGTTCGTTTCTTGTTGAAAGTAAACTGGTCTCGCGATGTGCGGTGGCTTAGATGAAGATTCAGAAGATCTCAAGGCGCGCGTGGCTTCGGCTAGCTGGGTCCATTGCCGGTGTTTTCCCATTCGGGTTTTCTGCTTCCTTTGCATCGCGATTCTTGCAGAAGCCCCTGCCGCCACAGAGAGTTTCGCCGACGGCGGCTGTTTCCACGAACGGTCCAATCCAATATAGGTTTTCGTCAGCCGAAGATGCTTTCCTGGAAGAGTTGGAGCGCGCCAGCTTCCGCTATTTCTGGGAAGAAGCGAATCCTTATACCGGGCTCGTGAAAGACCGCAGCCAGGCCAACGGACCTGATTCCCGCGCAACCGCGAGTATCGCCGCCACGGGGTTTGCGCTTTCAGCTTTGTGCATCGCGGACCATCGCGGCTGGGAAGACGTGAAAAACATTCGTGAGCGCGTTCGCAACACGCTCCGTTTTGCCGCTACCCGGCTGAGCCACAACAACGGGTTCTTCTTTCACTTTCTCAACATACAGAGCGGCGACCGCGATTTCCAATCGGAAGTCTCTTCGATCGACACCTCGATCTTCCTGTGCGGGGCGCTGGCTTGCCACGGCTATTTCGACGATTCCGAGATTCGCGACCTGGCCAGCAGGCTGTACGAGCGCGTCGATTGGACCTGGCTGCTGCAAAGTGAAAAAACGCTCTCGATGGGTTGGAAGCCGGAGAGCGGTTTCATCAAGGCCAGGTGGGACAGCTACAGCGAGTTGATGATGATTTACCTCCTCGGCCTCGGCTCCCCCACACATCCTTTGCCGAAGGAGTGCTGGGATGCCTGGAAGCGCCCTGCATTCGAATTCAATGGGCTGCATTTTATCGGTTCGAATGCTCCGCTCTTCGTGCACCAGTTTTCGCATGCGTGGTTCGATTTCCGCGGGAAAGCCGATGCATACGCGAACTACTTCGAGAATTCCGTGACGGCTACGAAGGTGCACAAGCTGTGGTGTATCACGCTGGCAAAGCAATTCCCGGACTACAGCGAGGACCTCTGGGGCATCACTGCCTCCGATTCGATGCACGGCTATGTGGCCTGGGGCGGGCCGCCCCCGATGGGGCCGATCGACGGGAGCATCGTCCCCTGCGCGGCCGCTGGCTCTTTGCCCTTTTTGCCGGCCGATACGCTGCGCGTGCTGCAAAACATCCGAGAAAAATATGAGAAACGAGCCTGGCGAAAATATGGTTTCGTCGATGCGTTCAATCCACTGAAAGACTGGTACAACCCGGACGTCATTGGAATTGATCTGGGGATCACACTCCTGATGGCGGAAAACGCGCGAACCGGCTTTGTTTGGGAACAGTTCATGAAGAACGATGCCGCCAAAAACGGAATGTCCCGCGCAGACTTTCACAAACAATAGCTGTGGTGCCGGATGTGCAGATGGCTTCGTGCTGGCGGAGGACTACCGGTCGATCTCGATCAACGCCAAGGTGTGCGGCTGCAGCGTGAGAATCAGTGCGCCATTTTTGAGGGCTTGGGACTGCGCGACAGGTAGCGCGCCCGCTTTACGCAGCGCTTCGATCTGCGAAAGTGTGGGGAACGCCGGGCGCCCCATTTTTTCCCAGGCTGGCAGTGGCGAGCCGTGCTCGGAGTCCACGATGGTGATGCGCGCGGAGGACGTTCCGCTGACGCCCTTGAAATGCAACGTAAAGGTTTTCGGTGAACCGGTTTCTTCCGGCAAGAACAGATTCCAGACAATCAGAGCGAGCGAGCCGTCTTTGTTGTGAGTAACCAGCGCGGAGTCCGAGTTGACGTCCAGCCGCGTGTCACCTAGCTGATGAAGTAGCGCAAAGTCGTTGAAGGCGGCCTTGGGGATGCTGCGTTCGGCGAGCAAGCCGAAGCCGCCGTAGAACGGGGTTTTCACGACGCCCTGTTCTTCAAAAACGTCTGAGAACGTCCAGTAGCTCATCATCACGGTGAGGCCGTCGCACTGGCGGATGGTGTCGGCCATCCACGGCCCCATGAAAGCCGTGTCGGTGACCTCGGGCTCATTTTTGTAGCTGGCGTTGAACTCACTCCAGATGAGCGGCAAGTTCGGGAAAGCTGACGCGGCGATCTGATCATGAACTTTCCTGACGGCGCGGCAGACCATCCTCGTTCGTGGAATATTCTCGTGTGTGCCGAAGACGTCTTCCGCCCTGTCGTTCCCATAGACGTGGGTTGAAGCGAAGTCCACCGGAACGTTTTTCTCTTTGCAATGCGCCAGGAAGCGGTCCACCCAAGCGGCCTGAGCGGTGGCGGGGCCGCCGATGCGGAAACGCGGGCTTACCCGTTTGACGGTCCGCGCAGCGCGATCGTAAAGCTCGTAGTACGTGCTTTCTTTCGGATCGCCGGCCCAGAAATCAATGTTCGGCTCGTTCCAGACTTCGAAGTACCAATGCGCGACTTCGTCTTCGCCATACCGTGTGACGAGATGCCGGACGAAATTCTCGATCAGCTGTTCCCACTTATCCCAGTCCTTGGGGGGAGCGACGTTCTGCTTGTACCAGAACGGATGGAGCGCGTTCGGATCGGAAGAGAGCTTTTTGGGCATGAAGCTCAACTCGATGAACGGACGGACGTGACTCTCGAGCAAGCCGTCGTAGATTTGGTCTACGTAGGAAAAGTTGTAAATGGCCTTGCCATCTTTGTCCTCGTCGTATAGCCCGACTTCGTCGTGGAAAATCGCGTGAAAGCGCACGTATTCGAAGTCGGTGATGCGCTTGGTTTCGCGAAGATCGTTGCGGTAGCTCTCACGCAGCGTGACGATACCGCGCTCGGATCCGAACATTTTTTCCCAGAAGTGTGGAAAGGGATGCGCGGGGGCGTTGGCGTCAATTTCGATTGTTTGCGATGGAGCAGCAGATTGCGCTCCAAGCGTGCTCACCCTCAGAGCGGCTGCGGCAATGAGCAGCGCGACGCGGAAAGTGTTTGTGGGAAAACCCAGGGAGCGCATCGCAAATCTCCTGATGGAATGAGAAAGCGCGTTCGGGGCGCAGAATTCTGCGCTCCGAACGCACTTGGGAGTTCAATTAAAAGCTGAACCGGATCTGCGCTTCAATCACGCGCCCAGCTAGTCCACAACAGGCTTGATCGAATGTGGTACTTGCAAGATTATTGGCCGCAGTGGGATTTGTCTGCACGCCCGTGATGGAGTTCAACTGGATGGTGCCTATCGGCTGATTCCCAATGGGCGCAAGATTGACCTGGTTGAGGAGATTATAGAAGTTGAGACGCATGTCCAGTTTAGCGTTCTCGCCGATCACCTTCATGCTTGGCAGCCCAAAAGCTTTGGACAGTGTAAAGTCCACCGAAGCATAGCGTGGTCCTCGGAATGAGTTGCGCCCCACTCCTGGCACGGGCGGAAGTCCAGTCGGCGTAAGCGCCGGCGGAGTGAAGTAGGTGGCGGGGCCATTCGGGAACTGTCCTAGCTTCTGTTCAAGCGCATTGTTGCTGTGACTGCTTAGCGCACCACCCAAATACGCCGCCGGCCTCGCCCCGCAGTAATTGCTGTTGTCGAAGAGCAGGCTACAAGTGTTCCCGCTGGGGGTGCCCGTGACCTGGACATTGTAGAACGGTGTCCATGGGAACCCGCTGTGCGCGCTGAGGATGCCGCTGAAGGTCCATCCTCCCGCCACTTTCTCTTTCCAGCTTTGGCCTGCGAAGAGGCGTGGCGTCCACACCCCCCAAAACTTGAAGTTATGTGTGGCGTCATAGTCAGATGGTCCGTATGCCGCGCCGGCATTAAACGGATATTGAGAGTCGAAGAAGAAGTCGAATGAGGCGTCGTCCATCGACTTACTGAACGTGTACTCAGCATCCAACTCGAATCCATGCGAGAAACGCTTCTGGATCTGTGTTAGCAGCGCGTTATAGTTGCCGTTAACGTCATCTGTAAAGTAACGGAAATTGTTCACCTGGGGGTTTTGGGGTGAAAAGAGGACTTGTCCCTGAAAGACCCATCGGAGGAGGTGGCGTGACTGACTGCCTGAGTAACCCACAGTCGCAACGAAGTCGTGTCCCAGGTCGTATTGTGCCTCCAAGGAGTAGCGATAGGTATAGGGCGACACCAAGTTCGCTGGAAGGCCCGCCAAGGCGAGAGATGAACCGCCTGTTGGAAGGTTCGTGGCCGGATTAAACGTAATCTTTGCATTCGGGTTGGCCGGGTATGGGGCGAACTGATGCGGATTGGAGGGAATAGCGTAGACGATGTTGGAACCCACGAAACCGAAATTGGCAAATAAAGGAGAGGGGTTAGTAAGAACGTTTAGCGGAATCGCATCCTCCGTCCGGTTGTAGCCGATGCCGAATCCGCCGCGAACTACGAGCCGATTCTGGAAGTCATGGTTGAGAAGTGCATGCGGGCTCCACGCAAAACCAACTTGAGGGCCAAAATTATGTTTGTCGGCGTTATAGAGGTTACCGCCCAGCCTTACAGTTAGATCCGCCAACTGGTTCGGTGCCGGTCCAAGCACAGGCGTGGCGAGATTGCCGTTTTTCTCGTGGAAAGGTCCAAAATACTCCCAGCGCAGGCCGAGATTGACGGTCAGGTTGGGCTTCAATTTGAAATCATCCTGCCCGAATACCGCAAAGTCGTTGTCACGAATGTAGCTCGTAAGAGAAGTCGGTACTCCGGTCACGGGATTGAAGTTTCCACCCTCGAAGAGAGGCGCATCGTTCGCGAAGTCCCAGAGGTCATTGAAGTTGAAGCTGGGGCGCGCGCCGCCGGCTTGCGTTTGCGTATTCTGCTCCTTGTAGATATCAACCCCAAATTTCAAGGAGTGGCGGTTCAGAACTTTCCTGACCGTATCCCTTATGTTGTAGGCGGTCTTGTAGAAAACACCCGGACCGGGGGCACCGAAGACTATCTGGTTCATTGCACCGGGCAATCCAGTAATGGTGTCTGTGGGCAGACCCCATGGCTCTTGCGGATTGGATTGGACTTCATTGAAATACCAGCGTGAAACGTTGAAGCGAATTTCGTTAATGAGCGTCGGCGCAAAGGTATGGTTCCAGAGCAGGCTGCCTGAGTAGTTCAGGCGGTCGGAGTGGTACAAGTTGGCCGCGCGCGCCTGCCCGTTAAGGTTGGTCGTGTCATTCGGTACCCAATAGACGCTAAACGTCACTAGGTCGCTGGGCTTGACCTGGTAATCCGCGCGGCCGTTGTATTGCGTCGCTGTCATAATCGTCGGATTTGTGAATTGCACGAATTCGACGTCGGGAATGCCGTCTAGGCCATTTCCAACTCCAAACGGAGTGGCCGCTTGCCCAAAGGTGGGGTCCTTCGTGCCCTTGGCAGATGTCAAAGGCGAGCCAATATCCAAACCGCCGCCTACTTCCTGACAGTTCGTCGGAGAGAAATTCACCTGTGCACACGTGGATGGGAGCACCTTGTTGAATGAAGCGCCTTCGCCGGGGAAACTCAGCATGCTGCCTGCAATGAAGCCGGATTCGGCGCCTACCGCCTTGAGGTACTGAGGCGTCTCCACCCAGCTGGTCCCCGTGTTCACCGAGTCATTTCGGAGCGTTTCGTAGGAGAAAAATGCGAAAAGCTTATTGCGGATGATCGGGCCGCCCACGCTGCCGCCGAACTGATTGAACCGGCTGTTAACGCGTTGGTCCGCACCCGGACCGCTCGGCCCGTTGTAGCCTTGGAAGGAATTCAGCCCTGGACGATCCATTTTGAAAAAGAGGCTCCCGTGGTACTGGTTTGTGCCGTTCTGAGATATCACTTCCACCTGAGCGCCGCTATTTCGACCGTATTCCGCGTCATAGGAATTGGCGGTTATTCGGACTTCCTTCACCGACTCTTCGTTGGGTGTAATGGTTGCGGCACCGCCCCAATCCAAGCTGTTCACGGAAACGCCATCAACCTGAAAACCGTTTGCTTCGTTGCGCTGGCCGTTGGCGAAAGCCTGCACCTGGTTTTCTGTCGCGAAAATGCTGACCGTTGAACTGGGCCCGCCAGGCCCGGCGCTTCCCGGAATGTTCTGGCTATTGCCGCCGTTATTGTGCGCGCCGTCGCCGAAAACGCCCGGAGCTAGGCGGAGCAGTTGAAAAGGATCGCGGCTCAGAGCGGGAAGGTTTTGGATTTCATTGCTTGAAAGGGTGCCACTGATTTGCCCAGTTTCGGTGTCAATCGCCGGCAAATCACTCCCGTTGACCGTGACAGATTGAGTCACCTCGCCGATTTCCAGAGTTACATTCATCGAGCTGACTTGTTCCGCAAGGATGTTGAAGCTATCTACCACCTTCTTCTGAAAGCCAGATTTCTCCACGACTATATTGTAGAGACCGGGTGCTAAACGGTTGACGGTGTAAATGCCATTTTGATCAGTGGTCGTTTCTTGAGACAACCCCGTGTCTTTAGCAGTGACAGTTACCTTCGCGCCTATTACCACTGCGCCCTGCGGATCCGTTACCACACCCGAAATACTCGCTCGATATTGGGCGTAGGCGGAAATTGCACAAAAAGAGAGAAGAATCGCGAGAAGGAGTCTCAAACGCATGGCATCACCTCAGATCGATCTTTGCAAATATTCGAAAAACGAATTTAGTAAATCGATTTATCCCCAGTTCTGGAAAGCATGAAACACCCGATGCACGGGCGTTGTCAAGAGCATATTTTGTCCCTGTGGAGAGGAGGCCAGCAAAAGCAAAAAAGGATGTCAGTTCAGATGCGGGTTGTCTGTTCCGTTCTGAACACTTCGCCGCCCCGCTTCGCGCAAGTACTTCTCCGCTTGCCCGGCCAAGTTCTGTGTGCCAGACTACGCGCATTGAACACCCCATGATTCGTCCAAAAGCGGGTGCAACAGCCCGGCCACGCGGAGGCCATCCCGCGCAGACTGTGAGTTTGAAGTTTCTGGCCGAGCACCTCGGTCTTTCGCCAGCTACGGTTTCACTTGTCATCAATCGATCTCCCGCCGCCAAGTCGATTCCGCACCGTACCCAGGAGCGCATCCGGGCCGCCGCACGCGAATTGAATTACCGGCCGAATTTCATGGCGCGGTCGCTGCGCGCGCAGCGGAGTTTCACGATCGGCGTGGTCGTGCCGGAAATTAGCGAGGGATACGCCGCTCTGGTGCTGTCCGGCGTGGAAGATCACCTCCTCGAGGAGGGCTACTTTTATTTTGTCGTCAGCCACCGCCACCGCGCCGACCTGATCGACGAATACCCGCGGCTTTTGCAGCAGCGCGCGGTCGAGGGCCTCATCGCGGTTGATACTGCGTGTCATGAAGGTGTGAACATTCCGGTGGTCGCGGTTTCCGGCCACCGCGAGATTCCCGGCGTAACGAACATCGCGCTGAACCATCTGCGGGCCACTCGCCTGGCAATCGAACACCTCACGGACCTCGGCCACCGTAAGATCGCCTTCATCAAGGGCCAGGAGTTCAGTTCGGATACGGAAGTGCGCTGGGAAGCCGTATGCGGAGCAGCGAAAGAGTTGAACTTGGAGATCGACGAGCGGTTGGTTGGGCAATTGGAGGGCGAGTCGCCCTCGCCGGAACTCGGATATCAAGTCACAAGGAAAATTCTTGCGACCGGAGAGCCTTTCACCGCCCTGTTCGCTTTCAATGATATTTCCGCGATCGGCGCGATCCGCGCGCTCCGGGAAGCAGGTCGGCGCGTGCCGGAGGATGTCTCCGTGGTGGGCTTCGACGATATTCAGAGCGCGGCTTTTCAGAATCCCGCGCTGACGACCGTGCGGCAACCGTTGCGCCAAATGGGCATCATCGCCGCGGAAACGCTCCTTCGCCGCATCAATGCGCCGTCAAAAGCCCCCTATCCCAAGAGTATTCACGTTGAACCAGAGTTGATTGTCCGAGAGACGACAGCCCGTCTGCGTAACAAATCCGGCTGAGCCGTGAGCCGCTGCCTGAGAAGTCAGGTGGCCCGCGATTACGACAAGTGCATTGTAGAGACCAGGAATGAGCCCTGGCCGGTTTGATCTCCTATTCTCCGACTGTACCTCTACCGTGAGACAGTTTTGCTTCCGCGGGATTTTCATCGTGACGCAAGATCACGATGATTTGGAAACGCTCGCAAAGCGGCCGAAGATTGACTTTACGCAAACAAGAGCCAGCAGCCATCCAGTGGCTACGTCCAACAGATGATGCTGGTGTATTAAAACGGTCGAGGCGGCAACCATCGCCGCCCAAAACCAGAGGAGAACTTTGCCTGCCACCGGAAAGCGAGCGGAGAAAATGGCCACGCAAATGACGGCAAAAGCCACGTGGAGTGATGGCAGCAGGTTGTAAGTAAGGTTCAGTTTGTCGGCAAGATGAAACATCCCCGCCCAGATTCCCAACTCTTCTTCGCGGGGCGGCGCAAACGCCAGGTCCGCAGGAAAAAGGAGAAATCCGATGCCGCCGCAGAAAATGGCGGCGGCCATCGTGATCACCAAGGCACGGAATTCACGTCGCGTCCGCAAAACGAAGGGAGCCATCCAGAACAACAGGTAGATGGACATGTAGAAAAGCGTCATCGCCGGAACGAAGGGGATGGCGAGCTCCGCCGGAAAATGAACAGGGATGCGAAAGCTGCGCCGCGCGGTGAGCGAATCCATTCCGCCGTAGACGAGGACGAACCAAACCGTGTTCGCGAGGGACAGCAGCGCCGCATAACGAAGATGCGCCCATCCCGGCCACGCCAGGAAAGGCTGCGCCCGCTCGATTTCCCGCGGCTTGGAGATTCCTACGAGTGCGGGTGAGTACGCCACTGCAGTTCCTCGTCTAAATATTGCAGAACCGCCAAAACGAGCTTGTTGACGTCGGTCTGGGGCCGCAAGTAATGATCGGCTCCCCAAATGGGGTAAAGCAGACCTGGCAAAGCACACACATCGGACAGAATCAGGCTGCCATCGTTGGGTCCAAGTTGAGTGAGGCGGCGATGGCACCGCCGCGCGAGAGCCGTGGTTAGATGTTCGTGAAGCGGAAATCCCGCAATGGTGATCATGCGGACGTGCTGAGGCAGTTGCAGCTCAAAATCCAACGGCCTGCCTGGGCCATATCCCAGATCGCGGAGGAATCCCAGGCCCTGGCCGCGCAAAGTGTAGTAGAGACGATTGAGCAGCGCGGCCGGATTTCGCGAGAGCAGCCACTCGGCCATTGGGGTACCATTCAAAATCCCGCACAGATTGACCCACGCAGCTACATTTTTGAAAGCATCTGCAGCATCAAGCTCGGCGAGCGCCATCTTCACGTCGGCTCCGCCTTTGCTCAAGGACGCCAGGATGACGGGTTGCTCGTGATGTTCCAGAAGCCAGTCACAAATGATGCGTGCGTTCTGTTTCAAGGATCCCCGGCTGGCGATGGGAATGATCCCCGTCGGGCACCCGAGCCGCTCGGCTTGCTGGCGCAGAATGCGGCCGTCCGCGCCGGAGCGCGGATTCTCGCGGTAGAATGCGCCGGGAACGATGATGACGGGGGCCTCTGCCTTCCACTTGCGCAGCTCGATTCGTTGGCAGATTTCGTCCACGCGGCGCATGAATGGTCCGTGTTGCGGTGACTCCGCGACGCTTTGGAAAAGCTGGGTCGTCGCCGCGTCAATGCCCTCGCGCGCGGCGATTTCCTGAATGTTGTGCGCCGTCGGAAGGACCCAGCGTTCCAGAAGTGCCGGCGTCACTTGTGCGTTCATCAAGCCTCCTTGCGGCGTCTAGTGAGAAAGAATCCGATAATCAACCCAGCCAACAGGGAGACGCCGCCTGCCCAGTACGCCGTTCGCTTGGCCATGGCCAGCAGTGGATTGTCGAAGAGGTTGGCCGAAGCATGGAGGCTGGCGACCAGCCAATGATCGTGATCCTTCACGAGCGTGGCGGTCCATCGGGTCTTCGCATCCAGCTTCAAACCATCGGTCAGCTTGTAGCTCTGCACCGCGCTGCCGAAGGAGATGCCGGTGTCGGCGCCATACAGGATGGTGAGTTCGTCCACCATCACGTCACAATGGAAACTCTCGACGACGCGGTTCGGACCCGTGGTCATCTTGAGGAAGTAGGCGCGCACTCCGTCGCGGCCGCGGCTGACTTCCCCGTTGAGCGCGGTCACAACGATATTCGGGTGCAGATAGGTGAGCTGGCGTTCGATGTCGCCCTTGTTCATGGCGTCGACTAGGCCGTCCCGGAGGGCCCGCAGTTCGTTGTGAACCGCTTCATCCTTTGCCGGCGGCGCTTGCGATGATACTGGCAGAGCCGCAAGACACAGCAACACCACAGCTGCGATCGATTTTCTCATCATATTCCTCTCTCGCTTTTGAATTTGTAGACGTGGGGGCCGCTTGCGGCAATGACGCCGCCCATTGGAAGAATTCGATCATGTCCTGGTCGTTCGGGCCGAGACTCGCGGGGTTGTATCGAGTACCGCGCAGACGGCGAGCCTCGTCCGCGAGGTAACCGAAAGTGAAGAGCCGCCGGATGGCAAGATTGAAAGGAGTGGGAACGTTCAGAAGATTGCGATTGCGGCGGGCATAGATGATTCCCTGGCACAGCGTCTGGCCGTTTTCCAGGGGTTGCATGGCCATGAGAAATCCACTACGTACGCGTTCGAACTCGGCGGTAATCACTGCCATGTTTCCGCCCCAGATGGTGAGCGTGATATTCACGGTGCGTCCGGCGACCACGCGCAAGATGCGGTCAAAAATCGTTTGCCCAATGACTTCCGCGTGGTAGCTATTCCGGCGTGCGTACGGGGCCGGACAGTCCATCAAAGGGGGAGCAAGCAGTCTGCGGTCGTGTACGGCTGCGAAATGTTGCGTGTCAAAGGCGTGCGCGGAGTTCATGTACCAATTGCAATCGGCCACGTAGCGAAAGGTTTTTCCCGCGACAAAATCCTCAGGATCTGCGTCGAGAATGAATGGCAACGGAAACAACGGCTCGGGCCCGTTAAAGAAAAAAACCGAGCCGTGGCGTTCTGTGACCGGATAGGTTCGCAACCTGGCGAAGGCAGGAATCTGTGCAGCATGCGGGATCGATGCACAGACGCCGTCTGCTGCGTACCGCCAGTGATGGAAGGGGCATTGAATCGTTTCCCCAACCACGCTCCCGCAGCCGAGGTCGGCCCCCAAGTGAGCGCAGTGCGCATCCATCACTGCCACTTGTCCGCTCGCCTTTCGATAAGCGACCAGTTGCCGCCCTAGAATGCGCTGGGAGAAAGGCTTATCGCGCAGTTGTTTGCTCTCGCAAAACAGATACCAGGAAGCGGGATAGGCGGGAAAGGCATCCGCCTCTGGAGGCCGGACATCCATACTGAATGACTTTGCTTGCATAGCGATTCTCCATACCTCTAACCAAAAACTGCTTGCCCGCGCTAGTTACGCCGACAAACTAACTTTCTCTTGCCGGGCGATTTGTTTGTGCGCCGACAACTGGACAAGCCAGCCGAAAAAATCCGCCATTGTATCGTCATCCGTGGTCAGGCCTGCCGAGTGGTATCGAATCCCTCGCAAGTTCCGTGATTCATCCGCCACGAATGCGTAGGTAAGCCAACGACGTAGGAAGAGGCTCAGTGGCTGCCATAGCCAGCGCTCCAAAGGATTCTGGCTGCGGCGCGCGAATACAATTCCCTCGCAAAGAGTTGTTCCGTCGTCCAGCGGCCGGGTGGCGATCAGGAAACAGCTGTGGGCTCGCCTGAAATCCGCGGTTATCAACAGAAAAGTTCCGCCCCAGCAGGTAATCGAGACATCCACCGTGCGCCCCACAAAAGATCGCAGAAGGCCATCGCATCTTGAATGGCCCACAACGGCGGCCCGATAGTGATTTCGGCGGGCGAATGGCGCAGGGCAATCCACCTGGCATTGATCAATCAGGTCGCGTCCGTGCACGCATGAGAAGTGCTGCATGTCGAAGGCATTGGCTGTTGTCATGTACCAAGCGCAGTCTGCCCCATAGTGAAAGGCTTTTCCCGCAAGAAAATCTGACGGATCGGCGCCGAAGAAAAATGGTAAGGGGAACAGCGGCTCGTTCCCGTTGAAGAAGAAAACTTGCCCGTGCCGCTCTTCGACGGGGTAGGTACGCAGTCGCGCGAAGGCAGGAATCTGCGCAGCATGCAGGATCGATGTGCAGACCCCATCTGCTCCGTACCGCCAGTGATGGAAGGGGCATTGAATGGTCTCACCGACGACGGTCCCGCAGCCGAGGTCGGCTCCTAAGTGAGCGCAGTGCGCGTCCATGACGGCGACCTGCCCGCTTGCTTTTCGATATGCAACCAGTTGCCGCCCCAGAATGCGCTGCGAAAGCGGCTTATCCTCCAGCTGCCTGCTCTCGCAAAACAGATACCAGGAGGCTGGATAGGCGGGAAAGGCATCCGCCTGAGGAGGCCGAACATCCTTACTTAATGACTTTGCCTGCATAGCGATTCTCCACGTGTTCATCGGAAAATTGTGGCCCGCGCCATTCGTGCAAATAGGCTTTGACCAGGCTGCCTCGCGTCTCGTTCGGTTCGGAAAGTGCTGGCAGGTACAACCACGGCACCGTCGGGCTCATGTGGTGATTCAGGTGCCAGTTGTGGTTCAGCCACACACGATCCAGAACTCCAAGCGTCTTCAGATTCATGGCGCCTTTCTGCACGTCGCGCACCGTCCCGTAGTGATGAGCGTATTGCATGGCCGACCAGATGAATCCGAAACCGAACATCACCGCCAGATAATTAAGGATGGGAATTTTCCAGAAATAGATCATTCCGGCGTGCATTAGAATCACGGCCAGCGCTTCGAGTTGAATGATTCTCCGATACTTGGGATTCAGCGACTCGAGGAAGGCCTCCGTCGGGCGGTTGAAGCGCGTGTAGCGCGGCGTGATGATGGCGGGCTTGAACAGCACGACGAAATTCGTGAAGTAAATGAGCACCCAGAACATGCCGGTGAGAGTCCCGTACAACTGCACGTACTTCCAAAAACGGTTTTCGTCCTCAAAATAAAGATCGAAGGCCTCGTCGTCGGAGCGGTTTCGAATGTGATGGCCAATATGTCCTTGCCGGATCAGGTGAAACGGCGCTGGAAAGAACAGCGCCAGAACCGCGCCCACGGATTGATTCACGATCGGGTTCGAGTGCAGCAAGTTATGCTCTGCTTCATGCAACATCGCGTAACCGGAATTCATGACGATCCCGTACGCCAGAGCCAACAGAAAGACCAATCCCCTCTGGTGGCCTTGTCCGGCGGCCCACAGGATTGAGCAGAGGACGATGATCTGAACGGATGCAATCGCCAGGTTCAGCTTCCCAGGGATTGCGAGATCGGAGCGGTTCATCGGGCCCCCCGCGGCTGGCGACGGTAGCCGATGAGCTCGAATGAACGAAATTCAGGCGATTCATCAAATCGCGCAAAAGCTCTGGGAACAATTTCGCGCGAATAGAGCGACCTCTGATAACCGCCATCTTCGGACAGAACCAGCAACTGGCGTTGCATTTCCTGCTCGAGCTTCGCTAATTCCGGAAACTCATGCGTTAGTTCGTGAACAACTTTCAATTGCGCCCGTTTTGGGCCGTTAAAAAACTCGCCGAGCATCCACCCCAACAATTCCGCGTTCACTTTTCGAAGGAAAGGGTTGGCGCGCTCCCACAGTTCTTCAATCAATTCTTGATCCCAGCCCACGTGCCCCACTTCATCGGCCAGATGTGTCCGATGCGTCTTGACGAAATGAGGCTCGAGCTCCCCGCGTTGAGCGATGGCTCTTCGGGAGTAAAACAGCGATCGCTCCTCTTGGAGGAGCATGAGCCAGAAGAACATAGGGAAGAGACGAGGGTGCCCCGTGGCCCAGTGCAGCACCGCCATCCATCCGCGCGGAGGCTGGATAAAATAGAAAAAGCTCGCTCCGTAGAAATGCGGGGCACATTGCTGATTCAATTGCCGGAACATCTCCGTGTGCTGCCGCTCTTCCTCCAAAAACTGGCGCAATCCTTTTGTAAGTTCCCGTGGCAACGTACATCGCTTCAAAGCTTCCAGCACCGGCCGCCCGATGGCCGTTTCGAAAAATATGATCTGCTCGTTAAAGTAGAGGGCCTGAAGCTGGTTGTAGCGCAGCCGTTGCTCCTCCGTCAGCCCGCGGTACGATGGCGTGTAGTACAGCGGTGTAAATTCCTCGGGAATGAAGCGCTTCCGGTGATCCACGGCGGCACTCTCAATCAGGCAAGTGACAGCGTGGGCGCTCATAGCGTGGCCGCCTCGACATAGGGAACGCGGCCATCCAGTGTTCGATATGCAGGTTCGCCGTCCGTGAAGCACACGCAGAAAAGCCGTCCCGCGAACGGCGTCAGCGAATACTCTTTCACTGCAGCGAGCAGCGGGTCACGTTCGTGCAGACCAACCATGGCGTAGCGGAACGAACTTCCCACCGCGCCGTTGTAAACCTGGCGGAGCAGCGCTCTAAAAACTCCGGCATCGTCTTTATCGATCGCGATGAAACTCACATAGAAAAAAGGCACGCACTGCCCAGGCATTGGAAAAGAGGGTGCTCCGAGCAGTGATTGCACGGCGTTGGCCGCCGGCACCATCCAACGCAAGTGATTGCTGTAGGAAACTACTCGAGTTTGCTTGAAGCCGCTCTGATCCCACCGGCCCACCACGCCAACTACCCGGTTGCTCCTGCGGGCAACGTAGAAATCCGAGGGCTGAAAATCTTTCCAACGTTTGCCGCGAATAAAACTCTCAACATCGTGAACCGGGGCAAATTGCTTGCGCGCGTTGTTGCGGTTCAGGCAATCCACAATTTCGGGAAGGAGTTCGCGACGGCCACGAACAATTTCGCAACTCGCAGAAATCACCGGCTTCCGGCGGCGCAGGTTGATGCCGGGGCAGTGGATGACACCAAGATCGTGATATGCCGGCAGGCCCGCGCGTGTGGCAGCGATGGTCTGCAAAGCCGTCTGATTGTCCTGAAAAATAACCGTGCCGTAGAGTTCGACTCTTCCATCGCCGTGGAGTTGGCGTAAGAATCGATAGCCGCGCGCCACCAGAGTTCCACCGCGGTACGCGGGATGAAGCCGCAAATCACTCAGCCAGCCGAACTCAGCCCGCCGGCCATTTACGAATGCGTCTGCAATCGAGCGGGTGCCGAGCCCGACGATGCGTCCGGATTCCAGATCTCTGCCAACCCCAACTTGATAGAGGTTGCCGCGGATGGCGCATGCAGAAAAGAAATCGGGCTCGCGCTCGAAGGTAACTTGCATCGAGCCGTTCATGGGATTATCGCGTAGCAGCGCGCGGAGTTCCGCGTCGTCACCGAGCTGTGCCAAAGTGATGGCAAAGCGCGTTCGCGGGGGAGCGATAACCGTTGCGGCGCTCATGCGTCCACCTCTCGTTTGGCGCTGTGTTCGGTCCAGTCGCCCCGGAAGAAATCCTCCCAGCCTGTAAGGCGATGCAGCGCAACGGCCTTGACAGCACCCGCGCGCTGGCCCATGGCGAGGCAACGTCGCAGGTAGCACTCGCCCGCGTTACGCGTGATTTGGAAAACGCGTGGCGCCGCCAGTTGTCCAAGCTGCCGGCAATACGCGTAGTGGGGATTCTGTGTAAGTTTCTTGTCCAATCGAATTGCCAGATCTGTCTCAGAGGCCGCGCCTTGCACGAACAGAACGTAGCGCAGGCTTTCCTGCTGCGAGGGCGCGAGCATCGCAAAATCCGACAAGTACGCGCGCTCGCCTGCAAGCTCCTCCAGGACGCATCCAACGAACGCCGGACTCAACTTTTCGCCGCAGAGGTCGCTGACGCCGTCCTCTTTGCCAAGAAATTCCAGCAACGGAGTGTTCTGCGCAAAGCCCGTCACGCGCACGCGATCGCCCAGACGATAGCGGTAGAGCCCGCCTCCGGTCGTCAGCAAAACAGAGTATTCGCGGTTCGGTTCTAGCTCATGAAGCAAACGAGGCGTTGTGCCTGGCTGCTCGATGAATTCGTAGAAATGCGATGTCGCTGCGGCCACGCACGCCCCGTGCTCTACCAGGGGCAGCGAGACCACGCCTTCCGTGGCCAACAGTCCCTTGCCTTGAATGAGAACGCCTGGAAACAATTCTCGCACCGCGGGAACCGCAGTCCGCGAGGATGCATCCGTCCAGCAGCTGATTACGCGAAGGTTTGGCCACATGTCTTGCGTGCGCAGCCTGCGGTTTTCATGTCGAGCCGCTTCCAGCCGGCGTGCGCGCGATGGATCGGCGCGCAAGCTGAGATGCAGTGAAGAAGCGATCGCTGCGTGCAATGTCGCCGGTGGCCGCAGCGTACCGTCATGCAAATCGGCCAATAGCCGGTCCGCATTGTTGTTCAAGTGCTCGATCAAAACCGTGAGAAAGCTAGGAGCCCACACGGAAAGAAAGCGCAGCGATTCCGATTGCAACAGGTACCGCAACGTCACATAAAGAGCGGTGTCCAGCTCAGGGATGCGCGCCACTTCTTCCGGCACAGCCAAGATCTTGCGAAGAAGGACTCGTTCGGTCGCGTCCAGGTATTCCGTGTCGTTCTCAAATCCAATGCGCAGGCCTCCTGATGTGATTTCCGGATCGCGCGCCAAAGGTGTGATGGCCCAGTAAGCGGCTCCGTGGACCAATGTGGGATTGTGCGCATAGAGATCAAACATCCACGCTCCAACTGCACGCTGAAACTCCCGGCGCAGCGATGCGGTGTACGGAATGTACTTGGCCGCGGTCGATGAGCCGCTCGTCTTCTCCAGCATCAAAACGGGTTCCTCCGTCAACACCGCTTGCTCACCCGCTTTGATACGTTCGACCCATGGCCGAATCTCTTCGTAGCCCACGATTGGGACGGCGCTTTGAAACTCCCGCGCATTGCGCAACCGGCCGAAGCCAAACTTTTGGCCGTACGCCGACGCTGCGTTGGAACGCAACAGCCGGTCGAGTAGCGCCGCCTGCGGCACGGCCGGATTTTTCTGAGTGCGCCGCAGCGAGCGATATGGCGCCCAGCAGCTTGCCAGCCAGGCTGCATGGGCCGCCCCGCGAATAGTTTTCTCAAACATGCATGCTCTCAGCTTGCAATTGCGCCGTTTTCGCTTCTTCTTGCTGCAGGATGCGGGCCGGGTAGGACCTCATGTTTTCGGGAGAAATTTCCGCCAAACACACCAACTCGGTGCCTTTCGAATACGTCGGGTTGCACGAAAGGAAAAATTGCACATGCTGGTTTTTCAACCGGTGTGGAGGAACAGCGGCCAGCTCCGGCTTCAAATTCCCTCGCGATTCCTGAAAGACGACCAGGCCGCTTTCCGCGTCGTAGTCCTCGGGAAATTTGGCGCTGGCCAGCGCTTTCAGAATGTGCTGCTCCGCCGCAGGCGTGGGCCACGCGCAAGCTGGGTAGTACGTTTTGAAGAACACTGGCAGGTAGAGATAGGTGCGGTACCCTTTCGAGATCAGGAACCAGTAGAGCGGCTTTTCCGGTTCGGCGGCGCGAACCTGCCCAACATAGCGGCACCAGGCGCGGCCCAACTCCTGCTCTCCCCAGTGGTTCGGGTCGATAATCGTGTCACCCGAAAAAATGGCGCGCACAGGAAGGCCGTCGATGGTAATGTGCATCACTTTTTGCGTGGAAAATCCGCAAGGCAGGCCGCTCGTATCCCGCAGAACGATTACTGCATCCTTTTCCAAGAGGTCCGCCTCAAATTGCGGCCGGGAGACGTTTTCGTAGTGGCGCTCCAAGAGTTCATAGAGCTTCTGCCGATCGGATATCGTCAGACGCGTGGCAGGTACGATTTCACTGAACATGCGCGGGCTCCCTTCGATTCCGGGACAGGAGGTACAGCAAGGCGGGATAGCCGATAGCCACCGCGATCCAGCTTGCTACGTTGACAAAGTGGAAGTGCGGCGTATCCGCGGCAAAATAAATTCCTTCGGCAGGAGAAGCCAGTTTGCTGAATTCCCAGGCCATAAATATTTCGACCAGTAGCGTGATTTGCAGCAAAGTCGCGAGACGTAGGGCCGTAACGTCGCGTCGAGGTAACTCCGGGCTCATTCTCCAACGCAGATAGATCATCAAGCCGAGAGTCAAGAGATCGTGCGTAATTCCATAAGCGCACCGCCAGCCGCGTGTGAAAAAAATAATCCAGAGTTCGAGCGGAGCTCGCAGCGCAAAGCTCATGAACAACCATGCAAATAGACTGCGCGTTGGCGGCGTGAGCGTCTTCTCGCGCCACAAAAAGAACGGGACGATGTACATGGCGACCAACATGTAGTTCAGCCACAGCGTCTTGGCTACGGAGATGGGCCCTCCGACGACGGCGAGATGGTTCTGCCGCCAGGCGAAGATCGCGGAAGCCACCGAGAGCACTCCGATGGATGAAACGAGCAGCCACCTGTGATCAAGGGTGACCTGTGGAAGCGCCGCGGCTTCAGAAACAGATGGTGACCTCACGGGGTTTTTCTTCCTCCTTTCCTGGCGGCTCATTGCGCTCCGCGCATCGACGCAGTGCGTGAATCTTCAGCCCCAGCAGATCCGTTTCCACGTGTGAGAACCGCGGCCCTTCAAACCGGCGAATTTGCCTTGTCTGCGCGCGTAGGATGTCCACGTCTTGCTGAATGATGTGCCGTGAGAGTGGCTCGAAAACCATTCGAACCAGCGCACCGATGCGCCCAAAGCAAAATGTCATGACCGTGTAAACCTCTGTTTCGAATTCCGCAATCGGCGTGCACTGCGAGGTAATGATGAAATGCCGGTCCGGCCCAAAGTCGTAATCCACCCGGCTGATATTCGGCATTTCAAATCTATCGGTGTGCTTCAGCTCGCGGCCTTTCGGGAAGAACAAGCGCGAAACCACGCTCTTACTGATCGGCTCACCATGGAATCTGGCCTCCACCGAATTTGCCTTCGCCTGTACCACCGCTGTGAGCTCGCGCGTGTCGTGGCTGCGAAACCACCCTTTGTGCACGAATACCGTGTGCGGGCAATCGAGAAAATTTTCGAGACACGCCTCTACCGGAGCCTCGAAGCGCGTCTTCATTCGAAACGTCGTCCAGCCCTTTTCTCCATAATTCGTGAAATGATAAGGAAGAGTTTTCGGCACTGCCGCCCCAAGAAATACCCAGATGAATCCATCCTGCTCCACCGCCGGAAAAGACCGCACCCGATGATTCGGCACGCACGCGTTTCTCCCCAGCGAGGGCACCGCCCTCAGCGCACCAGATCCGTCGTAGCGCCAGCCGTGATACTGGCATTCAACGCAGCCGTCGATGGCCTTTCCTTGGGAAAGCTCCAAATTGCGATGCGCGCAGCGGTCTTCCAGTGCCGCGGGCCCTCCTTTTTCATCGCGGAAGAGCACCAGCTTTTCACCATACAGCTCCAGGCCCATCGGCGTGTGCTTCAGTTCACGCGCTTCCGAAGCGATGTACCAGTTGTCCTTCAGCGGCATAAGCTTTTACTTCCCTTTCTGCGTCTGCTGCGATGGCGCGTACACGATTCGGTGATACTGGTCCAGTGCGAGTTCGTCATACGTGACCGCTTCCGCGCCATACCAGCGCACTTCCACTTTGATAGGACCAGCGTAATCACCAAGACCAAAGAGCAGTCGACGGTCGCCTTGCGCAGAAAAGCCGTTGGCGATCTGCGCCTCGCGCATCTGCCGCACGCCCTTGCCATCCTTCTCGTAACTGAGGATCACTTGCGTTCCCACCGCGTCGCGATTGATTCGAACGCCGTCTCCTGCGAGTGCCAGGCCGATCCAGTGATGAACGCGCCCCGCCTGTTTGTCTTCTTCGCGCAAGGTGTTCCGGTAAAGAGAAAGCGGAGCGAATTGATGAGTTACGGCGAGATCGAGTACGCCACGATTGTCAAAATCCACTAACGCCACGCCGCGCGAATTTCCCAATTCGGTGAGCCCGACCTGTTTGGCCACATCGATGTACTGCATGGTGGTTTCGGCGCCACGCGAAAGATAAACACGGTTGGCTTGGTGGCCGAAGATTTCATACCCGCGGAGATCGGGCCAGCGATCAGCATAAGAATGCTGGTCTGGCCCAGAGAGCATCATCTTTTCCGCGACGTACCAATAGTCGTGGGGCTTTTCAAATCGCTTGTCCGCGCTATCGTCCACCATCCCGTTGGCCTGCACGAGATCGAGCCAACCGTCCAGATTCAAGTCGCCAACAGCGGCGCCCCAGCCAAACCCGCCTTCGTTCAAAGCGCCACGAAGCGTGGCCTCATCTCTGAATTCCGGTCGGAATGGATGGTTTGGATTCGGATAGGTTTTCCAGAGCAAACTGCCCTCGGCTTGCAGAGGGACATGGACATTCGAAACGTAAATATCCAGCTGGCCACGATTGTCCAAATCCGCGATCGTGACATTCATCCCTTTGTAGGTGTCTTTCCCGATGCTGCCGAACATCTTCCCGGCCACGCGCACGAATCGTTTTCCGTGATCGTTCAGATAAAGATCGTCAGGGCCAAAATCGTTCGAACAGTACAGGTCGGTGTAGCCGTCGCCATTCAAATCGCCAGTACCGATGGCGGTGGTCCAGTGCGTTTCCGGCATGCCCATCGCCGCCATGTCCATTTTCTCGAAGCGGCCTTGCCCGAGGTTGTGGTACAGGGCTTTCCGGCCGCCGTTTTCCGCGTTGTTCCAGCTGTGGTGCATGAAGTGAAACATTCGGCGGTCGCCTGGGTACTCGGGTTCCGGCAGCTTGAAGATCGTGAGGGGCGTCGGATGCTCATAGTCCGGCAAGTAAGGTGGCAGGCTGTTGCCGATGAGAAGATCGAGCTTGCCGTCGCGGTCGTAGTCGAAAAAGGTGGCGGCAATCGAAGTAGTGTGTTCTTGAATTCCAGCTTGCTCCGTGACGTCGACAAACTCGGCCTTGCCGGTGACTGGCAACATATTCTTCAACAGCCGGCTTTTGCCGTAGGCCATCATGAGGAAGAGGGACTGCGCCCCGCCGTTGTCGTAGTCAACGAACACGGCTCCCCCGACCAGACCGTACTTCTCCGGATGCGCCGAAATTTCACGCAGCGCCGGGATGTCCACGCGTTCGAAATGGTAATTCCCCAGATTCCGGTAGAGCGCATTGCGGTCTTCAGGTCGTTTCAGCGTGTTCGTCAGGAAGATGTCCTGGAATCCGTCGTTGTCATAGTCACCGACGGCGATGGAGTCTCCGACGGAAAGCAGCCACTTCGCGATGTGCTGCACCCGTGGATCCACTTCGTGCAGGACGTTGCTCATCTTCGAGTCAATGCCGGATACAGCGGGCGGCACGGGCTCGAAGCGAAAGCCCGCCTCCAAGGCAACTCTCGGGTGAATGAGTTCCGCGTAGGTGGCATAACCACACAAGCCGAGAAGAGCAACGGTGGCCGCACGGGCTAGGAATTTCGGCGACAGCACCGTGTGCAAGTGAGCAAAACCGCTGTGCAAGATCTCTCGCGCATGCATCCAGACAAGACGCGTGGCGCTGACCAGAAACAACGCATAGAAGAGGGTGCTCAGCGATTCTCGCGTGTGCAGCCAAAGATCTACCAGTACGACCGCCAGGGCCCACAAGATCTGCCCTTTGCGGCTCTTTGCTGAGGTCTTTGGATCGGTGATCATGTAAAACGTGAAAAGATAGAAGCGCGGCGACGTCAGGGCACCGAGAACCAGAACCTCCGGCGGCATGTGCCAGCGAATGAGGTAAGCGCGAATCAGCGTCGCAATTGCATAGAAGCCCAGAAAACTCAGGATCAAGGCCGTCCGGCCCACACGGAAAACAAACAGCGCAAGGGCCGCGGTGACCAGGAAAACCGCCATTGCCAGTCCGCCACCCCACTGATACGCCGGGGAGGAGGAATACAATCCATGTCCCAGCGTCAACGCCGCGACGATGCCGAAGAGCGACGGATTGAAAACATGTTTTCCCTGGTAGGTGAAAATATATTTGGAGCCGATGCAGAAGAAGACCGGTAAGAAGAGAAGATAATAATTGTGCGAGTAATTCAGCAGCAGCGCGATCGAGACGCAACTAATATACGCGCTCAACGGAACAATCCATTCGTGCCTGCTGAAAAACCAATGAAAAACCATCTCCAGCGAACACCCGGCCAGAATTGTCAACAGGATCTGCAGAGGACTGCGGTTAAATCCAAGGACCGTGCAGCCGAGAATGGCGTACAACGTCAGGAGCGTAGCGAAAGGGATCCGAGGGTCCGACCAGGCGGGGACTACCCATTTGGAAGCCTGCCGCACTTTTTTCGAAGCGGCCGCGTCCAGCCCTGCGGGGAACTGCAGCGTTATGCTCATATTGGATATGAGGCTGTGGGGATTGTCTTTCATAACGTTTGGCCCGCTACGCAACTTTTTAGCTCCTGTGCCCAAAGTAAAAAGGAGCAGCGCGCCGCCGGAACAATTGCATGCGAATGCCCGAACACTCGAGGAGTGCTCGCGATGGCAGGACGCCGCTCGGAACAGCTTCGAAGACCACCGCATTGCGTTCTGTACATCGCAACCATAGAACCTCCTACTGCGGGGCCAGTCTGGATCGCATCGGACCTAGGAGCAATGCATGGCGGGCCAGATTCGTACGAACTTTTTGTAATCGTCCAAGGCATTGATTCAAAGACACTTACGAAACGGTGTTAATGCCGGGCACGAAGCACTATTCGGGTATAATCCGAAAAATGAGTTCGGGAACAGACCCAGCCACCACCCCTCCTTCGACCACAGGCAGACTGAGGTTCGGAATCTTTGAGCTGGACCTGAAGAATGGCGAACTGCGGAAAGCCGGCCAGCGGCTAAAACTGCCGCCACAACCCTTCAAGGTGCTGGCAATTCTGGCAGGCAGTGCCACGGAAACTGTCACAAGGGAGGAAATCCAGCGTCGGGTTTGGGGCGACGAACTCTTTGTCGATTTTGAGCGCGGCCTGAATGTCTGCATCCAGCAGATTCGCGGCGCCTTGGGCGACGATGCCGATTCCCCACGCTACATTGAGACCCTGCCAAAGCGCGGTTATCGTTTTCTCGTGCCCGTAGAGAAACTGGATAGTCCTGCCCAGACTTCCTCTACAAGCGTTGCCACTGGTCAACCGCCCGTGGGCGCGGCCGCGTACCCAAAGAGCAGGCAGTTTAGATTCGGTGTTGCGCTCGGTTCAGTGCTTCTAGTCGTCTCTGCGCTCTTGTACTACGCCAAACTATCGAACCGGTTTCCCTTTCGGAGCGCCACGAAGTCCATACACTCGGTGGCTGTCTTGCCGTTTGACAATTTCTCCGGCGACCCGGAGCAGCAGTATTTCGCAGACGGAATGACGGAAGCGCTGATCGCCGAGTTGGGACAAATCCGGGAACTGCGTGTTCCTTCGCGAACGTCCGTGATGTTGTACAAACGAGCGAGCAAGCCGCTCCAACAAATTGCCCGGGAACTTGCCGTAGACGCACTCGTGGAAGGTTCGGTCAGGCGCTCTGGCGACCGCGTGGAAATCACCGCGCAATTGTTGGACGGACCACAGGATCGCCATCTTTGGGGTGCCACCTACGATCGCGATTCGCGTGACGTTCTGGCTCTCCAGCACGAACTGGCACGGGCCATCACCGCAGAGTTGAAGATCAGTTTCAGTCCCCGGGATCAACAGCAATTGAAAAGTGCCGCTCCGGTCAATGCCGATGCCTACGCCGCATATCTCCACGGCCGCTACTACTGGTATAAACGCACCCTTGAGGGATTTCAAAAGAGTATCCAATACTACCAGCAGGCCGTGACCGCCGATTCGAATTACGCACCGGCATACGCCGGGCTCGCGGATGCCTATGCTCTGCTCGGTTCATCGCCATATGACGGACTTCCTCCTATTGAAGCCATGCCCAAAGCCAAAGCAGCGGCGCAGAAGGCGCTGCAGCTGGATGATGGTCTGGCTGAAGCCCACGCTTCCTTCGCCTTCATCAATACGGTATATGACTGGAATTGGACCCTGGCGGAAAAAGAATTCAAGCGCGCCATCCAGATTAACCCGAATTACGCTGGCGCACATGAATGGTACGCAGAGTTTCTCGCGGCCAGGGGACGTGAACGCGAAGCGCTCGAGGAAATGAAGCGCGCGAGAGATGCAGATCCATTGCTCGTGCTCATGCACGCAGGAGTTGCGGAGGCTCTCTACTACTCTCGCCGGTACGACGACGTGATTGCCCAGTGCCAGCAGACCCTTGAGCTGGATCCCGACTATCCTCTCGCACATTTCCATCTCGGACGAGCTTACATGGCTAAGAGCATGTATCCGGAAGCGATTGACGAGTATCAGAAGGCGCAAGCTTCCTTGGGAGAGACGCCGGCTATCGTGATGGCCATCGGATATGCGAATGCGAAGGCAGGGAATGTTGTTGCAGCCCGGAAGGCACTTGAAGAGTTGCGGGCACAATCAAAACGAAGATACGTTCCCGCGCTTTATTTTGGGGCGATCTATACCGGACTTGGCGACCCGGATTCCGGCATGTCCTGGATTGAGAAAGCGTATCGGGAGCGCTCTGACTACCTTATCTATCTAAATGTCGATCCGATGGCCGACGCTCTGCGCTCTAGTCCACGTTTCCATGCAATCCTGCTAAAGATCGGAATAGACAACAGATCCGAACTTACAGACCGTGATCCAGGCAAATAGTTACAAAGATTTGACTATCCTCATGGAAAATCAGTCGTCCCCCATTCTTCCCAGATTCAGTAACGCTGGGCCGCAGCCGAATCAGGAAGCGATCGACTTGAAGAACGGTGGCTGGTGGGCACGGCCGGGATTCAGCTGGCGCTTCCCTGACTGCACCGTGAATCGGAAAACGCGATGTGGTTATTTTGTCGCACTTCAAACCCAGTTTTGACCAAACGACTACCTTCTACGGGTCTCCCCTGCGCGACAGGGCTTCTACAGGCTTCAACCGATGAAGGATCCAGCGTGGGATCTTCGGCGCGACGGGCGCAAGGGGACTGCCTCATCTTTTTCGGACAGCCCGGACAGCGTACGCGATCCGCGCCTTCTCGTCATTTTTTTGATCTTTGGAACTCCCACTATGCGGCTTTGGCCTCTGGATGCAAGCGCTTGCCGCAACACGTAAGGTGGAGAACTCCATCGATCAGCCTCACAGCTAGGGCCTGATCGCAGAATGGACAGGTAGATGACCATTCTCCGCGGCAAGCCGGGCATTTCTTTAAGATCAGCTGTGGGCTTCTCAACACTTTTCCGTTGATACGACGGTCGAGAACGAAGCGACAGTTTGGGTTTTTACAAATTAAGAGATGATCCATGGTGGCCAGCCTCCTTGAGGGCGGGATAGAGATAGACCGGTCACTCGGGAACGTCAATACCGTAGATATACGTACATAGAACAGAAAGGGAGGCTTCACGGGGCGTGAGTCCCCACGTGTGGCCGAGAGAGGTTTTTCAAGCGTCAACGATGTTATTTCGGATGGCGTAGCGCACTAGCGCCGCAGTCGAATGAAGGTCCAGTTTAAGCATGATCCTGGCCCGGTAGAATTCCACTGTCCTTGCGCTGATATCGAGCACTAGGCCAATCTCTTTATTGGATTTGCCATCCGCCAAGAGGTAAAGGATCTGCCGCTCTCGCGGACTCGGGCAGCTGGCGGGTAGTTCATTCACGCTAGGCAAAACTGGTCGCGCCGACATCTGGGGTTCGGATCCGATTGCGGGAAAGTCGGGTTGCGAGATCAATTTGACGGCCCGAGTTCCTTCCAGGAACAGATCTACGCCTTCCAATCCAGTCCCTATGCGGGTTTCGGATACGTAGCGTCGCAAAGAGGTGGAACTCTTCAGTAGCTCTACAGAGCGTTGGACCAGGTCGAGGGTTCGCGCCGAGAGTTCAGCATATTCTTCCCCAAAAAGGCAGGGTTCCTCGAGGCTCTCCGCCCGGAACTTATCCGTAAGGCGGCCGAGCTGAAGTTCCACACTGCTCCTCTTAGTCACTTCGGAAAAGGTAGCGGCGAGGAGACGGATTTGCCCGGATATATCCTTAATGGGATAGAAGTTCACGTGCCAGCGGCTTGTCTCTGTGCTTGCGGGACACCGCACAATCCATTCGAAATTTGACAAAGGCTCCCCAGTGTCCCAAACGCCTTGAAAGGCGGGTTCCAAGGTGGCCGCCTCTTTTCCGAAGAGCTGATGGATATTCTTTCCGATTTGGGCTTCGATCGGCAATCCATTCATGCAGGCAAAAGAGCTGTTAAGTGCCTCACACTGCAGGCGCTTGTCGAAGAGAGCGACTCCGACAGTAGAATTGCCAAGGCGGCTTGTTAGCGACCTCAGGGCCTGGTTGAGAGGCTCTTCAACCGTTCCACGGCTATCCCCTCGCGACGGTGGTTTCCCGCCACACTGCATTTTGTGGAGCTCGGACAAAGGATACCTTCACGATGTCTACACTCTTACATATATGCTTGCCACAGAATAGTCAAGAACTATTAATAGTTATAGAGTCTCTAGCATTGATCTTCAGTAAGTGGAGAAGTATCAAAAAAGCCGCGAGCGTGTTCGCCCTTGCTGTTACGTGGACTTCTTGGCCTGGGCTTCTACCCTGTCGGGAGCAATGTCGACGATGGTGATCACCGCTCCATCAATCTTGTTCTCCATGGTGCGATAGGGCAGGATTTTCAACTGATAGTGCACGCCCATCTTGTCGGTCAGCTCTTTCTCCAAGGTGTGGAAATCGGATACCACCTGTAGAACCATAGCCTGCAGATCCGCGATTTCGATGACGGGATTGATGTTCGAAAGCAAGCGGCCAATGTCGCCGGGGATCAAGCCAAGAAACTTCTGCGCTTTAGGAGTGAAGCGCCGGATGGTGAGGTCGCTTCCGATCATAATTACCGCTATGTCGATGCTCGAGAGCAAATTCAGCAGATCATTGTTGACGTGTGTAATCTCCTGATTGCGGTTCCTGAGCTCATCGTTTACGGTGGTCAATTCCTCGTTAGCAGATTGCAGTTCTTCCTTGGCAGTTTCCATCTCCTCATTGGTACTTTGCAGTTCCTCATTGCTGGAAAGAATCTCTTCGTTGGCGGACTGCAACTCTTCGTTCGTCGCTTCCTGGGTCTCGATGACCGATTGGAGATACTCTTTCGTGGCAGCCAGTTCTTGTTCGAGCTTCGCGGTTTGGCCCGCCAAGGCTTTTCTCTCACCACCAAGCCGGCCCCGGCGAGGTAGCGCCTTTGGCGAGGATTCGAGCAGTGTTTCCTGGAAGATAATCATGAAGTACATCTCTTTCAGATTGGCCAGGGTGACCGGAGTCACTTCGAAGTTTACCAGGCGCACTGCCTCCGTCGAAGGAGCGCCATCGCCATTTCCGTTCTTGACGTGAAGATTGCGCTTTGCGACGGGCGCATTCTCTTTTTTGGCCCGGTTAATCGCGTTTCGCAGCTCGATCTGGAGGCCTTCACGCGCCATTTTCAAAAGGCTCAGGCTGGCCCGCCCAGGCGCAAGTTTCAGGTAACGGTCCACATTTCCCCGGCTATGGACAATTTCCATGTCCTCGTTTACAAAGACCACGGCTGGGGCGAACTGCGTTAAAAGGCGGCGGTCGAATTCCTTCTGAGCCTCGGTGTAATTCCAATTCGGGTCCGGCTGCTTCGCAGGGACTCGCAGCGGACCATATTCTTTAAGCTCCCCCTGAGAATTAAGTGAAAAGTTAACCAGCTGGCGGACACTGGTGGCTTTCTTGCAAAAGATCTTGTGGGCGCGGTCTTCCACGGCGAACAAGCTTGTCGCCGTACCCAGGCCTTCCGAGCTGCCCAGGACGAGAAAGCCGTCGGGCCGCAGCGCATAATGGAAGAGTGAAATTACCTTGTGCTGCTGGGCGGTTTCAATATAGATAAGCAGATTCCGGCAGCAAATTAAGTTCATCTGGGAAAAGGGCGGATCGTTCAGGACGTTGTGCTGCGCGAAAATACACATATCTCGGATGTTTTTGCTGACCCGGTAGCCGCTTTCCATCTTGGTGAAATACCTCCGAAGCCGCTCGGCCGACACGTCCCCTTGAATGTTCTCCGGGTAGACGCCATTGCGGGCCTTGATGATGCTCGATTCGTTCACGTCCGTTCCGAAAAACTGGATGGGAATCTGGGAGGCTTTGTCGTCGAGAAATTCGAGCAGCGCGATTACCACCGAGTACGTCTCCTCACCGGAAGCACAGCCCGGAGTCCAGATGCGCATGCCGCGTTCCCGCGAAAGGTTTTTCAAGATGGCCGGGAAAACGGTGGCCTTCATGCCGTCGAAAACGCGGGGATTGCGGAAAAAGCTCGTAACGCTGATCAGCATGTCTTGATACAGCGCTTTGATCTCCCCGGGACTGTTCTGAACGTATTTGATGTACTCCTCGAGCTTGTCAATCTTGTTCACCACCATTCGCCGCTGAATGCGGCGTAGGATAGTGCTTTGGCGGTAGTGAGTGAAATCCACTCCGGCGTGCCGTCGCAGGACCTGGAAAATTATGCTGAGCCCGATGCCCGCTGGCTGGGCGACTTCCACTTCAGCGGGGCCGGCGTCGCGCGCAACATACGGATGGCGCGCGATGCGAGTCAGTTCCCGCGCGATTCCCTTGGCCGGGAGTACGTAGTCCACGCAGCCCGCCGCGGCCGCACTGCGAGGCATGCCGTCGTACTTCGCCGACGCTCCGTCCTGCGCAAACGTCACGCCGCCGTGGGCCTGAATTTCGGCCATGCCCAGCGTGCCGTCCGAGCCGGAACCGGACAAAATGACGCCGATCGCGCGATTCCCCTTCTGTTCCGCGAGTGCCCGCATAAAATGGTCCACTGGCATGTGCAGTCCATGCGATTCCTCGCGCGGACTGAGATGCAGCGTTTGATGGGAAATGGACATCGTCGCGTTGGGGGGAATGACGTGGACATGATTGGGCCTTGCCTCCGTGCCATCGGACACTTCCTTCACTTTCATAGCCGTCTTTCGGCCGAGCAACTCCGTAAGCATGCTGTTATGTTTCGGATCCAGGTGTTGGACCAAGACAAACGCCATGCCCGTATCAACTGGGAGGTAACCCATCAGATCGCTTAGAGCTTCAATGCCGCCAGCGGAAGCTCCAATCGCAACTATCGTGAGATCGTCTTCTTGAACAGGGGGTACGCCTTGCTCCTTTGGCGCGCTCCGCCGATTGCTTCCCGCTTCCACTCTCGGCTTCATAGGACTCTCTCAGCCGTCATTGCCGGGCGTGCTCGCTTCGGGCAAGATGACGGCGCCACACACTTAGCGGAGTGCCAAAAAAGTACGATTGTGGATCCGTTCCCTTTTGACTAATAGACAGGTAGCTTATATCCGATTCTGGCCCATTCTTGCAAGCCGCGACCATCCCCCACTCGGCCGGAATCTTTCCAGCAGCCTCCATTATGGATGTCTTCCTTAAACGCCATTTGTATTGATTCTCACCGGCAGCGGGCTTTGGCATGTCAGAGTAGAATGCCAGGGCGGACCGGCTCACCCACGGCCGCCATCATGTTCCCCAAATCCCTTTATAACCACCTTTTGCCTGCTCTCGTTGCGGGACTAGGCTTGCGTCTCTACTTCATTTGCCATTTCCCTTTTTTCTCCGGGGACACGGCCTATTACGAAGAGCTCGCCCGCAACTGGCTCTATCACGGCGTGTACGGCTTCTATTCGTACGGGCAGCTATTTCCTTCCGATCTGCGTGCACCTGGATATCCGGCATTTCTTGTGATGATCTATTTCGTGGCAGGAACGAGCAGAACTGCGGTGATGCTGGCGCAGGCCTTCGTGGACCTGACCACTTGTATCCTGGCCGTGGGCATCGCCGCTCGCTTGGCGGCTGACGCTTCTCAGCAGGACCGAAGCCGCGTCGCGGCGCTGGCGCTTTGGCTGGCGGTGCTCTGCCCCTTCACGGCAAATTACGCGGCCGTGCCGCTCACGGAAGTCCTTGCCACATTTTTCACCACACTCTCGATACTTCTTCTGCTCTCGCCGGCTGCCGTTCGAATCGGCCTCTTACTGTCGAAAAGCGATCTCTTTCGAGCCGTGCGCATTTGGTTCCTCGCTGGACTTGCGATTGGGCTTGGCACTCTCGTTCGGCCGGAAACTCCACTTCTCCTTCTCGCGGATATCGCTGTCCTCTGGCTGCGTTTCCGCCGCTCCGCGAATTGGGGAAGACTTGCCGTCGCCACGCTCTGGATGATGGTCGGAGTGTTGCTGCCGTTGGCTCCATGGGCGGCACGCAATGCGGTATCACTTGGACGTGTGCAATTTCTTGCGCCGCGTTACGCGGAAACGTATGGCCACGTTCTGCCCACCGGTTTCTATGCCTGGACGAAAACCTGGATGTTTCGTTTTCGCGACGCGTATCTTTTCGCCTGGAAACTGCCAACGCGACCGATTGAGCCAAGGGACCTTCCTGGCTACGCGGCCGATTCTCCGGAGGAGCTTGCACGCGTCGCTTCTCTGTTGGAACGGTACAATCGCATGCCCGGTATGACCCGCTCGCTCGATCTGGAATTCGCGGAATTGGCGCGGGAGCGCGCGAGGCGCCATCCGATTCGGACCTATGTCTGGATTCCGATCGAACGCGCGGCGGCGATGTGGTTCACGCCGCGGATTACTCTGCTTCCTTATTCCGGCCGCCTCTGGCCCCTCAAAGAGAGTCTTCGCAGCAATTCCACGGACCTTGAAGTCACGCTGGGCCTTGCAGTCCTCAATGCCATCTATATCGGCATGGCACTCGCCGCGGGGTGGAACTGGCGCACAACTATGGGAATCCAGTTGATCTTCGCCTTCATCCTCATTCGTACCGCGTTCCTTACCCAACTGCAAACCTGCGAACCGCGCTACGTTCTCGAATGCTTCCCAGCACTCCTGGCGGTCAGCTCACAACTTGGCCGCTGGCCGAAATCCCGGATCGCGCGTTCGTAAAGCGTCCGAACGCAGCAGGGAAACAGTTAGCGCTTGACTTTGGCGCAGTAAGGAAGTATCTCAGCGACCGAAACGCACGGTTTTTGGGTGAATGGCGTGGTTCGGGGTACGCCCTCTTCCCTTCCGAAACAAAGATGCTACGGTTCGGCTCTAGGCGTTCTCAAGATACGTGTGTTGGAGGCTTTGCTGTGACATGGAATCAAAATTATGACCCGCTCGGCCATTGGTGGCTCTCGACGATGCTTGCGGCTCTGCCCATCCTTGTACTATTAGGCCTGCTCGCGGGATTCAAAGTGCGGGCGCATCTGTGTGCCGTAGCCGGGGCCGCCACAGCCATCCTGTGCGCGATATTCGTCTTTGGAATGCCTGCGAGTCTCGCAATAAGCAGTTTTTTCTACGGCTCCGCGTTTGGGCTTCTCAAAATTGTGTGGATCGTCATCGCCGCCGTTTTTCTCTATGACATTTCCGTCGAGACCGGACAGTTTGAAATCATGAAGCACTCCGTCGCTGCCATCACTCCGGATCGCCGGCTGCAACTCCTGCTCGTGGCCTTCTGCTTCGGCGCTTTCATTGAAGGCTGCGCGGGATTCGGTGCACCCGTCGCCATCGCCGGCGCGTTCATGATCGGCCTCGGTTTCAAACCCTTTCAGGCCGCTGCGCTCAACCTTATCGCCAACACGGCTCCCGTGGCCTGGGGCGCCATTGGGACGCCCGTGCATGCGCTGGCCAGTGTGACGGGACTGCCGGAAAGCGATCTGAGCGCGATGATCGGCCGCATCCTTCCCATTACCGCCGTCATCGTGCCTTTCTGGCTGGTTCGTGCGATGGTCAGCTGGTCGGAGACGCTCGAAGTCCTTCCCGCGATCCTCGTCGTCGGGGGCTCGTTCGCCACCACGCAATGGTTCTGGGCCAATCACATGGACAGTAATCTGGTGGACATCGCGGCAGGCGTAGCTTCGATGCTGGCCACGATGCTTTTCCTCCGCGTGTGGCAGCCGAAGCGCATCTGGCGCTTCGAAGATGAGCGCCAGGAAGATGCTGCGAAAGTAGCGCGCAACGAAGTGGCCAAACACTACACCGCCGGTCAGACCGCCAAGGCCTGGCTGCCCTTCGCAATTCTTTCCGTCTTCGTGCTTGTGTGGGGGTTGCCCGCCGTGAAGTTGGCCATGAATCAGGCTACGACGCCCGCTTTCAAAGTGATGATGCCGGACGGCAAACCCCGTTCGGGTCCCGCGGGTTGGGACTGGCCGTACTTGCATGGAAAAGTGTTTCGAACGGCGCCCGTTGTGCAGAAGGCTGCCGCCGAAGGTGCGCGTTTCGATTTCAATTGGCTCACGGCCACCGGCACGGGCTGCTTTTTGGCTGCCCTTCTGGCTGGGGTCCTCCTCGGGCTCGGGCCCGGCAAACTCCTCCAAATCTTTGGCCGTACGCTTGTCCGATTGCGCTTCGCTATCATCGCCATGACGTGCATGCTCGGCCTGGGATACGTCACGCGCTACTCTGGAATGGATGCCGTCTTGGGGCTTGCGTTTACGCGTACGGGCTGGTTCTTTCCCTTTTTCGGTACTTTCATCGGCTGGCTCGGGGTAGCCCTTACGGGTAGCGACACTTCTTCCAACGTCCTTTTCGGCGGTCTGCAGAAAATTACGGCTCAACAGCTGAACCTCAGCCCCATCCTGATGTGCGCCACCAACAGCGCCGGCGGCGTCATGGGCAAAATGATTGACGCGCAATCGATCTGCATCGCCACCGCTGCCACGAATCAGGTCGGCAACGAAGGCTCTATCTTCCGCTTCGTTTTCTGGCATTCCGTAGCGCTTGCGGCCATCGTCGGCATCATCGTCATGATGTATGCCTACGTCTTCCCGCAATTCATCCCGAGTGGGTTGAACTTCATCCACTAATGGAGCAAGCTTCTCTTTTCCCTTTTCGGGAAGAGACCTATGAATGCCCGCATTCTGGATGAGCTTCGAGCGATTGTTGACGGACGTGGCCTGATTTCCTCGCCCGAGGAACTTCACACTTACGAGTGCGACGGTCTGACCAATTTCCGCGTCATGCCCCGCGCGGTCTTGCTGCCCACTTCCACCGAGCAAGTTCAGAAGATTGTCCGAGTTTGTCACCGCGAACGAATTCCGTTTGTCGCGCGCGGGTCGGGCACGGGCTTGAGTGGTGGTGCGCTTCCTGTCGAAAATGGCATCGTCATCAGCCTGGCGCGCATGAACCGCATTCTCGAGGTCGATTTTCCGAGCGCTCGCGCGGTCGTCGAGCCCGGCGTCATCAATCTCGACGTCACTGCGCGCATCCTGTACAACGAATTCTTCTATGCGCCGGATCCTTCCTCGCAATCCATTTGCAGCATCGGCGGCAACGTCGCCGAAAATTCCGGCGGCGCGCATTGCTTGAAATACGGCTTCACTACCACGCATGTCCTCGGTCTCGAAGTCGTTCTCCCCGACGGGTCGCTCGTGCACTTCGGCGGAAAAACACTCGACACTCCTGGCTACGACCTCGCCGGAGTTTTTGTCGGATCCGAAGGCACCCTCGGCATCGCAACCAAAATCATTCTTCGCATCGTGAAGCGGCCCGCATGCGTGCGCACGCTCCTCGCTGCCTTCCCTTCCACCAACGAAGCGGGGACCGCCGTGAGCGGCATCATTGCCGCCGGAATGCTCCCCGCTGCCATCGAGATGATGGACAATCTTGCGATTCAAGCCGCGGAAGCCGCGGTCCATGCCAACTATCCGGATTGCGGCGCTTTGCTTTTGGTCGAACTCGATGGTCCCCTCGCCGAAGTCGAAACCCTGATGACAGACGTCAACGAGATCTGCCGTTCGAATGGCGCGTCTGAAATTTATGTGGCCAAGTCCGACTTGGAACGCGCGCTCGTCTGGAAAGGCCGCAAAGCTGCTTTCGCCGCCATGGGGCGCATCTCGCCCAACTACATCGTCCAAGATGGCGTCATCCCGCGTACCGCTCTTCCCAAAGTGATGAGCGAAATCGTGCGCCTCAGTCAGGAAGCCGGTCTGCGCGTCGCCAACGTGTTTCATGCCGGCGACGGCAATCTTCACCCGCTCGTGCTTTATGACCGCCGGGTTCCCGGCCAGGAGGAAGCAGCAGAGATTCTCTCGAGCAATATTCTCGAATTGTGCATCGCCGCGGGCGGCTCCATTACTGGCGAACACGGCGTCGGCGAAGACAAAAAGAAAATGATGTCCAAAATGTTCGCGGAACCCGATCTCTTGACCATGCAACGCGTCCGCAGCGCGTTCGATCCCTTGCAACTTTCCAATCCTACGAAAGTCTTTCCCACGCCGCGTCTCTGCGGTGAAAAACCCGGCGAATACACTGCGCATCCCCTCGAATCTGCCGGCCTCGCGGAACGCTTCTAAGCATTGACCCATGGACGCTGCCACACAATCCCAATCAACCACCCTCCACTCCTCCTTCCGCTACAAGCTCATCTCGTTCCTCGGTCCCGACCACGTGCAGGCGGCCGCCCCTGCCGATGCGGTCGCTGGCGTCCAACCGAAAATGATCGTAGCGCCGGGTAACGAACGAGACCTCGCTGAGGTGCTACGTCTTTCGAATGAAGCTGGTCTCGCGGTCATCCCGCGCGGCGGCTCAACGAAGTTTAGCTGGGGAAATCCGCCATCGCGCGCGGATTTGGTTTTGTCCACGGCGCGACTCAACGAAATCACCGAACACGCCTGGGCCGATCTCACCGTCTCCGTCGAAGCGGGATGCACGATGCAGAGAATGCAAGAGACTCTCGCGCAGCGCGGCCAGCGGCTCGCGCTCGATCCCCTCTGGCCGGAGAAAGCCACCGTCGGCGGGGTACTTTCCGCTAATGATAGCGGCGCGCTGCGCTTGCGCTTTGGCGCACTCCGCGACCTTATCATCGGCGTCACCCTTGCACTTCCGGATGGCACGCTGGCCAGCAGCGGTGGCAAAGTCGTCAAAAACGTCGCGGGCTATGATCTACCCAAGCTCGCCACCGGCGCTTTCGGCACTCTCGGGGTCATCACCCGCGCTGTTTTCCGCTTGCATCCGCTGCCACGCCTTACGCGCTCATTTTCCGTAGCCACCGCGACGGCGGAAGAAACGCGCCGTTTCATCCACGCGGTCCAGAACTCGAAACTTGCGCACACCGCACTGCAAGCGCGCTTCGAGAGCGGCGCGGCTCCCCAAGTGGACGTTTTGTTCGAAGGAACCGAGGCAGGCCTCCGCGCGCAAGAAGCGCATCTGAAAGAACTCACCGAAACAGCTGGCGTAACCGAGGCGTCGCCGGACATCTGGAATGCCCGGCAGAGTCTTTGGTCCTCACTCAAACCGGAGTCGACCGCGCTTGCAAAATTCACCGTCCTGCCTGCGGAAATTGAAGAGTCGATGGAGACGATTGCGAAGTCCGCCCGCGCGAGGCACCTGGAATGGGAAGGGGTCGTGCAGGCAACGGGAATCGGCTGGCTCAGGTTGGAAGGAGACGCAAAAGATCTGCGCGTCTCGTTGCAGGAGCTCCGTGAACAGTTCGAACGCGGCACCGGCTCCCTTCTCGTGCTGCATCGTCCCGCGGCAATGCCTTCTATCGACACCTGGGGAAATGCCGGAGATGCGCTCCACCTGATGAAAGCGGTAAAGCAGCAGCTCGATCCGAAAAACACGTTGAATCCCGGCCGGTTTGTGGGAGGAATCTGAAGTCTTTGGAGTGTGGCAATTCTAGCCCGACCCTGTCGGGGCCCAGCTGCCGCCAATACGATGAATGAAATGGCCCCCAATCCCAATAAGGCATCCGCCTTCGACGCGCACCACCCGCCGTCCAACGAGATCATCGAAAAGTGCGTGCACTGCGGCTTTTGCCTGCCGGTTTGCCCCACCTACGTTTTGTGGGGCCAGGAAATGGATTCCCCGCGCGGCCGCATCTACCTCATGAAACTCGCAAGCGACGGGGCGGCGGAAATGAATCCCAAATGGATCAGCCATTTCGACAGCTGCCTCGGTTGCATGGCATGCATGACTGCCTGCCCTTCCGGCGTGGACTACGGAAAACTGATCGAGGCTACGCGCGCGCAGATCGAGCGCAATACGGGGCGCTCTGCCGGCGAGAAACTTCACCGGCGGTTCATGTTTGCAACTTTTACGCGTCCGGATCGTTTGCGGCGATTGCGTTTGCCGCTTCTTGCGTATCAAAAGTCCGGGTTACAAGCGCTCTTGCGCGGCTCGGGGCTGCTCAAGCTGATGCCAAAGAAGCTGCGTGCGATGGAAGCCCTTCTCCCAAAACTCGGTCCGAACGAAGCGACCGCCGAAATCACGCCTGCAATGGGCGTGAAGCGCCGCCGCGTCGGCTTGCTCTTGGGCTGCGTGCAGCGCGAATTCTTTCCGCAAGTCAATGCGGCAACCGCCCGTGTTCTCGCAGCAGAGGGTTGCGAGGTCGTCGCGCCCCACGCGCAATCCTGCTGCGGAGCGTTGCTGGTCCACGCGGGAGAGGAAGCAGCGGCTGTGGAACTTGCAAAGAAAACCATCGACGCATTCGAACGCGCGAACGTCGAAACGATCGTCACCAACGCCGCCGGTTGCGGTTCGAACGTCAAGGAGTACGGCCACCTTTTACGTGATGATGCCGAGTACGCGCAACGTGCGAAGCAATTCGCCGCAAAATGTAAAGACGTCAGTGAATTCCTCGCCGAGTTGGAACCCCGCGCCCCACGCCGGCCTCTAAATCTCCGTGTGGCTTATCACGATTCGTGCCATCTGCAGCACGCGCAAGGCGTGCGCTCGCAGCCGCGCGCTTTGCTCTCGAGCATTCCCGGGCTTGACCTCGCGGAAATTCCGGAGTCCGCTGTTTGTTGCGGCTCTGCAGGAATCTTCAACCTGGTCCAGCCGGACACCGCCAACGAGCTCGGCGACCGCAAAGCGCGATTCATCACACCATTGAGAGCCGCCGTAGTCGCCACTGGAAATCCTGGTTGCCTGCTGCAACTCCAATCGGCATTCGCGCGCAGTGGTCAGAAGACGCCGGTCGTGCACATCGTGCAACTCCTGGACGCCTCAATCCGCGGCCTAAGACCAGAAACGCTGCTGTAATGTTTCTGTCGTTCGATTGCTGGTTCGCGCTTCGTCATCGGTGGGAGAACTTCAAATTTGTCATTTCGAAATAATTAGGATTGCGGCAAGAAGTTCGATAGGGTGCATCACGTTTTGATGAAGCCCCGCGTGGAGTTGCTCGGTGCAAGACGTTCCGCTGGCTAAGAGTGCCCTCGGACCGCCGTCTTTCTCAGCTTCCGTGACCTGTTGAAACAAATCCGCGCCAACTGCCATGCTCAATTCGTAAAAGTCCTTCTTATAACCGAAACTCCCCGCCATCCCGCAGCATTCAACCGTAGAGGTCGCAACATCGAACCCAATCGCTCGCAGCAGCGCCATGGTTGGCTCCGCGCTACCAATGGTTCTCTGCTGACAGTGCGCATGAAAAAACAACCGCTTGCCGACCGGTGAACGTGAAATATCAAAAAAATCCTTCGGACCGCACCCAGCTCGCTGGATCAGCCGAGCGACAAATTCCAAAGGCTCAAACGTGTGCGTTCGGAATCGTTCGAATTGCCCGGGGTCATCAAGCAAGTGGCGGAAATCGCGACGGAACATCGCTAGCGAACTCGGCTCGATCACCAAGATGTCCCGGCCGTCGTTCAAGAAACTCTGCAAATGCAACGCCGCGCCGCGCGCGTACTTCCTTGCGGTCGCGATCATTCCCTGCGAAAGCGCAGCCCGCCCCTCAGGAATGGATTCGCTCACTACCACGTCCACTCCCAGCGCGTGTAGCACCTTGAGCGCCGCGACCCCGCGCTCGACCAGCCCATAATTCGTAAAAACATCAGCGAAAAGAACCACTTTCGCAGTTGGATTTTTCGCTTTCGCCTGCGAAATTCCTCGCGCCGCCGCAACCAGCGTTTCCCGTGGAAAGGACGGCAACGCGCGGCGCCGGTCCAGTCCAACGAATCGGTCCATCGCCGCTCGCGCAAGACCTGTCCCGTTAATCGCATTCGAAAGCCTCGCCAGCCGCGCGCCCCACTTCGCAAAAAAGTGATAATTACCGAAGAAAACTTTCGACGCCGGCGCCGGCCGGTCTTTTTCTTCCGCCGAGCTCACCATGGAGAGAAAACCACTGAATGCGGAGTTTTCCTCGGCATGATTCAGCCGTGCGCGCAAATTTTCGTTCAGCCACGGAATGTCGATTCGAACGGGACATTGATTCACACATCGCGAACATCCTGTGCACAGCTCGGAAAATCGCGCATTCTCCAGCTTTCCTGTCCCCGCCTCCCAGGGACCGCCGATTCCTCCAGAATAGGTTTCGCCACCGAACGCATGTCCGCCCACGGTTTGAAAATTGGCGCACGAATTCAGGCAAGCGCCGCACCGGATGCAATACAGCGTCTCGTGAAAGATGGGGTCCTCACGCATCTTCATCCGGCCGTTATCCACCAAAACCAGGTGAAATTCCCGCTGTTTCCGCGGCTTGCCGGGTAGCGCGAAGGGCGGATCGTCAAGCGGTGGACTGATGAAACTGGTGTACGAAGTCAGATTCTGCCCGGTGCCGCTGGCCGCCAGTAGTTCGAGAAATGGCGCCATCTCCCGCCGCGTGGGAATGATTTTTTCCGCCCCGCTGATCGCAATGTGCACCGGCGGCAGCAAACTCGTCATTCGAATATTGCCTTCGCTCTCGACCAGCATCAGCGTCCCGGTATCCGCGGAGATCAAATTCGCGCCTGTGATTCCCACATCCGCGCGCAAAAACTTCTCGCGCAGCTTATCGCGCGCAAATTTCGTCAGCTCCTCGCCGCTGTCCAGCGGCAAGTCGGTCTTGAACGTGTTCTTGAAAAGCGCCGTGATTCGTTCGCGGCTGTAATGCAGCGCCGGGGCAATGATGTGCGACGGCGGTTCGTCCGCGATTTGCAGAATGAATTCCGCCAAGTCACTTTCGGCCACCTCGATGCCCGCGCCTTCGAGCGTGTGGTTGAGCCGCAACTCCTCCGAGGTGATGGACTTCCCTTTCACCACCAGCTTGGCATCGTGATGCTGGCAGACTTCGCGGATGTAATTGCAGGCTGCTTCCGCGTTTGCAGCGAGAAAAACCTGCCCGCCGCGCGCGCGAACGGCCGCTTCCAGCGTCCGCATGCTTTCCGGCAGATTGGCGATGGCCTTCTCTTTGATTTGCCGCGCCTGATCCTTCAGCGTGTCGTAGTCGGGGATTTCTCCGACTGCGCGATAGCGACCTCGGTTAAGGGTCTGCGTATTTCTTCGGATGGCCGGGCCTTCCATCTCCAGCGCCATGCGAATCGCCCGTACAACATTCCGCTTGTCGCCCTTGTTCGCGACGGAACGGGGCGAGTCGCCTTTTCCGATTGCAAGTTTCGAATCCGCCATGGCCTTCACTCCAAGAGCAAGATGTGCAGTCGGTGCGGCCCATGCACGCCGCGCACCAGCGGTCCCATGTCTGCCGTAGCGCTGGGACCAGTGATGAACACAAGATTGCGCCGCAGCCCTTCTCCGCCCAGGCAAGCCTCCTCGAAAAGATCCCGCGGACGCGCCACAACGCGCTCCGCGGGCAGCAACACGATATGCAGCGGCATCAACAAACTTGCCGCCGCCGTCAGCGGTGGACCTAGCGCCACGCACACGGATCCGCTGCTCGCAATGCCAGCAAAGGCGCCAGTGATGCCCGCGTTCGCAGTCGCCAATTGTTCATCCGCGGGCTTCAGGATGACACCAGGAAGTTCCCGGAGGACGTCGGCAAGCCGCGGATCGACAAACTCCGCCGCGCCAACCACGATTCTTCCCATCTTTTGCGTGACGCGTTCCAACGCCTGACGAACAGCGCCAGGCGCATGCCTGCACCGTTCGACGCTCGCTGCCGCTTCCCGCGCGTTGGTTTCAAATATGTCGGTGAGTTCTGACATCGCGAAGTGCGCACCAGATTCTATCGCCGTTGCGTTTCCGCGTTTAGGCCGGCAAGCATTGCCCGCGGGTTTCGACTCCAAAGGGGATGAGAAGCAATCCAATCGCGAACGCCAGTGACGTGATCGCGACGGGGATTCCCAGCGAGCCATAGTGCTGTACGCCTGCGCCAACCAGGAACGTGATTCCCGCGCCACCAAACCGCGCAAAAGACGTCGAGAACGCGAACGCGCTTGCGCGGCACTCCGTAGGGTACTGCTCCGGCAGCCAGAGCGTATAAACCGCGAAATTCGCCCCTCCGAAACCAAGGAAGAAAAGGCAAACAAAAAACCACGGCAACCCCGCCGCACCCAGATAGAAAACTTTACCAAACGTGAGCGCGGTGAACGCCAGCATCAGCGTGAAGAAAAATCCCAGCGCGCCGCGTCTGCCGAATTTTTCCGCGAGCCACGGCATCGCCAGGCAGCCAAGAATCGTCGACAACGCGACGAGCATCGTTGCGCGCGACGCCAGTTGCGCCGCCTGCAGGCCCACGCGCCCTGCCGCTTCCGCCAAGGCCGTCACTGCCGCGGGAACGTACACCGTTCCGGCCCACAAGCCGCAGACCGAAACCAGCATGTAGGACGAATTCAGGATCGTTCGCCGTCGCAGAGCATCCGAGAAAAGTATCGCGAACGGCCGCCAAATCTGCCAGGCGCGTACAACTCCTTCTTTTTGCTTCCAGCGCGCGGGTTCCCTCACGCCGTGGCGCACCCATGCCAGCAGCAGCGCCGGCAATCCGCCGATGGCGTACATCGTCCGCCAACCAAGGCGGCTGCCGATCGAATAGTTCACCAGCGCCGCCAGAAAAACCCCCACCCAATACCCTGTGTGCATATATCCCGCGCCGGCTCGCCGCCGTTCCTCGGGCCACTCTTCCGCAACGAACGTCCCTCCCATCGCCCACTCGCCTCCGATGCCAATACCGGCCAACACTCGCAACACCGCAAGCTGCCAGACGTTCGTCACCAGCGCGCTGAGAAACGTGAACGCCGAGTACCAGACGACGGTGAGCATCAGTGTTCGAACGCGTCCAAACTTATCGCCGACCGGCCCCCACAGAAACGCCAGCCCCCATCCGAATAGAAAAAGAGCGAAGAGCAGCCCGCCGTAGTAGCCGACGTTTGCTTTGGTCGCGGCCATACCCGAACGCGGCAGCAGTTCGCGCAAGGACGGAACAAGCACCAGCGCATAAATGAACGAATCCATGCCGTCCAGCGTCCAACCGCCCCACGCAGCCCAGAAACCACGAACCTGATTTCGCGTCAGCGGTGTCGCTTGGCCCGGTTTTGCTGCGGGAAGCACGGCAGAAGTGAACATAATCGATAGCGCGGACTATATCAAAAGCCGTTGTGAGGGGAAGAAAAATAAATCCGCCGGGCTCGCTATCCTGCGGAGTCTCAGCGATAACCGAGAATGAAAAAGTAAATGGTCATGGCGGTGCCCACGAGGATCACAAAAGCCCGCACCCAGCTCTGCGGGAGCTTTTGTGCAAAGTGCGCAGTGGACACCCCACCCAGAATGGCGCCCACGGTCATTACAATTCCCTGTGGCCAAAAGATCGCTCCCGTAGCAATAAACGTAAGCGTCGCCACGCCATTGATGACTCCTCCGAGAATCACCTTGAGCTTGTTCATCGCGTGGATGTCGGTCATGCCCAGCGCTGCAAGCATCGCCAGGTTCATGATCCCGATGCCGCCCCCGAAATACCCCCCATAGACGGCAACCACCAGTTCAAAGATCGAAGCTCCCGTTACGGAAGCATTGCTCGCATCATGGGAAATTCCCGCTGAGATCCGTCCCGTCAAATGCTTGCCAAACGCAAACAACAGGGTCGCGCCCAGCAGCAGCCACGGCAGCACATGAAGAAAAGTCTGCGCTGGCGTCTTGATCAGCAAAAACGCGCCAGCCAAACCGCCGACCACGCTCGTAATCACCAGCGGAATCATGATGCGTCGCGGAATGTTCAGTTTCTGTGGGTACGCGCCCCCGCTCGCCGTTGTGCCCACCCACAGCGCCAGCGTGTTGGTAGCATTGGCAGGAATTGGAGGCACCCCGGTAAACAAGAGCGCCGGAAAAGAGACGAAGCTCCCCCCTCCCGCGACCGCATTGATCCCTCCCCCGAGGGCCCCGGCAAAAAACAAGAATGTGGCGTTGTAAAGGTCCAAGCCTGATTTTTATCACGTTTCCGGCCCGGCGCTCCAGCAAGCTCTTTCCTTACTTCTCAGCAGACCAACAACTCATTCTTGACAACACTCCCGGACGCGTATATGAACGGGGGCATTCCAGAGCCTTCCGCCGTTGAAGACCTGGCCCGCATCCTGTACCGCGAGCCACAGGGGGGATTCAAGAGGAAGGAATAGCCCCAGAATAACAGGTGTGTCTCGATGCGTTGTTCCCAGGACGACCTACCTCTGGCGCACACCGGCACCCAGGTCGAAGTCAACAGGAGGAAACATGGCCAGCCGAGCAGACGCAATCCCGATGGGCGGTACCGCCGAATACAGCATCTGGCGAGTGATTTTCGCTTCCAGCGTTGGCACCATGATCGAGTGGTACGATTTCTATATTTTCGGCAGCTTGGCCGCCGTTCTCGCCCTCAAATTCTATCCCCCGGGAAACGATACTTTCGCCTACATCGCTTATCTGGCGACGTTTGCGGTGGGCTTCCTCGTGCGTCCGTTCGGCGCGCTTTTCTTTGGGCGCATCGGTGACTTGGTCGGTCGCAAATATGCCTTCCTCGTAACGCTCACCATCATGGGCGGCGCAACGTTTCTGATCGGCCTGCTACCCGTCTACGCCACTGCTGGCTGGTTTTCTCCCATCACGTTGATTCTTATTCGTGTCCTCCAAGGCTTGGCCCTCGGCGGCGAGTACGGCGGCGCAGCGGTTTACGTCGCAGAGCATGTTCCCGATAATAGGCGTGGCTTCTACACCAGTTTCATTCAGATCACTGCAACCCTCGGCCTCTTCGTCTCCCTCATCGTGATCCTGCTCACGCAGCAATCGATGAGCAAGGAGGACTTCAGCGCTTGGGGCTGGCGCATTCCCTTCCTGATCTCCATTATCCTGGTCACCATCTCGCTTTACATCCGACTGAAAATGAAGGAATCGCCGATCTTCACTTCCATCAAGAGTGCGGGGATGACCTCGGCTCAGCCGCTCAAAGACGCTTTCGGAAAATGGGAGAATCTCAAGCGCGTTCTCATCTCGCTCTTCGGCGCCACTGCCGGCCAGGGCGTCGTTTGGTACACCGGACAGTTTTATGCTCTCTTCTACCTGCAAACCATTCTCAAAGTGAACACCAAAACCGCCAACATCATCATTGCCATCGCACTGCTCTGCGCCATGCCCTTCTTCACAGTCTTTGGCGCCCTCTCCGACAAGATCGGCCGCAAGTGGCTCATGATGGGTGCCTGCCTGCTCGCCGTCGTCACTTACATCCCAATCTACAAAGCAATGCAGAGGGCCGCGGGCAACGACATTGTCACCGTGAAATCCACCAAGAATAAAGTTACCGGTGCGACCGCACTCATTCCCATGACCGTGGACCCCACTACCAACGCACAAGTCCCCGCGAAAGAAGCTCCCAACCCGAACGTTCCCATGCTGGTTTTTCTCGTCTTCATCCAGGTGATCTACGTCTGTATGGTCTATGGCCCGATCGCCGCTTATCTTGTTGAAGCTTTTCCGGCGAAGATTCGCTATACGTCTCTTTCGCTTCCCTATCACATCGGCAACGGCGTCTTTGGCGGACTCTTGCCGCTCATTGGTTTATGGAGCTGCGCGGCGACCGGCAATATTCTCGCTGGCCTCTACTATCCGATGATCGTGGCGAGCCTTACCTTCGTCGTTGGCGGTTTGCTGCTCAAGGAGACGCACGGCACCCTCATCTGGAATGAGGTCGGCGGCATGAAATAGTTTGTCTGCGCGGATGTCTGCGCCGTTTGACTCGCGCGCCTGCACGGTAGCATCATCGGGGCGGGCAAGGTCCTGCTTTTCTGAGAATCGAGCTTGCCCAAACCAAGTCGTTCCCCGT
>Ga0307477_10000464_pt1 | contig 44640 bp, 39 predicted proteins | sample atmos_gasesECM2C_FD_203316 | JGI IMG/M metagenome (GOLD analysis project Ga0307477, IMG submission 203316) | Hardwood forest soil microbial communities from Morgan-Monroe State Forest, Indiana, United States - atmos_gasesECM2C_515 | ecosystem: Environmental > Terrestrial > Soil > Temperate... | reverse complement strand
TGATTCGCCGGTGCGGCGGGAGTTTTCGCATGATGATGCGCGGCTATCGGGCACTGACCGGAAGTGCAGCACGAGGATTGATACGACGCCCACGCCGCTCCTGCGAGAGGTGCGTAGAGCAGCACGACTACCACTAAACAGAAGCCTGCGTAGACCGATCGCCGCCGATTGTGACTGGCAATTTGCATACGGTAAGCGGCCAATAGATGCTGCCAACCACTATGGCGTGTAACGCCATAGTTTGTAGGCCGGGCTTAAGATGGCCTCACCTGCTCTCACTAATATACCTCAGATTCCGTAGTCTCATTGAGAATATCAATTCGGCGGCAGTCCATGCGGCCTTTTGGCCGGAGCCCGTCTTGACTTAGGGTGCCGTGCGTCGCAAACTCGATTCATGGCGCACAGCTACATGCGATTTGATTTTGGCACCGACGAGGAAAAAGCCCAGCAAGCGCGGCACAAGCTGGATGGCTGGCGACAAGCCTTTCGGCTCGACAAAAAGCTCCAGTACAAGCTGGACCGCCCCGAGAGCACCCCTGCCGAGACCTCCTCCAAGCCCGGCCCCGCGGCGACGCCGGCCGCACCGCCGGAGAAATCCAAAGCAAAAGCCACGGAAAAGTCCAAGGGCAAAGCGGATTTCGCTAAATCGAGCCCGCCACCCGCGGAAAAAAAGACCGCGGTTGCCAATGGAAAAGTCAGCCTGCTTGTACGGCTCTATTTTTCCTCTCACGAGAAACTTTCCGAACAGCGCTGGCTGGACCGCATCCCTTCCGAGGAGCCGTTCAAGAGCGCTTCGCCAAAAGTTGTGCTTCACAGCGATCCAGAATTCGCGTCGACGGACAAGCAATTCGAATCGTTGGAATAATTCGATCGCCGCGCGGGTGATCAGGACTGGACTTGTGATTCCGAAGCCAAATTGGCTGTATTGTCGCAGGCCAAGAGGTTTTGGCTGGACCACCAATTTGGATTGACGGCGCCCGAAATCCGGTATAATTAAATTCCGCGAAGGCGCAATTCCGAATTTCGACCCGAGGGCAGAACGAATGGCGCTACAAACGCGCGTCAAACTAGCAAAGCTTGACGCCCCCAAGGTTCACGGCCTCGACTACGAAACGCTGATTCGCATTTACCGCACCATGTTCCTTTCGCGGAGGCTTGACGACCGCGAGATCCAGCTCAAACGCCAGAACAAAATCTATTTCCAGATCTCCAGCGCTGGTCACGAAGGCGTTTGCGCCGCCATGGGGCTGCTCCTTCGCCCCGGTGTCGACTGGATTTATCCCTATTACCGCGACCGCGCGCTCTGCCTCATGCTTGGAGTTACCCCGCTGGAAACCCTCCTTGCTGCGGTGGGAGCGAAGGATGACCCCAGCTCCGGTGGCCGCCAGATGCCTTCGCATTGGGGCCAGCCCAAATTAAACATCGTCAGCAAGTCCTCTTGCACGGGCACGCAATTCGTGCAGGCCGTGGGCGCCGCCGAAGCCACGCTTTATTATGAAGGCCGTCCCAAGGTTCTCGCGCAAGCGAAGAAAGCGCCGCTTGGCGAGCACGTCCATCACGAGCGCGGCGAAATGGTCTACGTTTCCAGCGGCGACGGCGCCACCAGCGAAGGCGAATTCTGGGAATCTCTAAACGTTGCTTGCGCCAAAAAACTTCCTTTGCTGTACTTGGTCGAAGACAACGGCTACGCCATCTCCGTGCCAGTGGAAGTCCAGACCGCCGGCGGGAGCATCTCGAAACTCGTGCGCGGTTTTCCCGGTCTCCACGTAGCCGAATGCGACGGTACCAATCCCATCGAGAGTTACTCGGTCGGCAAAGAAGCGGTGCAGTATTGCCGCGAGCGCCGTGGCCCAGCGTTGATCCATGCGCACGTCACGCGTCCCTATTCGCATTCGCTCTCCGACGACGAGAAATTGTACAAGTCCGCCGAAGAACGCGAAGAAGAAGCGCGGCGCGATCCCATTTCGAAATTTGCTCTTTTTCTGGTGCGCGAAGGCATCCTTGATCAGAAGCAAATCGAGAGTTTGGAAGCGGACATCGACAATGAAGTTCGCGAAGCCGCTGACCACGCGCTCGCCGCCGAAGAGCCTTCCATCGATTCGATCCGCAGCAATGTCTATTCCCCGGACATCGATCCCCGGTCGTCGGCTTTTGCCGCGGAACCCAAATTGCACGGCGCGCCAAAAACGATGGTCGAAATGGTGGCTGCCACGCTCTCCGACGAAATGGCCCGCGACGAACGCATCCTCATCTTCGGCGAAGACGTCGCCGACGCCAGCCGCGAGGACCACCTCAAGAACGTTAAGGGCAAGGGCGGCGTCTTCAAGGCCACCGCGGGCTTGCAGCGCAAGTACGGCAGCGACCGCGTCTTCAATACTCCCCTTGCAGAAGCCAGCATCGTCGGCCGCGCCTTGGGCATGGCCACCCGCGGGCTAAAGCCCGTCGCGGAAATCCAGTTTTTCGACTACATCTGGCCCGCCATGATGCAGATTCGCGATGAGCTCTGCGTGATGCGCTGGCGTTCGAATGGAGCCTTCAAGGCTCCCGTGGTCCTGCGCGTGCCGATCGGCGGCTACCTCACGGGCGGCGGGGTGTACCACAGCCAGAGCGGCGAATCGATTTTCACGCATTGCCCCGGCCTACGCGTGGTGATGCCTTCCACGGCGCTCGACGTCGCCGGCCTTTTGCGCACCGCCATCCGCGGCGACGATCCAGTCATGTTCCTCGAGCACAAGCATCTCTACCGCCAGCCCTACAACCGCTCGGAGAATCCCGGTCCCGATTTTACGATTCCCTTCGGCAAGGCGCGCACGGTCAAAGGGGGCAGCGACCTCAGCATCATCACCTACGGCGCCCTGGTGCATCGCGCGGAAGTCGCTGCCGCCCAGTTCGAGCGCGAAGGCGTCTCTGTTGAAATCGTCGACTTACGCTCGCTATCTCCGTATGACTGGGAAGCCATCGCCGCCACCGTTCGAAAAACCCATCGTGTCCTCGTGGCTTACGAAGACACCTTGAGCTGGGGCTATGGCGCGGAAATCGCGGCGCGCATCGCCGACGAACTCTTCGACGAGCTGGATGCTCCGGTCCGCCGCGTTGCCGCCATGGACACCTTCTGCGCCTATCAGCCCAAGCTGGAGGACGTCATCCTCCCCCAGACCAGCCACCTGGTCGCCGCCGTGAAGCACCTTCTGGGCTATTGACGCGATTGGACTTAGTCTAACTCGCCAAGGAAACTTTTTCGGCCCCTTCTCCGTATGTATTGGTAGGGAAGCCAGGTGAAATCGCTCTGTGGAGGTGACCCCATGACTTGCGCAAGCTGCCAAAAAGACATCGCGGCGGGTTCAAAGTTTTGTTATAGCTGCGGAGCCAAACAGCCGGAGACTCCTGCTTCAGCAACGCCTCCGCCTGCGGCCTACGCCTCGCCGAAAAAATTCGTGCGCTCCACGAACGACAGAAAAGTCGCGGGCGTTTGCGCTGGTGTCGCCGATTATTTCGACATCGATCCCACTCTGGTTCGCATCCTTTGGGCTCTCGCCACCTTAATCCCTGGCCCGAACCTCATTGCCTACCTCATCATCTGGATCGCCGCCCCCGAGGGGCCGACCGGAGTCGCCAGGACCTCGGCCACCGCTGTTTCTTAGCCTTCCCGCGAAACCCGATCGCACGTATCATAGGGCGGCTCTCGGAGTCTTCGGTGCGATATGCGCATTACTCCGATTCATGGATCATTTCGGTACGCGCGATGACTGGAAAGCTGCTCCGCGGGCCCCGCTACAACCATTCATACCATGGACCACCACACTCTCGCCGCCATCAGCATCTCAGGCACCTGTCTTGATGTCCTTGGCAGCCTTTATCTTGCCTACGATTTGCTGGGTGGTCAGCACGGCCCGCTGCGCTTGCTCACGCGTATTGTAACGTACGCAGTCGTATTCGGCGTCGGCTACGGCCTCGGTCTCGGGCTTTTCTTTGGCCTCGCTTCCGGCCTCGCGGCCGGCATCACCCTGTCGATTGAATTTAACCGTGCCGCCAGCGGGCTCGAGCACTACTCCTGGTTTTGGGAGGCACTGTTTGCCGCCCTTCGGGGCATCGCTTTCGGAGCCGGCTTGTACAAGATTGTGGGTTTCCGATTTGCCATCGCTTTTGCCATTCTCATCACCTTCGGCCAAATCCTCGCTTATTCTCGCGGCGTGCGTCCCGCCCTCGCCTATTCGGCTTCTCTCCGTCCGCGGTTTACGCTCCGTTTGTTTTGGACAACGGTGGTCCGTACCGTCGGTTACACAGCCACAGCTTTGATCTGTAGCGCCTTCATCCGTCACGTCGACCACCCCTGGTTTTTTGCGATTCGCGTGGGCCTGGTGACCGGTATGGTCACCGGAGTGGGAATGACGTTCAATCCTTACATCGAGTATTACGCGGACAACCTTCCGGAGCGCCGACTCGGAGCCCTCGGCATCGCGCTCATGCTTTGTGGCTTTGCTCTGCAATCCCTTCAGTACTGGCTGGCGTTATTTGACTTGCGCCTAACGTAGGCAGCGTGACGCGCGACATAAGTGGGCCCGTTTGCAGGTCCCGCATTGTGGGGAAAGGTTTACTTTGCGAGCTTCGATTATTTTGCCGGCCGAGAACCGCGGCCCTCAAACAGCGGATAGTCGAGAGAAAATCGCCCCGCTCCGACAGTCGCGAGCGCCAAGCTGGCAGCCAGCAAGGCCAGCGGGAATTCGTAATTGTGCACCGCCAAATAACCTCCGTCGCTGTGGACCTTCCAGATCGCCACAGCCATTTCAATCGCCAGCAGCAGCGCCGTTCCCCGCGTGAAGACGCCCAGTACCAACAAAATTCCGCCAAAAACCTCCAGCACTCCCGCAACATACACAAAGTAACCGGGCAGTCCGTGCTGCACGAAAAAGCTCTGCATCCCCGCACCGGAGTGCGCTAGCTTCGGATAACCGTGAGTGAAAAAAATCAGCCCGAGACTCAAACGAAGGACCAGCAACCCCATCGGCTGAAAGGAATTGAGAGACTTCATGAAGAATCCTCCGCGAATCGTCGCAAGATCCCGGCCGCCGCAATAGTTTGCTTCGAACGCTTGGGGATTCTAGCAGAAAAGCAAACTCCCCACCCGCGCCCGCGTCACTAGCGGCGTTTCAGGTACAATCATTAGCGAACCACCAAGAGCTACGGAGCATCATGGCAAGAGTTGAGTCGATTGGTGTCGTTGGCGGCATGATGAGTGTTGCCCGCATGACCTTCGAGATCCGCACATGAGGAGGAAACTCGTTATTGCCGTGCCCCTTCTCGCCCTCGTGGCCATCTTGGCGTGGTGGTTTCGGCCCCGGCGGGAAACCCTCGGCGAAGCCTTTGTCAGCGAAAAAGTCGCGCCGCTCCTAAGCAGCATCGCGCAAGTTCGCGAACAAACCGGAATGCTGCATTATGGCGAGCGAGTAGACGTGGTTGGCAAGCGCAACGATTACGTAAAAGTGCGGACCAACTCCGGCACGGTTGGCTGGGTCGAAAGCCGGCAGTTGATGGAGCCGTCCCTGTGGCAACGCAGCATCAAGCTGCTGGAGTTGGTCCGAGGAATGCCGGTACAGGCGCGCGGGCGCACCAAAGTCTCCACCAATATGCGCGTTCAGCCTGGGCGGATGGAACCGCGCCTCTATCAGTTTGGGCGAAACGTGCCCGTAGAAGTTGTGGGTCGCGCCGTAGCGGACTGGGTGCAAGTCGCGGACGAGAGAGATTCTTCGAGCGAGCCGCAGGAAAAGAAAAAAGAGGACTGGTTCCTTATTCGTGGCATGGCCACGCGGCCGCCGGGTGAGGCTGCTGCGCGCGGCGCCGAAACCGCAAACACGACGCAACCCGGCGATCAAACCGTGCCGATTGCCGGCTGGGTGGTCGCGCGTTTTGTCGAGCTGGATCTGCCGGATCCTGTGCGCGAAGGAGCAGCCTCCGCGAACATTCGCCCGCTGGCATGGTTTGAGCTGAATCGCGTGAGCGACCCTTCCGGCGACAAGCCTCAATACCTGGTGGCCGCCGCGCGCGGTCCCGAGGGCCAGGTCTGCGACTTTACCGCCCTGCGCGTTTACACCTGGTACGTCAAGAGGAGCCGGTACGAAACCGCGTTCATCGAGAATAATCTGTGCGGCCAGTTGCCCATTCGCGTTGGCAAAGGTCCCAAAGGTGAGCCCGAATTTCGCTTTCGCGTGATGGATGCTAAAAAAGAAGAACGCGTCTATCGCTTGAACCAGACAGTTGTTCACCGTATTCGCGAACCGGGCGAGACTTTTGCCAGACATGGGCCACCGAAAACAGTAAAGCCCGCGGCAAAATAATTGAAACAACATACTGCACATTTTTGCTGAGCGACACTTACTGACTTTATTGAGAATTCGCTCGCACATTACATCAAGAAACCGAGGTGGAGGGTGGAGCGATGACGCTGCATATCAGCGAAGCGGAAGTGCGAGCGGTGCTGACGATGCCGCTGGCGGTGGCGGCCGTCGTAGAAATCTCACGAAAACAAGCCAGCGGCGAAGTGGTCGTCCACCCGCGCCGGCGTTTTGAATTGCCCGGAGGCGGATTTTTTCACTACATGGCCGCGGCAGACTTCGCCCGGGGCTTCGTGGCCATGAAACAGTACACTTACGTGCGCGGCCAGTTGCGCTTTCTGGTTCCTCTTTACGAAATGGCCACCGGCGATTTGCTGGCGCTGATCGAAGCCGATTACATGGGGCAGCTGCGGACCGGCGCGGCTTCCGGCGTGGCCACGAAATTTCTGGCGCGTGCCGATGCGCGCGTCGCGGCCATCATCGGCACCGGCGGCCAGGCCAAGACCCAACTCGAAGCCATCGCCGCCGTTCGAAAGCTGGAGTCCGCGCGCACTTACGGACGCGATCCCGCAAAGCGTGAAAAGTTTTGCAAGGAGATGTCCGGGCGCCTCGGCATTCCCGTCGAGCCTCGGGCCTCCGCGGCCGAGGCGGTGCGTGGCGCCGACATTGTCTGCACCGCGACGACAGCTTCACAACCTGTTGTAAGTGGCGCGGACTTATCACCCGGCGTGCACATCAATGCCATTGGCGCCAATCACGCGCACAAGCGCGAACTGGACGACGAAGCCGTCGCCAGCGCCGACATCATCGTGGTGGATTCCGTCGAGCAATCACGGCAGGAAGCGGGCGATTTGATCATCGCGTTTCATGGCGACGAGATTTGCTGGACGGGCGTTAAGAAACTTTCCGAAATCGTCGCCGGCAAAGCCAGCGGCAGAACCAGCGATACGGAAGTCACGCTTTTCAAGTCGAACGGGATTGCGTCATGGGATCTCGCCGCCGCGATGAAAGTCTATGCCATGGCCCGGGAGAAAGGACTTGGCCGGGAATTGCCGCTCTGGAGCGACGTTCAGGAGTGGAGACTAACTTGAAACACGCGTCGCAAGGGAAGTTGCCGCTGCGCGGCCGCGCTAGTACAATTTTGCGCGAGCTATTCGAAAGGCACTCTCCCCCTTCAACGGGAAGTAGTAAAATCTAGGGCATACTAAGCTAGCGTAATGCGAACACTTCCCGACCATCTCCGCAAAGGCATGAAGCTCGTCATCGTCGGATGCAATCCGAGCGAGTCTTCCGTACGCGTGGGACATTATTACGCCGGCCGCGGAAACGAATTCTGGCCCATGCTCTATGAAAGCGGAGTTGTGCCAGAGCCGTTCGATTACCACGACGATAAGCGCGTGATTGAATTCGGCGTGGGGCTAACCGACCTCGTGAAGCGCCCCACGAAAGGCATTGAGGGACTGAAGCGCGAAGATTACGCCGAAGGCCGCATCGTCCTTTCGCAGAAGCTAGAGGAATTTGCTCCGCACGTTGTTGCTTTTAATGGCAAACTCACCTACGAACAATTTTCCCAGCGCAAATGCAAGTTTGGAATTCAGAAAGAGTTGCTCTACGGCGCGCGTGTGTACGTGTTGCCTTCTACCAGCGGCGCGAACGCGACCGGCCGAAGCGAGAAGCTGCGGCATTTTAAAAAACTGGCGCAGCTCGTTGCCCGCATTGGGAAAGAACACGAAGTTCGAAACCACTGAACGGAGTTTCCCGTGAGCAACACTCCCCAACTTGCGCAGGGCGGACCAGTCCTGCTGGAGGCGAAGCACGACGGCATCGCCACGCTGGTCATGAATCGCCCCGACCGCTTGAATGCGCTAAACAACGACTTGGCCGCGGCGCTGAATAATGCGCTCGGACGTATCGCGGAAGATCCGAGTGTCAACGTGGTGGTGATTACCGGCGCGGGCCGCGCCTTTTGCGCGGGCGGAGATCTTGCCGCGATTGGAAAAGGCCGCCAGGGCCGCGAAACGCAATCCTTGGAGCCGCTGTTGCGCTCGGGCATGCAAGCAGTTCTCCGGATGCGAACCCTACCGCAGCCGGTGATCGCCGCCGTGAACGGCGCGGCCGCGGGCGCGGGCATGAACATCGCGCTGGCTGCCGATATTCGAATCGCCGCGGAAGAAGCGACCTTCGGACAGAATTTTTCGAAGGTAGGTCTCTTTCCCGATTATGGCGGCACGTACTTTTTGCCGCAGTTGGTGGGACCTGCGAAAGCCGCCGAGCTGTTCTACACGGGTGACATGATGGACGCGAACACTGCGCTGGGCCTTGGCATCGTCAACCACGTCGTTCCCGGCGCGCAGCTCGAAGCTCAAGTAAAATCACTGGCACAGAAAATTGCGTTGGGGCCGTCCTTGGCCATTCAAGCGGTGAAGAAGACGCTCTTCGGGGCGGAAAGAGATAAACTTTCAGAGGCCCTCGAGCACGAAGTGCGGGAACAGATTCGCTGTTATCTTTCGGAAGATTGCAGCGAGGGAATCCACGCGTTCTTCGAGAAGCGGCCGCCGAAGTTTCAGGGGAAGTAAGTCTCCGGCTGCAAACGCCGCTGCGGTCGTGATTATCAGCCACGAAACGATGCAGCTGCGGATCGAGAAGTATCCAGCAGTTCGAGAGGGAAGAGCAATGGACGAATTGGAGATTACGCCGGCAGCCGTGAAGGCGCGGCTGGACGGTGGAGAAAAGCTGGTTCTTATTGATGTGCGCGAGCCTTGGGAACATCAGCTGTGCCGAATCGAGGGCGCGAAGCTGGTGCCGCTGGGCTCGCTGGCCGCGAGCTTGCAGACGCTTCCGGATGTGGACGAAGTGGTTTGCTATTGCCATCACGGAATGCGCAGCCTGGATGCAGCGGCGTGGCTGCGATTTCAGGGTATCGAGAAAGCAAAATCCTTGGCCGGCGGAATCGAGCGCTGGTCCGTTGAGATCGATCCAAAAGTCCCGCGATATTAGTGAACTTTATCTTTGTAGGAGCGCAGCTTGCTGCGTCCCAAAAGCAGAGGGTCGGTGTCAAAGACAAAAATCAAATTTTTTCATAAGCCGACCTGAACGACCTGCCGCAAAGCAAGAGGTCTCTTGCTGGAACTGGGCGCCGAACTGGAATCACGCGATTTAGGCAAAGAGCGATTGACCGAAGCGGATCTCGAAGAATTGATCGGCGGACGCGATTACAAAGAATTTCTGAATACGCGAAATGAACTCTATCGCGCGCGGAACATGAAAGAGCATCCGCCTTCGCGCGCCGAAGCCGTCAAGTTAATGGCGAAGGAACCGAATCTCATTCGCAGGCCGGTGGTGCTGCGAAGTTCAGAAATCGTGCTTGGTTTCAACGAAGAAGCGTATCGAAAACTTTTGAAATGATGTTTGCTTTTCCGGGGCGCACGAAATGGCTGTGAAGACGATTGCGGTGATTGGGGCAGGCACAATGGGGCGGGGAATTGCCTACGCCGCCGCGCTTGGCGGCTACAACACCGTGCTCGAAGACGTTTCGCGCCAGCTGCTCGAAAACGGCGTCGCGGGGATCCGGCAATCGTTTGAAGAAGGAGTGGCGCGCGGGAAGGTCGCAGCCGGCGCTCGCGACAAAGCGCTTTCGCTGATTACGACGGCCAGCAACGTTGAGGACGCCATCCGCAATGCCGATCTCATCATCGAAGCCGTGCCGGAAGAATTGGAGATGAAGCTAGAACTATTCACCATCTTTGACAAGTTCGCGAAGACTGGCGCCATTTTCGCAAGCAATACATCATCACTGTCGATTACGGATTTCACGGACGTCACCGTGTCGCGCGACCGCTGCATCGGCATGCATTTTTTCAATCCCGTTCCCAAGATGAAACTCATCGAATTGGTGAGAACGCCGCACACTTCCGAGGAAACCGTGGCCACTTGCCGGGAAGTCGCGCACCGCATGGGCAAGGAAGTGGTAATCGTCAACGAAGCTCCGGGATTCATCACCACGCGCGTGAACGCATTGATCGGCAACGAAGCTTTCAACATGCTGGAAGCGGGAATCGCCACTCCGGAAGACATCGACAAAGCGCTGAAGCTGGGACTGAATCATCCGATGGGCCCGTTCGAGCTAGTTGATCTTGTGGGGCTCGATGTTCGGCTGAAAATTCTCGAGTACCTTCATCAAACGCTGGGAGAGAAATACCGGCCAAACGCGTTGCTACGGCAGTATGTGAAGGAAGGACGGCTGGGGCGCAAAAGCGGGCGCGGCGTTTATGATTACACACAACAAAAAGCCGTGGAAAAAAGGGCATAGCCGCGTTGGAGAGAATGGATTGCATCCGGTATGAGCTCACTCGCAGAGAAAATTAAAATTCAGCAGGGCGACCTGACGGAAATGGACGTGGACGCGATCGTGAATGCGGCCAACAACGATTTGATTTTGGGCGCGGGGGTGGCGGGAGCGATTCGCCGCAGAGGCGGAGAAGAGATTCAGCGCGAGTGCACGGCAATTGGAAGTATCCCGGTTGGCTATGCAGCCATCACCACCGGCGGAAAACTGAAAGCGCGATTCGTGATTCACGCGGCCAGCATGCAACTGGGCGGGAAAACGAATGCGGAGTCGCTTCGCAATGCGACGGCGCACTCTCTCCGGATCGCCCATGAGCGCGGCTTGAAAACCATTGCATTTCCGGCGGTTGGCACCGGCATCGCGGGATTCCCATTGAAAGATTGCGCGGAAATCATGCTCCGCGAGGCGGCGAAACATTTGAGAGGCGAAAACTCTCTCGAAACGGTTTATTTTGTGCTGTTCGACGAAGCGGCGCAGGGAGTGTTTGAACGCGCCTGGAGAAAAATTCAGGCGGAGCCCGCCGCCGCCGGGGCCGAGGGCGCGTGACGCCGCTGGCGGAATTGCTGGCCGACCGTATTCGCCGCTTCGGCCCGATGACGTTCGCGGACTACATGCGCGAATGTCTGTACCATCCGGTGCACGGTTATTACAACAAAGCGGAGTCCAAACGTTTCCCTGACTACTACACTAGCGTCGACGTGCATGCGATCTTCGCGCGGCTGCTGGCGCGGCAGTTTGCGGAAATGTGGGAAAGCCTAGACCGTTCCGCGGAATTTACTCTTGTCGAAGCGGGCGCGGGAGTTGGGCGCTTCGCCGCTCAGGTGCTTGGTTTTTGCGAAGCGAAGCTCCCGGAATTTTATGGCGGGCTGCGCTACGTTGCCGTAGAGCGTTCCGCTTCGCGGCGCGAGCAGGCAACGATTGCGGCGAAACGCCACGCAACCGCGGGGCGGTTCACAGCTTCGGCCGAAATTCCTGGGCACCTTGCGGCCGGCTGCCTCTTTTCCAATGAACTCGTGGATGCGCTGCCAGTGCATCGGGTGGTGATGGACGGCGGCGCGCTAAAGGAAATGTTCGTTGACCTCCGTGACGGACGTTTCGTGGACGTGATGGCGCCAGTCTCGACTTGCGCGATCACCGAATATTTTGCAGCGCAAGGCATTACGCTGTCGGAAGAGCAACACGCGGAAGCTGGGCTTGAAGCGTGCGACTGGATCAGCGAAGTCGGGCGGCGGCTAGCACGCGGATACGTGCTGACGATCGATTACGGCCATCCAGCGAGCGACCTCTTTGACGATCACCACATGCGCGGGACGCTGCTTGCTTACCGAGACCATCGCGCCAGCGAAGAGTTTTATGCTTCGCCGGGGAAGCAGGATTTGACGGCGCACGTCAATTTCACGGCGCTGGAAACCTGGGGAAAACGATCGGGCCTGGAGACCGTGGGATTGACTTCGCAGACGGCTTTTCTGCTGGCGCTGGGGCAAGGCAATGACTTTGCCGACCTCTACGACGAAGGTCAGAGCGAGGCCGAGCGCACGAAAGCGCGGCTGCAACTCAAGACGCTGATCCACCCAGAAGGCATGGGGGAGCGATTCCAAGTGCTTATCCAGCAAAAGGGAACGTTTGGGGCACGACTCACCGGTTTGTCGGGGATTGCGCCGCGGAGCTAAGTTCTTGCGGTACGTCAAGAGTGGAGCCTTACGCCTCCCGAGCGAGGGGATCTGGAAGATTTTCACAGTGGACCGCCGGGATTTTTCCGTATACCGGCGGCACGGTCGTGTGCGCCCGAAGATCTTGCCCTAAGCGGAGGTTGTTGTTTCAAAGCGTTTCTACCCGCAGCCTAGAAACGAGTTAAGCATGCGCGGGCGTCAGGATTGGCCAGTAAAAGTCGGCCACTCGGAAACGAACTCAATGCCAGTTTGGGACGTGCCCCTCCCTGCCAAACTATTTCTTATTGCGGGGGAGGGGCGGGCTTTTTTAGGACGGGGCGTTCGCCGGAAGCGGGTGGGGGGATGTCGGCTTTGACGGGTTTGACGGTGTCGCCAGAGGCGGGGGCGGAGACGGACGTGCCGCCGCCGCCTTCGGAGTAGCCTTTTTTCAGGAAGCCTTCGGCGACTTTCTGGGCGCTGCCGGTATCGTCGTTGGTTTGCTTGGCTTTGCTGTATTCATTGACGGCGCGCTCGCGCTGGCCGAGCACGTCAAAAATTTTTCCGAGGTAGATGTGGGCCCAGACTTCGGTCCATTTTTCAGAGGGCTCGGGAACGGTTTGCAGGGCTTCACGGAAGGCGTTGGCGGCGGCTTGATAATTTTTCTGGTAGAAGAAGGCTTCGCCCATACGGAAATTGGCAAGAGGCCGGCCCGGCTGAATCGATAGAGCGCGCTGATACTGCGCTACGGCATCGTAGAAACGGCCTTGTTCGGCAAGATCCTCGCCGCGGGCAATGGCGGCGCGAGCGCGGAGACCGACGCTGCCTTTTAGGATGACGTTATTGGGATCGATCTTGATGCCGCCGGGTTTTGGCCGACCAAAGGTCTCGACCGTGAAGCCGGATTCGGTGCCGATCACGTCGACGGTCTTCGTCTCAGGATTTCCTTCCGTCTCAATGCGCAAGTCCACGGGCATGCGGAAAGTGTCCAGAGGCTGCTTAATCTTGCCGACAACGCGAAAGCCCTTGGGCGTGCGGTAGACGACGTATTCCAGCGTGAACTCCGGGACGCCGGTGGAATTCAGCCACTGGGCGAAAAAGGCCCGTAGGTCCGGGGGATCCTGACCCGGTTTCGTGGCGGCTTGCGCGCGACGAATAGCGATATTCTCAAAATCCTCGTTGCGGGCAGTGCGCTCGGCAAACTGGAAATAAAAGTCATGCAAAGCGGCTTTGAAAGCCACATCGCCCATTTGCGCGCGCAACATGTGAAAGAGCATCGCGCCCTTGTTCATCACGACGGAACGGTAGTCGGGAGAATAGGGGATGAGCCGCGCGGCTTGCGCGATAGGAGCGGCGTCTTCATACATCAGGGCGCCAACGGCGAATTCATCGACGGCGCGAAGTCCCGCTTCCTTGCCGGCGTTTTGCTCGGCGTAAAGCGCTTCGGAATAGCGCGCGAGGCCGTCGCTGATCCAGACGTCGCCGGGCGTCGCGGGAAGAACCTGAATTCCCCACCATTGCGAGGCCACCAGACGCGCAATCGTCCTGTCGCTGCCCTTGGGATCCCAGATGCGCTGGCTGAGGAGCAAGACTCCGGGGGCGGCGAAATCGCGGAAAGTGCCGTCGGGAATCTGGATCACCGTGAAAGCGGGGTCCGGGATGGGGCCAAACATGTCGGAAAAAACGATCGCGGAGCGGGCCACACTCTCGGCAAAGTTCTGGGCATTGGCGGAAGCGGCTCGCGGGGCGTAGACGGCGACGTTGATGCCTTCGGCTTGCTTGGGATTGAGCTGAAGGTTGCCGACCACAAAGGTGCCGTGCGGAGCGAGGCTTTTGCACTCGAAAGTGTAGAGAAGGCGCCCGCCTTCGACAGCGTTTTTGCCGGGCATGGGCGTGGGGGCAGCGGCTTTGCCGGTGCCGGCAACGGCGAAAGAGTCTGGAACGTTCAGGCGGAAAGTGGCGGTATAGCGATTGGAGGGAAAGTTGGTGAGCGGAAACCATCTGGCGGGGAGCAGGAGATAAGCGCCATCTTTGTTGATGAGCGCGGCGGTCAGGCCGGGTACGGGACTATTCTCGTCATTAACAAGCAGACCAGCATAGGTAAAGGTGAGAGTGACGTGGCCATCGGTGGCGACAGGCGTGGGCAACTGGACGACCAGCGTCAGAGGATTGCGGTTGTCGCGTTCGAAGGTAAGCGGCTTGCCGTCGGCGCCTTTGACTTCCTTGACGATCAAGTTGGGGTGCAGCTCGACGTGGACGCTGCTGGAGGCTTCCACAGCCTTGAAATCGATCTTGGCGGTAACGGAAATAGATTGTCCGATGGCGTCGAGAGTCGCGGAAACGTCGTAATGCTCGGCGAGGAAAGTGGCGGGACGGGGACCTTGGGCTTCGAGCGGCGCGGAGGCACAAAACAGGCAGAGCAGGGCAAAGAAGAAAAATCTAGCCGGAACTCTAGGACCAAGGGCCATCGGACCCCTTTCAAATGTCTTCAATTCTGCACCAATGTACATCTATAGGATACCAAAGCCATCACTTTGCGTTGCTTTGGGCAACGGTCAAAAGCCGGGCGATCTCATCCGCGGCGCGTTCGACGGCTCCTGGGGGACCCAGGAGCCGCCGCACTTCTTCCAACCCGTGAGCCATCTTTTCCACTCGGTCTTTCGCTTCTGGAGAGGCGGAGAGCAGTTGCTCTGCTTCGGCGGCGAGCCGTTGCGGGGTGAAATCGTCCTGGATCAATTCTGGGACGACGGCGCGGCCGGCAATGAGGTTGACCATGCTGAAGAATTTGGTTCGCACGAGATGTTTGGCGAGGCGGGCGGTGAGCGGAGAGAGCCGATAGATGACGATCATTGGTTTGCCGAGGAGCGCGGTCTCGACGGTGGCGGTGCCGCTGGAGACGATGGCCAAGTCCGCGGCGGCGAGCGCGTTGTAGGTGTCATCCTGGAGAAAGCTCATACGCCAATCGGAGGAGAATTTCGACTCCAGGCGCGAGACGTCCAGCCCGGGAGCCACGGCCACCACAATTTGAGGAGAGCCGGGTAAGGTCTGGCGGATTTGGGCGAGAGCTTCCACAAGGACGGGAACATGATGAGCGATCTCTCCGCGGCGGCTGCCGGGTAGAATGGTGATGATAGGGGCCCCTTGTTCAAGGCCATATTTCTTGCAGAATAATTCCCGCGTCAGGGTGGCTTTCACGTTCCCCACAAGCGGATGGCCGATGAATTTCACCGGCACACCGGCATCGGCGTAAAACTTTTCTTCGAATGGGAAGATGCACAGCGCTTGAGCGAAGCGGCGGCGCACCAGATTCACGCGCCAGGGGCGCCAGGCCCAAAATTGCGGGCAAATGTAGTAGACGTTTCGAATGCCCTGGGGGCGGAGCTTGCGCGCGAGACGCAGGTGAAAGCCGGGGAAGTCGGTCAGAATCGCGAGTGGCGGGCGGCGGCGCGCGGCTTCGTCGACGAGGCGGCGCATCGCGCGGAACAGGGAAGGCAAGCGCTTGAGCACTTCGGTGATTCCCACGACGGAAACTTCGGAATAGTCAGTGATGATTTCGACGCCGGCGGCGCGCATCTGCAGTCCGCCCATGCCGAAAATCGCGACGTCGAGGCGCTGCTTAAGCGCGGTGGCGAGGCGGGCGGCGTACATGTCTCCGGAAGCTTCGCCGGCGGAGAGAAGGAGCGGTATGGGCGGCATGTTTCGAGTGAGCAGGGATCAATCGCTAGCGGGGAGCGCGGAGGGCTCCGCCGAGGGGGTGGAGTCGAGCGGAAGATGCAGCTCTTGCTCTTTGTATTGCAACTGGTAAAGGCGGTAGTAGATGCCGCGCTGCGCGAGAAGCTCCTGGTGCGCGCCCTGCTCACGCAAGCGGCCTTTGTGAAAGACGAGGATGCGGTCGGCATACTGAATGGTGCTCAGGCGATGAGCGATGACGAGGGCGGTACGGCCGGAGAGCAAGCGGCCGAGAGCTTCGCGAATCAGGAGTTCCGTTTTTGTGTCCACGCTGGACGTGGCTTCATCGAGAATAAGGAAGCGCGGATTGTGGGCGAGCGCGCGAGCGAAATTGATGAGCTGGCGCTGGCCTACGGAAAGCGTGGAGCCGCGTTCGTTGACGCTGCTGGCGACGCCTTCGGGCAGGGAGCGAATGAATTCGCCGAGGCCGATTTCGTCCACGGCGTGTTCGACGGTCGCGCGGTCAATGCCGGGCGTGCCGAGGCGGATATTGGTTTCGATGGTGCCGGTGAAAAGAAAGGGGTCTTGGAGGACGATACCGAACTGGCGGCGAAGGTCTTGGAGATCGATGAGGCGAATGTCTTTGCCGTCGAGGAGGATTTGTCCGCGTTGCACGTCGTAAAAGCGGAGGAGCAGGGAGATCAGAGTGGTCTTGCCGGCGCCGGTGTGACCGACGATGGCAAAAGTCTGGCCGGGCTCGACGCGGAATGAGACATCGCGCAAGACCCAGTCTTCGTCGGCGGGCTCGGGGACGTTGCGGTAGCTGAACCACACGTTGCGGAATTCGATTTCGCCGAGAGGATGGTCGAGAGGAATGGCGTTGGGATCGGATTCGACGAGGACCGGCTCGTCGAGAAGTTTGAAGATGCGCTCGGAGGCGGCCATGGCGGATTGCAGAATGTTGAATTTCTCGCTGAGGTCCTGGATAGGCCGGAAGAAACGTTGCGCGAACATGGTGAAGGCGGTGAGTACGCCGAGAGTAAGCCCGCCGGAGAGAATGCGATTGCCCCCAGCCCAATAGATCAGGGCGATGGTGGCGAAGCTGAGAAATTCGACCGCGGGGTAGAAGAGAGCGTAAGCAAGAATGGCGTCGCGCCAAGCAAGCATGTTGTCGCGATTGCGCTTCTCGAATTCGTCCATGGCTTTGCGTTCGCGATTGAAGAGCTGCACGACGCTCATGCCGGAAATATATTCCTGGAGGAAAGCGTTGATGCGGGCGATGGCGGTGCGGATGCGCCGATTGGCGTCGCGGACAAACTTGCGGAAGATCATGGTGACGATGAGGATGCCGGGGAGGACGGCTAGCGTGTCGAGCGCGAGGCGCGCGTCGATTTTGAAGAGCAGACCGGCCATAACGACGAGGAGGAAGAAGTCGTTGATCATGGTGACGACGCCGGCGGCGAAGAGATCGTTGAGGGCATCGACGTCGGTGGTGACCCGAGTGACCAGGCGGCCAACGGGATTGCGGTCGAAATAGCTCATCGGCAAACGCTGCAAGTGGCGGAAAATTTCGCGGCGCATGTCGTACATGGTCTGCTGGCCGACGCGCTGCATGATGCGGATCTGGATGTATTGAGCGAGGAAGTCAAAGGCCAGCACGGCGAGCAAGAGCAGGCTAAGCCAGCCGATGCCCCTCCATGCCCGGGCTTCTGTGATCGCCCCCTTCAGTTCAGGAACGAAGTAGCTGTCAATGCCCTTGCGAAAAATGAGCGGAGGAGCGAGTTCGAGCGGGGTAACGATGGCCACCATGAGGAGCGCGAGGGCTACGCGCCACTTATACGGCTTCATGTATTGAAGAAGCCGGTGCATCAAGCGCGAATCGTACGCTTTGCCGAGGGCTTCTTCTTCGTGGGGGTTGCTCATGCGCGTTCTAGCTCTTCTTCCAACAACTGTTTGTGATACAGATCCGCGTAGTAACCGCCGCGGGCCAGCAGTTCGTCATGCGTGCCGCGCTCAGCGATGGCGCCATCAATCAAAACAATAATCTGGTCGGCGTCGCGCACGGTGGAGGTGCGGTGCGAGATCAGGATAGTGGTGCGGCCTTCCATGATGCCGCGGAGGCCGCCAAGGATGCGCTCCTCGGTTTGGGTGTCCACGGCAGAGAGGGAATCATCAAGGATCAGGATGCGCGGATCCCGGACGACGGCGCGGGCGATGGCGGCGCGCTGCTTTTGTCCACCGGATAGCGTTATGCCGCGCTCGCCGACCATGGTTTCGTAACACTTGCCGAAATCCTGGACGTCACCGTGGAGGCTGGCGATTTCGGCGGCTTCGCGGACGCGCTGCTCGTCATATTCGGGAAGGCCAAAAGCGATGTTGCCGCCGACGGTTTCACCGAACAAGTAAGTGTCTTGCGGTACGAAGCCGATAGACCGGCGCAAGGTGGTTAGAGGCCATTCGCGAATGGGGCGGCCGTCGATCAAAACGCAGTCATCGGGGGCTTCCCAGAGGCGAGCGATGAGGGCGGCGAGCGTGGTTTTGCCGCAGCCGGTAGGGCCGACGATGGCGAGGGTGGAGCCGGCGGGGACTTTCAAGTTGATGTTGCGCAGCACGGGATGGGAACCGCTACCGTTGGATTTGGAGGCGCCATTCGAGCTCGTGCCCGAAAGATTCGTCGGATAGGTGAAGGTGAGGTTGCGAAATTCGATTTCGCCGAGAGGCTTGGCGCCCTCCGGGACTTTCGCGTGGCGGTCATCGATATTCGGCTTGGCGGTGAGAATGTAATTCAGGCGACCCATGGAAGCCGCGCCGCGCTGAAAAATATTTGTGACCCAGCCGAGAGCGATCATGGGCCAGACGAGCAAGGCAAGGTATCCGTTGAAGGCGATGAGCGCGCCGAGGGAAATCTGGCCGCGGAAGAGTTGAAGGCCGCCCTGCCAGAGAACGATCAAGAAGGTGGTGCCAATGAGGGCCTGAAGCGAAGGCATAAACATGCTCCAGGTGCGGATAAGTTCGATGTTGCGGGAGACGTACTCGCGGTTGGGCTCGTCGAAACCGCGGATTTCGGCTTCTTCCTGGGCGTAGGCGCGCACGATGCGCACGCCGGCAAGATTTTCCTGAACGCGAGCGGTGAGAGTGGCGAGCGCCGCCTGGATTTTCTCGTAAAGCTCATGAATCGTTTTACCGAAAAACCACACGGCGACGGCCACGACCGGGGCGGGCAGCAGGACCCACAGCGTGAGGGAAGGAGAGAGCGCGACCATGACAAAAATGGCCAAAATCATAGTGCTGATGGTCGTCGCGCTGTACATGATGCCGGGGCCGAGAACCATGCGCACGGCGTTGAGGTCGTTGGTGGCGCGGGACATGAGTTCGCCGGTACGATTGCGGACGTAGAATTCGGGCTCCAGGATCAGCAAGCGCTTTAGGAGATCGTTGCGAATGTCGAATTCAATGTCCCGGGAAACGCCGATGAGCGTCCAGCGAGCCGAGAAAGAAAGAACGCCCTTGATCGCGACGCACAATACGACGATGAGGCAGTAGATTCCCAAAGTGCGGCGGCTGCTTGCGGCGTAGTAAGGAATAAAACGGCTGAGCTTCGATGCGTTGATGCCCAGGACAACGGGAGCTCCCACCGGTGTCGAGTGTTCAAACGGAACGGCGTTGCCAGCCAGCGTGTCCGTCATAACACCGGTGGCGAGCGGGAGAGCATTGCCGATAAAGCTCATCAGTACGACGGTGAACAGGCCGAAGATAATGCCGCTAGTGTAGCGCCGCAAATAGGGCACCAAGCCGCGCAGATCCTTATCAGGTGGTGCTTCCCTGACTGCCGCAGGATTGCCGGTGGCTCGTGCTGCACTCATCGCAGGACGGACCTCGCATCCTGAATCGAGGGCGACTCTAGGAGAAAATGCTCGTAAGTACGGTCAAGCGACTGGTAGCGCTTGGTCTGTGGGTTCCACCGCACACCGATGGGGAGCACGTGCGAATCGGTAGTGCCTTTCAGCGGCGTGAAGTAAAGCTCTAAACCCTTTATTTGGCTCTGCTCGTATTGCAAGCGCCAACCGGTTATGGGCGCCAGGGGAGTCAAGCCTAAATAGCCTTTTTGATTTTTCAGGTGTTCGTCGCAGCGCAGGAGCTCGGTCCATTGGCCATCGGTATTTTCGGCGACGACGACGCGGGTCACAATGGTTCCCGGCAAATTGTTGGTGGGAGTCTTTGGCACGACATTGGCCACGAGAAATTCCTGTTTTCCGTTCTTTGCCAGGTCACCGAACGCGAGCACCGTCGATTCGCTGCCGAGCAGCGAGGTGGCCGCTGACTGAATCTCTTCGGGCACGGCAGGCTCCGCAGGTTTTGTTGCGGCTTGCGACACCGGCTTAGACGTATCCGAGCGGCAACCACTCAAAAAAATGGCCAGGGACAGAACACTCAGAGAAAATTTCAGAGGGATTTTCCACCTGCGGGCCGCGCCAAGACCGAGGCCCTCTCTTAGCAAAGACGGGGAGATACCTGCCTCGTTAGCACCCCAACAACCGCTTTGTGAAGTTTTCTCCATCAGAAATTTGCCGCCCGGGGGGTTAATTCCACGGCCCACCTGGCCACCCAACTTTCTCCGGCGCACTGGGAGATCCTATCCCCACAACGCCGGCTCCAACCTATGGAACGCCTGCTACAGCAATTCTAGCTGTTGGACGCCGTTCGTGGAAGGACTCTGGAGCCCGGCCTTGCCCAAGTCTTGAACGCCCTAGCGCTGAGCCAGGATGGCGTCCAGCCGGGCTTCGAAATTTTCCTCCCCTTCGGACCAAAGCTCGCTGCGCTCGACAGGCAGAGCTTGTTCGATGGCCTCCACCCAGTGGAATAGTTGTTGGATGTTTTCACGGGTCTTTGCGTGATATTCCTTCAGATTGCCGCTTGCCGACATCCATTGGCGGAAAGTGCGCTCCAAGGGATGATCCGAGGAATTAAAGGGATTGGAGGCCGCGCCAGGAGCTAACAGCCCGCCGTGGCCGGTAAAAAGGTGCTCGAAACCCAGGTCCGCCATGAAATGCCCAGCCGTAGCCGCCAGGCCGTCGTCATACTCCGGGCCGTGGCAGGCGAGCACGAGGGGCTCGGGTTTGTGCTGCCACTTCAGGGTTTCGGTATCGAAGCTCCACAAGTCCCACTTGGTGCTGGCGAAATAGGCGCTGTCGGCGTTGAGGTGCTGCACGGCTAGGGCAGTAACTTCCGGGGGCCCTAGTTTCAGAGGGCGCAGATCCCATTCGGCCAGGGGGATTTCGGACGGGTTCACGGCCTGGACGACCAGTTCGTTGAAGGAAGGTTGCGCCGCTGAAAGGGGCGCGGTCGTCAAAAACCGCGCGAATTCGGCAAGCATGGTTTCCAGGGAAAAATCGCGCGTCCACACCCGCAGGTAAGCATGATTGGCCATCAGGGTTGCTACCTTGAGGATTATACCGAGGCAGCAGGGAAGTGGCGAATCGGCCCATAGCCAGCGTATAGCGTTCCGTTTCGAGTAGTGCTATTGCATCCCTTTTCAAGACGGTCTAGCAGCGGGATGCGTCCAAAGCCAAGGGATTTGAGTTCGAGAAATCGCCTACAGTTGTGGATGAGGAGGCCGAGGCGACCCTTGCTGCCATCGACGAGGGCCTCCGCGATGCCAAGGCCGGCCGAACCGTTCCCAGGGACAAAGTTGGCAAACTCTGTCGCAGTGGATTGCTGGAATAAGAAGTTAGTTCCCGGTTGTAGCGGTTTTCGCGTGTTCGGGAGTTTGCGCCGGGGGCGTAAAACCTTGCGCCATTTCTCTTAGATGTTCGCGCAGAGACTCACCGACGCCTTCGAAGACTTGGGCGCACGCGGCGCGAAGTTTTTCTTCCGCGGTTGCCGCGATTCCGGAAATCATTTCGCGCGACTGGTGGTCCAGAGACGCCACCGTCGCCAGCATCCATTGATTCGAGACGTTTTCGAGGCGGCTCCTGTATTGCTCCGCGGCTTGCTCCCCCAGGCGACCGTAGATGCCCTGCATTTCTTGCTGGTGAGCTGCGGTCATCGCTTTCCATGATTCGAGCAATGGTCCGAATCCTTCGGACACTTTCTTTTGGGCTTCGGCTACGGCGGCCTCAAGCGTTCCGTCCATCGAGGATTGGAAGCGCCTGAGGAACGCTTCCTGTTCGGCGGTGGTTTTCTGCGACAGCTCCATGTGCGCCGTATCCAGTTGCTGCCGCGCTCCGTCGGCGGAGCGACGCACCGCTTCGTTGAAGCCCTCAAGCTCTCGTCGGCCGGCACGTTGAATTTCGTCCGCGAATGCGGCCGCGGTGGTGTCCGCGGCTTCGGCAAAGAGGGCTCGCGCCCGTTCGAACGAGTCCCGGACTACTTCTTCCATTTGCGTTTGCGCATGTCCCACGAAGCTGCGGCTTGCATGATCGAGTTCGCTCGCGAAAACACCGGAGATTTGCCCGGCTTTTTCGCGCAACTGATTTTCGGCGTGCTCGATGCTGCGTTCGGTCAGATTCTGAATTTGCGTTTGCGCCTTTTTTTCGTACCATTCCGCCGATTTAAGGAGTTCTTCGACCATCTGGTGCTTCAAATCGCCGGCCTTTCCTTCCAGTTCCGTCAGGTTGCGATACGTTATCGATTGCGAAGACTCCTGGAGGATTTGCTCGACGCCGCCCAGGTTCTCACGGAAGCGGGACAGAGATTCCGCGAAAACTTCGTCCGCGGAGTTGCGGATGCGGTCCTGCTGCATCGTGAGTGCCGCGTCGAGCAGCGAGCGTCCGCCTGCCAGGCGGTGAACCGCCTCTTCGGCGCCCGCGACGTGAGGCTGGACAAGTTCTGAGATTTGCCGGTCAAATTGCGCCACAGCCTGGCGGCTCGCTTCCTCAAAGGTTGCGCGGATTTTCGCGTTCATTTCTTCGGCCATTGCTTCAGAACGTCCTTGCATCTCTTCGCGCTGCGGGTTCAATTGATTTTCGACTTGCGCCTGGAATCCGGCCAGTGCCTCCTGCTGTGCGGTTTCCAGTTGCGCCGAATGTTGTCCGAGCCGCTGGCCGGCCTCCGTGGCCGCGGCGAGGACGGACTCCAACCTTTGCGTTTGCTCTTGCAACGAGTCGCGCAGCGCAACCATGCGCTGTTCGACTTCTACCGAAGCATTTGTGGCCGACTCACGCGCTGCGGCGGCATGGCGAGCTATCTCATCCTGCAACTGCGCCAGCCACTCCCGGGCGTGCTCGTTCAATCCGCCTGCGGCGCGATCCTGGGTTTCCGCAAGGGTGCTATCAATTGCTTCGCGCCATCGCGATTGCGCTGCTTGCAATTCGCTCGCCAGCTGTGTCTGCGAAGCAGACTGCGCCGAAGCGAGCGCCGCCGTTACCTGTTGCCGAATCTCATTGGCCGTGGCCATCAGCGACTCGGCGCGGGCCGCGACTTGTTGTTCGTATTGCCGCGCTGCCTGCTCAAGCGCTTTTGCCGCGGACTCCGCTTGCGTCGCAATTTGCGCTTGCGTTTGCTCCGCTTGCGTTTTCAGCTGGGTTGCCGCGTATTCGCCCTGTTCAGCTGCCTTCCGCAGCGCATCCGTCATGCTTTCTAGTTGCTGGACGTGTTGGTTGCGCTGAACGGCGACTTCTTGCGATAGCCGCTCGGTCAGTTCGCGAGTGAGTTGCTCGAGTTGCGGCGCTAGCCAGCGGGGCAATTCTGTTCGTAACGCTTCGGCTGCCGAGGCGTGAGCCGTTCGTGAACGCTGATCGGCTTCTTGCTGAAACTTTTCGACGGCATTGGCGGTTTCATTTTCAATTTCTGCGCGACCAGCCGCAAACTTCTGTTCCCACTGTTCGAACGACACCCGCCGCTCCGCGGACACCGCTTGCGAAGCCGCTTCGCACGTGGCGGCCTGGATTTGCTGCTTGGCATCCACGATCAGCCGTGCCACCTGCCGCGCCAACTGCGACGAAGCATCCGTGGTGCTTGCCGGAGAAGGGAACACCCTGAGATTATCCCCGCCATTGGCCGCTGGAGGTTCCGCTTCGCCCAGATGCAGGGTCGTTTCGGTCTCAGCCCCGGGTGGCGTAGATGGCGGCGCTTCTGTCGCCGCGTCGAGTCTCGTCACAACTTGCGTCGACTCCGGGAAGGCGGTCCAGTCTTCAGGAGGAAACGCGATGCCCCACACGTTGCCGGAAACCTCCAGCTCCAGGGCCACCTGAAAAAGCTGCCGCACCGTTCGCGGACGTTGAATCCAAGCCACGCGGCCTCGCACGGTGCGCGGCGGCTGTCCTGATTCCGGGTGCGGAATTTCCATCGTCACCCACATGTTTTTTAGGACGTAATGTTTCGACTGGTAGCGACAGCCGTGGCAATTGATAATCAGCGAGGAGGTTCGCTCGACGAATGGGCGCCCGAGCGCGTCGACACCCGTGACTGCGAGAGGAACCGCCTGCACGATCCGCGTGCTGCGGCGCTTCCTTAATTCCGTGCTGGCGTTATTGGCGCTTTCAGACACCATTTCCAATGTCTCATCGGCAAAATTGCCGCATGAATCGTTCATACAGACCGCCGCCGTCCCTCAGTAGTTTAAGATTGCGCGCAGACGAGTGAAATCGCTGCATCTACTTCATTGCGTCACTTTGCGGAGTACCTTCCGAGGTCGGCCTGCGGTGCGTGCCCGTTAGGAACATCCATACTTCTTTTGCAACCCAGATTGGTCCAACCAGCAAGTAAATCGGTCCCTGGAAAAACGCCGGATGGTTTCCTTCAATCCGGTGCCCGAGAAAAAGAAATACCCATCCGCCTAGAAAAAATCCGGCTCCCCAAACCCATTTCATTAGGATGAGCAGGATAATCCCGGCAAAAATCATCGGGATACCGACCCCATGCAGCAATTTGTTCCAGCCGGATGCGTGCTCGTGGTCGTACTGCGTCATGTAGTGCGCCAGGCTCGGCAAAAGCGCACCTCCTGTCAGCCAGTCGGCGGCCGACCAAGGTTTTGTGGGAGGACAGCCACCTTGCAATCAAACTGTATACCGAAATGGGAAGATTGGCCAGAGCGTTCTATAAGTACTAAGAGTCATGCTGCTGCGAGCCTATTGCGGTAAAAAACTTGCGCAGTTGATGCGCGGTTAAGCGAGCGCATTTTTCAACGCAGCGAGCGAGAAATAACCCTATAAGTCGCGACGCCCTTCCATCGCTTTCAGCATGGTCACTTCATCGGCATACTCGAGGTCCGCACCCACGGGAATGCCAACGCCAATTCGCGTGACGCGAACGCCCAAGGGCTTCAAAAGTTTGGAAAGGTAGATCGCCGTGGCTTCGCCTTCTGCGGTGGGATTCGTGGCGATGATGATCTCTTCGACGAAGCCGCCCTTCAAACGCTCAATCAGCGACTTGATATGCAGCTGATCCGGGCCACGCCCTGAGAGCGGGGAGAGCGAGCCGCCCAGGACGTGATACATCCCGCTGTAGGTGCGCGTTTTTTCAATGGCCATAATGTTATGCGCTTCTTCGACCACGCAAATCGTTTTCTTGCTGCGCGTCGGTCCCACGCAATATAAGCAAGGATCGGAATCGGTGATGTTGCTGCAGATCGAGCAGGCGCGGATTTTTTCTTTGGCGTCCCGGATGGCGTCGGCTAGCGCCAGCGCGTCCTCGGGCGCGGCTCGAAGCAGGAAAAACGCCAGGCGCTGGGCGGTTTTCTGGCCAATGCCGGGGAGATGTTTCAGTTCCTCGATGAGTCGTTCGACGGGAGCGGCAAAATCGGGCATGCAGCATGTGTAGCATAGCCGCGCGCAGCGCGCAAACGGGCTAGAGATTACGGTACATGATGTAGGTGTCGACGTAGCCCTGAGTCGGATGTCGGAATGCTCCCGGGAGGCATCCTACAATCGCAAAGCCAAAGCTTTGCCACAGACGGACGGCGCGTTCGTTAGTGCTGACGACGAAATTAAATTGCATGGCGCGAAATCCGCGTTCGCGCGCGCCGTCGATTGAATGCGCGCACATTGCTCGGGCTACGCCACGGCCCGTCGCTGATGTGGCGGTCATGTAGCCGCAATTGGCGACATGCGCTCCGCCGCCCTTCTGGTTCGCTTGCAGGCAGTAGGTGCCGACGATTTCGCCCTGGTCTTCCGCGACGAATACTTCACGCTCGGACGAAAGCCAATAGGCGAGCGCGCTTGCTTTGTCCATGTCGCGTGGCAGGGCGTAGGTCTCGCCGGCGCGGAGGATGGGCTCCATAATGGCCCAAATAGAGTTTTTGTCGTCGTCGGCTGCCGGGCGAATCAGCATTCTCGTAGTTTGCCACGGGTGCTCCTAAACGCAGACAAGTTCCCCGAGGAGTTCGGGGAACCCGTCCTAAGAGGTGATTAGAGCTGCTTAGTTTTCGAGCTGCGTTTGGAAAACTTCGCCAGGGAGAACGAATCTCGCGGGCTTTTGATGGTTTTCCACGCGAGGGAGATTGACCGGCAGCCGTTCCTGTTTTTCGGGAAGGGAAGCCGCCGTGTCATCCGCGCGCAAGCGCTCCATCTTGATGCCCAGAGAACGCTCTAGTTGGAACAATTCGGAGCGCTGCTCCTTCACGAAAAGCGTGGAAGCCAGGCCGTGCCCGCCATTGCGTCCGGTTCGCCCGACGCGGTGGATGAAATTTTCCGCCACTTCTGGCAGATCGTAGTTGATGACGTGCGCGATGTCCTGCACATGAATTCCCCGCGACGCCAGGTCCGTCGCAACCAGTACACGGAAGCGGCCCTGCTGGAAGCCAGCCAGCGCCGTGGTGCGCTGCGATTGCGAGCGGTCGCCATGAATCATGGCGGCGGAGAAGCCCTTGCGACTCAGGCTTTCGGCAATGCGTTCGGTTCCGCGCTTCGTGCGCGCGAAGACTAGGCACTTGCCCGTTTCCCTGGCCAGCAGGCGCTGTAACATTTCCTGCTTGCGGTCCATGGCCACTTCAAAAGCCTGGATGCGGACATTTTCCGAGGGCTTCGAGGTCGAGCCAAACGAAAGGCGCACGGCGTTGCGAAGATAATCCTTCACGATGCGCGCCATATCTCCTTCCATCGTCGCGGAGAAGCACATCGTCTGCCGCTCCTTTGGAAGGATCGAAACGATGCGCTTGATGGCCGGAAGGAATCCCATGTCCAACATGCGATCCGCTTCGTCGAGGATAAGCATGCGCAGCGCGTTAAAGTGGAACAGTCTGCGGTCGAGGTAATCTTCGAGCCGCCCTGGAGTCGCCACAACCAGCCGCGCTCCTTTGCGAATGGCTTGGAGCTGCGCTCCTTCCGACAATCCGCCAACAACCAGGGCCGCGGGCAGAAGCTGATTGCCGCGCAGCTTGTTAAATTGATCCACCACCTGCATGGCCAGCTCGCGCGTTGGCACCAAGACCAGCGCCGCGATTCCTGGAGTCTTATCCTTTAGCAGCTTTTCGATCACGGGAATCAGGAACGCCAGCGTCTTGCCGGTTCCCGTCTGTGCTGTCGCCAGCACATCCCTTCCTTCCAGCGCCAGCGGAATCGCCGCAGCCTGCACCGGAGTCGGCGTGGTAAACCGCGCCGCGGCCAATCGCTCCTTCGTATAAGGAGAGATCAACATTTCGGAAAAACGCCCCGAAGAGCGGTCCGCGGCAGATCCTGATGCGTTTTCCGCGAGAGGCTCCGAGGAACGCTCTCGATTCACTTCTGAAACATGCAACATTCAATATTACTTTCTTACTGGCAGAAGCCGTCGCGGTGCGCACACAAACTTGCGAGCGGGCCGGCGGCTTGCTTTGCCAGTCTTGTTTTAGATTACGCGTAAAACGTACGGAGGAAACTGGAGGCGGGGAGTCTCAGATCAAGTACTGCACCAGAGGGACCGCACAACACAACCGAGGTAATAAGCGCAAACGAAGTATAACACATCTCGGTTCGGCGCGCGCACATTATTTTTCTTAGATTTTTCCATGACAGCACTTTCTCTTCTGTCCCGCCCCTCCCCCACACTTCCTAGTTTCTAGTTTTTTTCATCCCCGTCTGTCATCTCGAATGAATGTGAGAGATCTCTCTGCCCTCCTCTCTAGCTTTTCACTTCTCACTTTCTAGTTTCAACTTTCTATTTCCAGTCGAGAAACCCTGGTCGCATACCAAGTCGTGCTGCATTCAAAGGAGTTCGCGTCGAGAGGCTCTACGTTACTGACATTGAGGGATTTTCATAAAGTTTCCCGGGTCGGAGGCTCTAGGGAGGAAACTTATGAAAAACAGGGGGAGGCGTGCTCGTTATGGCTAACCAATTGTTCTAAGAAACTATCTGTCGGAAACTTCGCTGGAATCCCAACCTTCCATCGTCCCTACACTCTTCCATGTTCTGTATGCTGCAACTCCTTTGTTTGCCACTCTTCGAAAACATCCTGGGCATAGGCGTATTCTTCCCATTTTGGCTCGCCCTGAGCAGTGCCCGAGGGAACGAGTTGCGCGAAGGGAAAAAGTTCTCCATGACTGCTCTGGAATTGTCTGCAAGCCTTGCAAACTCACCTTCATCGCCGAGCAGAAATGGGAGGATCCGAAGACGGAGAAACCCTTCCGCGTCGAGTACGAAGTGCACAACGCGGAATACGTGAAACAAAAACGGGAAAGAGATCAGCGCGGGGAAAGGGAGGAAGTGTAAGCGAGCTAAAACAAGCCGGGGATCTTCATGCCGGCCATTCCGGGAATGCCCCCGGCGAGGTTTTTCATCTGGTTGGCGAGTTCTTCGTCAACGCGCCGCGAAGCTTCATTCACCGCCGCGCGAATCAAGTCTTGCAGCATTTCCTGATCTTTGCTCGCGAAAACGTCCGGCTCGATGCGAATGTCCACAATCTGTTTTTGGCCGTTCATCTTCACGGTGACCATGCCGCCGCCCGCGGAAGCTTCCACTGCCACGGCGTTGACCTGCCGCTGCAAGTCTTCCTGCACTTGCCGCAACCGCGAGAGCATCTGTTGGATAGCGTTGACTTCCATCAGGATTCCTCTTGGCTTCGTTTCACTTCGGAGATCTTACCACCGAAGCGCTGCAGCATCGACTGCACCATCGGATCGCGCTCGAACTGCGCACGCAACTCTTGCGTGCCTGCAGCACTGCGCGAGCCCGACGCGGCTGCCGCTGCAACTGCCTCAAGTTTAGCACAGACGCGCACCGCCCGGCCGAGCACCTTGCTCGAAGTGTTACGGATCTTTTCCAGCGACTCGCGCCCTTCCAACATTTCGGCGCACCAACTTTTTTGCGGCGGAAAATACAAGCGCAGCTCCGGGCCATCGAGCTCCCAGCGGCTGCTGTTTTCGACAAGTTCGCCGAGAAATTTTTGCTGTGCCTGCACGGAGGCCTTGATTTCCGCAACATGCTCTTGCGATATTCCAATCGCCTTCAGGGTGGCGCCATTCGTTCTGACTGCCGCAACACGCTCTTCGGCCGCCGGCGCGGAGGCCACTCGTGGAACTGCTGACGCTGTTGGCGCCGTCGAAGCAGCAGCCGCGGCTGCAAACGCAGATGGCGACGCAGATGAAGATGAAGACGGCGTCCGCGCTTCAATATTCGGCCGTTGCAGCATCGGCGAAGCATAACTCGCTGCCGCGTTCTTCGGAGCCGGTGCAAAAGCTGTCGCAGCCGTTGCGCCGCGTGATGCTCCCGCGCTTGCCGTCCCGCCTGGCGCGCCGCTCTTCAATTCCGCGAGCAATTCCTCCAGCGGCGCCAGCCGCGCCGCGTTAATCAGCCGCAACAATCCCATCTCGAGATGCACGCGCGGATCGGGCTTCCGCCGCAGGTCTTCATCTGTTTGCAATAAAATTTGAAAAAAGCGCGTCAAGTCTTCTTCGCTGAACAACGCAGCGGCTCTTGCCAATGCCGGCCGCTGATCCGGCGTTGCCGCAATTAAATCCGAATCCGCTCCGCACGTTCGCGCGATCAGCAGATTGCGCATGTGCCGAACTGCCTCGCGGCAGAAGTGCTGCAGGTTTCGCCCTTCCTTCTGAAACGTGTGCACCAGGCCCAGCGCGCGGTCCGCCGACCCTTCCGCAATCGCGCCGACCAGTTCCTCCAGAGCATCATCCGGCACCACGCCCAGCAGTTCGCGCACTTCCTTGTCCGGAATGGTGTCGCCGCAATACGCCCGCGCCTGCTCCAGCAGCGACAAGGCATCGCGCAAACTGCCTTCTGCCATGCGCGCAATCACGGCCATCGCGCCCGGCTCGATTTTCAAATTTTCTTTTTGTGCGATTTCTTCGAGGCGTCCCGCAATCTCCGCAAAAGTCAGCGCGCGAAAATGAAAATGTTGCGACCTGGACCGGATGGTATCCACCAGGTCTTCCGGCTGCGTCGTGGCCATCACAAAGATCACGCGGTCCGGAGGTTCTTCGAGTGTCTTCAGCAAAGCGTTGGAAGCTTCGCTCGTGAGCATGTGCGCTTCGTCGAGAATCACGACTTTGCTTCTCGAAGCCGCCGGCGCGTATCGCACCATCTCGCGCAACTCGCGGATTTGATCGATGCCGCGGTTCGACGCCGCGTCAATCTCAATGACGTCCAGCGAAGTTCCCGCCGCTATCTCCTTGCAGGAGTCGCACTCCCCGCAAGGCGTGGCCGTGGGCCCCTTCACGCAATTCAGCGCTTTGGCGAGGATCCTCGCCGCCGTCGTTTTGCCGACGCCGCGCGCTCCCGAAAAAATGTAAGCGTGCGCCACGCGGTCATTCTTGATCGCGTTTTTCAGCGTCTCCGTAACGTGCTGTTGGCCGACAAGATCATCAAACGTTTGCGGCCGCCATTTGCGGGCTATGACTTGGTAGCTCATGAGGAAGTTTTCAGTCGTTAGTTCTCAGCACTCAGTAAAAGAAAAGATCTTGCATTCGGAGATCCTGCATTCAGCGCCGCATTGCTCTCACTGAAAACTGATAACTGACTGCTGAAAACTGTTTCAGCGAGAGGAACTTCGGGTGGTCTGCGGCACCCGAGGCAATCCCGGTACCGTTGCTCCCTTCCGGGCCTGGCGGGGTTCGCGGGACCTCGTTGCACAGAGCCCGAAGTTCCACGCTCCGGCACGCGCGTCCATTTCCCGCGAGTGCAGAGAAAAGTCTAGCATACTCAGTTGCTGAAGAATGCGGAGCAAGCTCTTCTTCTGGAATGTTCCCCAAGGCTTAGGTCTAAATTCCTAGCACTGTGCCGAGGGTCGCCGCCTGGGTGACCACTGGCAGATCAAAGCATTCCGCAACGAAAAACTTTTCGCTACGAAATATGCGCACCTGAATAATTCGCTTCAGGCTGCCAGCATTGCCAAGTTTTTTGTGGGTGGGCAATGTTCTTTGCCAGTTACGATTTCGGCTTTGCTTCCCCGGTTGCCGGCGCATCCGGCGGCTGCACTTCGGACGGGTTCACCCAGTTCACTTTAAACGGGCCCGCGCCATGAACTTGCACAATGGTCTCGCCTTTGCACATCGCGAAATGCCGCATTTCCTTGGGCATGGTCACAAAATTCCCGACGTTCATCGTCATCATTCTTGATTCGTCGAAAGTCTCGCCCATGCCGGCCAAAAAGGTGCCTTTCAGCACGGTTACATTTTCATCCGCGGGATGCCAATGCGCCGGAATCCTGGCTCCGTCAACGCAGCGGAGGCGTACCACGTACGGAGTTCCTTCGGCGTTCGGATCGCCAGCCACTGCCGCGAGATCGCATCCCTTGATGATCGGGGTCCACTTCAAATCGCCGAAGTGCATAATTTTGGGCGCCGCCGCGCTCTCTTTTTTCTCCTGGCCGTGAATCCCTGTTGCCATTACCGAAAGCCCGAGCAGCGCGGCATATACGCTCGCCACCAAATTCCTTTTCATAGAATCTCCTTCGCCGGAATAGGGCAACAACCTGCGCAGAAGATACTCCTCTCGCGGCCTTCCGGCAATATGCATAACCGTTTTTATGGCACCAATCATCCGGCAGCAGGAGCCTTGCCGCACAGGAAACATCTTCAAAAACCTGAGTCCCAACCTCCTTGAATCAAGTACTCTACTTTCGGATGGAGTTCCTCCCCATCCGCCCCGCGTCCGGGCTCGGCCGGGATACCGGGTCCGCCGCGCCAGCGGAACGCACCGAGGCATCGCCCCGGTGTCGCCTCACGATACGAGGCCAGCCCGCACTCTCGGTGCGCGCAGGAGGAACCCATGAAAATCGTTGCATCATTATTATTAGCAGGAGCTCTTGTCTGCAACGCCGCTCCCTCGTCTTTTGCCGAACCGCGCCAAGTCATTCAAGGGACGCAAGTGCGCCTCACGCTCTTGAGCGGCATCAGCAGCACGGTGACAAGAGATGGTGATCCCTTCGTCGCTGTGGTTGCCGAGCCCGTTTATCTCGGCACCCAATTACTGCTGCCTGCCGGCACGCGCGTGAACGGCGTCGTCGGTACCGTCGAGAAAGCCCGTCACTTTTCCATGTTTCGCGGCCAGGCTTACATGAACCTCACGTTCCGCTCCATCGAAGTCGATAGTCGCCTCATCCCGGTGCAGATGAGCATCATTGCCATCGAGCAGCCGCGCGGGCCAAGCGAAGTTAAGCGTCGCAAAGACGTGAAGATCGAGGAAGGCCAGGTGGTTCAGGAAAAGCACGACATCAAGGGCGACATCGTTGGCGCGACCATCGGAACCGGCGGAGGCACGCTGGTGGGCGCGGTCTTCAGCCATGTGGTACGTGGTTTCGGCTTTGGCCTGGCCGGCAGCGCCGCTTACATCGTCGCGCGCAAGGGCAAGGACCTCGATCTTCCGGCTCAGACCGGCATGCTCGTGCGCATGGACAACACCGTCACTGTCCCGTTCACCAGCGCCAGCAACGCTTCGCCGACAGGCAGCGGCCATTGACGCTCGCCAAAAATGGGAAGCGCCGCGAAGGGACATCCATGCCCCCCGCGGCGCCTGTTTTCTCCGTGAACTCTACGTTCTCTGCGAACTCCGTGTAAGTCTGTTTCCTCTACTTCTTCGGGAAGTTCGGATCGGCCTTTACTTCATTGATTTGCTTGGTGTGCCGTTCGCTGTGCGCCGCGATGAACAGCACAAACTCATACCCATCCAGCTTTCCCAGCGGACTCTCGGCGACGTGATCGCGCAGCCCTGGTGTCATTTTCAAAAAATCCTCCGTGGCCGCGCGGGTCTCCACAAAATGCTTGAGCGAGCCTTCCGGTGACCCGAAACGGTTTGTCGGCACTAGCGGTCCTGGTGCTTGCGCCTTGTTCGTGCGGTCGGGAACCATGGCCAGCACCGCTTCATCCGTTTTCTTCAGGTCGCGCCCAGAGTCCCCAGCCGGCGCCATCATCACCTTCTCCTTCAGCATTCCACGGATAAAGTCCTCTGCCGCCGCAATGTGCTCCACCACCTGCGCCACCGACCAGCGGTCTGGCGCCGATTTGAAGTTCCATTGCGCGTCCGAAAGGCCTCTAGTTGTTTCCAGAACATTCTTCTTCGTCGATTCCAAATACTGCAGCGCCTTGTCCTTTTCCGCCTGTGTTACTTCTTGTGCCGGTGCCGACGCGGCTACCGCCATCATGAGCAATGCGATCAACACCCCTGCCAGGGACTTAGTTCTCATCTTTCTTTCTCCTTGTTCTTCGATTGGTTCGGGAAAGGGAAACCTCACGATAGCAGAACACAGTCTCTTTGTCCTGCTGGCCGCGGGAGGGCTCTCATTCGGCTGTGCCCACCGTTTCCGTGACCGCTGCGGCAGTCCGGCTGCGCCCGCGGGTCAACAAGCCCCAGGTCGATACCGCGGCGACCGCCGTCAGCAACAGGACCACCGGGTCGATGGGGTGACGGTAACGCAGATTGGGATGCGTCACATAGTACAGCCAGGGAAAGACCAGTGGAAAGACTGCCGAAGGAAACGCATAGACGCTGCGTTTCCCAATGAGCACCACGATTCCCGTCAACGCCCCCACCGCCGCCAGAGTGTTGCAGACGATTAAAACCCGGATGAGCAGGGAATCCGTCGTTTTGAGTATTTGTAACGGCTCTGGAACACCCGTCCAGAAAGCCACGAATTTCTCCCCGATCAGTTCCATTGCGATCCCGGGGTGCGAGCGGATGAATTCCATGGCCTTTTGTTTTTCTTCTTCCATGAAAGGCGTCTCGCCCATGCGAAAGTAGCGGAGAATCTCGCGTTCTTTGGTGATTTTGGGCGGCCACACGAACTGGCGTCCCGCGTAGTTGTTGTTGTTTCCGATATAAAGTTCCAGGGGAAAATTCGAGCGCAGCGGAACAAACTTGTGAAACACCAGGTAGTTTCGCGCCGTCCAGGGCACGCAACACAGAATCGCGATCCCCGCGGCTAGCGCCGGTTTCCAGAAAGAGAACTTTGCCTCGCGCCTGCAACGATAGGCGGCCCATCCCAGCAAAAATGGCAGCAGCGATCCCAACGCCGGATTGCTCATCAAGGCGAAGCCCCATAGCAATCCATAGCCGGACCAGTTTCTCGTGCGTTGCGGCGAATCCCCCAGCTCCAGCGTCGCCCACAAGAGCACGGCTCCCAGCAGCGCCGCCAGACATGTGTCCCACACCCATGCGAACGGCATCATCACCGCGTTAGGATAGAGCGCCCAGAGCCAAGCTGCCCCGCTCGCCGGTCCCCATCCGCTGATTTTTTTGCCGGCAAAACAAATAGGAACGCACGCCGCCGAGGAGAAGAGCGCGTTCAGGAAAACCACGGCGAAAAAAGACTTGGCGGTAAAAATCCCGAAAACACGAAATACTCCCGCCACCAGCAAGGGGTACACCGGCGTCAACCACGCCGTCGGCCCTGTTTCTCTTCGAAACGGAGAGCTGAATCCTTTTCCCATCACCAGGGAGTACGCGATATTTCCTGTTTCCTGCTCGAAGGACACCACCCCGATGACTTCTCGCGGAATCTTGCGCTCCTGGTTCCAGGCAAACCCCAGGCGTGCTCCCAGGGCCACCAGCACGATCAGCGGGAGGGATGTCAGGGTTTTTTTGATTGCTTTCTTAACTTTGTCCATGCGGAATCGGCGGCACCGGAAAACAATATAGCTTCAGTGTGGCGTCGGCAGGAAAACTATTTTCTTCTGCAGAAGGGAATTGTTGCTTCTGACCGGCCGACAGCATTTCGAGTTGCCCCGGGTCATCCATCCAGGATGCACGGCGTCAGCAAGCGCGGGCTACCTCTCGGCAGGAAAGTGCACCTGCCATGCCAGGCAAACCTGCTTCATGTAACTGAGAGAAAAGTGTCTAGCGAAAGATGAGGGTTCTCCAAACTGTGCGCGGACAGCACACTCGGTTCTTGCGTGTGCGAAACGGGAGCAAAACTCAACGCGGGAATATGGTTCGAAATAGAGGGTAGAGTAGGCCTCTCGGAAGCAACAAATCCATGGTGACCGCTTCGATGGGGCCGAAAATGTAGCGAAAGCCAACCATTCCGAGCACTAGGCCCAGCATCGCGTAGCTGTTGCCGCGCAGCCAGTCCAAATAGCGGGACGCGCGGCGCTCCCCCATGAAAATCATAATGCCGGTGCTGCCGTCGAGCGGCGGAACCGGCAGAAGGTTAAACGTTCCGAGCAGAAGATTGAGGAAGAAAAAAACACCGAGGACGCTCGTGGCGAAGTCGGCGCGGCCGGTCATTTCGTCAACCCGCAGCCAGTGGTAGGTCCAGCCGAGGCGCAGCATCAGCGCGGCGATCAACATCAGCGTGTAGTTCGTCGCGGGACCAGCGAGCGCCATCCACGCGGCGCGGTGAGGATGCCGCCGCTCCCACAGCGGATCGTACGGAGCGCTGGCCCAGCCAAAAAGTTGATGCATCACGATTAGAGAAAGAATCGGAAAAACCACCATGCCCCAGGGTTCGCGCTGGATGTGCGGAACAGGATTCAACGAAACTTGGCCGCCGACGAATGCCGTATCGTCGCCTCCGATTTTGGCGGCCAGCGCGTGCGCCGCTTCATGGCAAGTGGTGGAAAAAAGAAACGCAACGTACCAAATAAATCCCAGCGCAATCAATTCCGGTTGCAGGTCAGCCATGAAGTAAGTCTTGAATTCCTCAGGTTCTGTAGGGTAGTTGTCTCCGACGCGCTTTGCAAGCGACGGGCTTGTGCTCTGCACTTACACGGAACCGTTCAGTTTTCGATTTTCTCCGCCCAGGACGCCGTCGTTTGCGCTAATTCGCGCAAGACCTCCTCATCACTTTTTCCGGCGCTCTTCAGCACATGAAACGAGTGTTCGGCCTTTTCAATGATGTACAAAGTGGCCCGCGGTCTCAGCTTCGCGCAGATGGGGCTCAACAACTTGAGATCGGCAAGCGCGTCTCGCGTTCCTTGCAGGAACAGCATGGGCACCGAAACCTTCGCCAAGTGGTCCGCTCGTTTCGTCCCCGGCTGTTTGGGCGAGTGCAGCGGAAACCCGAAGAACACCAATCCGCGCACGCCATCCAATGGATGTTGGGCCGCCGCTTGCGAAGTCATTCGTCCTCCCATGGACTTGCCACCCGCGAACAGCGGCAAGCCGGGAGCGGCTTCCGCGGCCGCGCGCACGGCGGCAATGACGGTGGCCGTCAGCACCGCAGGCGAATCGGGAACGCGCCGGCGCTGCTCCATGTACGGGAACTGGTATCGCAGCGCGGCAAAGCCGACGGCGGCCAGTTCGTCGGCTAGCTTTTGCATGAATGGGTGATACATTCCGGCGCCAGCGCCATGCGCCAGCACCAGGAGACGGCGCGCGTTCGCCGGACGGCAAAGCAACGCGGATACTTCGCCTCCGCCCTCTACCGCAAAGCGCAACTCTTCGACCGTTGCCATTTCGCCGCGATTCTAGCAGAACCTGCCGCCGTTCCACTTTCCTTCGAGACGACGACATCCCTGGCGGCAAGCTGGGTGTAAGTCATCCGGGATACACAAAACGCGAACGACGGGTGGGGCGGGCGCCAACTAAGCGAGTGCGGGCTAAGGGGCGGTTTGCGTGGGGATGGCTTTGGGGCCGGAGGGGGTGAAATGGAAACGAATGAGCCATTCGCTGGGGACGCTGTGGCCGCCGATTTCGGGAGTATTGAATTGCCACAAGCGGGCGGCTTTTAGGGAGAGGTCGGCGAAGTATTTGCTGGGGCCGCGGGAATCCAGGGAGGCTTCGGTGACGTTGCCGGTGGGATCGACCTTCACGCGGACGCTGACGCGAACTACGCCGTGAATGGTGGCGAGGGCTCCCGGGGAAGCCTGCGGCAAGATTTGATCGAGGACTTCGCCGCGCTCGGAAGAAGATGCTGGGGATGAGGACGGAGCACTCGAGGTGTTTGCGGAGGGAAACGTATCGGTGCGCACCGCAGGGCGGATTGCGGCGGGAGGCGAATTCTTCGGCTGGGCGACCGGCGAATTGTGGGGCGTAGCGTTTTTCTCGGCGGCAGCTTTCAATGAGCTTTGTTTTGTGGATGGTGGTGCGGACGGAGCTAGCGCCTTTGGAGCGGGCGGTTTGGCAGCCGGCGGGACTTCCTGGAGCGAGGGCGGTTCGGCCACTTTTGGGGCCGCAGCGGCTGGAGCGGAAGACGCCGAAGTGGACGACGATGTGTCTGGACGATGGCTGAGAATCTTCGGCAGCGCGAAGATGGCGACGAAAATCAGCAGCACAGCGCCGACAGGAACGACATAGTTGGGAAGAACCAGAGGTTGCGCGAATGCGTTGGTGGCTTTGGGACGCGGCGGTTGTGCTTGAGGTTTTGCGGGTTGGGCTTGCGGTCTTGGCTGGGCTTGCGGTCTTGGTGGAGGCACTTCGCGCTTGGGGGCCGGCAGCTTTGCTGCGGGTACCGGGGGAACAGGAGACAAGGGAACGTTCAATGGTGAAGCTTTCGGGGGGACAGCAGGGACAGACAATGGAGACGGGAATTGTCCGGCAGCAGCGGCAGCGGCGGCGGTGGGATTGAGGCGCGCGGCAATTTCTGGGACGGTCCAGCGGCGACGGGGATCGCGGCGGAGCGCGTGGCGGGCGACGTCAAGAAAAGGCTGGGGAAGCGTGTCAGGGACGACGGGGTCGGCCTGGCTTCCGGATGGCAAGGTGGGCAGCTGCTGCGTGAGGGTCTCGACCAGGGTCATGCCCAGGGACCAGACGTCGGCGGCAGCAGAGAGCGGAGACGCAATAGTTTCAGGAGCTTCGTGAGGATCGAATTTGCTTGAGGATTTGCGGGATTCCCCAATCGGGAAGAGCGTGTCGCTGGAAAGCTTGAGCTGATCGGCGGTGGCGAGAATGTTGGAAGGTTTGATGCGCGAATGAACGAGGCCCTGGGCATGGATATAGACAAGAGCGTCGAGCACGGGTTCGAGCATGTCGCGAGCTTCAGCGGCTAACAAAGCGCGCTGGGGAAGAATCTGAGAGAGGTCTTCTTCGGCGTATTCCATTACGGCATAGAGGCGGTCGCGATTTTCGATGCGGCAGCGGCCGACGTCGAAAATGCGAAGAAGATTGGGATGAGAGAGTTGTATAACGCGGAGCCACAGAGTGATTTGTAGATCCGCGGTAGGACCGGCAGTGATGAACTTGATGACCGCTTTTTGAGCTTGCGGTGCAGCGAGTTGCGTGAGGAAGACGGCGGAGTCTTCCGTGCCGCTTAAAAGGCGGCGCAGGCGGAATTTATTGTCGATGACCTGACCTTCGCACAGTCTCCAGAATTCGCTCATGTTGCACCTCCGAGTGCCGCGCTCCTGGGAGCCGGCCGTTGGGGACACTACCAAAGCATGGTGCGCGACCACCGAAAGAATAGCGCTGCGTCAAGGGCAGGGCCGATGAGGCTCGACGTGCGATTCGAAGGCGCCGCGGGCTGGGCGCTCGTCGCCCACATTTTGGCACGAAACGGCCTGGAAGGGGGAGTGCCGTTCCAATCGGTTAGGGAGAGGCTAGTGGCAGGGTCGCGGGGCGCGCTTGAAGTGGGACGCTTTTGCGGAAGCGGCAAGGATCAAAGCTTCGCAAGCGGAAATGCAAGCACGGCGGAAATCGCGGGAGATGTTCTGATGGATATTCACGGAGTGAAGAAGCGTCGCCGTGCCATGCAGGAGAGCGGCGAGCGCCAGTGCCAAGGAGGTGTGTTGCGCCGGCTTGCCACCCAGCTGCGCGGCGAGGCGGCGCTTTAGGAATTCGAAGGAGGGCATGTGTTCCTTGCGGGCGAAGGCCATGGCCCAATCTTCGGTGATGAGGCGGTAGTCATTGGGATTGCCAATGAAGAAGTCGAGAACGCGGCGGCAAGCTTGCGCGGGAGTGCGTGAAGGCTTAATGGCGGAGAAAAGATTCAAGCGAGCGCGGCGGCGAAGCAGGGAAAGCAGGTCTTCCTTATTGAAGAAGCGTTCGTAGAGGGTGGGCGTGGTGGTGCCCGAAGCGCGAGCGACGGCGCGCATGGTGAGGGCATGTTCGCCGCGCCTGCTCCACATGTGGTACGCGGCATCGAGAATGCGGCCTTCGAGACCAGCATCAGCCTTGCGTGGCATGTGGCGACCCTCCCACTCTTCGTTGCGCAATTATATCCTTTACGCCGTTAAAGATACAGCGTATAAATAATAGGCCCTGAACGGCCATCGTTGGGGGAATCCCTCAACAAACGGAAAGACTGGAGTGCAAGAAAGCGAGTTATGTTTCGATTTCAATATGGTGTGACGACGAAAGCCAGCCGCCAGCTAGCCTGGGAAGTTTTCTCGGATTGCCGGCGATGGAATGAATTCGCAAATATTTATGGCCAAATGGAATGGCGCGAAGGAAGACCGTGGGAAGCGGGCAGCCGGCTGGAGATCGAAGTGCTTGAGCCGGTGAAGACGGTCGTGAGCCACGTGATTACGAATTGCCAGCCCGCGCATAAGGTGGGATGGATCGACCACGCGCTGGGGGTGGTGCTGGCCCAGTGGGTCAGCTTCGAAGAGCGCGAAGGAAAAGTCACGCGCGTGCATACCTGGGGAGATGTCGTGCATTCCGGCGTGAAGATCGCAGGGCAAACCGCGGAACGGGTGATTACGAGCTTCACGGAGACGTGGTACGAAAATTTTCGGGTTGCCTGCGACCAGGTTGCGGGAGCAAGCAGTGACTAGCCAGGTACAATAAGTTGCAGGTTCCCGGCGGGATTATTCGAAAGAAGGAATCAGCCATGGGGATCTGCTTGCCGGTCGTGGCTGACAGCTCATGCCATGAAGGGGAATCGCGAGAAACGCCTGCCGGAAGGAATGGATGGATACCTAACTAAGCCGATCCGGCCGCGGGAGTTGGATGAAGTGCTACAGTGCTTTCTCGAGCGGCGCCGAAAGTGCGGAAGCCCGGGAGAGCACACTGAGCAAGAAAAGAGGGTCGAAACGGCGCTCCAACAAGTGGTTCCCTTGGCAATCCGCGAGCCGGTACACCAGGGTGCTGAAGGAGTCAAATTACTTTGAGCGAAAAGAAGATTTTTTGTGCCTTGCGGCGGAAAGGAGAAGGCCTTTGGGGCCGCTAACGAAAGGATTGCCACGCTCATAGAAGCGCAGAAGTTTATCGGCGGCATGGGTGATACCGATGCGGACGGTTTTTCCAATAGGCCGAGTGAGGTGGCTGGTTTCACCGAGCCAGAGCGACCCAGCAGCGCACATGTCGAGGCCGTCGTGGCGGCGGTCGATTTGAAAAGCGGCAGCGAGTCGTCCCGGGCCGCGGGTGAGGTCGAGAAGCCGAATGGTCTTGCGGTGCTGCTGCATGAGGGCGATGCCGTCCAGCGGTTCGACGGCGCGAATGAGGACGGCGGCGGCGGTGCCCGCCGGTTCGCTCACGATATTGAGCATGAAGTGTGCACCGTAGTTGAAGAAAACATAGACGTGGCCGGGAGCGAGATACATCGAACGAATCCGCGGAGTTGGGCCGCGGAAATGGTGACCTGCAGGATCGCCGGGCGGGTAGGCTTCCGTCTCCACGATACGGCCGCTTAGACGGCCTGCGGGGAGATCGTGGACGACAACTTTTCCGATAAGAAAGCGAGCCAGCTCGACGGTATCGGTTGGAAGTTCGGAGCGGCGGAGGCGGCGAACTGTGAGTTTTTGCGAGGGAGGCAGGGGATCGTCGCGAGTCGAGGTCATGGGAGACCGAATCAGCGGGACTGCAGCTTCTGCAGGTCGTCAGAAGAAACAAGATCGTGATATTCAGGGTGCTTGAGAATGAAACTGGAAACGTAGGGACAGAGCGGGACAACGCGAAGACGATGGGAGCGAGCGAAATCGAGTGCGAATCGAGCGAGTTTTGCGGCCAAGCCCTGGCCTTCCAGCGGCTTAGGCACTTCCTCGTGGTCAAAAACGATGCGATCGGGAAAGCGGCGATAGGTGAGCAGCGCGCGGCGTCCGTCGACAAACAGTTCGAAGCGCTTAGCTTCTTCGTTGTGGGTAACGGTCAGGTTGTTGAGATTTAGGTCCACGAATCACCGTGCCGCTTGCGTGAAGTTTCGGATTTTCTCAAAAAGAACCTCCGAGTGACTGGGAAGTCTATCAGGGAATTGCACGAATCTAAGGGGCGCCTGAGTCGGGAGGCTCGTTGTTGAAAAGACGGGCCAGCTCCGCGTGGTCGATGACTACCGCGGGGTCGCGCTGAATGGCGTCGAAGTATTTTTTTTGGAAGGCATCGCCGGATTCCGTGGGCACGAACATTTTCCGGGCTAGGGCGATGGCTCCGCTGGTGTATTCGGGAGTGACGGGCTCCTTGGCCGTCAGCGTTTCATCGATACGCACGACAAATTCGGAAATGTTGTGCAGCCAAGCGAACTGCGAGTGGTCGATGACCAACTGAAATAGCTCTCCGGTATTGACGTGGCCGTGCTCGCGTTCGTACTCGCGGCGCTCCATGTTGAGCAGAGTCTTGTGCAGACGGAGAAGGGCGAGCCGAAGGGAGAGAAGCTTCTCTCGTGCGGGGGAATCGTTGTTCGCGGGATACAAATTTGAGCTTGGTGAATCCATTTTCTAATGACACCTCTATTCTCCGACAGTCGGCGCGCAATTTCAAAACGAATGGAGCAAGAAAAAGCCTCGAACACAGAGTGCCAAGAGATTTGTTTGGCCTCACCATTGGCAGGATGGCTGCGAACGCGTCCGCCTTGCTCCTCTCCGATGACCTGCCGGAAGGCTTCACCTGGAATAGCGTGACCCTCACCGATCCCTTCGGAGCATCTCCTCATCCGCTGCTCCTAAGTTTTCTGCAATGACCTGAATCCCGCCGCGCACGGACAGCTCAAGCCTGAAATCAACAGCAATTTGCTAAGCAAATCGGAAGAGAAACCGTCAGTTGTGATAGCGCTGCTCGCCGACCGGAAGCGCGATGGCAAGGCGGTTGCCGGGAGGCGGAAGCGGGCAAGTCGAGTAGGGCGTGTAAGCGCAAGGGGGATTTTCCAGGCGATTGAAATCGAGCACCAGCTCACCGGGTTTATCGAGGCCCTTGGTCGGGAAGCCCGTGTAGAGAAAACGGCAGGCCCCGTAGGTGGTAGAGGCGCTGGTCGTGTCGCGAAGAATGAAGAAAAGTTTGGCGACGGCGGGATCTTCGAGGACCGGTTCAAGCCGGAATGTTTTCCCCGCGAGAACGAATTCTGCAACGCCCGGAACCGGCTGATCGTAATTGGTGCCCACGAGAGTAGCGAGCGTGATCGTTTTCTGCGGCCAGTAGGGAATCCATTTGGCGGTGACCCGATAGGCGGGGTCCGGCGCGTACCAATGAAGGCCGTGGAAACCGGCAATCGCAGGAGAATGTGAATCTTTGATGCGAAGAGCGAATCGTGCTTCGCGGCGGATGACGTACATGCTCAGTGTGCCGATCGTGAGACGGGGTGAGAGTTTATCCTTGTTGCCTTCGACTCTCAGGGATTGCGGTTTTGCAGGGGCCCCGGACACGCGGAAGTCTGGAGGGAATCCTTCCACGGGGGGATTTAGCGTAACGGTTTCTCCTTCGAGGTGAAGGATCGCGAGGTGTCGAGGTCCACCGGCGAGATGGATTTTGTTGTCCGCAGCCGAGCCCATGGAACTGTCGCCAGGCTGGAGCCATGCAAGGCCCACGAGAGAGAGCCAGCCGTCCGGCTTAAGGAGGTCCGTCTTATGCTCTTCGCGCCAGGCAGAGGTATCTTTTTGCCAGGAAGCTTCTTGCGCCGGTACCGGCGCGGGTAGCAGCGCGAAGAGGAATGTGAGGAAAGTCAGGCGAATCAAACGTTCCTTAAAGCCCATTGAGGAAGTATAACTTGGAAAGAGAAAACGCTCCAAAGGGAAGACCAGGTCGAAAAGGAACGCGCCGGCGCGTCAAGCCTAAGCATAATTGTTGGCAATAAAGTACACCAGCCATTACCGTACCCATATAATTCCACAAATCGATTTTCTAATGCATTTATGCAATTCTTTCGCTGCTTAAAATGCAACCTACGAGCGCATTTCCCAATCATATATAAGGTAGTTAAATTACTCGTGTCCCCGCGGGAATGAAATACCTTGTAGGCTCCGCGAGGTGAGACAAAAAGGAAGAGAGACTCTTATGAGCAAGATAAAATTCAGCGCAAGCCTTTTGGCATTTTCTTTGCTGCTCGCTGGCGGCGCCATCGCCGGCAATACCAACAGGGGTACGCTGAAATTCGACGAGCCTGTCACCGTCGGCGGCAAGCAACTCCCGGTCGGCAAGTACGAACTGGAATGGGCGGGAACCGGACCGGAGGTCGAACTCAGCATCTCCAATGATAAGGGGACGGTCGTCAAAGTGCCCGCCGAGATTCATCCTCTCGAGAAAGCCGGGGCCGCTAACGGGTATACCATCGACACCGACCAAGCTGGAAACAAGGCGTTGACTGGGATTTTATTTGGCGGAAAGAAGTATGAACTCTCCATCTTGGGAGCGTCCGCGGCAACCCCCAGGTCTTCCGATAAGGCGCCGGGAAGCAACTAACCTCGGCGTTTTTTACTGAAGTTCGAAGCTGCAAAAAGGAGGGGCCGCGAGGCGGTCCCTTTTTTTGTCTTCGCACGAAAAGGATACACCCATTTCCTAACCCGGCCGCCGGGCAAAATGGCCCACGTGCTCACATATAGTTGTGATGCAGGTCACAGAGTAAAACCACCGAGTGCGCCTACAAAGGTAGAGACAGATGCTACCGAGGCACCGCGCGGCTCGTGCGCTATCTTAATGGAAGGTAATCAACGGGGAGACTCTTCGACCAGCGCGGAAAAGTCCGCGCACTCCCGAAACTGCCGCCGAACGTGTATGCTCTTGAGTGTCTGATTCTTGGAGGAGTCGCCCGGCGTTGAAATTCGTTGCAGGAGTCTCCTCAACCTCTTCTGATCTTCGACAGCCGTCCGGAATCTTGGCATTGGAGGAAGCTTCATGATTGTAGGTGTGCCCCGTGAGAGCTTTCCCGGAGAGCGGCGCGTGTCGCTAGTCCCCGCGGCCATTCCGAACTTAACCAAGGCGGGCTTGGAGGTGGTGGTGGAGGCAGGAGCCGGGATCGGAGCCGGCTATCCGGACGCGGACTACGCCGCGAAAGGCGCGAAGATCGTCGCCGCTCGTGCCGAAGTGTTTCGTGCCGCCGACATTGTCGTCCAGGTCCTGTGCTACGGCTCGAACGACAAAACCGGCGAAGCCGACGTTCCTCTTTTCCGCCGCGGGCAAGTGCTCATCGGTTTCTTGAGGCCCCTGGGCTCCATCGAAACGATTCAGGAAATTGCGTCTAAAGGCGTCACTTCATTTTGCGTGGAATTGATGC
>Ga0307477_10000463_pt1 | contig 44679 bp, 45 predicted proteins | sample atmos_gasesECM2C_FD_203316 | JGI IMG/M metagenome (GOLD analysis project Ga0307477, IMG submission 203316) | Hardwood forest soil microbial communities from Morgan-Monroe State Forest, Indiana, United States - atmos_gasesECM2C_515 | ecosystem: Environmental > Terrestrial > Soil > Temperate... | reverse complement strand
CACGATGGGAACGTCGAAGGCGTCGCCCTTTACCACCTGCGCTTTGGTTCCATTGCCGGAGCCGAAAGTCGCCTTGACCGTGTGGCCGCTCTTCTTTTCGAACGCCGGGATCATTTCCTGAACCGCCGCGCGGATGCCGCCGGGCGCGATGAGCGTGATTTCGGCGGCGTTCGCATGAGAACTAGACATGACAAAAACCATCACAGCCGTTGAAAGCAGAAAATTCCTCATGAATTCCTCCCAATTGTTGTATTCCGGCTAAACCAAGGGACCGGGATTCCTGCGATAGCGATTAACGATTGCGTCCGAAGTCACGTAGGCAAGCGCCTGGATGGTGAGCGTGGGATTGAAGCCGCTGCCCATGGTGGGGAAAGTCGAGCTTCCCATAATGAAGAGATTGGGAACATCCCAGCTCTGGGAATAGCGGTTCACCACCGAGTCCTTCGGGTTGCTGCCCATGCGCGTGCCGCCCATATGGTGACCACCGGGCGCGCCGCCGGTCTCGGGCGCACGCCACACCAGGTTTGCATTGGTTGCGTGGCCGATCTCTTCCAGTTTCCGCGCCATGAATTCGGTGCGGGCGAGTTCATTCGGTCGCCGTGAATCATAGGTTACGCGGGGCGCCGGCAGGCCCCATTGATCGCGCACATTGGGATCGAGATCGATGGTTTGGTGCGGATAAGGCAAATCTTCGATCTGCGCCGCGATGGCGGCGTGGCGGGTGTAATATTTGGCGAAGAAATCGCGCCAGCCCGCGCCCCAACGCGGCACGCCGGGCGGCGGATTCATGGTGGCTTCACCGATCGGCCCACCTTCGAGCGCAACAGGACTGACCGAGATTTGCGCGCCGCGAATGAATCCAAGGCCGCTGTGATCGAAATTATCGGCGTTGAAATCGTCGATGCTGTGCTTTTGCGCGCTCGGCCCCATGAAGATGTTCACGTGACGGTCGTCGAAGGCGATCTGTACGCGTGCGCGGAGATGGGTCATGAAATGCTTGCCCACATGGCCGCTGGAATTGGCGAAGCCGTTTGGGAACTTGGCCGTCTTCGACAGCAGCAGCAGGCGTGTATTGTCGTAGGTGAACGGCGCGAGGATGACGAGATCGGCTTCCACGGCGTTTTCCGAGCCGTCCGGACCGTAATAGGAAACGCCGGTGGCGCGCCCGCTGTTGTCGCTGTTGACGCGATAGCACATGGCGCCGGTGATCAGCGTGAAATTGCCGCTTGCGTCGGCTTCGGGAAGCTTGGTGACGAGGATGCTCGATTTCGCGCCGATGTGGCAGCCGAACGCCTGGCAGAAGCCGCAATAGGTGCAGCCCGCGCGGCCTTTGTAGGCCTGCGAGAGGATCGCGCGGGGACTTGAGAATGGGTGATAGCCGAGCTTGCCGGCGGCATCGTTGAAGATCAGGCCCGATTGGTCCGCATCGAGCGGCGGCAGCGGATAATCGCGTTCGCGCGGCGCTTCGAAGACATTACCGCCGGTAATCTTCTTGCCCTGCACATTGCCCGCTTGCCCGGAGACGCCCAACTCATATTCCGCACGGTCGTAATAGGGTTCCAAATCCGCATAGCTTAGCGGCCAGTCGGTCAGCGACGAGTCCACCGGGATGGCCGGTGCGCCGTACCGAGCGATCGTGACGGACCGCGCGCGAAAATCGTCTTCGTGCAGCCGCCAGGACAACGCGCCGTAGTGGACCGTGCCGCCGCCGGCCTGGGCGCCGTAATTCAGGGTTTGCATGGGCATCGCGCGTTCATTGGCATTGCGCCGCCAAGTGACCGGTTGATGTTTCCAATTGGGGCGAAGGTCCTGGCGCTGGAAATAGCGCAATTCGTCATGCGGTTCGAAATCGGCCGTCTTGAGGCGCGGACCGCGTTCGAGTCCGATGACTTTCATCCCCGCCTTGCTCAGTTCGGCGGCAAGGATTCCACCGGCACCGCCCACGCCGACAATGACGACATCGGTTTTCATCGTCGCCATGATCATGTCCTCCGCGGGGGCGTTTTGGCCTGGGACTTCAGGCCCGTCATCGGCGCGCGGGTGAAGGCGGCTTTGCCCTGAATCTCAGCTTTTGAGAAGAAAAGCTGAGCGCCGGGAAAACCCACCAGCCGCCAGCCGGCGAAATCCTTGTTGCCGCCATAGATAGGGTCGGCAAACATGCCTTCTATCGTATGGGTGCGGATGGAGTTGAAGAATTCCTGCGCCCTTGGCCAGGCGAATCCCGCCGCCTTGCCGGTTTCCAGCGCTGTAATGATCTCGTCCTGCTGCTTCTCCTCGAGCCGCGCGAATGGGCGCTGGTAGGTGGTGCGGCAATAGGCGTCGAGTTGATTCAACCCATGGCGGTAGAATTCCTGAAGATCGGCATACGCGCCGGCGAGCGCGAGGTCGATATAATTGAGCACGTCCGCGTTTCGCGCGCCGGGCTTTCCGGGCGCTCCCGGCATCAAGCGTTCGGTGAAGGCGGCAATCGTGGTGGATTCGTCATCGTTGAAGAAAGCGCCATGTGCGTCCGTGACCGGCATATTCATCGTCATGGGCTCGGCGGCTTGTGCTTGCGCCGCCGGAACCACGGCATTCGCCGCGATCGCCCCTGCGCCTGCGGCCGCGCCCTTTAAAAAGGCACGCCGGGATTTGTCTTCGTTGCTCAACAATTCCTCCCTTGCACTAGTGGCGGCGTAACCAATTGACAATTGCATCCGCGATCTTATCGGGCTGTTCCGGCAGCATGGCGTGGCCGGAATTCGGAATATCGATAACGGTTACGCGGGTGGGAAATTCCGCGGCCAACCGGCGTGCATTTTCCGGAACGGCGATTGCGTCTTCCATCGCCTGCAGAACCAGGATTGGCGCCGAACCTCCGGACCACCATGCGCTTAAAGGAATTTTTGAAACTGCGGCGGTTTGCGCAGCAGCAACTTTGAAATTCCAACCCTTCTGCCAAACCTTGGCATCGTTTCCCTTCGCGAAAAATGAGCGTTGGATTGCAGCCAGCCGGTCCTCTTCCGAAATCGAAGGATCAAACACGCGGCGAAACGCAACATCCGTCCCTCTGCTTCTCGGAACCATTCCACCGGCGGCGAGCAGAATGGTCCGGCGCACCAGTTCCGGATGATCCGCCGCCAACATTCTTGCCACCCGGTTGCCATGGGCATGGCCAAGGACAATCACCGGGCCGCTGCCGAGTAAGCGAATGACTACGGCAACGTCCTCCGACAGATCATGCAGCGTGATGTTCTCTAGCGGCCCTGTGCTGCGGCCCATGCCGCGCGGGTCCGGCAGCACCGCTTGGTAACCGGCGGCGACCAGACGCTTGCTCAGATCATCGAAATCTTCGACTCCGCGCCCCAGAGACGGAATGAATACGATCGGTTCGCCCTGGCCACGAATTGTAACATGGATCGTAGCATCACCGGCCTTGACGGTTTGCTGCCGTTCCGCAGTGGCGGCGAAACTGCTACTGCCGGGAAACAGCAGGCCGGCGGCAATAAAGGCAGCGAGCGCTCGCGCGAACAACATTACCGGCTCGCAGTCTTCAATTGGGCCGCCCATTTGGCGGCATATTGCGTGCGCGGCACTTCGGCGCCGCGCAGATACACTTTGTCGATCTTGCGCGTGTTGGAAATGCTATCCAGCGGATTGGCGTCGAGCACAATGAAATCAGCCTGCCGTCCCGGCGCCACCAAACCGGTGTTGAAATGACCCGCAGCGGCGCCATCGCTGGTCACGGCTTTGATCGCTTCCATCGGCGTCATGCCCATGGCGACCATGCTTTCGATATCGAGATGATTCTGGAACGCCACGAGATGGCGCGTTTGCCCCGTATCTGTGCCACCAACCACGATCATGCCGGCGGCGCGCAACACCATCATGTTCTTGGCGTCTGCCTCGAAAGCCTTTTTTGCGCGCGCCAAATCGTCCGGCGTCATCCTTCTCAGCGGCGCGCCCCAATATTTGTCTATCTGCTGCGGCGAATAGAGCGCCTTCAACAGCGGATCGTCGAGCCACGCCGGACGGCTTGCACCGCCGGTGGTGTTCATCCATGCGGTAATGAGCGCGGGCGTCACCCACATTCTCGGGCGGTCGCCCCGCGCGATGCGGTCTTTCACCAATTGGATCATCTCGCTATCGACGACATCGCCGCCGCGAACGGGCACGTGCAGCCAGCCCTCCATGCCTTCCTTGACCATCAGCTTGGCATCGGTAAGCTTCACATTGTGCACGCCGACGGGGACATTGAATTTGTGCGCTTCGTCGAGAACGGCGCCGTAAAGCTCCGGCGTCAGAGTCTTTTTCGTTCCTTCCCGGTCGTCCACCCAGATTTTGATGAATTCAGGATTCATCCGCACATAATCGCGCACCGCGGCGCGGGCTTCTTCCGGCGTGGTCACGGGATAGGCCACGTCCACACGCGATGGATCGCCCTGCGCTCCTGATCCCGGCCAAGCGATTCCCGCGCCCGCCGTTTTGAACAGCGCCGCGCCGGGAACGATTTCACGCCGGAGCTGAAGCGGCACGTCGCCCCAATTGGTTCGCCCGCCATGCATGTCGGAACGGTCGACAAGATCGCCGATGCCCACCACGGCGCCGACGCCGACATAGGCAAGGCGCTGCAGATGATCGATCAGGTTCTCGCGAGTGAAGCTCGCCTTCGACATGGTGCCGGCGACGAGATTCTGAAATCCGAAATGGCCGTGCATATCCACCATTGTGGGCATCACGGTCTTGCCGGTGAGGTCGACGCGTGTGGTTCCGGGCGGCGCGGCGATTTCGCCTTTTCGGCCAACGCGCGTGAACTGCCCGTTCTGGACAAGAAAGGCCGAATTCTCGATCGCCGCGGAGCCATCGCCGCGGATGAGGCGCGCGCCTTCGAACAGAGTGGCATTTTGCGCGTGCGCCGGCAGCGCCAGCGTCAAGACGGCAAACGCGGTCAGCAAAATACGCGCGAGGAAATTCTTGACTGACATGGAAGCTCCTATTTCCCGAGCCGGTCCGGCCCTTGCGACAGCATGCGCACGCGGTACAGTCCTTCGCGGGCGGTCAGATAAAGCGTGCGTTTATTGGGTCCGGCGAACGCCGCGTTTGCCGCCTGCCGGCCTGCCTTGATCGTGCCGAGATAACGGCCCTGTTTGTCGAAAATCTGCACGCCGCTGACAGTGGTAACATAGACGCGGTCGTCGCGGTCGATGGCCATGCCGTCGGCGCCGCTCTCTTCTCCCGCCTTCACGTCATGCAATTGCGCGAACACGCGCTTGTTCCTCAGCGTGCCATCCGGCTGGATGTCGAAGGCGAACACCGCCGGGCCGATCGTGTCATCGACAATCAGCGTCTTGCCGTCCTGCGTCAGTACCAGTCCATTCGGGCGCGCGATGGCGCCTTCCACATTTATGGGCTCTTTCGCCTCCGCCGGCAGGTAGAACACGAAAGTCGGACGGCCGGGCACCACGGGGCGCGGGCCAGGATCGGTGAAATAGGTGCCGCCTTTGGCATCGACGATGAGGTCATTGGGCGCAAGGAACGGCATGCCGTGATAGGTGGCGGTAACGATGGCGACCGTGCCGTCGCGGCTTCGCTTCGAGATGCGATGACCGTCGCCTTCGGCGCCGAGCAGGTCGCCGTCTTTGGTCAGGGCAAGGCCGTTGGTGCTGTTGGTGTTCTCGCGCACGACGGAGATTTTCCCGGACGGGTCGAGTCGATAGGTCTTATTCACCCGGATATCGGAGAAAAACAGCCCGCCGTCGGCGGTGCCGACCGGCCCTTCGAGGAAGGTGAATCCCTCTTGGACCAATTCGGGTTGCACGCCCGGCGCCACGACGCCGGGAATGCCGGAAGGACTCTGCGAGAAAGCCGTCAAGGACATATAGAATGCAAATGCCCCGAATGCCAAAAACGCGGACGAATGTTTCGCGCAATCCATGACAGCCTCCCTCCGCAACGGCGCTCTACAAACCGTCCCCCTCACCCGGCGCGCCAAAGGCGTGCTTCGCACGCGGCGCGCCGCCCTCTCCCCCGCTGGGGAGAGGGCTCAATCCAGCGGTTCGAGTTTGACGATCGAGGCGCCGTGATTGCTGCCGGCCCAAAACGCCGTCCGTGCGCCGGAATTGTCCACCCAGGCGCGGCGGATATTGGTCGGATTGGGCAGCAGATATTCAACGAATTGTCCGGTCTTGGTGTCGAGCCGCAAAACCCGATCGGTCATCATCGAACCGCTCCAGGCTTCGCCATTCTTGTCGACAACCACATCATACGGATTCGACCACGGCGTCGGCGCGCGCCATTCCTTGATGGTTTCGGCTTTGGGATCGAGCATGCCGATGGCGTTGCCGTCATATTCGGCAAACCACAGGCGGTTCTGGGCATCCACCCGGCCGCGGCGCGGACGTGAATTGGGAATCTCGGTGCGGAAAATCCGCAGTTTCTTGGTCGCGCCGTCGAGAATGCCGAGATCGCCGGAATTGAAATCCAGCATATAGAGATTGTTCTTCAGATCGGCATTGATGCCGTAGGAACCGATGGTCTTCTTGGTTTCGGGATCGGTGAAGGTGCCGAAATTTTCCCATTTGCTATTGGCCGGATCGAGACGCAGGATTTGCGCATGATCGGAATTCTTGACCCAAACTTTACCGTCCACCTGCATTGACGTGGGCGATACGAAGGATTGCTGCGTGGCGTCGGTCTGCCATTCCTTGGGCACCGACCAGGTTTGAACCTTGCCGGTTTTCTTATCCAGCTTGGCGACGCCGCCCTGATACATCAACGCGACCCAGAGATTGCCGTCATGATCTTGCTCGAGATCGAGCGTGCCGACTGGAAATCCTTCCTTGATTTTCGGAATCGGATATTCGGTCACCTTCCCGGTTTTCGGATCCATCTTGCCGACGAATAGCGCGCCGAAATCCGAGTACCAGACCATGCCGTCGGAATCGACGATCACGTCATGGGGTTCGATGGTCTTGCGCGGCAGATCGTATTCGGTGATCACGACGTGCGTCGCGCGGCCGGTGGGACGAGGCAGCGTTTTCAGCGCGTAGCTTCTGTCCGGCCCTTTGCTTAAGTTTATGCTGGCGAGCCATTCGGCGGCGCCTCTCATGCGCCCCGCCATTGCGGGGTCCGCGCCCATGCCGCCCGCTCCGCCGCCGAGATTGCGCCGCGCCGTGCCGACCAGCCGCTGCGGCTGCAACGGCGTGCTCCCGGGATAATAGCCGGCCATGCGGTCGAACACCTGCATGAACTCATCGGCATCGTGCTGCGAATTCACGATGCGCTGATAATTGTGGCAGGAGTTGCAAGACAGGACGAATTTCTTTTGCTGGTCGGAGCCGGGCGCGCTCGCCAGCCATTCCGCATTGGTGAGCTGCGCGGCAAGGTTTTTCGTGGGTACGAGCTTGATGTCCGCGCTCGCAGTCGATCCGGCCTTTACGTCGGCGGAATTGACGCCATTCAGCTCATAGCCAACGGCGCGAATCTTAAGCGTGTAATGACCGGGTTCGAGCTTTGCGGCCGGAAAGCTGTAGCGGCCTTTATTGTCGCTGACGACCGAGGTGGTAATAGTCGAGCCGTCTTTTTTGGCGCTCACCACCACGCCTTCCATCGTGCCTTCCTTGGCCGAGCTGACCTGGCCGGTTAGGGCGGCCGGCGCCTGCGCGTGAGCGGCGGATACGAGAAGAAGTGCCAAGCCGGCAGACGCTGTGAGCAACCGAGACTTTCGCATGGCAATCTCCTGTCGGCGGGGTATCCCGGGCGACTATATCAAACGGCGGCAGCGGCAAACATGCTAAACTCGCATTATGCGAATCACCCTTGTCTTTGTTTTCGCCGGTTTGCTCGCGCTTCCCCTCGGTGCGTGGCTGCGCAACCGCATGCGGTCTCTATGGAAAAACCGGCCGCTGTCGAGCGTAGAAGAGGCCGTGCGCCGCTGCGCCGAATAGGCGCTATTTATCGCCGTAATTGACCGACAGATAATCGATGATTGCCGCGGCGTCGGTTTGCGGAATCGGGGCGCCAAAGGCGTTAATCATCTTGCTCACTTCTGCTGTCCAGGTTTGCCGATTCATGAACGGCGAGTTGATGCGGATATAGTCGAGGCTGTGGCAGGCGCCGCAGTAATTCTCCACCGCCATCCGACCGGGCGCGTCCTTCAGCGCCACGGGTCTCTCCGCAGCCATCGCGGGCGAAACGGCAAGAGTTGCGGAAATCGCTAAAAGGCCGGTCGTTTTCATTGCGCTTCTCATGCGACGACAATAGTGGTCGGCCGCACCACATTGTTGTGGTAGCCGGCGGGGTTGAAGATCAGCGCATCGGTTTGCGTCTCGCCCAAGCGATTGCTGGCCTTGGCAAGAATGGTGCGCGTGCCCGCGGCGTCGGCGGTGAAACGATAATTCCACGGCCGGAAGGCAAACCGCCCGGAATCTGTTCCCAGATTTGCCTCGCGCCAGGTTGCGCCATTATCGACCGAGACCGCAACCGAGCGGATACCATAACCGCCATCCCATGCCACGCCCGCGACATTCACCGTCTCGCCTCTGCGTGCGCGCGTGCCTTCCGCCGGCGATACGATCAGGGAATTCACCACCATTTCCGTCACCGGCGTATTCATCTCGTTTTCCTGCGTCGCGAAGCGCTGCACCGTGGGAAACAAGCCGGTCGGGATGCGATAGGCGCCCTTCATCCAGAAGCCATCGAAGGGTTTGTTGACCGCCTGAATGGAGGTGAGGTGCTTCATCCAATAGGTGCCGGTCCAGCCCGGCACGATCAGCCGCGCAGGGAAACCGTTGAAATAGGGCAGGGGTTCGCCGTTCATCTGCAAAGCGATGATGGTGTTGTCGTCCATGGCTTTGGCGAGCGGTATGCTTTTGACAAAATCGGGCGTGCCGGCGAGCACAGGACCATCCGCGCCATCCACGACGATTTCAATGACGCCCGGCTTGAGGCCCGCTTTGGCAAGCACATCTTTGAGCCGCGGTCCGCGCCACACCGCGTTTCCCATGGCGCCAAGACCCCATTGCACGCCCGGCACATGCGGATTGGATAACCCGCGGCGATTGCCGGCACATTGCAAGACGGCGGCAACCTCAACCTGTGCGAAATTGCGCTGCAGATCGGCGAAATTCGCTTGGAAGGGCGTTGCCGCGCCTTCGCCGCCGACATCGAGCTTCCATTGCTGAACATCGATGCGCTGCGGAATTCCGGCGAGATGGTAGCGCACGAAAAACATGTCGTTCGCCGTTACCGGCGTGGCGAATGCGGAAACCGGCGTTTCAAAATTCGGCGGTCGAGTGGTGAGTTGGATCAGTTGGCGTTTGCCCGGCAGAGACGCCAATTCGGCCGTGTCGTAGTCGCCTTGCGGCAAGCCAAAGGTGAGCGGCGCACGCTCGGCCCCGAATGACCGGCCCGAGAAAAAGACGGGCGCGGCGAGCGCACCGGAAACGCCTTGCAAAAAAAGTCTGCGATGCATGGCAGTCTCCGATGGCGGACTTGGATAGTCGTAAAAGACCCGGTTTTGACCTGCAAGCGACATTCTCGCGACAAGATTGAGAATTTAAGCCATGATTATGCCGCGGCTCTCGGAACTTTCTTCACACATGACGGCAAAAGACGGCAGTTTCAACACCTCCGATGGCTGCGCCATCGCATACAGCGTTCACGCCAGTTCCAAGGCGCGCGCACCTCGCCTGGCGCTCATCCATTCGCTCGCGCTCGATCGCTCGGTCTGGGACGGCGTGGTGGAGCGGCTCCAAGACCGCGCCGAAATCCTCACCTATGATTGCCGCGGACACGGACGCTCCGGACGGCCGCACGGAGTGTACACGGCGGAACTGTTTGGACGCGACCTCGGCGAGTTGCTGGATCATCTCGGCTGGAGCGCCGCAACGATTGCCGGATGTTCGATGGGCGGCTGCGTGGCGCAAGCTTTCGCCGGCCTTTATCCTACGCGGGCAAGCGCGCTTGCCCTGATCGATACGTCGGCCTGGTATGGACCCGAGGCGCCAAAGCAATTTCGTGAGCGCGCGGCCGCCGCAAAGGCGAAGGGGATGAGCGGCCTGATCGATTTTCAGGTTACACGCTGGTTTTCGGAGAAATTCACGGCGGCGAATCCGCAGCGCGTCAAGCACGCGACTGCGGTGTTTCTCGGCAATGATTTCGAATGTTATGCCTCGACCTGCGCGCTGCTGGGCGATGCCGATTTGCGCCATTATTTGCCATCCTTTCGCATGCCGGTTGCGATCATCGTGGGTGAGGAAGATTACGCGACGCCTGTCGCCATGGCGAAGGCGCTCAAGGCAGCCATTCCGCAATCGACGCTGAAGATCGTTTCCGGTGGGCGGCATCTGACGCCGATCGAATGTCCCGGCGAGATCGCGGCCGAAATCGGCGGGTTGCTGGAGCGCATTTGATGGCGGCCGAACTGTTGGCCGAAACATATCCGGAAGCCGGAACCGCATGGCGCGACGATGCGGCCAGAGCGGCCGAACTGATCGCGCGCATCGAATCCGTGCCGTTCTCCAAATGGCATATCCGCCCGCGCGTGATCATGGGCACGGCGACGTTTTTCGACGCGCTCAGCCAATTGTCGCTGGCCTCGGCGATCCCTGTGCTGGTGGGGCTGTGGCATCTCACGCCGGCGCAAGTGGGCTATTTGTTGGCGGCAAGCTATATTGGACAGTTTGCCGGAGCCCTGATCTTCGGCTGGCTCGGCGAGAAGATCGGGCGGGTGATGAGCGCGAGCTATGCGACGCTGATCATGGCGGCGATCAGCCTCGCCTGTGCGTTCACCGGCAATTTCGCGCAGATGTTTGTCTGCCGGTTGGTCCAAGGGATCGGCGTCGGCGGCGAAATGCCGGTGGCGGCCACCTATATCAACGAGTTGTCGCGCGCGCATGGCCGCGGCCGCTTCTTCATGATGTACGAGCTGATCTTCCCGATCGGATTTTTCGCCACGGCGGTGTTGGGAGCGCAGCTCGTTCCGCTTTATGGCTGGAACGTGCTGTTCATGCTCGCCGTCGTCCCGGGTCTCGTCATCGCTTATTTCGTCTCGCGGCTGCCGGAATCGCCACGCTGGCTGATCCGGCGCGGGCGCTTTGCCGAAGCCGAGGCAATCATCCGCGAGATCGAGGCGAGCACGGAGAAGCGCAACCCGGTCGCGCCGCATGCGCTTTCCGCGGCTGCTTTCGCGCAGAAGAGCCGCTGGAGCGAACTTTTTTCTCCCTTTTATCGCTATCGCACGCTGATCGTGTGGGCGATCTGGGCCACGGCCTATGGCGTCACCAATGGGCTGAACAATTGGATGCCGACGCTGTACAACACGGTTTATCATTTGCCGTTGCGGACCTCGTTGAATGCGGCGCTTTTGACCAATGCGACGCAGATTCTGGTGCTGCTGGTGTGCGTGTTCGTGATCGATCGCGTGGGGCGCAAAGCCTGGATGATTGCGTGCTTCGTCATCGGCGCTTTGTTGTTGGCGCCTTTGGGTCTGTTCGGCGCAGGCGATGTCACGCGCGTGATCGTGTTGGTGACGTTGGGCTATGGCGTCATGAGCACGGTCAATACGGTGCTCTATCTCTACACGCCGGAAATCTATCCCACGCGCATGCGCGCCATCGGCACGGCGGCCGGAACCTGCTGGCTGCGCCTGGCTTCCGCGGCCGGTCCGGCCGTCGTGGGCGTGATGATGGTAGCGCACGGGATTTCCTCGGTGTTCCTGATGTTCGCCGGCGTCGCACTGATCGGCGCCGTGGCGGCGACGCAAATGGTGGAAACGCGCAACCGCCGCCTGGAAGACATCGCGCCGTAACGCGCTATGCCTCACCTTCCCCTTGAGGGAGGGTCGAAAACGCGAAGCGTTTTCGGGGAGGGGAACATTTTCGCCCGATTACAGCGCGCGCACTTCACGTTTGAATGTTTGCAACGTTGCCGCTCAACCGCACCTCATGCCAAATCCGGTCGAGTACCAAGTGCGGGTCATGCCGAAATTCGTGGTTAGCGAATCGCAAAACTCGGTAGCCATTTGCCTCGAACCAGTCTGTCCGTGCTTCGTCGTACTCACGCCGCCGATCCTCGCCATGCTGTCCGCCATCCAATTCCAGGACGAGCTTTGCTGCTGGGCAATAGAAGTCGGCGATATATGGGCCAATTGGTTGCTGCCGGCGGAAACGCAAACCGGCGATCTGTTTGCGGCGGAGCAATGCCCAGAGCTTCCTCTCGCTTTCGGTCATATCGGATCTGAGCGCGCGTGCGTGATCGCGCTTTAGTATGAGGCGTCGAGGATTTTGTTGCGGCCGGTGCATGTCCCCTCCCCGAAATTCGCTGCGCGAATTTCGACCCTCCCTCAAGGGGAGGGTGGTTTTAGAAATCTGGTTTGGTGGCTTGGGGGATTTTGTAATCGAAGAGCTGGGCGTTGTTTTCGGCGCAGACTTGTTCGTCCATGGGGCCTGGCGCGACCCGCCGGTAGCGCTGGATCGCGGACCAGGGCTGGTTGAAGGTGTCGGGGTCTTCCGCCCAAATCTGGTTTTCCAAAACCTGGCCGCCATTGATGAGGCGGTAGCGCTCGATCACGTGCAGCTTCTCGGTGTGCGGCGTGCGGTAATTGTCGACATAGGTCTTCGCATTGGTGCCGATGGTATCGACCACCAGCGTATCGCCCTCATAATGCCCGACGGATTCTCCGTACCAGGAGGGTTTTACGCTCTTCGAATGCGGGACGTTCATATAGACGTGGCGCACCTGCTGATCGCCGGAATAGACCATCAGGACTTCCTTGGGCGACTGGATGAAGTAGACCGGCTCGACGATAAAGGATGAAAAACCGGGGACGCCCGCCGGCATGCAGCTCGACCTGGCGGTATAGGCGATTTTTCCGGCCAGCACATCCTCATTGGATTTCTTCATCTGTGCGGCGGCCCACGGCTTCAGATTGGGATTGCCGACATCGGCGATGCGGAAGGTCGGCTGCTGGCCGCGGCCATTGGGAATGTAAGGATGCGCCGGATCGGATTTGGTCGGGCCCGGGCCGGTGGGCGGTTGCGCCAGATCCTGATTCATGGCGACCCAGGCGACATAGTTCGACTGGAAATCGGGCGCAGAGTTTTGCGCCGCCAGCGGCGCCGCAACGAGAACGCCTGCGGCTGCGGCGAGAGTAGGCGCTGAGAAGAAACCAGTCATTGGAATCTCCGTTGTTCAGAAATCGAAATTGTCGGCGTGCGGAATCGGATCCATGTCGTAATGCAGATAATTGTTCGGACTATCCGCGCAGAAAGATTCGTTCATCGGGCCTTGCTCGACGCGCCGGTAACGCTGCACGGCATGCCAGGGCGTCGTGAATGCGCCGGGGTCCTCGACGGTTACATCGACGGTCAACCCTTTTGCGTCGGGATTGATGCGGAAGCGCTCCACGACGTGAAGCTGTGTCGTGTGGGGGGTGCGGAAATTATCGATATAGGTCTTGTCGTTGAGGCCGACGGTATCGACCACCAGCGTATCGCCGTTCTCGTAATGGCCGATGGATTCACCGAACCAGGAAGGCTTCGGATTCGCCGAATGTTTGTCCGTCAAATAAACGTGACGGAATTCCGAATTGGGCGGCCACGTCATCACCACCTCTTTTGGGGTCTGGATGAAATATATCGGCTGCGCCGGGTGCAGCAGAAAGGCCGGAACGCCCACAAGCTTGCAGCTCGCCTGCATGGTGAATCCGCCGCCGCCCACCGCGATATGGTCGTTGACTTTCTTCAGCGCGTCGCGGGCCCAGGGCTGCAGAATGGGATTGTTCAAATCGGCCATGGCGAAAATCGGTTGACCAAGTTCAAGATTGTTGCCGATGCGTGGGCGTCCCGGCATATCTTGGACAGGACCAGGGCCTGATGCCGGCGGCAAGAACACCACGCCGGCCGCCTGCCAGCCGCCGTTCGTGAAGGCGAATTGCGGCACGGCGTTTCCGGTATCGGCAGCCGCCGAGGCAGAAGCAAGGATAATACCGAATGCGAGCGACGCCGATGCGAATTTGCTCATGACGACCTCTCAGAAATCCGGTTTGTCCGCAGTCGGCGATCCGACCCAGCCGGGCAGGTTGAAGATATTGCCGTTATTCTCGGAGCAATTCTCCTCGATCATCGGCCGGTTCGGCGTCTTGGTATAATGCTGCACCGCCTGCCAAGGCTGATAGAAGGTACCCGGGTCTTCGACGGTGAGGTTGACCTCGAGCTGCTTGCCGCCTTGGATCAAATGATAGCGCTCGACAACATGGAGCTGGTCCGTGTGCGGCGTGTGATAATTGTCGATCACCGCCTTAGGCGATAGGCCAATAGTATCGACGACCAGCGTATCGCCTTCATAATGACCTACGGATTCGCCGTACCATGAGAGCTTCGGATTTTTGCTATGCGGCACGTCGAGATAAATGTGCCGCACTTCGCGATTGCCGGAATAGATGAGCAAAACCTCCTTCGGCGATTGCACGACGTAGACCGGCTCGACGACAAACAGCGAAAACCCCGGAACGCCGCCCGGCAAGCAGCTCCAGCGGGGCGTGATGCCGAGTTCGCCGGCAAACACTTTGTCGTTGTATTTCTTCAATTCGGCGATGGCCCACGGCATCAAATTCGGATTGTTGAGGTCGGCGACGCGATAGGTTGCCGGACCCGGTTCGTCATTGCGCCTGAAGGGATATTTGGGATCGAAGCCGACCGGCTTGGGTCCGCCCGGGACCGGCGTGAAATCAGAATTGATGGCGGTCCAGCCGTCGTTGAGCGACGAGAAATCGGGAACAGCTTCCGCCGCCGGCGCAACACCGGCGCAGGTAAGGGAGCAACACGCAGCAGCCAAGGCAACGCGGTGCTTTGAAATGTGAGACGCAAAAGGCATTACAATTCGTGTCCCTACGCGGGGGGAAGGAAGAAAGGGGTTTTAAAAATCCGGCTTGTCGGCCGTGGGCAGCGGGTCGAGATCGAAGTTGAAATAGTTGAAATTGCCTTCGACGCAGGTGGATTCGCCCATCGGGCCGATTTCCGTGCGCCGGTAGGTTTGGGTCGCCGACCATGGCGTGGTGAAGGCGCCCGGGTCCTCGACCGTGACCGTGACATTGATCCGCGTTTCGGCATTCGTCAGCTTGAAACGTTCGATCACGTGCAGCTTCTCGGTATGCGGCGTGCGGTAATTGTCGACAAAGGTCTTGGTGTTGAGCCCGATCGTATCGATAACGAGCGTGTCGCCGTTTTCGTAATGGCCGATGGATTCGCCAAACCAGGACGGTTTCGGATTTGCCGAGTGCTTATCGGTCAGAAAGATATGACGGACCATGTGGTCCGCTTGCCAAGTCATGACCACTTCCTTCGGCGTTTGCAGGAAGTAAATGGGCTGTGCCGGATAAAGCAGAAAGCCCGGAACGCCGAGCGGCCAGCAGCGCACTTGCGGCGGGAAGGCATCCTTCCCCGTCAGCACGCGGTCGTTGACCTTCTTGAGCGCCTCCTTCGCCCAGGGCTGCAAGATGGGATTATTGAGATCGGCGACCCGCAGCGTGGGCTGGCCGCCGCGATTGTTGGGCACGTAAGGATGAGATTTGTCGAAGGTGACCGGGTGCGGCCCGGTGGGCAAGGCGATGAATTCCGTTCCTGCTGCGAGCCAGCCGACCGTTGGATCCTCCTCGAAATTGGGAATCGCCGCATTTGCGGGCTGCGCCGCGGGCATGGGCCAGAGCACAGCCGCCGCCGACAACAGCCCACCAAGCAGATATGGCGATGCAATTTTCGATCCGGGTCTGGACATCGCGCCCTCCCTTGGAATGGGAAATTCAGAAATCGGGTCTGTTTGCTGTTGGAATCGGTTCGACATCGAAATTGAACAGGCCGGGGCCGCTTTCCGCGCATGAGGACTCCACCATTGGGCCCTGCTGCACGCGGCGCCAAGTTTGGATCACCCTGACCGGCTGCTTATAGGTGGCGGGATCTTCGACGAAAATATCGGCTTGGAGAGTCTTACCTCCATTGGTCAGATGGAAGCGCTCGACCACATGCAGCTTCTCGGAATGCGGCGTGCGGTAATTGTCGATGTAGGTTTGTGTATTCTGGCCGATGGTGTCCACCACCAGCGTATCGCCTTCGAAATGGCCGACCGATTCTCCGTACCATGACGGTTTTGGATTCTTCGAGTGCGGCACGTCGAGATAGATGTGCCGGACCTGATGGTCCAATTGCCAGATCATGACGACCTCTTTAGGTGTCTGGATAAAATAGACCGGCTGGGCCTGATTGAGATCGTAGGTGGGGACGCCGGTCGGCCAGCAGCGGGCTTCGCGCGAGAACACGGCTTTGCCGCGGAGCACCTCGTCATTGGTTTTTTTCAAGCCCTGCTTGGCGAAATCCGTGAGGTTCGGATTGTTGAGATCGGCAAAGCGAAAGCTCGATTGCTTCCCCTGGCCATTGCCGACATGAGGATGGTCGGCATCATTGACCACGATGGCAGGCGTGCCCGGCGCTTCCTTAAAATCCGTGCCCATGGCAAGCCAGCTATCGGTCATGCTGGAAAAATCGGGAATGCGGTTCGCGTTCTGCGCGCCCGCCGCCGGCACGAAGGCTACGTTCGCAGCGAGCACGGTGAACACGCTCAATCTCTTCATCCTGGTCATGCGATTTCTCTTCCCTTGCTACGACTGTACCCCCACCCGAACCGCTTCGCGGTTCGACCTCCCCACAAGGGGGAGGTTAAGTTGAATGTTCAGAAGTCCGCTTTGGCTGCGACGGGGATCGGTTCGGCGTGCTGGCCGAACGGATTGACGGCTTCCCCGTCGGCGCAACGCGATTCCGTCATGGGTCCCTGCACCTTTCGCCATTGATGGATGACATGGAGCGGCTGCTTCAGCGCGACCGGGTCTTCAATGGTGATGTCGGCCTCGAGCTTTGTGCCGCCTTCGATCATGCGGATGCGCTCGATGACGTGAAGCTTGTCGCTATGCGGCGTGCGGTAGTTGTCGATGAAGGTGCGGGTATCCTGACCGACGGTGTCGATCACCAGCGTGTCGCCTTCATAATGGCCGACCGATTCACCGTACCAAGAGGGCCTGACATTTCGCGAATGCGGCACGTCGAGATAAACGTGGCGCACCTGCTGGTCCATCTGCCACATCATGGTCACCTTCTTGGGCTCCTGCAGGATGAATGTCGGCTGCGCCGGATTGAGCAGATAGGCCGGCACCCCCGTCATCCAGCAGCGCGACTCGCGCGCATACATGGCGAAGCCCGACAGCACCATGTCATTGGACTTTTTCAATCCTTGCTTGGCGAACTCGGTGAGATTGGGATTGTTCACGTCCGCCACCCGGAAGGTCGGCTGCTCGCCCGAACCGTTGGGAACGTAGCGGTGCGCGGGATCAAAGGTGACCGGCGGCGGCCCACCGGGAACGGGAACGAAATCGGTCCCGATGGACACCCATCCGGCGCCGTCGCCGGAAAAATCAGGACGCGCGGCGCTGCCTTGGGCGAGCGCAACGCCGGCGGAAATCAGGACGGCGGCTGCTCCGCCCAGCAGTTTGGAAAATCCGGGCATCCGATTCCTCCCAATCGATGTCCCGATGCGGCGGTCAGAAATCCGGCGTCTTCGCCTCCGGCATCGGGAATAGCTTCTGATTGAAATAATTGTAGTTACCTTCGGCACACACGGTTTCGAGCAAGGGGTTCGGAACCTTCCGCCATTTCTGCATCATGTGCAGCGGTTCGTTGAATGTATCCGGGTCTTCCACGGTCACGAGCGCAGTCAGCTCCTTGCCATCCGGCGAGATGGTAAAGCGCTCCACGGCGTGCTCCTTTGCCGTGTGCGGCGTGCGGAAATTGTCGATGTAGTTGTTCTTGGTCGTAAGACCGATGGTGTCTACGACGAAGCTATTATTGCCCTCGTAATGGCCGATCGATTCGCCGAAAGATTGCGGCTTTACGTTCGCGGAATGATTGCCGGTGAGGTAGATCCGGCGCACCATGTGGTCGCGCTGCCAGATCATCCAGACTTCCTTGGGCGTCTGGATGAAATAGACCGGTTCAGCAGGATAGAGGAGCTGCCCCGGAACACCGCCGGGCCAGCAGCGCGCTTGCGCGGCAAAAGGCACGTCGAGCCGTCCCGAGAGGGCCTCGTCATTGGAGGCTTTCATCGCTTGAGATGCCCAGGGTTTCAACGCCGGATCGCGATAATCCCCGATGCGCAAGGTCGGCTGACGCCCGGAGCGGATTGCCTCGACATTGCCGAGAAAGGGATGATCGGGATCGTTTTTGATTCTTCCGTGGCCGACCGTGCCGGAGGGCGGGTCCATCCAATCGGCGCCTTCGGCAAGCCAGGCAAATTCGGTCGAGGAGAGATTAGGCATGCCGTTCTTGGCTACGGAAAAATCGAGCTGAGGCTGCGGCGCGGCAACAGCGAGGCCGAGTCCGAAGGCGCAGGCGAGAACAGCGCAAGAAGAAAACGAAGCAAATTTCGACATGGAGGCTTCCTTAGAAATCCGCCGTTTTGGCTTCCGGCAGCGGAAACAGGTTCTGATGGAAGAAGTCGTCATTATTCTCGGCGCAGACGGTTTCCGCCATCGGATCGTTCACTTTGAACCAGCGCTGCTGCATCGTGAGCGGTGCGTTGAAGGCGCCCGGGTCCTCGACCGTCGCGATCGCCGTCAGGTTCTTTCCATCCGGAGCAATGGTGAAGCGTTCGACGACGTGGAGGCTTTCGGTATGGGGCGTGCGGAAATTATCAATATAGCTGTTCTTGGTTGAGAGTCCGATCGTATCGACGACGAGCGTGTCGCCATTTTCATAATGTCCGATGGATTCTCCGAACCAGGACGGCAAGACGCGCCCGGAATGCCGGTCCGTGAGAAAAACGCGGCGGACCATATGGTCGCGTTGCCAGATCATCCAAACTTCTTTCGGGGTCTGGATGAAATAAAAGGGCTCGAACGGGAACAGCAATTGGCCCGGTACGCTGCCGGGCCAGCAGCGGGCTTGTGCGGCAAAGGGAACCTGCCGGATGCCTTCGAGAGCTTCCTCATTGGTCGCCTGCATCGCTTTCGCGGCCCAGGGTTTCAGGATCGGATCCTTGGCATCGCCGATGCGAAGCGTGGGCTGTTTGCCGAGCCTTCCCGCGTTGGCATTACTCAAGAACGGATGGGCTGGATCGGGCCGGATTGGGCCGTGGCCGTAACCCGCAGGCGGTTCTTGCCAATCGGCAACATTGGTCTGCCAGCCGAAATTGGCCGAGGCAAGCGCCGGAATCTTCTCCGATTGCGCGGCTGCTGTGGATGCAAAAGCGATCGCCATCAAGAGGCCTGTCGCGAATTTTCCCGATCTGGTCATCGGATGCTCCCCATCTTGGCGATCCTTCGCCGGCGTTCAGAAATCCGGTTTGGCGGCTTCCGGAATGGGATCGATCTTAAGCCCGAAGTAATTGTAATTGTTGTTGTTCTCGGCGCAGACGGATTCAATGTAGGGGTTCTGCACGCGCCGCCAGTGCTGTACCGCCGTCCACGCCGTGGTGAAGGCGCCCGGGTCCTCGACGGTTGCCAACCCATCCATGGTTTTGCCATCTGCCGAAATCCTGTAGCGCTCCACGACGTGCAGCTTGGTCGTATGCGGCGTGCGCAGATTGTCCACAAAGGTTTTGTCGTTTAGCGCCACAGTATCGACAACCAGCGTATCACCTTCGTAATGACCGACCGATTCTCCGTACCAGGAGGGTTTCGGATTCTTCGAATGCTGCGCATTCATGTAGATGTGGCGCTGGTTCGGTCCGCGCTGGTAGAGGATCGTGATCTCTTTCGGCGTCTGGACGAAATAGATCGGCTCGGCCGTGAACAGCATGATTCCCGGCACGCCCGCGGGCCAGCACGTGGACATGGCCTCGAAGCCGACTTTGCCCCCAAGGACCTCGGCATTGGCCCGGTTGACGGCGTCTTGCGCCCAGGGAAGCAGGATCGGGCTGTGGGGGTCGGCAATGCGTGGGGTGACTTGGCGCCCCGTTCTTGCCGCGTCCGCGTTGCTGGTGAAAGGGTGGGCGGGGTCGAAGGCGACCGGACCCGGGCCCGAGGGAGGCGGCAGCCAATCGGCGCCGACCGAGGTCCAGCCGGCAGTATTGCCTTGCGAAAAATCGGGGATTGCCGCTTGGGGCTCCCGAGGCGCCGAAGACGCCCCAGCAATAGAGAAAAGGGCGGTCAACATGGCGCCCGCAAATAAAGGCTGAGGCAGAGAGCGTAATGGGATCATGGAAAAATTCTCTTTGGGGCGATCATATTTCGAGTTTAGCAGCTAGCCGCGTTTATCCGCAGCTCCTGCAAGTCTAAAGCGACCTCTGGACGACAGCAACGGCAGGTAGAGCAAGCTTTGGGGCTTTCTGCACGAAAGGCCAGGGCCCCCACCGCCTCCAGAGGAGTCACCGAACGTATCTCCTTGAAATCTGCAACGCTTGCGCTTACCGGGATTTGAAAGAGGAAATCCTTACCATGCCGTGGGACGCGCATCTCGATTGGAGCGAACAACTCTATACGCTCATGTTCATTCTGCCGGCGCCGATCATCGTGGTCGCACTGCTGTGGTATTTCGCGCCGCGCATTTACCGGAAGAAAAACAGAGGACATTGATCTCGTTTCCGGCCATGCACGCCGGTGTTCTGCATCCAGCGATTGCCGCAATGCGCTTCGCCGCAACCTGACGTTTGTGATCCTGCGTTTTGTGTTCCGCATGCGGAACACCCCTATCCTCTGCGCGATCTATCCCCCCGAGAATCGCCTCCTCACACTGAGCCAGCCGAATCGCCGGAAATCGCTGTGCGGATTTCGCGAGCAACATTGGTATGAGGGGTCGCCCCAAGATGGCGGTATTTTCCAAACCTTCCCGCAGAGAGCTGGCGAAGCGATATCGCAAGTGGGCCGCCGACGCTTTGCGTCAAGCCGATGTTGCCGAGCCATCGCAGAGACAGTCTTTCATCGCGATGGCAGAGAAGTGGAATCATCTGGCCGAGGGCATTGAGGCCGATCTGATCAATTTCATCGAGCCGGAATCCGAGCCGGAGCAGGCCAAACCGAAGCGTAAATCCGCTCACCGAATTCCGAAGTGACAAAGCAATGGGGAAATCTCTCCAACGAATCACCACCGGTCAATCCCGCATTACTGCCACCCCCAAATTCATCGAGTCGTCCTACATTGTGCTTCTCATCAATTCGACTGACTTCGTGATTGAAAAAGTCAGTGTAAGCGGAGGTCCATGGGCCGCCACTCAAGCGATCGGCAAAACTTGCGGCTCCATGGACTACGATATCTGTGCAACAGCCGGGAGATGGCGGGAGCTTTGCTCCGTTAGCGCAGGACAGAATGTGACGATTAAAGTGGGTTATCAAAAAAACGGCCGATGGTGGGAAACCAGTTGGGATGCCTTCTATGCCGATCCGCAATTTGCGGGCGGCATCATTCACATGGACCGTGGATAGGCAATGAGCGTTTGGCGGAAAACGCCCCCCTGCCGAATTTTCGTTTTGCAAAATGGGCTTTTTGTACCAGCGGTTGGGGGTGCCCCGCTTCCGCCACACCAATATCCCGGCGGGGCATGGGGTGTCGTTCGGGCGGAAATCGCCGTTGCCGATTTCTGTTCGCCCTCAATCCCCCACGCTTCGCGGAGGAAGGTAAGATGGAATTGGGCTCTGCAAAATGACCGCGCGGAGCTGTTTCAGCTTGATCAACATTGCGAGCATCCTTTCGAGCTTGCGGTCGAGATGGACCTCGTGGCGGGAGAGCGAGTCCATGTTGTGGGGCTCCAGCGTCTCGCCGAACACTTGTTCGCGAATCTGCGTGCAGATTTCGCCGGGGATGGCTTCGGGGCGATCCTGCGCGACCGTCACGACAGCATTGCCGGCCGGGTCCTTCTCTTCCCCATCGGCGAGATAAGCGATTGCCGCCTTCTGTGTGTCTTCGGGAAAGCGGAGCACGTTCCTTAATCCCTTCCGGTGGTGCGCAGCTTCGCCGAGCCGCAACCGCCGCTTGCGCCAGATGATGCCGGCGATTTCCTCGACCAAATGCTCTTCGGTCGCGCCTTGCGGAGCGTGATCGGCGACAAGCGCGTCGAGGAGCGCGCCATATTCTTCTTTGTCCTCCCAGGGGAGAATGGTGTAGGCGGATAGGGCCCCATGCCGGAGAGCGTTGAAAGGCATTTTTTTCCTGCCATCGGCCGTAGTGGCGAGCGCATGCTTGATGGTTACTTTCATTGAAGAAGGCCTCCTTTGGTTGCGGTGCAGTTGTGGAAAAATGAACCCTGCCGCGGTCAGCGGCTATGCGGGCAATAGAGATTCACTCGCCGGGCGGACGTGCGGGGAATCCCCCACCGAGTCCTCCCAGGCCGGTTTTGCAACCGATGAACTTTCCCCGGGCAGCCGTGCATCCCCTCGGGGATAGACACGCAAGTGTTTTGTACAAAACAGTTCGCAGAGACAGATGTCGAGCCTCTAAGGAGTCCGCATTTTTGCCCCGGAAATGCTTGCGCCCGGCAGCTTCGTCGGCTCCGGGCGCAATTTCGATCAATGCTGAAACACCTATCTCCATCCCCGGGGATGATCAAGCAAGTGTTTTGCGCAAAACAGTGTGGAGGAGCGGAGGTCGAGCCTTCAAGGATGCGCGTCTTTGCCCCGGAAATGCTTGCGCCCGGCGGCGTTGTCGGCTCCGGGCGCAATTTCGATTAATACTGATACACCTATCTCCAGCCCCGGGGATGATCAAGCAAGTGTTTTGCGCAAAACACTTTGGAAGGGCGGACGTCGAGCCTTCAAGGATGCGCCTTTACCCCGGAAATGCTTGCGCCCGGCGGCGTTGTCGGCTCCGGGCGCAATTTCGATCAAGGCTGATACACCTATCTCCATCCCCGGGGATGATCGAGCAAGTGTGATTCCAGTTCTCGTTCGGAACGGTCTTACAGCCGAAGCGTTCATGTTGGGTGCGGTATTCGCTCTTCCGGCGTGCCGTAAGTATGGGTACCGCGGCGAGCCTGCTGCGCCGAATCGCGCGGCAACGATTATTCGGAAAACCTAAACAGCTCATTCGGACCATTCAATCTTATCGAATGCGGAGATCAGGTTCATTTTCTGCTTAACAAAACAACAGGAGCTGGTCCGATGAACGACTATCCGTACTCGTCCCCGCAGAACTAAGGCCTAGGACAGTGTCGGGTACGGATTGGTTTCAAGACTGTGCGAGCAAGGCAAATGAGAGTGGTCGCGTCCGGAATTGATCCACAAAGCCCAGCCGATGGCGCATACGGCAATTCTTCGCGTTGGCGATGGCCCCGCCGTGGCGATCTCGCTCTGCTTTTTGCGTTCGGTCTGTTGACGTTCCCGCTTGAAGCGCGCGCCGCCAATCCGGCTGAAGATTTCGTCGCCGCATTCATTCAGCACGGAAATACAATCTTGAGCGATCAGTCGCTTCATCCGGCGGAACGCGATCTCGAATTTCGCACATTTCTGCTTTCCGTCACCGATATGAAGCGCGTCGCGCTGTTCACGCTCGGACCCTATGCAAAGGAGGCACCCGAGCCGGCCCTTGCGGCGTTCGTCTCGGCATTCACCGATTTGGCTACCGAAATATATCAGCGCGGCTTCGCCTCCTACGGCCAAACGGTCAGGATCACCGGCTCCACGGCCCGTTCCGAAGACGACGTGATCGTGAATGCCGATAGTCCCGATCCCAACGGAAAACCGGCACCGATTAAAATCGCCTTTCGGGTGCGAAAGACCGAAACAGGCGGGAACGTGATTCTTGATGTCGCGGTGCAGGGACAATGGATTGCCCTGTCACAGCAACAGGGATTCACTTCGTATCTTCAGCTACACGGCGGTGATATCACCAAACTCTCGCACGAGCTGGAAATGCGCGCCGCAAGATGAGCGTCGGACTGCCGTCGCTTTAGGTCTTTTTGTTCGTCGAAGTATGGCGATGTCTCGACATACGATGGGACGAGTCCTAACTCTGACCAGCCGTCACCACTCGCCGCTGACGTTGTCGCCCGGTGCCCTCTACAGACATCGGACAGACCCGCCTCCGCGTGAAAATAACGTTGGGAAAATGACGACGCTGGCAACCTCAGCCGGCTTTGTCTCTCGCGGACAGACTGCGTTTCAGCCGGCGAACTCCCATCCAGCCGACAACAATAAACGTGAGCAGGCCAAACAGGCCGAACATAGCGCGCCCGACGAGCGGCCCAAGAAAAGCGCCCGAACCGGTGAAGTCACGTTCGCCGGGTCCGAAGCCGACCCAGACGAAGGCGATGGCCAATCCAAGCGTGACCGCGACCCCAAGCGCGCCGCTCAGGATGCGCGCAAGCGCGGGCGCGCCGGATGGCAGCTGCCCGCTCGGTTGGTCCGCCGCGCCATAGACCACGTTGATGGTGGCCGCTGACGCTCCGCCGAAAAACAGGAATCCGATTAGCGCGCCCATCCAGTCGGGCGCATCGCCGGAGTGCCGCACGGGCTGTCCGAACACGCCCAGCGATGCGAGCAGCATCCAGCCGCCGATCGCCATGGCCGGAACAATGACTATGAGCCTGATCGCCGTCGCCCGAATCACGCGTGCCGCCCGACTGTCATCACCCGCGATGATGGCCGCGATGCGTTAAGCAATGCTGGACGCAGGAACCAACTTTAGCCGATATTTTGCAAAGTTTTGGTAGTGGGTCAGAACTCAACGCGCGCTCGCGGAATTATAAGCGCACGCGCGCGGCAGAACTTTGGCGGACCAAATCCTGACCAAATTGTTAACCGTATAGCGGCTAGACTCCCGGCAAACTGTCGAGGGTTTGCGAGTCGGCCATGAGATCGGGACCGGTTTCCGACGCAGAGGCGCTGAAACAGCGGATTGACGGCGAGCTTGTCCGGCTCGTGTTCGGCCACTGGATTCAGTGCGTCGACCCGATTCCATTCGCGCTGATGATCGCGACGCTGATGTCAGGGCTGTTTCCGGCACTGGCCAGCGCGCCGTCACCGTTTTGGCCGGTCTGGGTTGCGGCGGTGGTGCTGTGGTCGGCCATCGCGGTTCAGATGTTGCGGCGCTATCAGCGGCAGGTAGGGCGCCTCTCACCGGCGGGCTGGAAGCGGCGGCTGACGGTGCTGTGGTTGGCGCACGGCACCATCTGGGGCCTGGTCGCCCCGGTGTTTCTGACGCGCAATCCGATCAATGAAGCACTGATCTGTGCCTGGGTCATGGGCGCCATGGTGCATGGCTTTTTTCTGCTTTATCCGCTGCGCAGCGTCCTGCTGATCAATCTCGCGGCGCTCGGCCTGATCGGCGAAGCCGCGTTCATCGCCAAAGGCGGGCCGCTCGGGCTGGTATTTGCGCTGGCACTCCCACCCTTTGCCGGGCTGATCAGCTTCAATGCCTGGCGGCTGTCGCGGGAATATCGCGCCGCGATCGAATTGCGTTTTCGCCACGAGGAGATTGCCCGCGCGCTCGATGTCGCACGGCAGGAGGCCGAGCAGGCGAACCGCGCCAAGAGCGAATTTCTCGCCAATATGAGCCACGAACTGCGCACGCCGCTCAATGCGATTATCGGCTTTTCGGAACTGATCCGCGAACATTTGGCGCCGAACAATATCGGCCGGAATATCGGCTATGCCGGGGATATTCTGGCCAGTGGCCGGCATTTGCTGGCGGTGATCAACCAGATTCTCGATCTGGCGACGATCGAGTCCGGCAAGATGCAGCTCGACATGAAGGAATTTCCGGTTGCGCGCCTGCTTCAGGAATGCATGCGGATCATGCGCGTGCGGGCGCAGGAAAAGGATTTATCGCTGACTCTCGAAGATCAGTGCGCCGGTGCGATCGTGAGAGGCGATGAGACGGCATTGCGGCAGGTGCTGCTGAACGTGGTGTCGAACGCGATCACGTATACAGAGTGCGGCGCGGTAACCGTGTCGGCGAGGATTGTAGCCGAGGATTTGTTGATCGAGGTGAAGGACACCGGGCGCGGCATCAGCGAAGCGAAATTGGCGACGATTTTCCTGCCCTTTGAGCGGGTGGACAAGCATATGTCGGCCTCGACCAACGGCAGCGGGCTCGGTCTGGCGATCGTGAAAAATCTGGTGGAGATGCATCGCGGCTCATGCTGGGTGAAGAGCGAGCTTCACAAGGGCACGAGCTTCTTTATCCGCATCCCGCTGAACCGGCCGGCCCCGGAGCAAGCCACTCTTGCTGCGTAAGCGTTTCAAGGACACCGGAGGACGTCTAATTTGCCGGCCGAAATTTCTCGAATCGCATTGCCAAGCGGTCTCGGTCCGGACGGTCTTGCCGCTCAAAAATCCGCTTTGCCGGCTACCGGGATATGGAAGTCGAAATGCTCGTTGTTCTCGGCGCAGGCAATCTCGGTCATGGGCTTTTGCTCGCGGCGGAACTTCGTCGTGCCGGACCAAGGCTGCTTGAAAGCGGCCGGGTCATCAACCAGCACAGTAATACTGAGAGTCTTGCCGTCGTCGGATAGCGTCCACCGCTCTTGAACGTGCAGCTTGTCGCTGTGAGGTGTGCGGTATTCGTCCACGAATGTTCGGGTGTTTTGCCCGATGGTGTCGATCACCAGCGTATTGCCTTCGTAATGGCCGACGGAGTCCCCGAACCATGACGGTTTGGGATTTTTGGAATGCGGGACATTGAGATAGATGTGCCGGAACTGGTGGTCACCCTCCCAGATCATTAGTACTTCCCTCGGCGTCTGGATGAAGTAGATCGGACGGGCTCCGCGCACGAAGTCGAAGTCGGGAACGCCTGCGGGCAGGCAGGACTGGTGTGGCGCATAGGCGATTTTGCCGGCGAGCACCTCGTCATTGTCCTTCTTCATGATGTCCTTTGCCCATTGCGTGAGATTTGGGTCGGACAGATCGGCAATGTGATAGCTGGCTTGACCGCCGTCGGTATTCGTTACGTACCGATGGGCCGGATCGTCCCGAACCGGTCCGGGTCCGGGGAAGCCCGTCACGGCCGTGAGCTCGGCGCCAAAGTGACGCCAGGTGGATTCATTGGACGACAGATCGGGCGGGGCAGTGCTTGGTTGCGCTGCCGCTCCTGCGACCAGCGCCATGGAAACAATGAAAACCGAAATTCCAGTCAACAGACTACCTTTTCCCAAATTCGATTCCGGCATGTGTCTTGTCCTGAAATCCGCTGATCGCCCATGCTTTTGTTTTTGATGAAATTGTCAAGCGCGTCTGCCGTTGCCAATCGCCCGGCGATTCGCGTTTTACATACGTCTGATGCAGGAGATGGAACAGGTGCTTGCCCTCCGCCGCGGGAGGGCAAACACCTGGACTAAAAATTCGATCAGTTCATGGGCGAGAACTTCTGGACGCGGCTGGTTTCGCCGACTTCGCCCGTGTAGAGATTGCCCTTGGAATCCATAAACGCGACATGGAGCAGGCCGAAGGCGCCGCCTTCGCGCCCCGGACGTCCGATTCTCTGCACAACCTGGCCGGTCTGGCGATCCAGCTCCCATACCGTCGAGTTGGCGATATCCGCGACAAAGATGTATTTCTGCTGCGGATCGGGCGAGAAGTCCACCGAGCCTGCGGTGCCACGGATTTTGGTATTCCGGGCAATATAGAATTCCTTCAGGAACTTACCTTGCTTGGTGAACACCTGGATGCGATTGCCGGAGCGATCGCCGACATAGATGAGTCCATCTTTGGAAATGCGGACGGCATGGACCGGGGACTTGAAGTCCTTGGCGCCCGGCTCACCTTCCTTGCCTACATCCGGCTGACCGTCATTGCTGATCTCGCTCAGCGGCTTGCCATAGGCGCCCCAGCCGCGTTTGAAATTTCCGGTATTCCAGTCGTAAACCATCACGCGCTTATTCAGATAGCCATCCGCGACATAGATTTCGCCGGCGGCTTCATCGAGCGTGGCTGCGGCGACGCCGCGGAGCAGAAGATCCGTCTGCTGATTATCCTGTTTCTGCGGCTGGCCGCGCGCGACCTTCGGGCCTCTGTGGCCAAAATCCTTGACGAATTTACCGTCGCCACTGAATTTCAGCAGCGTGTCGCCGGGCTGCGCGCCGGCGATATAGACGTTGCCTTCCCTGTCGGTGAAAATCGTGTGCTCTGACTGTGGCCACCCCGGCACCATATCGGGCTTGCCCCAAGCTTTGAGCAGGTTCCCGGCAGTGTCGAATTCCAGGACTGCGGGCGCAGCGGAGCAGCATTCCGCCTCGCCTTTTGCGACCGCGTCCTCCTTGAGATCGCGTGGGCGGTTGAGCACCCAGATATGGTCATCTTTGTCCACGAACAAGCCCGTGATGCCGCCGAGCGCCCAATGGTTCGGCAACGGTTTGGGCCAGTCCGCATCATATTTGTACTTCGGCGGCCCATCGGCAGCGGCGGGCGCGGAGATTCCCGTGCCAAGGAGCGCAAGGCAGCATAAGCCCGCGACCGCAACCGAAAAATTCAATACTGTTCTGAAACGCATCCAATACCTCCCTTTGCGTACGGCGGCATAATGAGATCAAAACTGTTCCACTCGCGCCAGGACCTAGAATACCACGTCCGTGCCCCGAGGCCAGATCGCGCGGCGATTAGCCCGGAATGACCGAATACGGTCAGCCTAAGCCGATCCGCGGCGCTCGGCCTTGGTCCGCTCCGCGGGCGAAATCGGCCGTTCCGGCCCCGCGAATGCTCAAAGCGTCCGGTGTGCATCGCACATCTGACGCGGTCGGCAGACCACTTCACGGCAGGGCATCGCCAAGAACAGTCATTTCTGGAGGCGATGCGGCAGTCGCCACCAGCCTCAAGCCAGATAGCCGTCCCTAGGGCAAAGGAAACCTATGGTAGGTTCGCGCCTAGCGGTTGATCCCTTTCGCGGTGGTTCTCTACATCGTCAATTTCATTGACCGCACCAATGTGGCCACGGTAGCCGAGGCCAAAGCGTTTATCGACGGGCGGATGGAGTAGCGGAACTCTGATGACGGTATTTACCGAAACGGTCGAGCACTTCCGGTTCGACAACAGTTACGCGCGTCTTCCGGATCGATTTTTCGCGCGTCACCGGCCGACGCCGGTTGCCGCGCCCCGTCTCGTTCGGCTTAACGAGAAGCTCGCCTGGCATCTCGGCCTTGATCCCGCGAAGCTCGCAACGCTGGAGGCTGTAGCCTTCTTCGCCGGCAACGATCTGCCGGAGGGCGGCGAGCCGATTGCCATGGCTTATGCCGGCCACCAGTTCGGGACTTTCGTTCCACAACTCGGCGACGGGCGAGCCATTCTGCTTGGTGAGGTTATCGATCGCGACGGCGAGCGCCGCGACATCCAGCTCAAGGGCGCCGGGCCAACGCCGTTTTCACGGCAGGGCGATGGACGCGCAGCGCTCGGACCGGTTCTGCGTGAGTACATTGTCAGCGAGGCGATGGTGCAACTCGGGATTCCCACGACGCGGGCGCTCGCTGCTGTGACAACCGGCGAAACGATCTGGCGCGAGACGCCATTGCCGGGCGCGGTTCTGACCCGTGTTGCGGCCAGCCACATCCGTGTCGGCACTTTTCAATTCTTCGCTGCACGTGGCGACTTGGACGCAATCCGGCACCTGGCTGAGCACGTCATTGCTCGGCATTTCCCGGAAGCAGACGGCGCCGTAAACCGCTACCACACCCTGCTCGAGCTGGTGATCTCGCGACAGGCAGAACTGATCGCGAAGTGGATGCTGGTTGGGTTCATTCATGGTGTGATGAACACGGACAATATGTCGATTGCGGGCGAGACAATCGACTATGGACCCTGCGCCTTCATGGATACCTATCATCCGGCGACAGTCTACAGCTCCATCGACACCGGAGGCCGCTACCGCTACGGCAATCAGCCACGCATCGCCCAGTGGAACCTCGCCCGTTTGGCTGAGACGATGTTGCCGCTGATTGCCGAGAACGAGGCTAACGCCGTCAAAGAGGCTCAAGAAGCCATCGGCGCGTTTACCGCCCGCTTCGAGTCAGCCTACGCAGCGGGCCTCAATCGCAAGCTTGGCCTCTTCCGATCGCAGCCGGGCGATCTGTCCCTTGCGCAGGACCTCCTCGAACGTATGGCCCGCAACGGCGCCGATTTCACATTGACCTTCCGCCACCTGTGCGATGCCGCTGCCAGCCCTGACGGTGACGCAGCCGTGCGAAGTCTCTTCGAATCCCCGGGCGACTTTGACGATTGGGCTGTGAGCTGGCGTCAGCGCCTTGCCGAGGAGGGCCGTGCGAGAAGCGAGAGCTCGGAAGTTATGCGTGCTGTGAATCCACGCTTCATTCCGCGCAACCATCTGGTGGAGGAGGCGATCTCCGCAGCCGTGGACCATGATGATTTCTCGGTGTTCGAGACTTTGCTTGCAGTCCTCTCGACACCTTACGAGGAACAACCGCCCTTTGGCCGTTTCGCCGATCCGCCGCGACCCGATCAAGTGGTGCACCAAACGTTTTGCGGCACCTGACAAACGGCAGCAGCACGACACAGAATGGACCGATGCAGTGACGCGACCGGCGACCAAACTGACGAATTGATGAGCTGTTGTACGGACCTCATCAGCGGCGCCTCAAGCGTTTCTATCCCGAGCTGCTTTGCGTCCTCGCGCCAGTGAGCCGCATGTGAGCCTTCCTCGCGTCTCATCTCGCGGACTGCCGCGGCCATTTTTGGAAAGACCGCGGCGAACCTATCTGGATAGCGTTGACGTAGAGGCGCGCGCGGCAACCACCGTTTATATATCGCAATCTCGAATTCGCTGACGAAAGGCCAGAAGCCAATGTGAAGAGCGCGGGCCGCGCTCCTGTCGCCATTAGCTGCCGGCCAAGCGAGCGGCGTAATGCGAACTTGCTCGCGTGCGAGTTCCCGCAGGCGGTCAACTGCGACGGTTTTATCAAAGTTGAATAATGGGCAGCCAACATCGCCTGAAAGGCGGAATCGACCACGGCGGGTCTTAGGCCCGCCTCCCACTCCCCCCGAAACCTGCCCTTGACGCTATGCAACAGCATGGCCATCCATCGCCATGGCCGGACATGAGCCACGCGATGCGCACCCGATCATAGACCTCGATGCCGCTCTGAAACGCAATGAAAAGTGACTGAATTATTTCTCAGTTCTGTTCAGCGCCCGTCTTTCGACGAGATTTGCACGAAGAAGCCGTCGGGATCCCTGAGATTGACTGTCGAGCCACCGGTATTGGCCTGATACGCATCTCTCGCTTTGGCGTCCGGAAGCTCTCTGTTGATTTTGTCAGCGAGGCGTTTGGCAGCAACCCGATCCATATGGTCGACTGCCACTGCGAAATGTGTGATCACGCCCTTCTGTCCTGCCACTGAATCGATGCTGATGTACCCGTCAGGCAAGTCCATATGGATACCCGTACCGGCGTCCGTGGCCGGCCAGCCTCTTGTGACCCCAAAAAGTCGTTCATAAAACGCGAAGGAACGTGGAACATCGCTGACCGTTAGCGCCACGTGGTTGACGGACAAGCCGCGAACAATCGGAGTGGGAGCCGGGGCGGCATCCCGCGCCAGGGCCCGCTGTGGCAAGACCAATACGGCCAGCGCTTGGACAAGATGCCGTCGCGTCATACCGCCGCGTTCATACTGATCGAATAATGAATCAATCATGGAATCCATTGGCGTTTCCTCCTTCGCATTGAATCAAAACAAAAAGAGCAGCCCTGAGCGTTTGGCTCTGCGGGTGATCTGCTGATTCATCTGCGCTTCTTCTCCCTACTCGATACCGAAGATCGAGGTTCACTTTATCGAATTACATCCGCAACGGCGATGGTCCGCCTTGGGTCACCCGCGCCGGATCTGTGATGTCCGCTCCATGTCCGTGTTAGCGTTCAAGAGCGACCGCTCCAGATTGCGTGGCGCAGTTCGCTTCATCGCCATGTACGGTCATTGGCTCACGACTGATCGAACGCAATCGACTTGTCCACAGCGCTACATTGTCCTTCCGAATTTTGCGGTGCCGGAAGGTCGGAGGATGACTCGGACGGCTCCCTGGTTTCGGCGACGGCAGGACGGCTCCTGAGACCGGAACGGAGCCGATCCAGGTACAAGTACACAACGGGTGTCGTGTACAGCGTCAGCAGCTGACTGAGCGCAAGCCCGCCGACCATCGCATAACCTAAGGGCTGGCGCAGTTCTGAGCCGGTACCTCTAAAGACCGCGAGAGGCAGTCCCGCCAGAAGAGCTGCGGTAGTGGTCATCAATATCGGGCGAAATCGCAGTACACACGCTTCGCGAATGGCAGCCTCGGGCGACATTCCTCGCTCCCGTTCGGCAACTATCGCAAAATCCACCAGCATGATTCCGTTCTTCTTGACAATGCCGATCAGGAGAAGAATTCCAGCGATGCCGATCAGCGAAAGATCGACATGTGCGACACGCAGCGCGATCAACGCACCTAACGCAGCCGAAGGCAGCGTCGAGAGGATTGTGAGAGGATGAAGGAAACTCTCATATAGGATTCCGAGAATGATGTAGACGGCCGCCAGCGCGGCGGCGATCAGGATGAATTCATTCGGCAGGGCAGCCTCGAACGCCTGCGCGTTTCCCGTAAAGGCGCCCGTGACCGTCGGAGGCATTCCGATGTCTTTCGCGGCGCCTTGAATCGCCGCGATCGCCTGACCGAGCGCCACGCCATTCTGAAGGTTGAACGATATTGTCACAGCTGGAAATTGATCGTCATGCGCAATGGAAAGTGGTCCCGGAGTTGTGGCGACTGAAACGAGCGTTGAAAGGGGCACCGCTGCACCGGTCAGCGGTGATTTGAGATAGATCCGATCAAGTGTCGCGAATGAGCCTTGCTGTTCCGGCGTGATCTCCAGCACGATCCAGTAGGTGTTCAACTGAGTGAAATATTGCGTCACTTGCCGCTGCCCGAACGCATCGTCGAGCGTCTGGTCAATCGCATCCGGTGAAATCCCGAAGGTTGCCGCGCGATCCCGGTTAATGACCAGGCGCAATTGAGGTGCGTCGGCAAAAAGGTCACTGAGCACGTCGGTGACTTCTGGCAGTGCGCGTAGCCGGTCCATTAGGCGCGCTGACCATGTCACCATTTCTGCAACATTCGTGTCCTTCAGCGTGAATTGGAAATTGCCTCGTGAGGCGCGGCCGCCAAGAGTTATGTCCTGTGTCGCATTCAGCGCCAGTGTCACGCCTGGTATTCGGGCAAGCTGCGGTCGCAGCCGGGCGATGATTTCGGCGGCGGTATTGCGGCGCTCGCCACGCGGTTTAAGGGAAATAAAGAAGCGCGCGGTATTCGCAGTCTGAGCGTTGCCGTTAACTCCAGTGCTGCCAGTTTGGGAGGCAAACCCCACGACATCCGGATCACGAAGAAGAATTTGGCCCAATTGCCGCTGCAGACGCATCATCTCCTCGGGCGAAACCACTTCGCCCGCTTCCGCCAGCCCCTGGAGTATCCCGGTATCCTCAATGGGCAAGAATCCCTTTGGAATCTCGATTGCCAGGTACACCGTGAGCACAAGCGCTGCGACAAACGCGCCCAGCGTCATGGCGCGATTTCGCAGCGCCGTATCGAGCGTTCGCTCATAGAAACGCTGCAATGCGGGAAACCATTGCCCGGTCGAAGTAGCTGGCGCAAAATTGCGGGCGCACAGCATCGGAGCGAGCGTCAGCGAAGCGAACGCAGAAACCACGATCGCGGCGGTAATGGTGAGAGCGAATTCCCGGAACAGCCGGCCCATGATTCCGCCCATGAACAGCAGCGGAATGAACACGGCCGCCAGGGAAATGCTGATGGAAAGCACCGTGAACACAACCTGGCGCGAGCCGGCTAATGCGGCGTCGAACGCCGAAGCGCCGCCTTCCATGTGCCGATGAATGTTTTCAATTACGACGATCGCATCATCCACGACAAAGCCAATTGCGATGGTCAATGCCATGAGGGAAAGATTGTCCAGGCTGAAATTCAGCGCATACATGGCTGCAAATGCACCGAGCAACGCGAGCAAAATCGTTGCACCGGAGACCGCGGCAGCATGTTTGCTGTGCAGGAACACCAAGAGAACTGCAACAACGAGAATGATTGTGAACACCAGTGTAAATTCGGTGTCGAGAACCGACGCACGGATTGTGCCGGTGCGGTCGAGAACCGTTGCGACGGAAATTGCAGGTGGCAGATTGGCAGTCAGGCGCGGTAACAGCGCGCGTATCCCTTGTACCGTGTCGATGATGTTGGCGCCCGGCTGTTTGTAGATGTTCAGCAGGATTGCGGAACGATTGTTGTCAAATGCCGCGGAATACCGGTCGGTCGCAGCAGCAATTGCGCGGCCTATATCGCGCACACGCACAGGCCCATTATTCCGGTAAGCAATGATCTGATTATTGTATTCGGCCGCCTCGGTGATCTGGTCATTGGCCACAATGGTGAAGCTGGTCTTTGCCCCCGTCATTGATCCTTTTGCGGCGTTGCTGGTTGCATTCACAACTGCGCCACGGAGCTCTTCCAGTGTCATTCCGCTGGCGGCCAGCTTCGCGGGGTCGACCTGTACCCGGATCGCCGGCCGCTGTTCGCCGCCGATCGAGACCTGGGCAACCCCGGGCACATGGGCGATCTGCTGAGCGAGAAAATTGTCGGCGTACTCATCGACTGTGATAATCGGCAGCAAATCCGAATGTACCGATAGCATCAGGATCGGCGCATCGGCGGGATTGAATTTTCGATATATCGGCGGCGATGTCATGGTTTGCGGCAATGTTCGCCCGGCAGCGGTAATTGCCGCCTGAACATCCTGCGCTACGGCATCGAGGTTGCGGTCCAGATCGAACTGGACTGTGACGCCAGTCGCGCCAAGCGCGCTAAACGACGTCATCTCCGTCACACCGGCAATTTGCGCCAACTGCCGCTCCAGAGGCGCGGCAACCGATGAGGACATTGTTTCAGCGCTCGCGCCGCTGACAGTGGCGGTGACGAGAATCGTCGGAAAATCGATTTGCGGCAAGGGCGCGACCGGAAGCCGGGGAAAAGCCGCCAAACCAAGCAGTGCAATCGCTGCCATCAGGAGACATGTCGCGACCGGACGCCGGATGAATGGCTCGGAAAAGTTCATTTCTAGGGCAGTGCCGGTCTGCCGGTCTCCCGTAAAGGAGGCCCAGACAATCTATCTCTCGCTGGCATGCAACAATCGTGTTCCGCCAGAATTCATCGTCGTCCGCATGCTGCAATTATGAATGAAATTGTTTCGCCAGCCAGCGACATGATCTAATGCTCTGCGCAAGAGAAACTTGGGGTCATTCTTGTGCCGAGGGGCCTTGCCTATCTGAATGGATTGCGCGCGTTTGAGGCGGCGGCACGTCTTGGAAGCTTCACGCTAGCTGCAAAAGAGCTTCACGTCACACAGGCTGCGGTAAGTCAGCAGGTCCGGCTGTTGGAGAAGCGGCTGGGGTTTGGGCTTTTTCACCGCCGCGCCAATGAGTTGGAACTTACGGATCAGGGGCGCGCGTTCCAACCTGGCCTGTCGGTCGCATTTGACGGTATCGACCGGCTGACGGAGCAGGTGGCCGCGATGCGATCAGGCCCGGTGCTAGTCGCCGGGATCGCTCCGGCTTTTGCGCTAAACTGGCTCATTCCGCGTCTGCCCTCGTTTAGTCGGAAACATCCCGAAGTCGAGTTCCGGATGGCAACTGGGGGAAAGCGGCTTCCGCTGAATGATGACTGGACGTGCTCAGTCAGACGCGGAATCGGAGATTGGCCGGGGTACATTGCCGAAGAGCTGTTTCCCGCAACGCTACTTCCGGTCTGCACCCCGGAGATTGCGAAAGGACTGCGGCATCCCCGCGATCTGCGCCGCGCGACGTTGATCGTGGTCGCTCATCTCCGCGAGCAATGGAAGTGGTGGTTTGATGCTGCGGGTCTGTACCCGCCAGTTCAGCCTGCAGGAGAAGTAGTATTCGATAGCTCCCCGATGGCGATCAAGGCCGTACTCGATGGAGCAGGCGTTGCAGTTGCCCAACTTCCGTATGTGAGCGATGCGTTGGCAAGTGGACGCCTGGTGTCGCCATTCCCGATTGTGCGCAAGAAATACGAGAGTTGGTATTTGGCGTATCGGCCCGTTCGAAAGGATGATCCGGCACTACGTGCATTCAGGCATTGGTTGCATGGCGAAGCCGCTGAGCAACGCCAAGAATACGAGCGCTTGATCTCGGCCGCGCGTGGTCAGGGCAAACGAAAGCGATCGAGAGGCGCTGATTAGGTGCACACGCGCCAGCGCAACGTCCGCTTCGGGTCACGGGCGGACGATAGCCCATGTCGATTGTCTCACCCGCAGCTCCCCGGATAGCCGCCATTGCGGCCTTGTCACGAATATCAAGATTTTCGCGACACCCGAGAGGTGAGCCCGTAGCAGGGGTTTGTAACAAATCAACGCCGAGGTCCCACGCCCATAGCATGGGCAATCGTCTCGTAGTCCGCGCGGTCCATGGAGAATGCGCCGCGCCGAAATACCAAGCCCCAGTTCGTGAGCCTTCGCGTAAAGGACAGGACCGGCAGCAGCGGCTGGATTGCCGCCGCCGACGAGCGATAGAAAATCACGCATCGCCGATAGGGCACAAATCCGTCACCAATGTCGACCCGCTCGCTATCTCCTTCGGCGATCTCGCCGATCGCGGTGAACGCCTGGACGGGCTCGCCTCGCCGCATTCCTATCCGCGGCGAGTAGTAGACGATCCGATCGCCCGGCTTGAGACGGCGAAGCGTCGCCGCGTTGCCATGGCATAATTGGCAGAAACCTGATGCCACCCCGCGTTGCACGTGCTCGCGGCTCGCCACGCCAATCCAATAGGCGGTCACGATGTAGCTCCCGCTGCTTCGGAGTAGCGCAATTCGTAGATCACCGGATCGAACGAAGTAGCGACGCTTGCGGCATCGTGCATGTGAATCCGTGCAATTGGGTCCTGCAGCATCGCCTCGAAATCGGCGCGTGTCCGCCACTGCGCGTAGTTGACGATGCGCGTGTGATCGTCGCTGATATGCAGATTGGCGGATACGAAGCCCGGCCGGGCACGCATCGTCTCCTCCGTTGCCCGCTCGAGGATCGCCAGGAGCCCCTCGGCCTTTTCTGGTGCGACATAGAACGTATTGATCAAGACCGCATATCCATTCTTCGGATCGAGAGTTGCCATGAGGGCCTCCTGGGCTTGGAGGCACTACTTTAGTCTCGGTCCGTGTCAGATCTTGTCAGCAGTGGGAATCTTCTCGGCGGCACGCCATTCCTTGAGCAGCACTTGCTGCCGCCGGGGGTATCGTTCGTCGGCGAGTGAGACGGCGGCAATCCGGTCGGTGCGGAAGTGCCGGTAATCCTGGCGAAGCTCGCACCAAGCGGCGACGACGCGGGCTCTGTCGAAGAAACCGACCGCGAACGGCCAGACGGTGCGCCGGGTCTTGCTGCCGTCTCGGTCTATATAGGAGAGGTGAAGCTTGCGCTCGTTGCGGATGGCGGCGCGGATCACCGGCAAGGCCGCTTCACCCTCGTCTTGCCAAACAGGGCCGACGAGCAGGCCCGAACCGAACGCCTCGTCCTTGAGTTCCGGCGGCAACACGGCGGCGATCTTCGCGAGCGCATGCCCGGCCGCTTCGCCGAGCGGTCCATCGCCGCGTTCTTCGACCCAGCGAATGCCGAGCACGAGGGCCTCGATCTCTTCCTCCGTGAACATGAGAGGCGGCAACAGGTAGCCGGGCCGGAGCACGTAGCCTAGGCCGGCCTCACCTTCGATTGACGCGCCCTGCGCATTGAGTACCTCGATGTCGCGATAGAGCGTGCGCAGGGATACGCCAAGTGCCTCAGCAAGCTTCGCGCCGCTCACCGGCCGCCGGTGTCGGCGGAGAAGCTGAAGAAGATCGAGCAAGCGGTGTGCGCGGGACATTTGGCAGTCGGGAAATAGCTCTCGGAAGCCTGCGGCACCATAGCACGGACCCACGCATCGATCGTCTCGATGTCAGTCAGCAAACTCGTTCCGAACGGCACTGGCTGCAATAATGCCCATCGACTTTGGCGCGGTCCATTTCCGCTTGGGGTCAGTTGGCGACCATCAGCGAACCGCCATGGTAGGTCGTGATCTCGCGGCGGGGTTCGCTCGGCCGCCGCGCAGCCATTCAACATTCCGACTGCTTCCATGCAGGGGACGCTATAGGTTGGGGATTACCTCTTCGTATCCAAAGCCAGTTATGGCTATAGCCGTTACTCCCTGCCATGGGGTTATTTGTGGCCGTTGGGCGATAAGCAGCGCCAAGAGAATCGTCCTAATTACCTCCCGCCAAGATTCTTGGCGGCGAAGTTTTTGTCTCGGGATTTGCGAATTGTTGTTCGACATCTTGTAACCCTTACAAAGCCATTCCTTGAGCTAGCCGCTAGGCAGCTCGCCAAGGCAGCCAAAATTTACGCTCCGTTTCCGGCTCGCCGCAAGCCAGTGCGAGATGCCCGAAACGGGTCAATCTCGCCGGATCGGTGATGTCTGCGCTACGTCCGCTCAGCGTCCAGTACTGGCGCATTCTGCCAAGTCTCTTTTGGGTCACGTCCTGCCCTGGCAAGTCCGCCTGTCCGCGCCGTTTTTTTGGGGGAGAGGCAGTCCTCGCGTAGGGAAAGCGGACAACACGTAGTGAGGCGACATAACGATGTCCTGCAATGAACTCGAATCGCTCCCCTTCGATTACTTTGTGGTCAAATATGTAAAGTCCGGCCGCGTTGCATTACCCCCCACGTTGGCCGAGGAAAGTCGCTTTCGGGTCAGAAGTCGGGTTTTTGGGTTTGCGGCAGGGGCGCCACCTCGTATTTGAAGAAGTCATAATTGTTCTCGGCGCAGATGTGCTCGAGCATGGCGCGCTTGCCCTCGCGCCGGAAGCGCTGTACCGCCGACCAGGGCGTGGTGAAGGCGCCGGGATCATCCACGGTGATGAAGTCTTCCAGCATTTTGCCGCCGTCGATCAGCTTGAAGCGTTCCACGACGTGCAGTTTCTCGGTGTGCGGCGTGCGGTAATTGTCGACGAAGCTTTTGGTCGAGATTCCGATCGTATCCACGACCAGTGTGTCGCCATTTTCATAATGGCCCACGGATTCGCCGTACCAGGACGGCGTGACATGCGCCGAGTGGGGGACATTGAGGAAGACCCGCCGCATCTCCGGGCCGCCCTGATCGATGATGGTCACTTCCTTGGGCGTTTGGAGGAAATAGAAGGGTTCGACGAGCGTATAGACGACAAATCCCGGGACGCCTGCGGGATAACACCGCTCGCGCGGACGAAACGGTACTTTTCCCGCGAGCACCGATTCGTTGGCCTTGCGCATTTGCTCGATGGCCCAAGGCTGCAGGATGGGATTGCTGAGATCGGCCACGCGATAGGTTGGTTGCTTGCCGGCCCGGCGTGCCGCGCCGTTGTCGAGATAGGGATAGCGTGGGTCATTGGTGACCGGACCAGGACCGCTCGGCGGCGGCAGAAGCTCATCGCCCACCTCCAGCCAACCCGAATCGCTGTTCATCGTAAGATCGGGAATGGCGGCGCTCTTGGTGTCCGCGGCCAAGGCCAGTGAGAAAATCGCGCTCGCGCCAACCACACCGGCCATCACGCTGGTCAATTTGGACATGTCGGTTCCCTCAAAAATCCGGCTTGGCTGCTCTCGGAATGGGCACGTAGCCCTTGTTGAAAAAATCAACGTTGTTCTCGGCGCAAACCGCTTCCTGCATCTTTTCCTGCGGCTTGCGATGGTAGACCTGCCGCGCCGACCAGGCCATGTTGAAGGCGCCGGGGTCTTCGACTGTGATCGACAATTGCATCGTCTTGCCCGCATCGGCGAGTTTGAATCGTTCGACCACGTGGAGCGCCGTCGTATGGGGCGTGAGGTAGTTGTCGACAAAGGTCTTGTCATTCAAGCCGATAGTGTCCACCACCAGCTCGCCATTCTCGAAATGGCCGACCGATTCTCCGTACCAGGATTGTTTTGGATTCCTGGAATGCTGGACGTTCATCCAAATATGGCGGACTTGCTGATCGCCCTCATTGATGATGAGGACTTCTCCCGGCCTTTGCAGGAAATATACCGGGCGCAACCGGGAAAATACGTCAAACCCGGGAACGCCGGCCGGCCAGCAGGTTTCGCGGGGCGAGTAGGGGACGTGGCCGGCCAAGGATTCCGCGTTGGACTTTTTCAGGCGCGCGACGACCCAGGGCTTCAGGATGGGATTGGCGATATCGGCGACTCGATCGGTCGGCTGCCGGCCGCTCTGGTTGCTGTAATAAGGATGCGCGGGATCGGAGACTACCGGCCCCGGGCCCGATGATGGCGGAAGAAAATCGTCGCCTACCGGAAACCAGCCGGTATCGGCGTGGGAAAAATCGGGAACTGCGCCGGCTGCGGCGTCCCGGGGTCCGACGCCTGCGCACAACAAGCCGGCAGCGATAGCAATCGAAGCAAGCTGACGCGTCATCAGAAATCCGGTTTGTCCGATTGTGGCACGGTTGTCGTGGCGCCGGGGTAAAATTCTTCGGTATTTTCGGCGCAGGCAATCTCCTGCCAATCGCTCGACGAACGGCGATAGGTCACCGAACTGGACCATGGCCTAGTAAAGACGCCCTTGTCTTCGACCGTGAATCGGACCTCAAGCCCTTTGCCCGCGTAATCGAAATCGACATAGACCGGCTCGGTCGTCGGCCGGCCATATTCCTTTTCGCTCTTCTGCTGGGCTTCGCGCGCCGCGTTGCCATCGACCAGGCGATAGCGCTCGACAACATGCAAAGCCTCGCTGTGCGGCGTGCCGTACATGTCGATCAGAGAGCCCGGGCGCGTCTTGATGCCTATGGTGTCGATCACCAGCGCATCGCCTTCGTAATGCCCGATGGAATCGCCGTGCCAGGAGGGCGTCACGCGTGCGGGATGGGTGCCGTTCAAGCGGACCTGCCGGTATTGGTGATCCTGGATGTAGAGAATGGTGATCCGGTTCTTCTCCTGCAGCATCTGCATCTGCGCCACTCTGAGGATGTAGGGCGGCGGCAAGGGACGGCATTCATTGGACAGGTCCGGATAGGATTTACCGGCGAGCGAAATCTCGCCGTGCTGCTTTACGATTTGCGCCGCCCAGGGCTGCAGAATGGGATTGTGGTAGTCGCCGACCAGTTTGAATGCGTCGCTGGTGCCGTTGGCGCGCCGCGCCAGGTTCTTGAGCGGACCGGGGCCGGAGACATCAAGATCGTACCCGAACGTGGTGCGCGCCCAGATGCCGGAGAAATCCGGCGCCGCCGGCGCGCCATCCTTGGCGCATACCGGGAAAGCAAGCGCTGAACTGCACGCTAAAGCGACAAGTAAATTTCTCGGCGGCATGACGAACATTTATCAAAAATCCGGCCTTTCGGCCTGCGGTATCTTGGTGAGGCCGCCATTATAATATTCGTGTATGTTCTCGGCGCAGACGTTCTCCACCCATCCGCCGGCGCGGCGCCACGTTACCGCAGCCGACCACGGCGTGTTGAAAACATTTTTGTCTTCCACCGTGAACTGAATCTGCATTCCCTTGCCTGTGTAATGCTCATCGATGGATGCCGCCTGTTCGGTCGCTACCGGGCCGGCATCGCGGATATTCTTCTCCTGCGCCGCCTTCGCGACTGCATAATCGACCAGGCGGTAGCGTTCGACGACATGCAGCGCATCGCTGAAGGGCGCGCCGTACATGTCGAGGATAGGCTCCGGCCCGACTTTAACGCCCACCGTATCGACCACCAGCGTATCGCCTTCGTAATGTCCGATGGAATCGCCCCGCCAGGACGGGGTGACTTTCGCGGGATGCTGCGCGTTCAGGCGCACACGGCGCACCTGATGATCCTGCATGAAGAGAAAAACCACCTCGTCCTTCTTCTGCAGGATTTGCATTTCCTGGACGCGAAAGATGTAGGGCGACATCATGGGCAAGCAATTCAGCGACGGGTTGGGGTAATCCTCGCCGCTGCGTAAAGTCTCGCTTCGCCTCTTCACCACGGCCGCGGCGTCCGGCTTGAGGATGGGATTGTTGAAATTGCCGCCAACGTTGGGCTGGTTGTTGTATCGGCCTATCGGACCCGGACCGCTCGTGGGCCGCTCGAACCCGAAGGTCAGGCGCGACCAGGCGCCGGACAAATCCGGAACCGGCGCGGCGGAGTCTGCGGCCCACGCCGGCCATGCCAACGCCGACCCGGCAAAGAGAAAGGCGGCCGCTCTGAGGAATGTCATTCTTGTCCTCCGTCAAAAATCGGGCTTGACGGCCTGGGGAATCGGCCGGACGTCGTAATTGTAGAAGTTCTCGTTATTTTCGGCGCAGGTGGTTTCCTCGATCGGGCCGCGGTTGGTGCGCTGCCAGCGCTGCACTGCGGTCCAAGCCATGTTGAAAGCGCCCGGATCCTCTACAGTCATGGTGTCTTGCAGTGTCTTGCCGCCGTCGATCAGCTTGAAACGTTCGACCACATGCATCCTGGCGGTGTGCGGCGTGCGATAATTGTCGACGAAGGTCTTTTCGTTAAAGCCGATGGTGTCAACCACCAGCTCGCCGCCTTCATAATGGCCGACGGATTCCCCGGTCCAGGAAGGCTTGGGATGCGCCGTATGCGGCACATTCATATAGATGTGCCGCGTTTGCTGGTCCTGCTGGTGGACCATCAGGATTTCCTTCGGCGTCTCGATGAAGATCGTGACGTTGAAAGGCGGCTCAAGCACGTAGGCCGGTACGCCCGCAGGCCAGCAACGTTCGCGGGGCACATAGGGAATCTTCCCGTTCAGCACCTCCTGGTTGGCTTGGCGCATTTGCTCGATCGCCCAAGGCTTCAGGATGGGATTGCTGAGATCGGCCACGCGATAGGTGGCCTGGGTTGAGCTGTTTGGATCGGTCGGAACAAAGGGGTGAGCGGGATCGAATTTCACCGGGCCTGGTCCGTGTTCGGGCGGCAGGTAATCGTCGCCGTCGGCGTGGTTGACTTGCCATGCCGTCGCCACATCGGGTGCAAAGCGGGGGAACGCCCTTTGATCTTGGCCCTTAAGCTCCACAGAAGGCCAAAGTGCAGTTGCTGCACAAAGGAAAATGCCGGCGCCGATCGAAGCAAACTTGCACATTGTGCTCAGAAATCCGCTTTGCTTGCCTCGGGGATCGGAACCACGTCGTAATTGAGGAAACTGAAATTGTTCTCCGCGCAAGCCAATTCCTCGAGCGGGCGCGCAACGCCGCGCTTCCAGAGCTGTACCGCCGTCCAGGGTTTGTTGAAGGCGCCGGGGTCGTCGACGGTGACGGTTGCCTGCAGCGTCTTGCCGCCGTCAATCAATCTGAATCGCTCTATGACGTGGATTTGGCCGGTGTGCGGGGTGCCGTAATTATCCACCGGAGTCTTGTCGTTCAGGCCGATGGTGTCGATCACCAGCGTATCGCCTTCGTAATGTCCCACGGATTCTCCGTACCAGGAGGGTTTGACGGTCTTGGAATGCGGCACGTTCATGTAGACGCGCCGGACCTGATGATCGAGTTCGTCGATGATCGTGACCTTTTGCGGCGTTTGCAGGAAGTAGATTGGCCGCACACGGGTATAGACTTCCCAGCCCGGAACGCCGCCCGGCCAGCACCTCTCATGCGGAAGAAAGGGCACTTGGCCGGCGCGCACGCGGTCATTGGCTTGCTTAAGCCTTTCGACGACCCAGGGCTGCAATATCGGATTGGAAAGGTCGGCGATCCGGTAGGTGGGCTGACCGGAGTTGTTCGGAACGTAAGGATGGCCTTTTTCCGCCATCACCGGGCCGGCTCCACTTTCCGGCGGAATGAATTCGTCGCCTTCGGGCCGCAGAGGCACCCAACCCGTTTGGTTGTCCGGCGCGAAGTTCGGTATCGGGGAATTGGCGGCGCCGGCGGAGAGCGCAAAGGGCGCCCATGCGATCCCTGCCGCGATCCCGGCGATTGCGCATATCGAACGCAGATTGGGCATTCGCCGCCCTCCCTTTTTCCGGCTTGTCCGGCTAACGCTTTCGATGGCGGTGTTGAGCGATGTTCGCGCCCCTTACGCCCACGCGTCAATCCTAGAGCATGATCCGATCAGGTTGAATCGGATCATGCTCTAGAATCTTTATTTTGTCGCGCAATCTGCGGCGAACCGCTCATACTTCGCCGGATTGCGCTCTGGAAAATAAAAGCCGCCGCACGGTGCTCCCGCGCGGCGGCTGATAAGGGAAAACGCGGCGATGCTATGGACGGCGGACGCCTCTCACGCCGGAAATATCGCGATGCGGCTCGCCGCAGACGTAATCCTCCAAGCGGATTTCGTTGCGCAGCGTATAGACAAAGCGCGTGCTGAAATCCCTGGTGTAATAGGTGGGATCGTGGATCGTGACGACGTCTTCGAGCTGTGTCGGGCTGATTTTGCGGATCTGCTCGGTGGTAATCAGCATGTCGTCATGGGGCGCCCCGGTGGCATCCAGGAAGGTCTTCTCGTTGAAGCCCGCGGTCTGGACCACCAGCGCGTTTCCTTCGAAGTGGCCAACCGAATGACCATTGTAGAAGGGATAGGGGACCAGCTCCTGGTATGACGGCAGAGGCTTGTCCATCGCGATCACGCGGATCTGGTGATTGAGCTCATGCACGATCGTGATCTGTCCGGGCGGCGCCTGGATGACCTCGAATGGATAGGGGGTCGCCATGGCGCGCGGGATTCCGTCGGGAACGCAGAATTTGCGCGCCGCATCGGTAATCGAGCCG
>Ga0307477_10000462_pt1 | contig 44717 bp, 51 predicted proteins | sample atmos_gasesECM2C_FD_203316 | JGI IMG/M metagenome (GOLD analysis project Ga0307477, IMG submission 203316) | Hardwood forest soil microbial communities from Morgan-Monroe State Forest, Indiana, United States - atmos_gasesECM2C_515 | ecosystem: Environmental > Terrestrial > Soil > Temperate... | reverse complement strand
ATGGAGGAGGATGCATATGCCGCTCATTCGAGTCGACATGATCGAGGGCCGCAGCCCAGACGAGATCAAGGCGCTGCTGGACACCACGCATCGCACGCTGGTCTCAGTCTTCAAGATTCCGCAGCGTGATCGGTACCAAATTGTTCACGAGCATCCAGCCTCACATTTCGTCGTCGAGGACACCGGACTCGGGATCACGCGGACGCGCAAATGCGTCGTTATCCAAGTCACGACAAGGCCGCGGGATCGGGAGGCGAAGGAGAGCTTCTACAAGCTGCTCTGTCACGAGTTGGAGACAACGTGCGGCATACCGCCGTCAGACGTCGTCGTGTCTATGGTTACGAGCTCTGACGAGGATTGGTCCTTCGGGAACGGCCGCGCGCAATTTCTGACGGGAGAGCTTGCCCCTGAACGGAGGGTGGCCTGACGATCACCACAAGATGGGCACAGCGTTTTGCCCCAAACATCGATCGTCCTGAAACCGATGACATCGGTCTCGAGCGGCGTGATCGCATCGGCCATCGCCGAGGCCGGCGGGGTGGTTCTCGACCTATCTTCAGTCCACTGCCGCACCGGACTCTGCCATGACGAAAGCTTACACAGTTCCGAGCATCGATGAATACTTGCGTGAGCGTTTGATGCCAGTTGAAGCGGCGATTCCGCACATTCCCGGCATCGAGATGTTTGGGAATTCGATTCCTGTGGGAACTGTTGGTGGTGACCTTTTTGAGTACATCAATTTTCAACAGCGTTACGACATTAATGCACGCGTTCAGCGGGCTCAACGCATATCGAAGGAGTTCTTAGAACCGCGTCTTCCAGGCGTCCCGGTACGCAATTCGGTCGACGATCACGTGCAATGGCTGCAAGGAACCCCGGGTTACACAAAGGAAATGGAAACCGAATATAGATTCGCAAGGAGTTCTGAGCAGGTGCGAGTCGCGGAAGACTTGCGCGACCTTTGTTCGACAGCGGGTATTTTGGTGGTAGACGCGCAAGGACACGGAATAATCTCGGCGAAGATTGCCTCCACGGTACATGACACATTCCAGGCTTTGATGCTCACCGAACTCGACCGATACGGAAAAACCACGCCTGAGTTATTCGAGAATATCAATCTGCGGCTGGCACTATCGATCACCGCCCGCAACGCACTGGGAATAAGTGAAAAAGAAAATGCACGGGAAATCGCGACCATGCTTTATGGCGAAGTGCGCCCGGGCGGCCTCTTTCGCTTTGTTAATTTCGGGCATCCTCCACCGTTGGTGTTTTCGGCGGAGTATGACAGGTTCATGAAAATAGATGAAAACTGCATGGTGCAATTCCTTGCGCTCGGCCTGCAAATTCCCACAGATCACCCGGATCGGAAGAAATACTACTCGATGAACTCGCGCCAAAGAGACTGCAACTGTTCCGATGTCGCCGAAATCACACTAATGAGCGCGGGAGACATTCTTGTCCTCTATACAGATGGAGTTTACGACGGCAGCGACAAACAAATGCGCGAGCTACTTGAAACGGTTTTGCGCGAGCACCACCGACGGTCGGCTAGGGAAATCTGCAATGCAGTGCTGGATCGCGCAGTGCAGCAAGATAACCATCTTCGAGAAAACGGCGACGAAGCGCTGATCGACGACAAAACGGTGTTTATCGTCAAACGAACTTGAATTAGCCCTCACTCTACCCGAACCTTGCTCCGCCCGGCGACTGCCACCGACACCAAAGTATCGCCAATACCATCGTCCAATTGTCTCCTTTCCACGGTTCTGTTGTGATGCGCTTATCGCTGCCGAGGAGGCAGACAGACATGAAGAAGAGTCGTCTTCTTACTTTGGCGGTATTCGCGTTCTTGGCCTTCGCCGCTGCAAATGCAGTAGCACAGCAATCTTCGGCGGGGACGGCGCCCGTACATGTGGTAGTCACAGTGGAAGCCCATAAAGGTGGGGAAACGCCGGTGGTCAACCGTGAAGATGTGATGGTGCATGAAGGGCACGATCGAGACGCGGTGATCGACTGGGTTCCGGCGCAGGGCGAACATGCGTCGCTGGAGCTGATGATCATGCTGGACGACGGGTCGAACACCACGCTGGGTACACAGCTCGAGGACCTCCGGAAGTTCATCAACGCCCAGCCGGACACGACGACAATTGGTGTGGCCTATATGAGGGACGGCATTGCGCAAGTCGTCCAGAATCTGACAAGGGATCATGCGCTGGCTGCGAGAGCGCTGCGCCTACCGGTGGGAACGAGAGGTGCTAATGGCAGCCCGTATTTTTCGCTGACCGATCTGGTGAAGCGCTGGCCCCCGACCACGGCGCGGCGCGCGGTCATCATGGCTACGGACGGAATTGACCGCTTCTACGGTACTGGCGATCTGCAGGACCCGTACCTGGACGAAGCGATCGACAATGCCTTGCGTGCCGGCATCACAGTTTCGGCGATATACACCCCAGGTGTCGGACATTTCGGTCACAGTTATTGGCAGACTTATTGGGGCCAGATTTATCTTTCCCAACTAGCGGATGAAACAGGAGGGGAGGCGTATTACATAGGGTTCACGGGGCCGCCGGTGTCGTTTACTCCGTTTCTGGACGACGTGGGAAAACGGCTGGCGCACCAGTACCTGCTGACGTTTCTGCCGAAGCCGCAGAAGAAGGCAGGATGGCAGCGAATCCGGCTGATGACAGAGGTGCCGAACACGGATCTGGTAGCGCCAAGGAAGGTGTGGGTTGCGGCGGAGACGCGCGGCGAGTAATCCTTTCGCCTGTCCATGTCTTCAATTGTTTGAACCTATCCGAAATTGACGCAGTTCTTCTCCGTCAAGTTTGCGACGATCGCATTATCAGCCGGACGGCCAGCAGCGCTGGCCTGACGATTTTATCGATAGTGAGCTTTGTCTACTCAGATGAGAACCTTCACTCAAAGAGGAACAGTTCGGCGCGCCACAACCTCGGCAAATTAGGGGCGGAGTTTGTGTGAGTGTACACAATTCGGAATGATGGCACTTGGAAGAATGGGCAAACATGGTGGGGCGTCTATTGAGAAACGTGCAACAGGAGATCGTTTGTGGAAGCTTATCTGAGAGTGAACGAACGCTTCGGGTCCGATGATCAGTACCCCGCTCAGCGCAGATTCGAGCAGGTCGACAATCCTGCCCTAGAATCTGCCTGTCAGAAGATCTCTGAATCGAAAGATAAGTTAGCTCAGGAAAGACTCTATTTGGAAGATGAAATTCGTGGCGAGATGGACTTCGAAGGAATTGTAGGACAGAGTCCCGCTCTCCGCCATGTTTTGCATCTAGTGGAAACGGTGGCTCCCACCGACGCGACAGTGTTGCTTCTCGGCGAAACCGGTACAGGCAAGGAGTTGATTGCGCGAGCCATCCATGAACGCAGTCGGCGTAAGGAGCGAACGTTCATAAAGGTCAACTGCGCTGCGATACCAACCGGACTGCTTGAGAGCGAACTTTTTGGACATGAACGAGGCGCGTTCACCGGCGCGATCGCACAGAAGATTGGCCGGCTTGAACTGGCCGACAAGGGCTCGTTGTTTCTGGATGAGGTCGGAGACATTCCTGCCGAGATCCAACCAAAACTGCTGCGAGCTTTGCAGGAACGCCAGTTTGAAAGACTGGGCAGCAACCGAACCCAGCAGGTGGATGTTCGGCTGGTGGCGGCGACCAATCGCGACCTGGAAAAGATGATGGAGAATCGCGAGTTTCGCAGCGACTTGTACTATCGCCTGAGCGTGTTTCCGATCCGCGTTCCACCCTTACGCGAACGCCCAGAGGATATTCCGCTGCTGGTCCGCTACTTCACCCAGAAGTACAGCCGGCTCATGCACAAGAAGATCGAATCGATTCCCACCGCGGCCGTGCGCAAGCTCACGGTTTGCCGTTGGGCGGGAAACATTCGTGAGCTGGAGAACTTCATCGAGCGTTCTGTCATCCTTACGCACGGTCCGGCGCTGCAGGCTCCGATGGATGAACTGAGTTACAACAGCAGCTACTCTCTGGTCGCGGGCACGCTGAAAGCCGTTGAACGCAATCTGATCGTCCAAGCTCTGAAAGTCACAAACGGGCGAGTGGGTGGCAGCGGCGGTGCCGCAGTACGCATGGACCTAAAGCGCACGACGCTGATCTCACGCATGAAGAAGTTGGGTATCGACCCGGCAAAGTATCGTGAGCCTGCATCAGGCAGGCCTGCTTGAAGAGGAGATAATCTATGTCGCACCACTACTCCGGTCCCGATTTCGGGTTTCCCCACGGGGATGCCGGCCTGGATCTCACCGATCTGTATGCCTTTCCCAAGCCAGGGGACACTGGCAAGTCGATCCTGATCATGAACGTACACCCGTCCGCTAGCGTGAACCCGGCGGGGCTCACCACAGGCGACCCCTTCGCGCCCGAGGCTCTGTACCAACTTAAGATCGACACCAACGGAGATGCCGTCGCCGACATCGCATATCGTGTGCGCTTCTCGGCCTCCGAGGGAGCCAAGCAGACCGCGACGTTGCGTCGGGTTGAGGGAACGCAGGCTGCCGGGACGGGCGACGGCGGGCAGGTGATCGTCGAGGGTGCGCCCGTCTTAATCGGTCGAGAGGCACGGGTCACCAACGCGGGTGACTATCGCTTCTTTGCGGGCTGGCGAAGCGATCCCTTCTTCTTCGATACGCAGGGCGCTCGGAACAACCTGCAGTTCACCGGCGACGATTTCTTTGCCGACAAAGACGTGTGCAGCATCGTGATGGAAGTACCCAACTCCGCACTGGGGCGCCAAAACCTGGGCCTGTGGGCTCGCACGCTGGACGGCGTGGGCGGAAAACGGGTTCAGGCGGACCGCGGCGCGCGGCCGCTGCAAGCCGTCTTCCTTACCGGTGCGGAGAACGCTGCCTACCTCGGCGGTGAGCCGGCGGATGATGCCCGTTTCGTTGCCGTCTTTGCGCACTCGCTGCAACACGCCGGTGGTTATACGCCGCAGGAAGCGACGCAGGTGGCAGGGACATTGCTGCCCGACATTCTGCCCTACGATCCCAAGCGCCCGGCGTCCTTCCCGAACAATGGCCGAACACTCACTGACGATGCCGTCGATGTCTTCCTCCCTATCCTCACAAATGGGAGGGTGACGGGAGACAAAGTAGGTCCGCACAGCGATCTGCTCGGCGAGTTCCCCTATCTGGGGCCTCCGCACAAGGGCTGACAGTTGAGCACAAGTGTCGTGCCCGAACTGCGCCGCCACGGCGCCAAATCGACGGTCAAGAAACTGGGCTGCGATCACTCAACGGCGAGCCGTGGGTTCCTGGACAGCATATTGAGGCGCGGTGCCGCGTCGCACCCGCTGCTCACCATATGACGGAGGCTGCCACCGAAGTCCCGCATCGGAAATGCACCTGCGGCATTTATGCGGCGAAGAACAGTGAGCACCTGCGGCAAATAGGCTACGCGGATGGTGGCGTCTGCGGCGAAGTCTATCTCTGGGGTACTGTCGTCGAACATAAACTTGGGTGGCGTGCCCAATTTGCATACCCGAAGAATCTAGTTCTCCCGCTTCACCTGCTACCCTTCACGCTCGCAGAATTGAACGCCCGCCTGCTAGCGTTGATTACGTTCGGCATCGACATCTTCGTGCTTCACAACAGACAGAGAATGCGACTTTGGAAGCACGGCTAGGGATATGACGGTGGGGGATTGGATTACATCATCAGCTTGCGGGGAGAGCACTACCTACGACAGCAAGAAGAGCGAAAGCTAAAGAACGGTGATCGCGTGGCATTGCTCGGGCGGGGAATCGCTGTTGTCAAGCAAGCTGATGAAAAAGAGGCGGGCTTGGTTCTCGGGAATGGTGAACTGTTGAGGCTTGCGCGCAAGGACATCGTCCTGAACCAGCAGAACAGGCGATGGGAATGCGAAGTCAACGCTTAAAGGTGTAAGAGCCAAGACTTGACCTTTCACACTGTGCTTTCGGAAGGGGCACTACCTACCGCCAGCCGGAACCGTTGGCAAGGATTTTGTTCCGTTAACCGGCCAATCGTTACTTCACCAAAAGAGGAGCGAAGCGATTGAAAAGACAAGTCGATTGGCTGGTTAACGGCTCATTAACCGGTCCAATCTTTTCACGCGCGCTTAACCAATTGACGCAGCTTGAGATCTTCCCCGCGCGTGACAAAGATTGGCCGGTTAATGAGCGTAATGACCTGATCAACGGTTACTTCCGAGTTGCCCGAGATTCAAGTCTGGCCCATCCAAGCTCCGTCTGAACTTAGGTGCGAATTTTCGTCCCCACCTACATGCTCCCTGCGTCGGTTTCCTGGTGGAATGGTGACAACCATTTGCCGCTTTTCTTCTGCCAGATCGACGTGGCGAAAACCTTTCCCCCTTGCTTTTTGCCGTCGCAAGTCGCGTCCTGCGTCCCCGTGTAGGTCATGACGACCGTGTCTTTGTCGAGCCACATATAGGAAAAATCGGATAACGAGAAGCTGTTGACCACACATCTCGCGTCCGTAATACTTTTCACAATCTGCTCCTTGCCCTTGAATACCCCGCCATCGGCGATGCTTACGGAGTCGTTCGTGAACCACACTACCGCCTGCTTTCCATCGTGGTCTTTCCACGCTTGCCAGCCTGCTTTTTCATTACTCTCGAGTGTCTTCTCTATGGTTGCATTCGTTTGCGAGAACAACGGGACTGCGGATAGCAGCAAAGCGAAACCAAGTGCCGTTAAAGCGATTCGACGCATACTCCTCCTCTGGTCTGTAGGACGTAAGTTTTGAACAGCCCTCCCCCGAGGTCTGCTCACAATCAGTATGCCGAGACTGGCAATGAGCGTCTGGTCAAAATTGCACAAATCTTCATTGTTACGCTCAGAACCCCTCAATGAAATGGCTTAACCACCTTCAGACCCGCATCGTTGAGTTGTGGTCACTATCGCTCAGTTTCTACGATGGCTGAAGGTTAAGGTTAAAAAGCGGTCAAATCGTTGCCGCTCTACGGAGGACATAACACATTGACAACAAGAATCGCTATTTCCATCAGCCTGCTCTTTTTCCTGGCTCGCTGCCCCAACCTTAACGCCCAGGCAGGCGGCGATGTCGCCGACCAGATCAAGCAACTGCAGCAGGAGTCCAGGGATGCACAGATGAAAAACGACGCCTCATGGGCTCAGCAGCATCTGGCGGACGGATTCGTCGCAGGAAACAGCTGGGGCGATTGGCAAAATAAAGAGGACTTCATCAAGGATTTGCAGAACAAGACAAGCAAGTGGAAAAGCGGCAACATCAGCGACGTGAAGGTGGCGACCTTCGGCTCAAACGCCGCCGTGTCGCATTACACGTTCACCTACGATGCCGAACTCCAGGGCAAGCACCGGGCGCGAACCGTTATCTGCAGCGACACCTGGCTCAATAATTCCGGCACATGGAAAACGGCTTCGACCCATTGCTCGTTGGTAAAGGGCCTATAACGGCGACTGCCACAACCCAAAGGCTGGCCGCGAGGTCGGCCTTTTTTCGTTCGTAGTCGCTAAACGCACAGATCTCCCAATCGAGGTCGGTCTCTTGGTGCGGCCCTGCAAAAGGAGCAGCCGGACAACTTGCGATGCCTGCGTCTGATACACAGAAACTCCCCAAGAGTGCGCGCAAGTCGCGGTTGAGACCTTGGCGTTTTGTCACAAGGACGTCCCATTTCAGCGAAGTACTTACTGGGGTAGTTGCCATTTCGATTTTCCTTTTGAACGATCTGCGATTTGTAAGCTTCAGGGACGCCCCATGCTGAGCCTAAGCGCCGGGAGCCTTCCCGTGATACGCAGCCGCAAAAACATCCTGCACAAATTGTTCAATCGAGGTAGGTGTGCTGTTTTTCGGCGAACGCGGCTCTAGCGGAACGAGGACTCCTGCGTTGATGGCTTTGTACATCTCGATGTACATGGCAGCTCCCTTCGGCGGAACACCCAGATCCGTCAAAACCTGCTGCACCTGGTCATACGGGAACTGCTGGTAACGCAGATCCGGTTTGCCAATGCCGCGCCCAATCACCGCGGTAGCTTCCGTCATCGATAGGTCGCGTTCGCCAAGCAGTTCCCGGGTTTGCTTGCCTGAAAAATCCAGCTGCAGGAGGCGCTGCGCAACGTAGTCGCCAACGTCGCGCGTCGCGATCATGGGTAGCTTCACGTCAGGTAGCAGCGCATTTCCGACTAATCCTATCCCCTGAATCATGCCGATCGAAGCCAGATTGTTCTCCATGAAATACGCGGCACGCAGGTGCAGAACGTTCAACCCGCTGATCGCGTTCAGTTTTTCTTCCGAAGAATGCAGGCCCGCGACCGGCCCGGTGCCTTCCGGAACCTGTGCGCCGTAGCTGCTCAGGTACACCGCGTAGCGTAGGCCGGACTCCTTCACAGCTTTTGCAATCGCGTTGCTCTCTCTCCTGGTCCTCACGGGATTTCGCCGGTGGCAACAGCAGGTATGCCGCGCGCGCACCGCTGAAGGCTTTGGTGAGCGCAGCCGCGTCGCTCACGTCGCCCGCGAACGCTTCCGCGCCCTGGCGCACAAAGCGCTGCAATCGCCCCGCGTCGCGCCCCACGACGCGCACCTTCTTGCCCTTCGATAGCAAGGAATCGGCGATGATCGAGCCGGTGTTCCCGCTCGCGCCCAAAATCACATACATGGCATTCAAAGCAACGGGTGAATTCATAGCTAGTGCCTCCTTGATCTGTTAAAAAAGGGTCTCGAAGGCCCTCAGGACGATCGCATTGTTTTCGGCTGTCACCTGGGGAATGTGTCGCCAAACATGGGAAGGCCGCTGACAGATTCGGCCTTGGTCGCCTCGTCCTGCAGAACATCCCAATGCTCTTTAAGAACACCGTCTTCGAGCCGGATAACGTCGGCTGCGATCCAGGCGGCGGGCCTTCCCATCCCCGTGAAGCGGCCGTGCGCTATTACGTAATCACTTTCTGCAACGATGAGCTGGTTCTCATAGTGCAACGTTTCCGGCACCGAGCGAACGAGATTGAACAGCCCTTCGCGACCTGGTGCTATGTGTGCGCTGTGCTGAATGTAGTTCGGTGACCAGAAGCGCTCTGCCGCCGCGTAGTCACGCTTGTTGAACAGTGTGTCGAAGGCTTCTAGAACGAGCGCTTTATTTTTGGATTCGATCGTCTCACTTGCCATTTTTGTTTTTGCCATTTGCCGACCCTCCTCTTTCGTCCGAGCGATTGCAGCTGACGCCACAAGGCGTCAGGTCCTTAGAGCTTCGGCCCGCCATCGACGCGGATGCTGGCTCCCGTGATCCGGCGGGAATCGTCCGAAGCCAAGAACGCGACTACATCTGCCACGCCCTCCGGCTTGCCGATTCGTTTTAGCTGAGCCATATGCTTCAATTGCTTGCTTGCCATAGCTACTCCATTCTTTCTTGTTGTGCAGCAGCAGTTTCCTGGGCTGGCACGAGGAGATTTTCCAGCCGCTCGTGCATGCGGATGCAGTCTTCCAATGTGAGCGAAGCGAGCGCTGTGCGAATGAACTCCTGCTCGCAATGTTCCGAGCAGAAGACATTCAGGTATTGCGCCGTGGACCTCTGGGAGTCTTGACTGACCCGGCAACGAAGGCAGCATCCTGGTGTCGCGAGGCCGACCGTTATGCCGAGCTCGATCACTGTGGCCCCAGCGGACTTTCCCGCCATAGTCCTTCCCGCCGACGATCTGTGGATCTCGCCCTTGTACAAACCGAGAAGATCTTCCCTTGATTGAGTTGCTGGCATTTGGCACATCCTTCGGCATTACCGAAACATCTCGCTTGTCGGCGGCACGATCACTTTTAGGGTTTTCGTTCCTGAGCCATCCACTTTCGTATGTATGGCGAGCAGTGCACGATCTTCACCCCGTCGGCTTTGCACGCTCCTAAGAACCGAACGACCTCCACATCGACGACCGTCACTTCCTTCAAGTCCAAAACCAACCGGAGCCCGTTATCCTGGAGTTGCTTTTTCAATTCCCCGATGTGCTCCGATTGAAAGTGCCCAATCAGACGAATCGTGGTCCTGCCGCCGTGCGAATCCCTTTCGATCTTCAAGTCTGCTCGCCTCGATTGAAGCGTCACTCGTCGTGGGTTAATGCAACTGGTAGGCCAACGCAATTCATTGAATCGGCGTGTCGTTACCGCGCAAGAAATTGCCGAGCCCTCAGAAATTCCTGACTGTTCGGGAAAACAAAGGAGGAACACTCACTGCCATTCGCTTGCGTAGAAGCAGCGGGCTAGGGGGAAGCACAAATTCGGCACCAGCCCAATGTTCTTGCACCGTTCGGTAAATGCACCGGTGACGGTGTTGTGTTCGTATGCGATAGACGGGAGGAGGGACAGAGGTCGTGCGTATTGAACGCGAAGAGGCCGATGCAGGGACGTTCCCTTACGCTGACTCTCGCCTCAACGGGGGGACTTTGAATTGGCGCTTGTCTATGCCGAGGCTGGCGATCTTCGACTCCAAAGTTTGGTGCGGAATTCCGAGCATTGCGGCCGCGCCACGGCGCCCTGAAACCCGACCCTGGCATTCTGCCAATGCAGCCTCGATTGCTTTTCTTTCCCGGTCCACAAACTCTCTTTTGTCCTCAGTGAGGGCACCGGCGCGGGGAACCGGCCGCCCAGACAGTTGGTTCGATTTGCGCGGCAGCCATGTCTCGTCTACCGAGAACGTTTCTTCGTCGCACAGAATCACGGCACGCTCGACGACGTTTTGTAGTTCGCGGATGTTCCCTGGCCAATCGTAGGCTTGAAGCAGATCCAGCGTCTTCTTCTTTATATGGCTGATCCGTTTCCCGGCTCTCTTCGCGTATCGTTCGACCAAATACTCTACGAGCAGAGGAATGTCATCCTTCCTCTCGCGCAGTGATGGTACACGGATGGGGAAAACGTTAAGCCGATAGAAAAGATCCTCGCGGAATGTGCCCGAGCTCACAGCGGCTTCAAGGTGCCGGTTTGTGGCGGCGAGCACTCGCACATCAACTGAAATCGGTTGGCTGCTCCCGACCCGCTCGAATTCTCGTTCTTGCAGTACCCGCAGTAGAGCAATTTGCACCTCGGGTGAGAGTTCGCCGATCTCGTCGAGGAAGATCGTTCCACCATCGGCGGATTCGAAGCGGCCAACGCGTCGCTGAACCGCCCCCGTGAAGGCGCCTTTCTCGTGGCCAAAGAGTTCGGAAGCAATCAATGAGGATGGAATTGCCGCACAATTGACGCGGATGAACGCCTTGGCTGAGCGCTTTGACCGCTTGTGGATAGCACTGGCAATCAGTTCTTTTCCAGTTCCGGTCTCACCCGAAATCAGCACCGTGGAATCCGTTGGAGCCACCTTGTCGATTTGCAAAATCACCCTACGTAGCGCTCCTGAGGATCCTACGATTGCTTCGTACATCGAAGAACGATCAATCTCTTCGCGCAATGCCAGGTTTTCATTGCGCACCCTCTGTTCGGCCTGCTTGCGATCCTCAATGTCCGTCCCCGTCACATACCAGCGAATAACGCTTCCATGTTCGTCGCGCAGGGGGTTGTAGAGGATGAGAAACCAGCGATATTTGCCATCTTTACCCAACGCCCGCTGTTCATTCTCAAATGGCAAACCGCGCGATAACGCGTCACGGCGCTCGTCCTGCACGCGTGCCACATCCTCAGAATGAAAGATCCTGGTGCGGAGGTTTGGCGCGATCGCCTCTTCTAGGCGCAGGCCCGTGTAATCAAGCAACCATTGATTGGCGTAAAGAATGGTCCCTTCCGGGTCTAAGATGACAATTCCCTGACGTATAGCATCCACAATTTGTCTGAGTTGAGCTTCGGATTTCTGGACGTTTTCGAATGCCAGCGTCAGGGCCGACCGCGCTCGATCGCGCTCGATGGCGATTCCGGCAATTCGACTAGCGTAATCGATTAACTGAATGTCGTGCGTCTCCGGATGCCGAACTTCGCGATAGTACATACAAAACGTGCCTAACACCTTGCCATCGAGCGACATGATAGGGGTTGACCAAGCGGCCCGGAGCCCACTCGGCAGAACAACACTTTTGAAGTTGGTCCAATTCGGATGAGAAAGGATGTCTGACACAAAGACTGGCTGCCGAAGGTAAGCGGCTGCACCGCACGATCCGACGTTAGGACCGATGCACGTTCCATCGGTCGCTGCTTGGAACGGTTGCGGCAGGTTTGGGGCGACGCCATATCGCAGGTGCAACCCGTCCTCGTCTAATAGGAAAATCGAGCACAACATTCCCTCACTGTGGGCTTCGATTAGACGGGTGATACTCGTCAGAACTTCGTTCAGAGATGCGCCGATGAGCATCATCTTCAGCGCATCCAACACCGCCTCGCTGGGCAGGGTTTGCGCGGGGGATGGGGATCTTGAGGGCGCTTGTAGGTTGGGTAACGTCTTGACGTTTGCCATAAACTGGCCGTGTACCAGGCGATGCCCGCGGCATCACACAAACAGAGCATTTATATCACGAAGGGAAGACGTGCAGCTCGAACCTCGCACAGCAATGGCACGTCGTGGTTCGCGACTTGTGCTAGTGTGCCTTACACAGACATTTGCCTCGTGTGAGTCCCCCATCACCTGATCGGATGACCCCGGTAGTAAAGGATTCATCTGGGGCGAGAGTACTTGCAAACGCTATGCCCATCGCGGCATCAGCAGGAGTTCTTAGTCGAATCCTGTATTTCTTCAATTCCCAGATGTCTCTGCACCGACGCTTATGCGAACATCGGCGCTGGTCACAGAATGGTCACAAAACTGGGCCGCTCTGCAAAGTTAAGTTGAAAAATGACAGGGATAAGCTGGTAGTACGCAGCCCTGAAAAGGCTGGCGCCGGCGGTTCAACTCCGTCCCTGGCCACCATTTTTCCAATGAGTTAGGGGAAATACTTAAACCTGAATAGACAGCAAACAAGCCCTCCATCGTGGGTGGAAACAACGCACTCGGGGAAGGACGCCTTAGCTTCATGTCATTGAACGTCATCGATTTGCTGCTGTGAAAAGTGTCGAGGAGCGCAGCCTTTCATCGATTTTGCGCTCTGAGCTTCTAACCACCTTAATAAATAATGATGTATGGGGAAAAGTTAATGCTGGCGGGGTGCGTGAGAGCATTGGATAAATTTCACGCGGATGGCAGATGTCTTTCGCGTCCGGTTCGGCGGAGATCAAGCCCCTGTCTCGGGACCTTTGTTGACGTGAAATCTGACTTCGTGTCGGCGGAACGCTGCCCTGTCACCGACTTCCGACACACGATCGATCGGTATCCGCTGTTTCCTCGCAGAGCACACCTTTAGCACGCCGATTCTCTCCTATATTCGGGACGGGCTGCTTCACTCAGATTAGAACTCCGGCCTGTCCCGTCGCTCCTTCCAATTTGTTCGACCCGAACGCCTATAGTTCTTCTGTTAACGCGTCGCGTCATCAATTGCTTTCAGTATGCCGACCGATCTTCCTGATCGCCTTGAGCCAACGCTCGACTTCGATGGGCTCGACGGTGAGTGCTGGCGTTCTCTCCCAGCGGGGCAAGGCCCAACGTTTGAGATAGCGCCGATACTTGAGGATCGTCGAATACGCTTTCTCGATCGTGGCATCGTCCTGGTTCTCTGGGAGTTCGTGCTGCATTGAGTGCGCCGCAAGCTGACCAAATGTCGCCTGCGGACTGACACCGAACGTTGCTCGATTGGGATTGAGCCTGAGCTCTTCCACTCGCTCGGAAATTCCTTGAGGGAGCCTACGCGGATGGGTGTGGCCTCCACCCACTTGCCATCCTCTAGACGCCGCTGACGGTAGCAAAATAAACAGACCTCCCCGGATTTGCGAAGCTTCTTGCGAAGCACCAAAGAGCGCCTGGAACTGCGTTGCCCATATGCGGGCTCGGGGGTCGTGGCTGCGCTGGAAGCTCCACGACCCCGTTTTGAGCTCGATGGCATTGGTCTTCGTGAGTCAGTGCATGTGGCCCTGGTTGAGCCAAAGCTCGCTATGCCGCGCTTGCTGGTTTTGTCAACTTGCGGCCCAGGAAGTCGTGAATCGCACTCGCAATGTCCTGAGCATGGGTTTCGAGCGCAAAATGGCCGGTGTCGTAGAAGCGCACCTCGGCGCTCGGAATGTCACGCTTGAACGCTTCCGCGCCGGGAGGCAGGAAGAACGGATCGCTCTTGCCCCAGACGGCGAGCAACGGCGGCCGTTTTGTGCGGAAATATTCCTGGAACTTGGGATAGAGCGCGACATTGCTGGCATAATCCAGAGACAGGTCGAGCTGGATCTCGTCGTTGCCGGGCCTGGCGAGCAGCGCGGAGTCGAGGGTGTATGCCTCCGGCGCCACCAGCGTCTCGTCCTGGACGCCGTGGAGGTATTGAGACTTGGTCGCCTCCGGTGTGAGGAAGTCACGCAGCGCAGCGCGATTCTCCGCGGTTGGCTCCTTCCAGTATTTCTGGATCGGGTTCCAAACTTGGCTTAAGCCCTCCTCATAGGCATTGCCGTTCTGCGAGATGATGGCGGTGATCCGCTCAGGATGCGCCAACGCAAGCCGGAGTCCGACAGGCGCGCCGTAATCGAAGACGTAAATCGCGTAGCGCTCCAGACCGATTGTTTGGGTGAAGCCGTCAATGACCTTGGCTAGGTTCTCAAACGTGTAGCGGAACCGTTTGCGGTCAGGTGTGTCCGAGAAGCCGAAGCCCGGCAGATCGGGTGCCACCACATGAAAGCGGTCGGCCAGCGCCGGAATGAGGTCGCGGAACATGTGCGACGACGTGGGGAAGCCGTGCAATAGGAGTATGGTTGGGGCAGTTTTCGGACCGGCTTCACGATAAAAAATCTTGGAGCCGTCGACGATGGCATATTGATAGCTAGTCATAATGTGTCTCCTCGGAAGATTTGGTCGAGCGCCACCCGACGAGGGCGCCGTTTTCAGCAACGTTTAGCGCGTACATATCATCAGATTAACTAACCGATACGACGATTCATTATCGGTGTTATAATTTACAGAGGTCGAGATATGAGCCGGGCTAGGACAATTCACAATTCCGACTGGAGAGACGGGTTCCTCTTTATTGGCAACCAACTGGCTCTGGATTTCCTGAACACTCGTCCCGTCCAGAACGGCGAGCCCATGGAGTTGCTCCCTGACTTCAGCGCGCTCCTGCGCTGGTTTCACGCAGCTAAGCTACTTACCGCCCGGGACGTAGCGAAACTTCAGCAAGGGTGGGGAAAATCAGCCCGAGCTCATCGCACCCTGGAAGCTGTGCGCAAACTGCGGGAGAAAATGAGGAAGGAGATCCTTCCCTGGGAGGGTGGTGGTGCAGTTCATCACTCCATCGTAGACGAACTAAATAGGCTCATGGCGGACTATCCCATGCGTACCAGGTTGAAGACGAGTGGAAGCGCGTCCGCGACGGAGTTGTGGTTCGAACCGTGCCAACCCGAAGACTTGTTCGCCCCCCTGGCGCACAGCACGGCGGCACTGTTCGCCAATGTGGATCGCAACCGCGTCCGCAAGTGTGATCAATGTGTGCTTCACTTTCACGACACCAGCAAGAAGGGGACGCGACGCTGGTGCAGCATGCAACTATGCGGGAACCGCCTCAAGGTCGCGGCCTACGCAGCTCGCCAACGCATGCGGGCTCACGAATGACCACAGGATCCTACCACCAGCCTTTGATACTTGGCGGTAGGACAGCAATCCAGAGAAGTGCGCAATTCCTCTGAAGTCTGATAGAAGCGATTTCAGTGCGCGCCTTTGTATCTTCCCGGTGACGCCCTTCGGCAAGCTCGGCAGGAACACAATTTTCTCTGGAACTTTAAGATCGGTAAGTCGCTTGGCTGCATGGTCCCTGAGTTCCTGTTTGTTGGCAACAACTCCATCGCGCAGAGCCACGAAGGCCACTACGCGTTCTCCATGAACCGGAACCGGTTGTCCGACAACGCCAACCTCGAGCACCGCCGGATGGCCGCACATCGCTTCTTCCACCTCCTGCGGAGAAATGTCGTAGCCGCCGCGCACGATAATCTCTTTCTTACGACCGTCGAACCAGATGTAGCCCGCAGCGTCGTGGTGCCCCATGAAGAAGCTAATTGCGGCAGCTGATATTTCTTTCCCAGAATGTTAGGTCATTAATCCCCATCTGGATGGATGCAGTCTTAACCTGCAAATTTAAAAACATTGGCAGCGCTAGACACCGTGAGCTCGCACTTGCCGTTCGGTAACTAACGCCTCGAGCAACTCGGGCAGCTTTTTGGCAGAATCGTAAGCGCGAACTCGCGGGCCATCTCCATTGCGCGAGCGCGGTATTCCGGCTTCGCCAAGATCTGATCGACCGCATCGCGTACCTGCTCCGGTCTCGGCGTGTCTGTGGGGAGATAGATTCCTGTTCCTGTCCACGTAACGCGAGCGCTGACCTCGGGCTTGTCGTCGCTCATGCGTGCAACCACCATGGGCACGCCGAAGCTGAGCGTTTGCGTCACCGTTCCGTAGCCGCCGAAGGCGATTTGGACATCCGCATCGGGCAGAATCTTGCTGAAGTCCGGAAATTTTGAGGCGATGGTGTTGGAAGTGAGCTCGCAGGGAATGTTCTCGATGGGCTTTCCACCCGTGGTGGCGAGAATCAGGAGGTCCTCGCGATCGCCGAGCCCTTGAATCGTGGGAGCCAGCAGCTTTCCGAGATCGTTGTTGGCGATTGTTCCCTGGCTGACGAGAACGATTTTTCGCCCTGCCTTTTTTGCTTTCTTGATCTCTGCAGGCACATCCCCAGCACCGTTCGGTAGCAAGCCGCCGATGAAGTGCAGCCTCTCTTCGGGTTCGCGAAGCGGAAACTCGAAGCTCGGTATGCAGGGTTGGAGAATCAAATCCGCGAGTACCGCGACGGATCTGAGGAGGAAGGTCGGCAATGGCGGCAGGCCGATCTCAGCCAATAGCTCGTCGGCTGCTCGTCGCAACGGAAGCTCTTTCGTCTCGTCCACGCTACGTGCGGCCTCGGCATGTTCTTTCCGCTTTTCCGGATCCTCGGTCGGCAGCAGTCCCGGACCCCACGGGGCTCCGTCTGCGCGTTCGAGGCGTAGTGGAATGACTCCCAGGTAAACGCTCGCTGGCCGCTCGGAGCTAGGATCGAGAAGCATGGGAATCACGCCAATGAAGCAGGTTTCATGTATCACAACATCAGCCGGAAATTCCTTGAGAGTCGACTGCAACCCGCGATACTGGGAAATCATGGGATCGACAAAAATGCCCTGGAATACTTTCAGTATGTCTTCAAGGCCGGCCGTTACCTTGTGCTTGCTCAAAAAGGATGCGATGAGATCGCGCACGCCCTGATCGGCATCTTCTGGTAGAGGAATAAACCGTATTTCGGTTTTTTCAATCTTGTCACGAAAGATTGTGCTCGTATAAATGGCTGTTTCGTGGCTTGACTCTTTGAGGATTCGAGCAGCGACGAGGATCGGATTGAAGTGCCCGGTCATTGGAATGGATGCAAGCAATACCTTCATTGAGTTCCTTTCGGTCTCGAGTCTGGGAGTATGTAGGAAAGTGAGCTTTGAAGATGAAACACTTCGACCGAATGAATATTCCCGTCAGGCCACAATGAGCTGCCTCCCTTCAAGTAGTCCAGCAGTAGTGAGAGTTCTCCGACAATGGAGCCCAGCGGTGTGCTTGTGGAGAGCGGGATGAAGAAGAGCCGTTACACGGAAGAACAGCTCGTGGGGATTCTGAAGGAGTCCGAGACTGGTATGGCGACGCGACTTGAGCCGGAAGCATGATGTAAGTTAGTGGACGTTCTATCGCTGGAAGGCCAGAGCCTCCGCTTTTCCACGGGATCCGGGAAATGCGCTTCGAACACAGCTTGGTCGTCGTCACCCACTTTTTAGTGCACCGACGAGCGCCAACCCGCCTTCTGGATCAGAATTGCAAATCCACAGATCGCAAGTTCCATTATTTGTTCTCAAGACCAGATGAGTTCACGCTCCGACGTGCGTGATAATCAGTCAGTTGACGTTCACCGTCGCGTTATTGCTGACAATGCCGCCAGAGGTCGCCACGATGTAAGTGGTTCCGCTTGCTACCGCCGTTGCGAGACCAGTCCTACTAATTGTTGCCACGCTCGTATTTGAAGAACTCCAGCTGACCGAATCGGTGATATCCACCTTGGTTCCGTCATCCAGTGTTCCCCAAGCTATGTATTGCACCGTATCGCCTGCGCTGGTCGAGTCATTCGTTGGAGTAATGGCGATCGATCTCAGGTTTGCGACCGTCACGGAAACTGCGGTCGAACCGCTGATCGTGGCAGACGTTGCGGTCACACTGGCTGATCCAGGTTCATTGCCTTTGACGATTCCGGTCGAAGAAACGCGAGATGTGTCTTCCATGCAGATATTGGCAGACACGCCGTTGCTGGTTCCTTTTTTCGCGCCTTCCACTTCCGAGGTTGAATTATGTGAGTTGATGGGTGTGAACGGTCACGGCGTCTGGCAGGTGGGTGCGCCCTGGCACATCACGAAGGTGCCACTGCCTGCGTCGCAATTCGGGGCGCTGGTGCCAGGCCTCAGAGTCCATTTGCCCACGACGAAGGCGTTGCTCAAAGTCCAGGTGGCGGTTGCAGTTCCGTTGGACGTGCCTGTGAGATTCCCTGCGAGCGACAAACTGCTGCCGGTGGTCTTCGAGACAACTGTGAGATCCAACGTGCCGTAAACTTTACCCGCCCTTGTGGTCGTGAATGACGGCATCTGCCGGGATCAGGCACCTCCGAAACCTCATCGGATCACAGAAAGCAGGTTTAGTGGATGAGGTCTCCGACTTCGCATTTATCGTGCTCGTCGCGATGGAAGCAGATTCGTTTCCGCAACAAGCGATTCAGGACGTCGCAACACGGAACGACTAAACTCATGTTTTTGCTCGGGCGAGCGATGAAAAAAACGAGCCCGACCAGGAAAAACCTAGCTCATCGAAGCACCCTACTAAGCCACCGCGCGATCCACATTCTCGATCGCGCGATGCGATCCGCAGAAGATCTCTACGACATCGTTTACCGACGAGACATGCAACACGGATGTCAGCCCCGTTAGCTCTATCATTTTTCGCACCAGCTGGGACGGATTCACAAGCTTCAGCTGAATGCCATTGGCGGAGGTCCAATTATGCAGAAAAACCAATGTCCCAAGACCGCCGCCATCGAGCATTTTCACCTCTGACAGGTCCAGCACGATGATTCGTGGCTGAGACAAACTGGTCACAGCATCTTCCAGAACGCGGAGCGCTTCGGCGCGCACAATTCTTCCTGCGCACTGCAGCACGGCAACGTCCTCTATTTGCTCCATCTCGATGTATAACGACATAAACTCACCTGCCTGCATTCCCGATCATCTTCTTTCGTCGGGTCGTCATGCTCTAGTCCCATTCACTGTTTAGACGAATGAGATGTGCAAAAATCGACAACTCGGACCGAAATATCTTAGAAACCCCAGAATGCGACGGGCTCGGCCGCTTGCTTCTCGTTTCCCCGGCCAATGAACCCGTCTTCCACGGCAGCAATCCTTGTTCAACTGCCGGCGTAGTCTGCCTGGCTGTTGTTGTAATCACAGCATCATCAATCACTTGTTTGCGCTGCGCCAGTGCAGGTGATCATGGCCAGCGGATGACAATTGTCATTTGCGACACAGCTGGCGGGTTGCGCGCAATCGAAGGCTCAAGCTGGGTTCGGCTCGACGGGATAGTCACCCTGATATTAGGACTGATGATCTAATATGTGTTGAATTCTGTTTTGGAAAATCCTACAGATCGCAAGGCTTAGATCATTACCGGCCCGACCTCCGGCATAGGTCGCCGCACCGCACTTGAGTTGGCCAAGCACGGCACGGTCGTCCTGGTCGGCCGCGACCGCGGAAAGCTCGACGAGGTGCAGAAGACCATCGAGCAAAAAGGGCAGCATGCGGTTTCAGTCGTGTGCGACTTGTCCGACCCCGCGAGCGTGCGGAGCGCGGCTGCGGAAATCGTCGCGCTCCTCACCCCCATCAACCCAGCTACAACCGAAATGGGCATGCAAAACGTAGTGGAGGTGATTTTCGACGGAGTTGCCGACCATCCTCTAAAAGACAGAAACCCGGATTACTTGCTGAAATTGGCTATCAAACTGTCTCGGGACATGGGCCTTCCATGAACCCAAACCGAGACGATGCTGTCGTAGGCCTCCACGCTCTCCAACGGTGATTTTCTCAGCAGAATGAGGTTGGCGATCTTGCCGGGCTCAATGGTTCCCACCTGGGAGTCGAGCTTGAACTCGCGGGCGTTATTGATCGTTGTGGCTCTAAAGATCTGCTCGAGCGACGACCCGGCGTCATGCAGTTGCTGCATCTCCAGATAGCCGTTCAGGCCGGGCAGGTTCCCGTAGGTGGGAGCAGAGGGTGTATCGGTACCAAAGAGGAAGTTGGCGTTCCTAGCGGCTAGATACCCGACCACCTGGCGGACGCGGCGGATGGGGCCGCGGTCGAATCCCTGGCGCATGTCCGCGTCGGGCGTGTTGTCTTCGTCGATTTCCTTTCCGAACCACTTGCCTTCAGGCAAGTTGAACCAGGCAAGCAGTGCCGCGGGAACGACCTGGGGAATTGCGGGCATCTTCAGGTATTGGGGATCAAAGTAGGCGCGCAGTCCTCCCATCACCTGAATCGTTGCCTGGTATCCGGTTCTCTTTTGGACCATGCGGTCGAGCAGCGTTTTGATCTCTGGCGGAAGTTCGGGCTGCCGGTCGAGCGCTCCCCAATTCCACATGCCGTGCGCGATGACATCCACGTCGGCATCAACGGCAAACTGTTGGGCTTCGAACGAATTGGCATGCATCATCATCACCAGACCGTTTTGCGTGGCGGCGTTGCGGACTGCTGCCGCCATTGCAGGCGTGATGACCGGCAGATTCCTCTGCTTGCCAAAGCCGTGCTCGAAGTAGGTCTTGACGCAGATGGCGCCGGTTCGCTTATCGGCGGCAACAACTGCCGCGGGAGTGTGATCCTGCAGCTTGTACTCGGCGGGAATGCTGGCGGCCTGCGCGGGGTCGTAGAGGAAATTAGGAAAGAGTTCGAATCGCAGGGCTGGAGGCGCAAACGACATGGGGTAACCGTTCGCTACCGGCAGCGATGGCCCGCAGTCATAGAGGTCCGGGTGAAGCGGAGCGCGGCGGAAGTCATCCAGTACCTCGCGTTTCACGACGGCCAGATCGATCAGCGTGGTATAGCCGAAGTAGAGATAGGAACGGGGGAGTTGCTTGTAATAGTCCGCGAGCATCGCTGCGTGTGCCGCGTCGGGATTCGCGTTTAGCTCGGGCGCAACCCCCGGAACCGACGCCAAATGGACGTGCGAGTCGATGAGGCCGGGGATGAGGAATCCCCCTCCGCCTGAGACAACGGTTGCGTCAGCAGGGGGCTTTGCCTTCGCTTTCCTCTCAACGCGTACAATGCGTTCGTTCTCAATCAGCACGCTGCCCCTGTCGAGGTGAGCGAGATTTTCCGGGGAGACGATGGTTACGTCGGTGATCCAGATGCGGCGCGGGACCGGATCGTTTGAAGCGGGACCGGCAAAAGCCGCAACGGCGAAAAGCAGCACGAGCACGAATGAGAAAACTCTCATATCAACTCCTCGGCAGAATCGTTCACGTAAGAAGTCCTCTGGTAGATTCCAACTCGTTGCTCACGAAACCATCGTAACTGAACGCCCCTGCGCAAGAAGTACGAGTTGGTAGGAGAAGAAGTTCCGCGAAGCGCACGGGTCGATTGACCGTCAGTCGGCGAACGCCGGCAGCCCTGCTGGACCGTGCTCTAAAAGCCATCGGATTCGACCGCCCCGGCCGATCTCTGATTCACTACCCCGAATGTGGTTTTATACTCCACCGTTCCACCTTTGCAGCGGAGTTCCTGGACTAGCAGTCTTTCCGTCCCATCCTACGGAACCATCGCAACAAATGGATACGGGGTTTCTACCGCGTAAAACGCGACGCCGACGAATGAAGATATCTGTGTCCGGTGCTGAACGGATCAAGGTTTCTTTAGCGGCTCTGCCTGATTTGGGTCCAACACTACTTGCCGCCTTTCCAAGTGCGAGCCATGAAACGCACTTCCTTGCCTGACAAAGCCTCTATGGCTCTTCTCAAATTGCGGACCTTGGAGACGGGCGATTTCAACGAAGCGAAGTAGCGGAGAATTTCCTTCTTGCGGCTCGGGATGAGGGCATTCCATGAGCTCTTTGCTTCCGGGTTTGCTGCCAAGGCCGTGCTAAGCCATCGAGGCAAGGGATGTACTGGTCCGCCGCGGTAATCGCGATCAAAAGATAATTCGACGGTGACGCGATCGCCCACTCTGGTCCCGGAGGCATTGCGAATCGTCTCGTGAAGGTACAGATAGAAGCTGCCATCGCCTGTGGGCATCATGTTAATACGCCATGATTGCTTCGACTTCCCGTTGATGCGAACCAAAACCGGGAGTGGTTTGCGCCAATTCTTTTTGAGACGCCTGGCCAGCTCCGCGTCCACGCGAACATACGGATTGATGCCTCGAATCTTGATTGTTGAACGGAATCGTATCAACTAGTTTCACCCTCTCTTTGAGGCCCAGTCAGCCAAAAACGGCGCGGATTAGTGTTCATCGGCGGACGGACCGTAGATTCCTGGCACGGTAGCCTCGTTCAGGCGGAGATACACAGTGAGTTGTCCGCGGTGGTGTGCCATGTGGCAAAAGAGCGATTCGTTCAAGGCCACGTATCGGGTTGCGTCGAACAGAATCCGGCCTCCCATAACGAAGCGCCAAGGCCTCTCGAGGTGCTCGTCGGTTGTTCGCTCAAGGGCCTTGCGAGACTTAATGAGCCCATCGTCAAGCGTCTTGAGCAGCTCAATTCTGTTTTCGAGGACCTTGGGCTTGAACGGCTCGCGGACGGGTGACTCAAGTCAAGTTCGTCGCGTTCGATCATGAACTCTGCCCAGCCCGGCATGCTGGCGACCAATCCCGACAGATATCCTAGTGTCATCGATTTCTCGTGAGGCTTCCAATCATTGCGGCCTTCCGGTACCCGCTCCAAGGTTCTGCGCGTGGCCACCGCTTCCCGCTCCAGTTGTGCAAGGAACATCTGCTTCAAATCCATATATGCCTCCGACTTTGAGATTGGCACTCGGTTTGTGAGCCCTCGATTCGAGCCTAATGCGTATCGCGAGAGCCCGCATAACGGCTGGCAGGGCAAGCTACATCTGAAACTGCTGTCAGGGATCAGAAAGCGGCCTGATCGGAACCGCGCGAAGAATTTGCGCACGTCAGTGACGAGGAAATCCGGTGCTTCCATAGCAGCGAAGTGGCCTCCACGCTCAAATTCGGACCAGTCCACTACATTGTGGTCGCGCTCAGCCAGACGCCGGATGGCAATATCTTGGGTTTTGGAAACCGCTACCCCTGTCGGCACTGTGCTGCGTGGCTTGGGTGCCCACGCACGGGGATCGTGGAACGCCTCATAGTAGAGGTTTGCTGATGACCCTGACGTCCCCGTGAACCAGTAGATGCTGATGTTGGTTAGCATGTGGTCCCAGTCGACTGCGTCTTCCGGAAGTTTGGCAGCCGAATCGGTCCAATCCTTGAATTTCTCTACGATCCAGGCAAGCTGACCGACCGGCGAATCGTTAAGCCCATAGGCGAGGGTTTGCGGTCGAGTACCTTGAATGTATGCGTAACCCATCCTCTCCTTCTGGAAGTCCTTGAGCCGCGCGATGCGCTCTTGCTCCTCGCCGGTGAGATCGGTGAGTTCGGCGGGATCGCCAGAGGGAAACGTAACAAGAGCGTTGACGTGCACCCCAATGACGCGTTCGGGCTGGATGCGTCCCATAAGTGGGGCTATGAAGGCACCTTCGTCAACACCCCGAACACCGTAGCGGTCGTATCCCAGGCGCGCCATCAGAGCGGTGAACGCTTTCGCGATGCGATCCCTGTTCCATCCAGGGCCCGTCAGTGGGCGTGAGAAGCCGCAACCAGGAAGCGATGGAAGCACCACGTCGAACGCGTCCGCCGAATTGTGGCCGTGAGCGCGCGGATTGGTAAGCGGCCCGATGAGTTCGAGAAATTCCGCAATCGAACCAGGCCAGCCGTGGAGTAGTATTAACGGTAACGCCTTCGGTTCTGCAGAGCGGATGTGTACGAAATAGATGACCTGCCCATCGATTGTGGTCGTGAACTGAGGGTACTGGTTGATTTTCGCTTCCTGCTTGCGCCAGTCATAACTGGTGCGCCAGTACTCAGCAAGATTCCTCTGATAACCCACCGGCACACCGCGGCTCCAGCCGACGCCAGACAGCTCGACTGGCCAACGGGTACGCGCCAACCGCTCCCGCAGCTCGGTCAGTTCACTGTGGGATATGTCGATTCGGAACGGATCAATCGTTTTCGCGTTTGCCTTCCGAGTGATCATGAATGCTCTCCTTGATGATTAATACTTTGGTCTATTTCTCCTGACGAACGCCTTGGTAGTACCTCAGGTTGGATTTCTCACTATCGATACAGACCACCTGAGTCGCCCCAGGCAATGGAGAACCGATGTTTCCGGATGATGAATGATTGACTCCTCATGCTGTTGTAATTCCAAGGTTCCGCAGAAAGAAGTGAATCTGTTCGAGTGCCAATGTTGCTTCTGATCGCGTTGGCGCTCCTCCCACGTTCCAGCGAGGGCGCTCAAGTTTCGTTAGCTGCGCGCACATTTGACACACGCCGCGACGACATAGGCGATGTTCGCTTCCGAAGTTAAAAGGTTTGCACTCAGCCTCTCTGAAGGTTAATCGCTGTAGGGCCAAGCGCCTCGTCAACGTTTTCCTGCCACGAAGACAGTGGCTGTCGCAGCGAGAAACACGAGCTGCAGAAGCGCCCGCAAGAACAAGGCTTCGACTGGCCGTCCGGCAATACTGAGGTGCTGTCGAGCCGCGTGAACGTTTGCTGGGAAAACAGCCAGCAGCATGAAGCAGAGACCCAAAGCCGCGTAAGGTGCCGCCGTTGGCAGCATCAGGCCGACGGATCCGACAACCTCTAACACCCCTGTTACTGTGACGAGGAGATCAGGCCTGGGAAAAGCCGGGGGGACCATTGCGATCAGATCCCGACGCCGTTTCCCCCAGTGGGCTGACGCGGTCAACAAGAACATGCCTGCCAAGGCAAGGCGCAGGGATGTCAGCCAGTCAAATTGTCCGTGGAGCCAAACGCTTCCGAGCACATAGAAGAAACCGAATAATGCGATCAAAACGATAAAAGGGTGCCATAAAACTTTTCTTCCCACTCTTTCGACTGAGACTTGTTATCAGCTACAGGTCCTGGGTTTCCTGCCTCAGCGAGGCTTGTCCGATGCATCGCTTATGCGTGTCTGGTCTGTGATCCAGTTCACCTCCCAGGTTTTGCCGCCATCGTCGGAGTAGGACTGTTCGAAGTGCGGAGTGTTCGTGTTGGTGTTGGTCCAAACGAAGCGGACGTAGATGAGCTTGCCGTTCACTGCGTCTGTGCCGTAGAACTCGCCGCGTCCGTTCTTGAATTGACCGACTTGGGGACTGGTGTCCATGGCGCCGTTTTTGCTGTTAGCCCAGTAGATGCTCCACTGGTGCGTTTGCGCGTTGTAGAAGCGCAGAGTCAGTCCCTCGATGTGGCCGCCCGGACTATCGAGTTCGACCTCCTCGATGACGGCACGGCCATCCCACAGTTTGCGCGCGACGAAGGTGCCATCAAACTCCACCCATGTCTTCGATACAGTAAGGGGATGCTCGAGCCGTTTTAGGTGGGCCTTCCAGGTACCGAGCGCAAAGTCGAAATCATGTTGGCCATCGCGCTCCGACGTGGTTGTCTGCCAGTCAACTTTCGCGGCACCCGCGTCCGTTTGAGCTGGACCGGCCCCGATGTATCCGACGAAAAACAACAGAAATGCCAACAAGAAGTTTCGCCAGTAATGAGACGACTTGGTTTCGCGCGTTGCCTTCATATGCTCTCCTTTGATGGGCGAACTAGCAGACGAGGGAGAGAAGCACGATGACACCCGCATGAGCGTGTCCCGCGCGAAAGAAGTTCTGCCGCAATGGATTCTCCATATATCCGCTGTTTTTGTTTATCAAAGATGTCAGCAGGAAGTATCCTCCGTACTGAATTGTTGGAACCGTGAAGAGGATAATCCCGGACATCAGTCTGGCTTCGCGAGTCATATGTGTTCTGCTCCCCTCGAGATTTCGGGCCTTTCACAAGCGAAAAGCTACCTTTGATTGAACTTTCTTACCGCTCCTGCTGCGAGTCGCGGCGACAAGTGCCGTCGTACCTTTGTCGTTCATGGGTCAATTGGTATCTTTTGAGTTTCGTCATTGAATCCAGAAGCTAGAAAAACCGGTGGCTTCGCGCAGGATGAGCGGCGGCATCGCAGATCGACCTTACTCCGTCTCTTCATCCTCACCTTTAGAGCATAGTCCGTGTGCGAGCATTTACCTTGAATGAACTGGCTGCAATTTTCCGCTACTAGACCAAGACCGCTCGTGTATGGCAAGATTTCTTAGGAATTCGGCTCGTGATAGCGCATCCAAATCCCGGCGCTTGGGTCTGGCCGGCGGCAATGATTGTGTGGGGGCCAGGTTTCACATCCGCTCGGCACAGTCATCACTGCGTCCAGCTCGTCATGGTGACGCGGGGCAGACTGCGGATTCGGAGTGGACCAGGCGCTGCATGGAAAATTTGCGGGGCCGCATTGGTCCGTCCCGATGCCGATCACGAAGTCGATGCCCGAGGCAAAACATTACTTATCGGATTTATTGATCCGGAGAGCGAACTGGGTACGGCCCTCGCGGAACGAATCCAGGGTGATATTTCGCGTCTTGCCGCAGCTGATGTAAAACATTGGCGGTTAGCGCTTGGTTCTAAGCTCACTCGAGAGCGGGTGGAACGCTGGGTGCGCAAAGACCTTCTGAGTGCTCGCCGAGTCGTAAAGATTCACCCTCGAGTTAGGCGGGTTCTCAAATACCTTCGCGAAAACCTGGGTAGCGGAACTGATCTTTCGCTCAAAACCTTGGCCGATGTCTCTGGTCTTTCGCCGTCGCGACTTATGCACGCGTTCACAGCGTCGGTCGGAGTTCCGGTACGTCCCTTTATCCTTTGGCTCCGCCTCCAGCGGGCATCTTATGAGCTCATGAATGGAGTAACTGTCACCGAAACCGCGCATATCGCGGGGTTCTCCGATGCCGCACATCTTACGCGAACGTTCCGAAGAATGCTTGGAACCACCCCCAAGGATCTGGCAGGCCGCAAGAGAATGAGCGAAGGGCTATCGATCCAACGAACCGAAGCTGCTACGGCGAACGGATGAGTCGAACACTCACGGTTCGCGCAGAAGCGACCACACCACGATCGAGCCTAACCTCAAAGCATGTGAACCAGGGTTCCGCGAAACGAGCTGTGGCTCGCACTCAATGCCTTGTGCAGGTGACCCCAATTCCCGATACTTGATGCGCAAGCGATTTGCCACTCTATCTTTCCAGCAGGCCCTTCAGGGATGTGAGCATCATTTCCCAGTTCTTCTCGGACTGCTGTCGCGCTTGCTCATTTGGATTGTTGTCTTGACTCAGCGAGGCGCGAGTGTGACCTCCTTCCTCAGCCAGTTCGATGGTAACCGTGGGATAGTTCTCAGGCGGTCCAGTAGTCCGGACATGGACTAAAATGCGTGAATTGAATAACCCGCTGGGGCGTAAACGCAGATGCCGCCAAGGCGCTGTATATAGCAAGGGAACAGGCGAAGGCGCAGCTAGCGGAGGTTCGCAAGCATCCCTAATTCTTGTGGTGCTCGCCTTTGGGGCAAACCCACTCTGCCGCGGCCGACGGTTCAAAAGACTCATAGGTGAACACAAACTCCTGATGTCCGAGTCTCCCAGAACAACTCTGCACGCCCGACGCTATTTCCAATACTTTCCCCGAGATCTCTTTGCCGACCTCTTCGGCGCTGGCTTGCAAACGCAAGATTCGTTCGAGGTTCGACCACGCTGGCGGCGCGGCGGCGACTTCTTGCGTGGCGGCCCACAACTGCAGACACGGTCAGCGCACATCTGGCGAGATGACGCTGTGGTAAGGGGTTGCGATTTCTCCTTTGGGGTGTCAAGGTGATCCAACTCAGAAAAGTCGTAAGGTCCAGATCCATTTTGTTTCTAGCAGCGGTTTCAGCGGTGGCAAGCTGGCTTGCGGCCCAAACAGCCCAACCCACCAAAACGGCAACGGCGAGGGTCAAGCCGGGTGAAGTCCACTTTGAAGACATTGCCTCGCAGGCGGGACTCAACGCGCTCAACATATACGGCGGCGACGCTCACAAGGAATTCATTATTGAAACCACCGGCACGGGGTCATCATTTTCGATTACGATAACGAAGGCTGGCCCGACATTTTTCTCCCCAACAGTTACAGCATCCGAGACCCTGTCACGGAAACGGCCGTCGTATTTTCCCGACTGCGTGGTCAATCATTATCTTGTATCTTGTGAACGCTTAATCCTGATAAACAGGTCGCTTCGGAACGACCTTTTGAACCCATGATTTCAACCCAAGCTTCACGCGTCTCTGACGACTTCTCAAGTGCTTAGGCGGCCACCTGAAGTCACGTAAGTCATCCTACAGCATCTGAAAAGGCTGGCGTCGGCGGTTCAGCTCTGTCCCCGGCCACCATCATTCTAAAGAACTTGCCCTGACCTCGTTGCTTGGCGTCAGTCCGCTCTCATGGCTAAGAATCGCTGTTGGCATTTCTCCGGCTGCGGCCATGCGATCCTGGCTGACAGCGTGGCTGTAAAACTGAAGCGTCAGTTTGACATCGCTGTGGCGAAGTAGAGTTCGTAGGTCTTCGGGTCGGTTCTCATGCGCACGAGAAACGACGCGAGACTGTGGCGGATCATCCTTGACTAGCTGGGCAGATTGCGGTTGTTGTGTGAGCGCTCTCGCAGTAGCCGTTGCTGCGAAGCTTTGCGGGTTGAAGCCTTCGTCGCTAAAACGCTAGTTCGGTTGCGGGAGTTTTCAGGAGGAATCTCATGAAAGCCATCGTGTTGAATGACCGTCACCTAGTGGAAGTCTAGAAGGCGATTCAATCTGACTTGCTTGATTTGCGCGGATCTTGTGTCGGATCCACGTACTTCGTCGAAGATGGACCGAAACCCGTAATCTGAACGACAACAGGTTCATCTCCAGTTTCTGCGAAGTGATTCCGAGCAGACGGTTCGGTGTAGAAACTGGCTGCCGGCAGAGCCTTAAGCTTCGCCTCGTCAAACTTATCACCGTATCCGATGTGCCACGTGCCTGAGATGACCGTCGCAACCCTGTCATCGCGATGCGAGTGCGCAGCGATGCGCGTATGTGGTGGCACGCGAAGCATAATGGTGTAGATGCCCGCTTGATCTGGATTGCCCTTTAGAACAACGGTCTGGATTCCGCCTACGCCCGAGCTTCCAGTCCCCGGATTGCCGACCTGCGGAAACTTGTACTCCGTAGGAGTTAAGCGTTCTTCGCTGGAGTCGCCGTAACTGCTTGCGGCCGTACGAGCAACCGCTGGGCCGTCAAGAAATCTACGAATCAGGGCCACCGTGTACTCGGGCTTCTCTTCCATCAGCCAATGTCCTGAACCTGCGACGACTTCCTCCTGGACGTTAGTCGCAACGTGACGCATGATCACGGCCTGGAGGGGCCCAAAGGACTTCTCTCCACCGACAGCCATCACAGGCATCGTCAGCTTGGTTTGTTCGAAGATCGTGTTGTCCTTCGCATCCTGCGAGAACGCGGTGAACTGGGCGAATCCGGCTCGCATCCCACCCGGTTGCGCATACGTGGCGGCAAAGAAATTTCTGGTAGCCTCGTCTGGTTTACCCGGATCGGCCGTAAAGTCATTCCAAATCCTGTCAAGGTAGATGCGCTCCCGGCCTGCCACGAGCCGTTCCGCATCCGGTCCATGAAAGTTGAAGTGCCAGACTCCTGGATTTTGAAGAATCTCGCTCCAGGGATCGATCCCGGGAATTGGTGCGTCCATAACAACCAGCCTCTCAACCGTATCGGGGTACATTGCGGCGTAAGCATATGCGACCATGTTGCCGATATCGTGAGCGACAACAAATGTCTTGTCGTATCCCAACGAGGTCACAACGGCGCGCATATCTTTGGCCTGAGTCTTCTTCTCGTAGCCACCGGCGGGCTTGGAGGACCGTCCAATGCCGCGGAGGTCCGGCACCACTACCGTATGGTCCTTCATGAGGTCGGCGGCGAGCGGAGCCCACGAATCGCTGTTTTCCGCGTATCCATGGATGAGAAGCACAACGGGGCCGCTTCCTCCCCAACGTACAAAAATGTCCGCCCCTTCAGGGCTGTGGATCATTTTTGCCCGAAAGCTCGACGGCAGGGAGGGCTGGGCTTGACTCAAAATTGCCGCGAGGGTGAAAAGCGTCACAGCAAGGAAACGTCGAATCATGGATATCTCCGTATTCGCCAACAATCGGCTGGTTCGGGAGCGAATGCAACTCCGAGTGGCGACACGGATTGTAGACCCACCCAGGTCACCATGTGAAACAGGCAAAGCGAGTCCGAGCCCCTGCTTGGCGATAAACAAGGTTTCAATAAGGCAATAAAGTGAGATAGCCTTAACCGATCGCTGTTTTTTCGTTACCATCGGATTCGACACCGTCGCGTGGGCGATCGTCACTCCCGGGTACATCTGGCCAGCAGTCCGCCTCCGGCCACGCGCCGAAGCGTTGAGGCCTCTGCTCGTCTTGCACAGCTTCCGCTTCATCGGCTTGGCATTCCTGGTCCCAGGAGTTGTGTCGCCTGATCTGCCACCGGCCTTCGCGCATTCCGCCGCGTACGGGGACATCATTACGGCGACGCTCGCACTGCTTTCGGGTAGCTTGTCGAAAAAGAGATAGACCGAAGGAATGCGACCGTTCCGGGCGACGATGAAATCGGTTCCCGCGTAAAGCTGGTGGTTTGCCGGGAGTGCCAGATACCCATCGAACCCGTCCGGCATCACCTAATTCCTCGGGAGGGAAGAGGGGCTGATATTCGAAATCTGGATGTGTTGCTTTTATCACGCCCGCAATACGATCAATCTCGCCTCGGCCACGAAATATGCCGCCTTTTGGGTCATAGAATACTGCATCTTCATGAAAGATCCCGTTGATTGCAGTGCGACGACGCACGGGGTCATTTTCGCCAAATACGTCGCTCAGATTACGAAGCAGCAAGGTCGATATGCTGTTGGACATGGCTTGTCTCCTCTCGGCATTCGAGCGGCTTGCGAGATCTCGACCCGGAATGCCTCTCTTGCGGACGGCCCGCTCCACAGAGGTTGGCTTCTGGCGGTTAGGCCTTCACGAATTGAGTGTCGAGAGTAATGGTCACTTCCTCACCCACGAGAATGCCACCAGTCTCAAGGGCAGCGTTCCAGGTCAAGCCGAAATCCTTGCGATTGATCTTTGTGCTCGCCGAAATCGCGACTCGAGTGTTGCCCCAGGATCCTTGCTGGGCGGCGTTGGACCCTCAACTGCAAACCTGACCTTTCGGTTGACGCCACGGATGGTGAGGTAGCCTTCGACTGACAACTCTCCATCTCTGACGATACGGATGTTCTTGGATTTGAAGGTCAGGGTTGGAAACTTCTCAACATCGCAGAAATCAGCGCTCTTCAGGTGGGCATCGCGCTGGTCCTCGCCGGTTTGAGTGGACGCAGCATCGATCGAGACCTCGACGCGAGATTTCGCTAGATCGAATTCATCAAAGACCAAAGCCCCCCGAAAGTTTGGAGAATCGGCCTTTCACGTTGGAGATTATCAGTGCTTGACTTTGAACTCGGCGACGGAGTGGGCCGGATCGACGTTCGAGGTGGTGGTTGAGGTTTGCGCTGGAGCTAATGTCGTGTTCGTCATCCCTTTTGTCTCTGGGTGAAGATATCCATCGATATCAGTTCTATCGATATAAATATATCTGATGTCGAGTATAATCACGAGATTCATATTTTTATGGATGAACGTAAAAGGACTCCGGAAGCCCTTCATGCCTGGCTGATCGTGCTGAAAGCCTGGCAATCGATGTCCCGTTATCTCCTTCCGGCACTACTCGCGAAGGGGCTAGGAGAGTCTGACTTTCGTGTGCTCGAAATACTGCTGCACAAAGGACCGATGCCGGTAAACGCTATCGGCCCGAAGGTTTACCTCAACCCAGGATCAGTCAGCGTCGCTGTGGATCGTCTATACAAGAAGGGGTTTGTCAGTCGCGTAGAGTGCAGCCAGGACCGGCGGGTCAGAACCGTGTCGCTGACTGAAAAAGGACGGCAAATGTTCCTCCCTCTCTTTCGCCGACACACCGCTCTCATCAAACAAGCCTTCCAGGATGTTTCTTCAGAAGAGATGCAACAGCTTGAACTGGTCCTCAAGAAGATCGGTGAACGTGCCGAAAGTCTTGCCGAAAGGAAGGGCCATTCTCGGCACGCGTGATGACCCTGACCTGCTTAGTTGATTCATTCCGAACTAGTCTCGCGACCATGGCCGGGATATCTCGGTTTTCGAAAATCAGGCTTTCTTGCTCCATAGTTCCTCGAACGGCGACATCGACCATGGCCCGGGCCAAGTCGTCGGCCCGAATCACCTGGTTAGGGAACAGCACGCGAAACGCGGGATAGATTGCGCGCATCAGGCGTAGCTGAAATTCAGTTCTTTTCGGGGCTGCACGGGATAGACGTACGCGGGGCGGAAGAGGTAGACGCGAGGCAACCCCGGTGCGAGTAGAGCTTTCTCGGCCTCTCCTTTGTAGCGGGCAATGGCCATCCGACTTCGCCCGGTCGGATCTGCACCCCTCCCGCTCAAGAATGCGAACGTTGCGTCAGGACTGCTGTTGCCGAGCACTCGCGCGAACTCGATGGTGCCGTCCACGGTTATCCTCCGGAACTCCGCCTCCGACACCTTCCCCGTATAGGTACCAAGGCAAAAGCCTGCAGCGTCCTGTCCCGAAAGCGCCTCGGCCAGCGGGGAGCAGTCCGCGAAGTCTCGATGTAAGAGCTCTTTCGGGTTGGCGTGCGAGATGCCGAGCTTCTTTCGCCCGATAGCAGTCACAGTGCCGACGGCGGAGTTTTCGAGCACGTAGCGAAGTGCGTATCCCCCGACCATCCCAGTGGCGCCCACGATTACAACATGCTTCCGAACTGCTGTCGGTGCGCTCGTCGGTGACACCGAACCCACTTTGTTGATCGCCGTCATGACTGCGCGCGTTCCTCTATCCAATCGATATGCAGCAGACGCTCCGCAAACAGCCACGCTCGGTCCATCTTCACGAATGTGTCGAGGTAGCGGAGCGAGGCGAGCATCAAGCGCTGCCTTCCACCGTCGACCGTGACGTGATGCGCCAGGGTATAGGCGTCCCCTGTAGCTCGGTCGCTCGTCATGGTGAAGATTGTGCTTTGTCCGACGAGTGTGCAGTGGCGTCGTACTTGTTCAGATCGGCGAAGACCGGAGCGGATGACGGGCAAACAGAAGAAATCCCAACGCTGTGAGTTGCCGGCGATTCGTTCAAGGTGCAAAATTGAACGTTGACGCGCTGTTTCAAAACGCTCGTTAGCATAGGGAGCATACACCGAAATTTTCATACGTGCGAGGCCAATTCGCAGCCATGGGGGTTCGGGAGTCCGGGGATCGGATCAAGAACAATGGTGAATTATGAGCAGACTGTCCAATAAAGTGGCGATAGTGACGGGCGCCTCGAAAGGCATAGGCGGTGGGATTGCAACGGCCTTGGGAGCTGCGGGCGCGCGCGTGGCCGTGAACTATTCCTCCGACCGGGAAGGCGCCGAACGCGTCGTTCACGCGATCACCGGCATCGGGGGCGAGGCGATCGCGGTCGGGGCCGACGTGTCCAAGGCCGCAGATGTCGCGCGGTTATTTGAAGAAGTGGATTCCGCGTTTGGAAGACTGGACGTTTTGGTCAACAACGCCGGGGTATTCCGCTTCGGCGCCTTCGCGGAGATCACCGAACAGAGCTTTCACCTCCACTACAACATCAACGTTCTCGGGGCGATTCTCACCGTGCAGGAGGCGATCAAGCGGTTCGGAGCCGACGGCGGGAGCATCATCAACCTCAGCTCTATTGTCGGCTCGCATCCGGTGGCGGGGGCCCTGCTGTACGCTTCCACGAAAGGCGCCATCGAAACGCTGTCCAAGGGATTAGCCCTCGAACTGGCGCCGCGCAAGATACGCGTCAACGTCATCGCTCCCGGTCATACAGAAACCGAAGGCAATGTAGCCGCGGGGACATTTGAGGGTGGTGCCGGCGCCGTTCTGGCTGGGAAGACGCCGCTCGGCCGGCTCGGTCGCGTCACAGATATTGCCCCGCTGGCGGTGTTCCTAGCATCAGACGAATCAGCCTGGATCACCGGAGAGGTCATTCGGGCGGCAGGCGGTCTCGTTGTGGCCACCTGAGTTCAATGTCCTGACCTCGCAATAACACATTCGGGTGAACGCCGTAAGAGCAAAACAGAGAGGAGAATCCTATGCAACTTCAAGATGACTACTTTGCTGGCTATCGCAGTCTGAAGCTAACACGGGATGCTGATGGTGTGCTAGTTGTCGAATTTCACAGTAAGGGCGGGCCGTTCAGATTCACAGCACAAGATCATACGGAGTTTGTCGACGCCTTTTACCGGATCGGCCAAGATCGAGAGAACAAGATTGTGATTCTGACGGGAGCAGGCGGGGAGTTCATTCCCGAAATTGATTTCTCATCCTTCGGCAACGTCGCCGATCCTGGCGTCTGGAGCCAAGTTCACGACGAAGGCGCTCAGCTCCTCGAAAATATCGCCAATATACGTGTGCCGGTCATCGCGGCTATCGAGGGACGAGCACACGTGCACTCAGAGTATGCGTTGCTGGCCAACGTGATTGTCGCCGGCGAGGGTACGACCTTCCACGATGTCCCGCACTTCGCGGGGGGCATTGTGCCGGGCTACGGAATCTTTACCACCTGGAGTTATCGCGCGGGAACGGGACGAGCGGAGGCGTTCCCGCTCAACCCACAGCCGCTCACAGCGCAAACCGCCCACGAATGGGGACTGATTGCTGAGGTTGTGCCGAACGGTAAGGCCCTGTCCCGAGCACGGGAATTGGCCAACTTGTACTTGAAGGCTCCCGAAGTGACCCGCCGCAATACGCGCGTACATTTCATGCAGCCCTTGAAAGAACGCATCGTGAGAGAAGTTGGCTACGGACTGTCGCTCGAAGGAGCGTCGGCAGCCGATCTCGTCAAATCAATTCAGGCCAAGAGTGAACCTGTTGCTCAGAAAGGAAAAGTCGCATGAAGAGTACCCAGATCTCTCCATCCACCCATGTTCTTAAGAAGGCGCACCCGGAAGAATTTGATCTGCTGATTCTCGGCGGCGGCACGGGCTCGACCGTCGCTGCGTGGACGTTTGCTGGCGAAGGTAAGCGTGTCGCAGTCATCGATCGCAAATATATTGGCGGCTCTTGCCCTAACATTGCGTGCCTTCCGAGCAAGAACATCATCCACAGCGCGAAAGTCGCGTCGTACTTTCGCCGAAGCAAGGAATTCGGCATCACACACGACGGCTTCGCGATCGACATGTCGGGCGTCCGAGGCCGCAAGCGCAAGATGGTCGTCGGCCTGAACGAGATGTACATGGAGAATTACCGGAAGACGGGCGCCGAGTTCATTTTGGGTACCGGACGGTTCGTTGCTCCGAGAACGGTCGAGGCCGTCCTCCACGACGGGAGCACTCGTCAACTCCGGGGTACTAATGTGATCGTCAGCACCGGCACACGGGCCTCGTTGGAACCAATTCCTGGCCTTGCTGAAGCACAACCGCTCACGCACATCGAGGCGCTCGAATTAGGCGAAGTCCCCGAACATCTGCTCGTTATCGGCGGGGGCTACGTAGGAGTAGAGCTTTCGCAGGCGATGCGCCGCTTCGGCAGCAAGGTGACGATGGTCGACCGCAACGGGCGGTTGATGTCCAAAGAAGACCCGGACATATGCGAGGCTGTTCGCAGCCTGCTCGCAGATGAAGGCATCGACATTCTTCTGAATGCACGACTCAAGCAAGTGTCGGGCAAATGTGGCGAGTCGGTGAGTGTCGTCGTCGAGCAGAATGGAATTGAGAAAATTCTAAAGGGTAGTCATGTATTGGTCGCCACAGGCCGCAATCCGAATACGCAAGGACTTGGCCTGGAACTGACCGGCGTTGAGCTCACCGACCGGGGATACATCAAGGTCAACGAGCGACTGCAGACCACCGCGCCCTTCGTCTGGGCGATCGGCGAGGTCGCCGGTAGCCCGCAGTTCACGCACATCAGCGTCGATGATTTCCGCGTAGTCCATGCCAATTTGACCGGCGGCAACCGTGTGACCACGGGCAGACAAGTCCCATATTGTCTGTTTACCGACCCCGAACTTGCTCGTATCGGTCTGAGTGAAACAGAAGCGCAGGCTCAAAGGATAGCGTATCGCCTGTTTAAGGTCCCAATGGAAACCAACCTGCGTGCACGCACGCTTTCGGAGACCCGCGGGTTGGTGAAGGCCCTCGTGGAGGCTGATAGCGATCGAATTCTCGGGTTCACGGCCTTCGCTGTCGGTGCGGGGGAGATCCTGGGCGCCGTCCAGATTGCGATGATCGCAGGGCTGCCCTACACCGCGCTGCGCGATGCGGTCCTGACTCACCCAACACTGGTCGAAGGTCTTATACCTCTGTTCTCGTCCGCAGCGTCAGCGCACAACGTTGTCGAGATGAGAGGACCCCAGATCTCCGCCGCATGAGGTGAACTGCGACAGCAATGAGAAAAACAGGCACTCGTGATCCGATCGTGGCGCAACATGTTTCGCTATTTGCGCAGCACTATTAATACCGAAAGTCGGCATGTCGCAAGCGATCGTTACAAGTAGGGCGTTAACATCCCTTCGCCAACTCCAAGATTCGATTTCTATTTCAGGAGGATGCATCCCAAAGATCAGCCCGAGGTCGAACAAAGCTTACGCGGCGGCTTTGCTTGGAAAAACTGCACCCGCGCTATCCATAAACGATCTCGTCGGTCGCAACGCGCCTTCGTAAGCCTGAACTGAGCAGCTCTTGCCCCATCGCTGATTTCTTCAGAACCCTTTGGCCACGAAAAGGGCGCGTCACCGGGACGATTGGAATGCGGGATTGGCTTTCGGTATGAGCACCGGGATAGCGCCTTGTGGCCTTCACTCGTTGGAATGCGTAATCGCCCGCAGCGAACCCAGAGGCTTGTGGGTCTATGGCACGCGGGATTATGGTTTGAGAAGTGACTTCCCGTAACCAACCGGAATGGCGAAGTTCGAGCCGCCGAACTCACGCACCATGGCAAAATTAATTCCGATAACTTTGCCCTCGTCATTGAAAAGCGGGCCACCCGAGCCGCCCGAGGTGGTTTGGGCGTCATAGACGATCTTGTCAGGCAGTACGTCGCCGATGTGCCCCTGAGTGGTGATGGGTCTGATCAGGTGACGACGGGCCAGTTCCTCCATCACCTGCTTTGAGTCACCTTTTGATGCGGTGGCGATGGACTGAAGAGTCTCCGTGCCCGCCCGGGCCAGAATTGCATCCAGGGCCGTAGGATATCCTAGTAGCACGACCGGGATTCCGCTGATCGCCGAACCGCGGCCATCGGCAAGGGCTATCGGTTTGATTCCGAGTTGTGAAATATCCGCTTTTAGGACTGCAACGTCAGCGGTAGAGGAAATCCTTTCGGTATTGATAGCAATGCCACGTGGCACGCCCGGAAAATACGCACTCATCTCCACGGTCACTGGCTCAAGCCCTTGATCGAGCATTTCCTTCAGATCATCGTTCTGCCACCATGGTTCGGCCACATGATGATTGGTGAGGATTTGTCCAGCAGTGGAGGCGAGAAATCCGGTCCCAAAAGCATCCAAGTGTACTTCCGGTCCGCTGCCAGTAAGGCTCAAGAGCGGGTTGTCATGTTCGTCAGTCTTCGGGGCGCCACTGCTGGTCATCTCAGCGTAGTGCAATCTCAATCCCGTGGTATGCTCTCGGAAGGCAAGCACAATGTGGATAAGGCAGACGCTGGGCTCGTACGATTGGATGATCGTCTGCGCCACCTTGCCCTCGGTCTCGAGCTTTTGAAGACGGGTTTCTACCGCCGTTAACTGATTCTTCAAGGCAGACGTGTTCTCGTCTTTGCTGGCCGCAATCTGCAACCGCAGGTCCTCGCTCCTTTTCTGAAGTTGCACTTTTTGTGGATCGCTCGCCAGGGATGGAGCATGTTCGACACCTTCAACACCACGGCGCGAGCTCTCCATCAACCGTTGTTCGGTCAGCATGCCGGTTTGCAATCGAGTGATCGCAGCGTAGACCCGGGTATTCTGTTGTTGGTTGCGGCGATACAAGAGCAAGAAGACCAGCGCAGCGACCACAAGCACGGCAATTGCTGTCAGTCCGCCCAGCCGGAGCGTCCGCCGTTCCTCGTTGACTGCGGTCACCACCTGCTGGGTAGCGTTTCGATTCTCCTCGGCAAGGCGCAACCGCTCGCGAAATGCGTCCGCAACGGACTTATCCCGCAATTGGGAACGCACCCGCGATAACAATTCGTGGGAGTCGAAGGGCAGTGACAGTACATCGTCGGCACCAAGATCAAGACCCCGAGTGCGCTCGGCGGATCCACCTGGCGAGAGCATCACAACGCGAATATTGTGAGTCTGCTCGGAACCCTTGATTTCGGAGAGAAGGTCACAGCAATCGAGCTGCGGCGGATCCGCACCCAGAACCACGGCGTCGGGATCGAAGGCGACGACCGCTTTCATTCCTTGCTGGTAGTCGCTTGAGACTATATATCCCGCATCGCGCAGAATGGCGACGATTTGCTCCCTGAGAGCATCATCGGATTCCACCACTAGCAATTTCCCAGCTTTGGAGTTCATAGCACCCGTTTCTTAGGATGGTGCCAGACCGTCGGGGGATTCAGTTCGCCCAAATATTAAATACTCTTGCCGCTGACGACCCGATGGTGAATGCCGCATACTAACTCCAGAAAAGGGGAGAGCGCGTGCGGCGTAACCTATTGCTGTCAATAGAACCTGACGGTCATGCCGACGAGTGCGGTCAACGACCCTGTCTCGATTTCACCCAAGCGCGTTCGACGGGGGGACCCAGCCCAGTAAATCTAAGTCTTACCGGACGAACGACAATCCTACAAACATTACGTGCGAGTCCATGCCGGGGTTGATGCGGCCCAGGTTGGCGTTGGAAATGTGATGATATTCGTAGCCAAACTGCACGCTGCGGTGCCTCGAAGTGAATACTTGCACGCCCCCCGCAACCTGGGCGGTGAAATTGAACTGAGTAGCGCCGAACATCCGCCGGTCGAAGTATAAAAAGCCCCCGCCGCTCGTCAGAAATGGCTGGACCCTGTGATGGTAACGGAAATTGATTTGTGCCCCTATGGGACTCCCGCCAGTAGCGTAAGCGTACACACGCTGGCCATTCGCCTGCGGATCACCCACCACCGAAAATGGGATCGCTTCGGCAATGTAGCGTAGGACCAACAAAGGATTTGTGTAAACGATGCGGCCGTAACGGGCTTCGATCTGGTACATGCGACTGTCGGTAGTGCTAGCGAAGGCATGGCCGTTTCCGAGTTGCCCCTCAAACCAGAAAGCGAATTCATTCTGTGAGGGCCGGTCCTGCGCGCAGGCAAGGCTAACAAGGAATGTTGCTGTGGACAGTATCCGCAAAAGCAGGGAGACCCCTCGCGGCAGCCTGATCCGTCGTCGCTTCCGCGTTTGCAGCGTTACCAGCAGGCGACCCGAAGCTTGCCGATCGACTTCATCCTCACTGGAATGGTTGAGAATCCGAAGTGTGATTCTGGTGAAACAGCAGCCCACAATTTTTTCCGCAAATACCATCATGAGCTCCGGATTTGCAGCCTAGGCCGCGGACGAAAATCTCCTCAATTTAAGCTTCGACGGCACCGCCGTTCGGACCGCTCCTCTTCCGATTTCTGAACTGCAAGCGTGCTGCCAACCGAAGTCGCACGAGACCGACCGAGGTCGTTGGGAGCCGTGTCAGCGGAGCGTGAGAAAGGAGTGGGCGTCAGGATAAAGAAGGGCGAGGCTATTTGTCGCAAGAAGGTCAACGAGCACAACTCAGCGCGCGGCCCTAGACCGAGCCTTGCCGACCATGATCGTGCCTTCGCAAAAATGGATCCAAGAAATGCAGAAAGGCGTTTCATAGGAAGCAACAATCGAATTCCAGGCGCGGCCAGCGTGTGGGCTGGAGCCACAATCAATCGGCTGCCATCTCTTGCACCTCCGGCAGGCATGGAAGTGGCGGCGATGTGATCGGCCCGCGAAGTTCCGCTTCTAGCGCCGCTAGCTGAGCATCAATTTCCTCTGCGGCTTTCCGCTTGCGGATGACTTCGTCGCGATACCGCCGTAGGAAGTAGTCAATCGTCTCAACGCGGATCCTGATCGAACCCGAAGGTTTGTTCTCGTCCAGATCTTTGAAGCAGAAGTACGGCGTGCCGGACTGCTCGATGATTCCCTCGATCACGCCATAGATGGGCGCATCATGGCCGCATTTGAAGCTCGAAACCTCAAGCGCCACAAGGTTGGGATGCCGTGCTGTGAACTTCGCCGCCCACACCTTGTGGTTGGTGCTGCAGGAGTACGAGTTTTTCCAGGCATCGCCGATGTCCAGAGGGTGACTGATCACTCCGCGGCGCACTTCGTCGCCGAACAACCGCTCCAGCATGTCTTCATCCAGAGGCAAAGTGTTCTGCGAGAAGATGGGGTAACCCAGCTTCTGGAACTCTTCCATGATCTCGTGATTCAGTCCGGGATCGTGATGATACGGCCGGCCCAGCATCACGATGCCGATGCGGTCCTCGCGCTCAAGTTGGTCGAGAACTTCGCGGGCCTTTCGACGGATGCTCGTTTCGTAGTCGGCCAGGGCCTTGTATCCCACCTCCACCGCACGATCGTTTTCCTCCTGCGACAGCCCGAGGATATGCTGCCACGCCTGGAGCATCTGGTGGGCGAACAGTTTGCGATCCGCAAAGTTCAGCACCGGATCGACGTACTTGACGTTGTGTTCGGCGAAGACGTCGTTCTCTTTTGTGAAGGCGGCCTTCACCGTCTCTGGCGTTGCAGTCACGGTCGGGCAGGCGTTCGCTCCGACAATCTTCACCAAGGGCGAAGTCAGCACGTCGTACATCGGGAAAAAGACGACGTTCAGTGGCTTCTTGCGATGTTTTTCCTGGATCAGGTTGTACACGTGAGAGATGCCGATCTTGGCAGGGAAGCAGGGATCAATGGCGCCCCGGCTTGCTCCCGCTCGGTATAGATCGGAACTGGTGTAATCGGAATAGACGATGTTCTCCGGCTGCACACCGAGGCTCTCCAGATATCCGTTGAATAGAGGAGCGTAGGTGTAGATGTTGAGCACGCGTGGAATGCCCACTCGAAGTTTCTTGCGGTTCTCCATGAGCGGAATACGTTCTTTGGCCGCCTTGCTCCAGAATTTCGCTGTCGGAATGGGGTCGGCTACGCTTTTCGCATTCACAGGTCGGAAGACTTCGTGGGCAGCGATGTCCACAAAATTGGGATGTTTGTCTTTGATTTCGTCGAGACCTGCCTTGATGTCTTTCATATCATTGACATCTTCGACCAAGCCTTTTTCGCAGGTGGCGATAATCAGGCGCTGCTCGCCATGCATCAGCGGAACCTTGGTCACCTTCTGAACAGGAACGAAACTCAGTTCATCCTTGGGTGCGGTTCTGATATCAATGAAAGTGCGCAGGCAATTGTTCTTGCAGAAATTGCAGCGCGTCGCTTCGTTGCGCGTAGTGCGGTACTGAATCTTCCGCACCGCATCCAAGCCGACAAATGTGGTCTGCGTGCCGTTGCGCCATAGCCGCAGAGATTCTGCCGCCGCTCCAATCGCGCCTGACTCGCCGCAAAACTCATGCACGATGATCTCGGGTTTCTTGCCAGCAGCACGGAAGCTGTTATGGATAAAATCGACTTCCGCCTTCACTACCGCCATATTGTTCTGCGTTCCGCCCTGCAGCACGAAGCGCGTGCCCAGCGCCGCGAGATTGGGAATGCTGGCAACATACAGGAACACGTTCTTGGGCAGCACCGCTGCCAGGCCGGCGAGAATTTCCTCCGCGCGCCAGCCCTGACGCTGAAAGTTAACGATGTCCGATTGCATGAACACCGCGCAGCCGTAGCCAAAAACGGGCATGGACCGGGCCGAAAAAGCCAGATCGGCATATTGTTCGACGCCTAATCCAAATCCTTCAGCAGTGGACTGCAAAAAATAGCCATTGCCCGCGGAACACTGGGTGTTCAGTTTGAAATCTTTCACGCGGCCGTTGTGCAGGATGATGATCTTGATATCCTGCCCGCCCACGTCGACGATGACGTGCGGATCTTCATAAAACTTCAGCGCCGACTCGGTGTGAGCCACGGTCTCTACCAGCGCCACATCCGCGTGCAGCACGTCTTTCAAAATATCCTTGGCATAGCCGGTGGTGGCGACTCCCAGGACTTCGAGCTTGGCGTTCTGCGCTTCAACTTGTCCGCGCAGATTCTCGAACATTTCGATTGTGTCCTGGATGGGGTTACCGTTTGAGAGTTGGTAGGCCTTGCAGAGGATGTCCCCGCGCTCGTCGAGCAACACGGCCTTGGTGGAAGTCGACCCACCGTCGATGCCGACGAAACCGCCGACGGTCTGGCCTTTCTGGAACGCTGCTGGCGTGAACTTCTTCCTCCGGTAGGCTTCCTTGAATCCGTCGAGTTCTTCTTCTTTTGAAACCAGACCCTTGGCTCCAGACTTGGCTTTTTCCTCCTGCCGGCCGAACTCGATGTAGTACACCAGCTTCTCGTATCCCTGATAGCAGCCGACGCAATCGTCCTCGCTCTTGCCGAATTCGATCGCGCCCAGGGCGGCGAAGTACTGCGCATTGTTTGGAACCTTGATCAGGTCTTCGGGTTTGGCGGCGTCGGGGATGGCAACTTTGCGCTCCTGCCACATGCGCGGAATGTTCGCCTGCCACGCCTCGCGCATGCCTTTGATGAAGCTGTTGGGTCCTCCCAGCAGCAACACGTGAGGCCGAAGCGTGTGGCCGCGGGTTAAGACGCTCAGGTTCTGCAGCACGATAGCCTCGAATAGTGAAGCCATCAGTTCGTCCGGTGGGGTCCCCACTTTTTGCAGACTGTTAATGTCAGTCTCGGCGAAGACGCCGCACTTGCCGGCTACCTTGTGCAGCTTGATCCCGTGGTAGCCCTGCTGGGCCAGTTCTGCCGTGGGAATCTTCAGCTTCGCGTTGATCTTGTCGATGACGGCGCCGGTGCCGCCGGCGCACTTATCGTTCATCGACGGAATCTTCTTCTTGCGGCCCGTCTCGTCGTCGTCTTTGAAGACGATGATCTTCGCGTCCTGTCCGCCCAGTTCGATCACGGAATATACTTCGGGATGGAGCTTCTCGACCGCCAGTGAGACGGCCGTGACCTCCTGCACAAACTTCGCGCCAATCTGCTCGGCAATGCCCCCGCCACCGGAACCGGTCATGAACATCCGCGTATTGTGCCGATTGATCCCGACCTCGGCTTCCATCCGGCGCAAAAATTCCAGGGTCTTCTCCGGCTGCTTGGTCTCATGACGCTGGTAGTCCTGCCAGAGAATCTGGTCCGCTGCGGCGTCGACCACCGTCGCCTTCACGGTGGTCGAGCCAACGTCGAGGCCAACCAGGAAGTGGGTGTGATGGTCGTGTGGCTTTTGATAGGGAGCCGCGGCAATCTGAAGTAGCTGGGATGCTTTTGTTTCGTGTCCGGCAAGATGGTCGTGCATTCAATTCTCCGATCAGGCTCCAGCGAGAAATAAGGGCCGGCAGACGCAAACGCGCTGCTGGCCAGATCGACTAAGCAGCCTTGGGGAGAGCAATGTCAGGCACGCGCGCCCGGCGCCAGAACCGGCTGCTCTTGTCCATCCGATCGCTCACATGCAGGATGAACTGCGCTGCAGTGCCCGCGATCCCTTCGCGATGGGGGACATGGTAGAAAGGCCGCTTCAATTCAGGATGCTCGGCAATGTATTCCCGAATTTGATCCATCGTCTTCCCGGTAGAACTCAAACACTCCTCGAATTCGAGCTTGGCCTTCACCTTGGCCTCGCCAAGAGCCATCTGCACCCGGCTGTGGGCATTAACCTCGCCTTCGCCCGAGGTTTCAATCGGAAGGAAGATCATGTCCTTGAATTTGTTGATGACTGCCGATTGAACTCCGTCGGACTGGGATGACGGCATACACCCGAACGGCTTCAGCGCCAGGACCATATGGCATAGCCGGTGAACGGTGTAGTAGACGTTTTTCCCGACCTCAAGGTGTCCTTCTCCGCCGCGCGCAAATTGGTTGTAGAAAGGATGCGCCATTTCGGCCAACTCCGTCTGCGGCACCAAGTGATGCGTAATCCCACCGAGATGCTTGATCGTGCGGTGATAGAGGCCGTTCCACATCCATTCGCCAATGCTGAGCCCGATCAGCTTCTTGCGTAGTCCCAGATCATTGGCCAAGTGCCTTTTCAGTTCCCACCATTTTGGGTTTCTATGCGGACGATTCGCGGGCCACTTGGCCTTGGCATGCGCCTTGGCCTGGTACATCAGATAAGCCACCCACGTTGCAATGGGCTCGACCAGAACCTGCGCGCCTTCG
>Ga0307477_10000461_pt1 | contig 44802 bp, 31 predicted proteins | sample atmos_gasesECM2C_FD_203316 | JGI IMG/M metagenome (GOLD analysis project Ga0307477, IMG submission 203316) | Hardwood forest soil microbial communities from Morgan-Monroe State Forest, Indiana, United States - atmos_gasesECM2C_515 | ecosystem: Environmental > Terrestrial > Soil > Temperate... | reverse complement strand
GATCGGGTTCGGTGCAGTCTTGCTCTTCACAGAGCCACCACTCGTCTCTCCTAACCGTAAAAACCATAATAATCCTGAGGATCGGTCTCGTGGGTCAACCATAACCGGGGGGGCGTAAGGCAGTCACAGATTTGATCAAAGGTGCGCTTTAGAGTCAAGGTTCAAATTTCATTGGTAATGTAATCCTATCTGTCGAGTAGACTTGGGCTGGTTTTGCATTTCATGTTCTTATTCGCCGATTGCGAGTGTGTGTATTGATCTTAGGAGGCTTGTATGGCTTCTCCTGCGGAAAATTTGGCTGACAGGATAAAACGTTCCGCCGAGAAAAAAGTCGGCGGCAAGGCAGTCGACGGTGGCAAGGACAAGGGTGGCATCGATTGCTTCGCGTTAGTCGATGAGTTGCTGAAGTCCGCCGGTGGCAAGAGGCCAAAGGATTTTGGCGAGGTCACCCCGACGGGTGATTACGTGTGGGGCGATCCCGTAGAACTAGACAAGATTAAGCCCGGGGACATTCTCCAGTTTCGCGACCACTTTGTGACGATCCGCACCCAGAAACTACTTGACGACAAATGGAAAGAGACATCAATCGAGGGCCCTGCCAGACGTCCTCATCACACAGCAGTGGTTGTAGAAGTTAAGGAAGACGGTGGTGTTGTCGTGGTCGAGCAGAACGTAAGGCCTGACCCCAAGAAGGTCAAGCGCAATGTTATTGCGGGCCTTGCCGCGGGAGAGGAGACGAGGTACAAGAGCAACGCAGAAAAGGAAATTATCACGGTGACCGGAACCGTCAAGGCGTATCGACCCGTTCTTAAGACGGACGCCCAACCTGAAAAAGGGAAATCAGAAAAGGGCACCATGCTCTTCCTCTTCCCTTCGCATCCGGAACTCGACGGAGTCGGCCAGCGGATGCTGGCACAACACCGCCCGCGCGAAGGAGGAGCCAAGCGACAACCGGGTCCTGTTGGCAAGGCTTGAACACTCCTTCGTGAAATCAATTTCGGCCGGAGATCTCAGTCGGAGACGCGATGGCAATCCGCGCAATCCTCGAAAACAAATGGCGGAAGCGAGTTGGGGGTCGAACGTTTCAACGTGTTGAAAACACGTAAGTTGCTTTAGAATCAATTGCGCCTTCCGATGAAAACCTTAACTTCCGCAGCTCGAAACACATTTTCTAGCACATCAAGCCAACAGAAAACGAAGACGGGTGGGTGTTGACCTCGCTGGGTGTTTAGCACAGGTCGTAGCACGTCGGCAGGCACCAATCGGAAGCGGGCGTCCCCCATTCTCAAATGCGCGTTATGGCTACGACAAGTGGCAGGGGTAGCGGTAAAATGCGGCTCTTAGCCGGAGCTTCCTCCCATGCACAAGCCGAAGGTTTCCGACGGTCGCTATCCCGCGAAGTCTGCCAGAAATCCTGGAGTGTTAGTGGACAAAGAAGCACGCGACGCGGAAAGCAAGCCTTTGTCAGGCTTGACCTATGCAGTTATCGCGTTCGTAGCCGGCGCTCTTGGGGTTGGCCTGCTCCTCTTTTACGTGTATCAAGTTCCAAAACTGATCGCGTCTGGATTGCAAGACCAAGTCTTCTACGTTCTCTTGATCCCGTGGGGACTAACGTGCGCGGGATTTTTGTTTGGGGTCATGCGAAGCTATGCTCGATTTAGCTATAAACACCTGGGGAGCGCGATTGAGCTGGGAGGTCCCGTTGTTCTCTTCTGTCTCGTCGTCGTTGGCGGCTTCAAACTTGTTCCGCCAGCCCCGGAAACTTTTGATTTGGCAGTACGCGCCCACAGCGCAGACACTCCGCTGATCACTTCAGGCCAAGTCACTCTGGAGCAGCCGGGCCTCCCCCATGCGAATATCGGTCAAGACGGCGAGGCCAATTTCAAAGGGGTCTCCGCAAAACTGAAGGGAACGGCAATTAGGGTGTTGCCCAAGGTCGAGGGGTATGAAGAAAAATGGCTAACACCCACGGTAGACGGAAATATCCTCACGGTGGAGCTTGAAAGAGTACACCCAACGTTTGTTCAGAACGCCACACTCGTCCCTCCTCCAGTGAAAGGAAAGACTTTTCAAATCCGTGTTGATGGCCAGAGGATTAACGCAACCCTCGACGAACTTGGTGGATTTACGTTCACTGCCAACAGGAAGGCTGGTGATCGAGTTTTAGTAGAAGTGTTTGTGGATCGGACGCTTACTTCTTCAGGATACTTCGTTCTCAGTACGCTTCCGATTGAGATTCACTGGACAAGTCCTGCCCCGAGGAGGAATCGTTGAATCCGAGACGAGATTTCGAGCCATCTCGGACTACACAGTGGGTGAACATCGCTTGTGCTCTTGCCCTCTTCTCGAACGCAACGGCTACTTCGCAGATAAAGCTCAAGGGAAGAGTTTACACTCCGGGCGATGGCCCGCTTATTGCGCGCGAGCAGGTTACGATTGAGGGCGCCGGCCAATACATGACCGACGACCACGGGGAGTTCGAGTTTGATGTAGCAGGAGATCTCAAGGTAGGCGGGGAAGCACGGTTTCACGTCTACCATGTCAATTCGGCGATCAGGGTTCAGCAGTGGATTGTGATTCATCCGTGCGATAACGAAAACGGCAAAACGCTCTCTTTGCCGGCTGTCGGATCCAAACCCATCCCGATTAGAGTGCTGCCAAAAGGGGACCCGCGCCTCATATCCTTGATCCGCGATCAGTCCATTCTGGGATGCATCATTGAAGAAGCTGCATCCAAATTTAAGCCGATAGCACGCTCGCGTGGGCCTGGTCGTAATTCATTGACCGATGGTGAGTCTTCGGTACTGGCAGAGCACGTTCCCCATTTGCCTCTCTATAAAAGCCCGATCACCCGGGGGTCTCCCGGGTTCGTCGATGTCGTCTACCATGCTCGCCGTCGTGAGAAAACTTCTGTTTCATCTTCAGAGGGTATCCGGAACTCAGCTGTTCTGGATCAAGAGTTTCTGGTGACGAAAGCAGAGGAACTGGGTTTCACACCCCGAGAGCTCGCTGATGCCCTCGATGGGTGGGCTCATTCAGTCGAAGATAGCTACGAAAAGGGCCTGGCCGCGCTATATGAAGGGCGCTATCAGGAAGCGAGCAGCTACATTTCTGGCTCGATTCCCTCACAGCCAGACAAGTTCCTAAATAGATATATGCCGTTGGCCCGTGCAGAACATGAGCAAGGACACTACGCGAGGGCGGAATCCTATTTACGAAAAGTGCTCGCCGTCCACGCTAACGATCCGTTGGCGCTCGAGAATCTGGAACTAGTACAGGCAGCCATGAGCACAGCGATGGGATTTATGCAGGATTACTATAGTTTCAAAGATCCCCACTTCGCTGTAGCCATTAGTCGTCTTCCGAAACTCAAACAGGAGTTGGATAATCTCCAAGCCGCGGTAAAGGCAGCACAGGCAAAAGTGCCTTCTGCATTCCAAAAGGAGTTTGACGATTGCTCAACCCGTATCAAGAAGGCTGATTTCCATGTAACTCATGCTCTCGCGGCAAAGGATGTTGCACAATATAGCTACGTCGTGCTTCTCCCGCACGATATCGGGTCGACACAGAGTGCATGCGTGGGAGAGCTTAACCAAGAATTGAATGATCCGGACATCAGAGTCGCCGCCTTAGCTGTTAATTTAGCGCTTACCTCGATCGTGAACGAATTCAACGCGATCGATCGCGAGGCGGCCGCAAAGAAGGCTGCAAAGGCACCGATCACAATCACAATCGGGTTTGTTTCGACTTCGCCGAGTGGTCCCGAGGTGACGTTGTCATGCGTAGAACTTCGCCATCGGTTTACGCTGAATCCGATTGTGGGATGCAATATTTATCGCAGCACGACCTCGGGAGGTCCCTACGAGAGGGTTGCTTCGCGAGTCAAGAAGTTCGTTGATCGGACGGTCATTACTGGCACAACCTATTTCTATTTGACGAAGCCAGTCAAAATGGCTGGCGGCGAGAGCGGTGATTCCCGCGAGGTCGAGCTCAAAATACGTTAGACGAAGAGGTCGCCGCACGAGTCGGTTAGCAAAGCCTTTCATCGTAGACGTCCACCGCGATGTTATTGACCCCGAATCGGCCACGCCCACCGACCATCGGCCTACTCGAATCACTTTACAATGCAAAGTCAAATCCGCCGTGCTGTTACTCAATGACTATCGGTTCACCCCCCTGTGTTTGCGTGTGTGCTAGGTCTTGGCAGGTAACCTATTGATAACGCAGGAGCAAGCGGGTTCGGTGTGAACGCAGATGCCGACCAGACCTTCTCTCTGCCGCACTCGCGCCCCGTCCGAGGTTTGCTTATTCGGCTCTTAGCTGGCGCAGACTGGCCGCTCAAAACGGGAAAAGGGGTACGCAAAAGGGGTACACAAGGGGGCATTTAAGGCTTTGACTCAGAACTTCCTGGGCGACCTTTTCTAAAACTTGCTGACGATCGACCAATGAAAGCAACGCTTGATTCTGGTCCACGACCGCAACATATCGCCCCCGCTGCGCCAAGACGGGACGGGTCAAATCGTTTAGAGTCGTATTAGGCGGGAGCACAACATGCGCCGTGCTCAGTTCACTTCCTAAGAGACTTTCAATTTGCGTGCCATTGAGCCATCTCGCATGCTCAAAAGTCTGTTGTTTTTCCATCTGTACCCACTCTACAAGCTGATCGCCCGTGGGGGGAGCCGGCGACCGGATAGTCTGCAGAAATTGTTTGATGATGTTTGGAATATTCATCCAAAGGATTCCCGTTCCCGGGTCAAGGAATCCCGGAGGCGGCAGCGGGCCGAGATACATCGAGTACGCTGCCAGCATTGCCGATTCGAACCAGCTGAACTTGTTCGCTAAGGCCCACCGCACGGCTAGAGGCGAGCAGATGCCCACGAACTTCTTGCGCACACTGCCTACGGTTTCCACGAATACCAGGCAGAGCTGCCGGTTGATCAACGTAAGTAGAAAGGAAAGTAGATACAGTCTCGAACTAAGCCAGCGTGGGCTGGATTCCAGCCCAAAATCGACAACTATGTAATCTCGCTTTCCTCCAGTTTGCAACTCATTCACTAATGATGTAAGCCCGAAAGTGCCGCTCTGAGGCGTAAACCCCGCTTCAAGTTCCCGAATTTCCGTATCCATCGCTTGCGGCTTCATCTCCGGAACCTGTGCCATCTCGATCGAGAATTTCCCGAACGAGAGCTTGCTGACCTTCTGTCCTACTAGCGAAATGAGGTTTGCCAGCGGGCGCCGAAAAATCGTGAACGCCATCACGACAATGAGCGGCCACGTTACCGCTCTCAGGAGTGCCGGTACGTCGAGTGGCTGAACAGGCATATCGCAATGTCAATACGTGGCATTCAGTGCGATCAGGAATGACCCGGCATCCTACCACTGCGGTGTTCGCTCCGGCGTTGAATTCTCGTTTGTTCGGATTTCGTAACAGAGGTGTGGATCTTGTCTCGTGCGCAAACGCCCGGCGTATGCTGACATGTCTTTTTCCCCCAGACAACCCTGCTTATGGCGAAGACTGCGCAAAACTGGGCGCCTGCCGCGATTTGTTTTGTGCTGTTGCAATGCGCTTTTCTTGTGCAAACCGGTTCTATCACTTGCGCTCAAAATCTGCCGCAGATCTCAGCAGTCGCTCCCTCAATCGTTTATCCGTACGAGGACATTCACATCTACGGTTCGGGTTTTGGCAAGGATCCGAACGCGATCTCGCTCATCGTGAACGGACGCTGGATTCCTCTTGAGATCAATCCAGAGTGCAGCGCAAAAAGAACCCAGAGCCAAACGCAACCAGCGGCCGCGCCGCAGACTCCGGCGAGCGGACTAGTTAATATCTGCGTGACTTTTCATCTCGATACCACTCCCAACCAGATTGACCTGACAAACCTGACCAAGGATCAGCTCAAGTCAGTGAGCGGAGAAGTCAAGCTGCAAATTCGCGCGCCCGATGGCACAGTCGCCACGACGCAGCCCAACATGTACGTCCGCTCTTCGGAAATGACTTGGAGTGACGTCATTGCGACCAGCGCGGGAGTGGCCCTCGGCCTCTCAGCGTTTCTCTTGCTGCTGGTCGGATTTGGAACGCGACAGGTGATTGACACGGGTGTAAAGAGCGGACTATTCAGCACTTTTTTGCTGGATCCACAAACGTGCAGTCTCAGCCTCTCGAAATTCCAGTTTTATGTTTGGACTGCGACTGCCCTGTTCGGCTACGTCTATCTCCTTTTGGCCAATCTCTTTGTGCAGCAGACGGGACAGTTCCCTGACCTACCCAGCAGCCTGCCCTGGATTTTCGGGACCAGCATCGGAACCTCGATCAGCATTGGGGCGATCACGGCGGCACGAGGACCGAAAGGAGCCGGAGAAATCCGGCCCCGAATGTCGGATCTCATTACGGCCGGTGGTGTGGTACAACCCGACCGGCTGCAGTACCTGGTCTGGACGCTGGTGGGAGCGAGTGGATATGTGCTCACCATCCTGCGTTTGGATCCGCGCGCGTTAAGCAATCTACCCAAGGTTCCACCGACATTGCTGGCACTTGGCGGAGTAAGCGCGGCGGGCTACGTGGGCGGTCGCCTTGCAACCAAGGTCGGGCCGGTCGTGGATAGTGCGGACATTGCCGCTGCGGGGATGCCGGTGAGTGCACCCACGACAGGACCCAATGCTGGAACAGGTCTCAGTGCAACTACTCCGACTGCCCCTGCAGGTCCGGCATTACCCAGCGCGGTGCAACCAAGCCTGAGTGGAATTCAGCAGGCGTTCGCTGCATCCAGCCAGTCTTTGCAATCGTTAGGTCCTGTGGATTCCAGGATTACCAGCGCCGTGCAAACCATCCAACTGGCAATCTCGAAATCAGGACCTCTCATTCAGGCTCTATCGTCGAATGGTTCCGCTGCCGGAGGAGCGGCTGGTCTGACGCAGGTGGCACAGGAGTCCTTGTCGATGGCGAGGACGGCGGCTTCGGAAATCAGCCGCTTTGCCGAGGCTAACCTGGCGTCAGGCAATCCCGCGAGTCCCGAAGCGATAAAGACTGCGGGGCAGACCGCAGACCAGGTTTTGCAGCAGCTAAATTTGCTTGCCAACCTGGCCGGCCAGGCTACGCCTGCAGTTCAGCCCAATCCGGCCGTAACGGTACCCCAAGCCCCGTCGAGTACTCCGAAGGCAACGGGTGCTGGCATCGATGGCAGTGTGGCGTGGGTGCTCACTTTGCGCGGGAGGGGACTTTCTAGAGATGCCACGTTTACCTTTTCCGATCCCGCTACGCCGGCGTTGGAAATAGACCTGAACATTCCTCCGCTTCTGCCGATGAACAACTCCGCCCTGATCCTACAAGATCAGCTGAACGCGGGGAACGCGATTGCGAATCCGGAAATCATTGAGCAGGACACTGACGCTGGGGCCGACGACATGGGAAAACTGCTGCGCGTTCGGTTTCGTTCCGCTGCGTTCAGCAACAAGTGGCCGCAAGCCCGGAGATTGAACTTCAAGATCACGAATCCCGACGGCCAAGCGGCCGTGTTTCCCGTGGAGAAGGGTCAGTCATGAGGTAGCAGATGGGATCAGCGCCCTTACTGCCAAATATCTCGGAGCTCCAGAAGAAGACAATCCAAGCCATCATTAATGTCTTCGAGACTGGGGCTCCGCGAGGAAATTACGGGGCGGTCACCGTGCTGCCGGGAGACTCCGGACACCTCACCTATGGCCGCTCGCAAACGACTCTGGCGAGCGGAAACTTGTACGTGCTGCTGCGTAATTACGTGAGCAGCAGCGACGCATGCTACGGGGCTCAAGTCACTCCTTACCTCGATCAAGTGGGCAAACCCGATCTCACTCTCGACACCGACAGCGGCTTTCATAACCTGCTCAAATTATGTGGAGAAGATCCTGTGATGCAGCAAACACAGGACAAATTCTTCGATGATGCGTACTGGCAGCCGACGTTGAAGGCAGGGGCGCAGCTCAAGCTGATGTTGCCCCTGAGCTATGGAGTCGCGTATGACAGTCACATCCAAGGTGCGTGGTCCGTGATCGTCGATAAAACCAACGCGGCTGCAGGACCGATCGGAAACGGCAGCACGGAACAAGGATGGATTCGCACTTACGTCAACACACGCAAGGCATGGCTGACCGCCCGGTCGCCGTTGCTGGCGAAAACTACGTACCGCATGGACGCATTCACCACTCTGATGACGAGCAACAAGTGGAATCTGGACTTGCCTATTTCGTTTTTGCATTATGCAATCGATGTGAGCGATTTCGGACAAGCCACACCCATTCGCGTTGCGGCGGAGGATTCATATAGTCGCCCACTCTATCTCGCCGAACCTTTTCTATCCGGCCCCGAGGTGGTTCGGGTGCAACAGGCTCTTCAACAGAAAGGTCTGTCCTGTAATCCGGATGGCATTTACGGAAATTACACGGCCGCGCTAGTGCGCGTATTTCAGCAGCGCGATGGTCTGACAGCGGACGGCATCGTCGGACCGCTTACGTGGAAGCTTCTGGTTGCTGGCTGACGACAGTTTGCGATTCTCTGTCATTCGCCGTGGCAAAACATGACGCCAACATCTCGAGGAGTGCCTGCCGGTCAATAAGGCTCCTAAATTTCCTATCCTGATCGAGCGCAGCGACGAAGGTCCCATGGCGGCGCAGCACGCTTTTGCTTTTCTTGGACGAGTTGGCATCGGGATCATCCGGAATCCATGAATCGTTGAGAACAGGTCTCAGCAGGCTTTCGAGCCTTCGGGGATCGATCCATTTGGCATGTTCCCAGGTGGAGGCCTGCGACTGCAACGGAACCCATTCCTCGACGTCGGTTGTCGGTGCGACACTCTGCTGAATGTTCGTCAAGTAATTCTGGAAAACTTGTGTTGCGATCCCTGTATCCAACGCACCCGAGCTCGAAAAAATTTGAATATTACCTACCTGGCCATAGGAGGTCGCAAATGCTTGTTCTAGCCATGGGTAGCGGAGTGCCAGAGCCCAGCGCACTGCGTCCGGGGATGCCATCCCGATGAATCTCCGGCGTATGTGGCCAAGCGTTTCTACGAACACAAAGCACTGTAGGTTCCGCATTCTCTGCAGCAACACGGCGAAGATAAACAACCGCGACGTGAGCCATGAATGTCCGGTGTCGAGATCGATTATCGCGTAGTCGCAAGCGGTGTCATCCCGAATCTGCTGGATCAAGGCATAAGCGTAGGAGGTGAACTCACTAGAAGCGCTGGGTTGTCTAACGTCCGTCAAAGACGGTGTCGTCCAAACAGGTGTGAACTCCGGAACAGAAGACAATTCCAGCTCAATCTCGAAAATCGAAAATTTCTTGACGCGCTGCCCGAGGTTCGCGACGAATTTCGAGATTGGTTCTCGGAAGATAGTAAATGCCGCAATCAACGTTACCGGCCACGACAGGGCGCGAACCAGTTCCACCCAATCCCGAAATTCCGGTTTCATGATCTCCTCCTTCGGGGAATGTGCCCCTCTTTCGGAGAGTTCCCCAGCGGGCCGTCCGGCTCGACGCGATGCGAGATTCTGTATCGATTCACAGCATGCGTGTGTTCCATTTGGAACAGACACGCCATTCCCGACCTGCTACCGTGCGCAACCAGTGTTTTTCCGCGAACAGGGGATGGACGCAGACAACGGCTGCGCCTTCGAGTCGCGGCCAGCATTCTGCAAAATTCTAAACCTTGGCCCCATGTTGAGGTGCCACGCTCGAACGGAGGCTCCTCGCAGAGTAGGAGGTCGTCATGCCGGTGGTTCCGACATATCCGGGTGTATACATCGAAGAAATCCCAAGCGGCGTTCACACTATCACTGGTGTGTCCACTTCGATTGCCGCGTTTGTCGGATACACCGAGCAGGGGCCGGTCGACGAGCCGGTGCACATTTTCAGCTACGCGGATTTTGAGCGTGCGTTTGGGGGGCTGACGCTGGATAGTCCGCTTAGTTACGCCGTAAATCAGTTTTTCGAGAACGGCGGAAGTGAAGGGTATGTCGTGCGAGTAGCAAATGGCGCTACAAGCGCACGTCTGGTGCTGACAGCTGTCGATGCGACAGCAACACCGATGATCGATATAACAGCGGCGACTGATGGTGTCTGGGGAAACTTCGTGCAGATCGATATCGACTACAACACCACCAATCCTGACAGTTATTTCAACTTGAAAGCGACGGAGTATACCATTCAGAACGGGCAGATGGTGCCAACGGTCGTGGAGACGTTTCGTAACCTCAGCATGAGCCCGATGAACCCCAACTATTTCATACCAACCATCAACGGAACGTCCCAACTGATTACGGTCGACTTGGATGGACCGATTAAAGCAAGTCCGGCGACATACTTTACCGGCTCCGGTTCGAGTCAGAGCGGAGTACTCACACTTCCGATTTCCATCACCGCGTCAAACAACACGTTTTCGGTCTCAGTGGACGGAGGAGCGCCGCAACAGTTAACGCTGCCTGTCGGAAACTTGACTACACCCAACGATGTGAAGGTAGCCCTCCTGTCGAATAGCGCATTAGGTGCCTTAAGTTCCATACCACACGTAGCAACGACTGCGAATGGAGTGTTGGTGCAATCGGCGACTCCGGGACAATCTTCCGCTATCCAATTTACAAATACCAATCCCGGCGATGCGAGCACTCTCCTAAAGCTGGGCGTTGCCAATGGCGGTATAGAGATCGAAGGCGCCGCGATGGCGCGTCCGCTACTCAACGGCAATCTCGGGGGGGCATTGCCGGCCAATCTGGGGGCACTGGTTGCGGGCGGTACGATCGGCATTGATCTTTATCAAGCGAATTCCACGAGCGCAAAGAACTCACCTAGTCCGCTTCCAGTAAAACTGTGGGGGGCAACCAAGCCAGCCAACGTTAACGATCTTGTCAGCGCCATGAATACGGCCTTTGCCACGGCCACGGATCCGAACCTGGTCGGCACGAAAGTGGAACTCGATACACTGAACGGATCTATGCGGTTGCGGATCGTTCCTGGCTCGTCGCAGCCGAACATGTTCTTCAAAATTACCGATCCCGGCGACGGAACCGCGAACACCCTGAACTTGATAACTCCGGCCTCGCCGCCGCCGAAGACCTTAACTCCGCCCCCACCCGATTCGATCACCAGCTTCGGACATTACGTTCTAGGAAGTGGATCCGGGGATCCGAATGTTCCCTGGGTGTCCTCTGCCGCTCCCGGCAACAATGGAGGAGTTCCACAAAGCGCCAGCGATTATGGTGATCCGTTGAAGAAAACCGGCTTCTACAGCCTGGATACGATCGACATCTTCAATATTCTCTGCTTCCCGGATGTAGCCGACAAAACGTTTAGTTCGAACCTTTATACAGATGCTCTCGAGTATTGCACTTTGCACCGCGCCATGCTGATCGTGGATTTGCCGTCAACCACCACAACTATTAGCGGCGCGCAGGGCTGGATGAGCGGGACGGGCGCGACCATTCTGGACAGCCACGTAGCGGCCTATTTCCCGCACATGCTGGATGCAGACCCGCTGCAAAACGGGAACGTTCACCAGTTCCCCAACTGTGGAGCTATCGCAGGTATTTGGGCGCGCACCGATGCGCAACGCGGAGTGTGGAAAGCCCCGGCCGGAACTCAAGCCAACATCCTGGGCGCGACTGGGACGGCTTATCGCATGAACAACCAAGAAAACGGCGTCCTGAATCCGCTTGGCCTGAACTGTATTCGAACTTTTCCCATCTTCGGTACCGTGGTTTGGGGAGCGCGCACGATGCGTGGGGCGGACCAATTAGCCGACGATTACAAATACGTTCCGGTGCGGCGGCTGGCGCTGTTCCTGGAGGAGAGCCTGTATCGGGGCACGCAATGGGTGGTGTTTGAGCCCAATGACGAGCCCCTCTGGTCGCAGATTCGGCTCAATGTGGGCGCGTTCATGCATTCACTGTTCGCGCAGGGCGCCTTCGCGGGACAAACGCCGAAGGACGCCTATTTCGTGAAGTGCGACGATGAGACCACCACGCCTCTGGATCAGGATTTAGGCAGAGTGAATATCATCGTCGGCTTTGCGCCGCTCCGGCCTGCGGAGTTCGTGATCATCCAGATTCAACAGATCGTCAGCGTCGGACCAACTTAGTCCTAAGAGGAAACGATGGCTCAATTTACGGTGAATGCGCAGCGCTACGACCCTTATAAGAACTTCAAATTTCGCGTGAAGTGGAACGGGCGGTACGTAGCAGGCATCAGCAAGGTGACCGCGCTCAAGAGGACGACGGAAGTTCTCGACCATCGTGATGGTGGAGATAATAGTAGTCCCCATAAATCTCCCGGGAAGACGAAATACGATCCCATCACCATGGAGCGGGGCGTAACGCACGACCTGGAATTTGAACAGTGGGCCAACAAGGTCTGGGACTACAGCAATGCACAGGCCGCCCCCGATCAGAGGCAGAAAGAAGTGTCGCTGCAGGATTTCCGGCGCGACTTGATCATCGATCTCTTCAACGAAGCTGGGCAGAAAGTGCGCTCGTTCTTTGTGTATCGCGCTTGGGTTTCCGAGTATGTCGCGCAAGCCGATCTGGACGCCAACGCCAATGCGGTGCTGATCCAGTCGATCAAGGTTGAGAACGAGGGCTGGGAGCGCGATATCAATGTGACCGAACCGCAGGAGCCGAGCTATACCGACCCGGCTGCATAAGCGTCATGGATGATTCCGCCCAGATCACTCTGCCGCATGGCCTGTGGATTGCCGGTCATCGGCTCAGCGCAGTGAGAATGCGCCCGCTCGATGGAGACGACGACAAGTTTCTTCTGGCAAGCACCAGCAGCGCTCCGCTCAGACGGGCGAATGGATTGCTCTCGCGCTGCGTTCTGTTCCCCGAACAGGTGCCAGTCCCGTCAATCGACGCACTTGTTGTTGGAGATCGCGAGGCGCTGCTGCTCCATCTCCATAGAATGACGTTCGGGGATGAGCTTCAAGCCAATTTCTCCTGCCCATCAGCAGCGTGCGCGGAGACCCTCGAACTCAAGCTGCGCGTGAGCGAACTCCTCGTGCCCCCGTATTCTGATACTGCGCCTTCTTACCAGCGCGAGATCGGGCATGGCTATGTTCAGTACCAAGTGCGCTTTCGGCTTCCCACTACCGGAGATCAACAGGAAATTGCACCGCTGGCACGACTGGATGCCGATAAGGCAGCGCGTCAACTGCTACGTCGCTGTGTGGAGCGAGTCTTGGTAGAGGGAAGGGAGATTGAGGTCAGCGGTCTGCCCGAACCGGTCATCGACGAGATTGCGGCGCTCATGGCAGAACTCGATGCGCAAGCCGTCATTGAATTCACGCTTACGTGTCCGGGTTGTGGGTTCCGGCACCAAGTGCAATTTGACGCGGCCGATTTTCTCCTTCGCGAACTGGATCAGCGCGTCGACCGGACGATTCGCGAAGTACATACGCTGGCTCTCTTCTATCACTGGAGCGAGGAAGCGATTCTCAATCTGCCCTCAGACCGTCGGCAGAAGTATCTCGATCTCATCGCTGCGGGGTCTGAAATCGCGTCTTGAAAAACCATCTCACAATCCTGGCTCGACGAGCTGCGCTTCCACCGGCGACGCGCGCTACCGGTGTCGTGGCGCTACGTTCGTTCCCGACGACTATGACATCGGAAGGGAGTGGCGTCCCAAAGGCAAGGCCCACACCTGTCTTGCAGCCGGAACTCCGGTCGCTCACCCAACCTCTTCGAGATCAGACGCAGCCCGCAGCGGCGTGTTCGGAGGAGAAGTCTCAGAAAATGTGTGGTCAGATAGCGGGCGAGCCGAAAGAGCCATTAGCGGTCAAAGTGGAGACGGACCGCATATCCGCTGAAGACGTGAATTTCCCCGAAAAGATAGCGTCGATGGTACCAGCACCAATTCCAGATGTGTCGGTGCGGCATATCGAAATTCCTCAGGCGAGCTTGCCGCGGGATACTGAGAAATTGACGCAAATAGCGCCGACGCCTGCCGCGATGGAATCGCTTTCACTCTCTCCTCGCGGGATTGTTCCTGCAGCAGAAGGTGAGGCGGATGCGTCCGGAAAAGCGGACGAGATGCAGCCGTCGATCAGTCCGGAACCGGCTATGCCGCCCATTCCGAGAATTACGTCTAGGGAGGTGACTCAGGTTGCGATTCTCAAACCGCGTACCGGGTTCGATCTGGCGCCGGCATCAGACACAACCGTGGGCAACGAACAGCGAGCCATTGTCAGTGAGTCGCAGGGCCGAGAGACTCTGGTTCCAGGCGCGACTCGCTCGATGCCGCTAATTTCGGAGGTCAAGTCGGAGCAACGCGTGACGGTCCAGATTGGCTCGCTCGAGGTTCGCGCTGTGGCGCCCTTGCCACGAGCCGCAGAACCTGCCCCCCGGTCGGCGCCGCCGACGCCGTCGCCCGCGGGCTTCGACTCTTTTGCACGTCTGCGCTCGTATGCACCGTGGTTGCCCTGACTCAGTCCCATGAGCGACTTTCGAGCTATCGGCGGCGTGAGTGCCTCGTTGCAGGGCCTTCTGCAAGACCGGATGGAACTGCCCGACGGTGTCTCGAGCATCCCCGTCACTATTTCCACGCCCCGCATTGCTAACGACACTGCGCCCGCGAAGGAAGATCCCCGGATCAACCTCTTTCTTTATCGCGTCGGCGAAAACGCGTACCTCCAGAGCCAGGAAATTCCTGGGCAGGGGAATGCTGGTGCTTTCGGGTATCCCCCGCTCAGCTTAAATCTCCACTACCTGGTCACCGCTTTCGGCAACCGGCAGGGCTTGAACGGAGACGCGGGGTATTTTGACGAAACCACTGCGCAATTTCTGCTCGGCAGCGCCATGCGCGTTCTGCGCGATTACAGCGTTCTGACCGAGGAACTGCTCACGATAAAGCCTCCGATCGGTACGCAGATCATGCACTCCAGTCTTCTGGGTGCGTATGAGAAGGTGAAGCTGACGCTCGAACCCATCAGCCTTGAAGATGCAACCAAGGTTTGGGTCGCCCTTACACTTCGTTACCGGCTTTCGGCGGCGTATTCGATCACAGTGGTGCAAATCGAAAGCAAAGCCAAGCGCACCTTCCCGCGCCTGGTGGGGGCGCCCCCATCGGCATACCCGCCACTAGCCCCCGTTCCCGCCGTGCCCGGACCGTACATTCCCGTAAATGTCTATTCGAGCCCCTTCCTAGCGGATGTCCACGTGCGGCGTGCGGGAACGACGGTGGAGCAAGCGTATCCGTTTGCCAGCATTGGAGACACGCTCGTGCTGTTAGGCTCAGGTTTTTCGGGCGGTCAAGTGAGCGTTGCGCTTGGCAATGTGATGGTTCCGGTCACCCCGATTGCGCCGAACCGGATTGAGGTTACGATCCCGGACGCTGCGGTCGCTGGACTTGGGGCTATTGCGCCAGCCGACGTCCTCGAACCCGGACCGCAAACGGCAGCCGTAGTGATCGCAAATCCGCAGTTCCCACAAGCTGCCGTCCGCTCGAACAATAATGTGTTCATCCTTGTTCCGAAGGTTACGATGCCAGTCACGTACGCGACCGGCCCACCTCGATCCATCACCGTGAATGGAAACCGGCTTTATTCTCCGACTTTGAGTGGGGAGACCGTGATCGGGCGAGCGTCGGTCGACAAGAAAAAATACGCATCGGCTACATCAACCAGCCTGAACGTGCCTGTGCCCGATTCGCTGCCTGCCAGTTCCGTGCAACTCCTGGTTTCCAGCCCTCTCGCTGGGGCTTCGTTTAATGTTCCAGCACACCCCCAAATGAACGTCACCATTGCCCCTAACGCTGCGGCAGTAAGTCTCCAAAATCCGGGACCCATAGCCTGGGCAGATCTTCCCGCGATTATCACGGCAGCGATTCAGGACGGCGCGGCAGCGATTCCCAATGGAATGCCTGCCGAATTTCAAGGCTTGCAATGCGCTTTGGTGGGAAATCAACTCGTGTTCGTCGCCGGCGGACTCACGGCGAAGATCTCCGCGGCAGATGCGCCGCCCGGCACTCTGGCGACGGCTCTGGGCCTCATCGGCGGAACGCAACCCGCCAATGGACACTTATCGGGCGATCTTTCCACCTTTCCCGATTTTCCGACTGCCACAGCTGCACTGACGGTTCGCGCCAGTGGCGGGCCTCCGGTCGTGATTTCGTTAGCCGCACCCACCTACCTCGATGCCGCCGCGCAGGGCTTGCGAGCCGCGCTTCAGGCAGTCGCAGCGGGAACGAAGGTAGCCGTGATAGGTACGCGTTTACTGTTTCTGCCACCCGGCGTAACAACTTTCACGTTCGGGCCCGCTCCGCTCGATAGCACTTCCGTATTGCTTCTGCAACTGCACGGGCTTTACAACGTGCGCGTGCGGGTGAACGGATCCGACAGCATCGATGATGTTTCCGTTGAGCTACCGCAATGAGAGCAACTGAGGCCGAAACTTCGATGACCAGTCAAGATTGGCATTCCCTCAACAACGCCTATCTTGCCCTGCGGCTGGAAGATCTAAAGCGGCGACTGAAGTGCACCCTACATGGTGAAAAGGACTCGGGACCCAGTCGGGAACTTTCGCAGTTGCAGTCCTCGGCTCTGGCGGCGGGACGCGCGCCAGCGCTCGATCTACTCAGCCGGCTCTTCGGTCTTTCGCCCCTTGAGCAGGATCTCTTGCTAATGAGTGTGGCACCCGATCTGGACGATTCTTTCATGGCTCTGTTTGCTTTAGCGAGCGATACTCGGTGCCGGCGTGCCTCCCTGTCCCTAGCGCTCGCCCTGCATCGGCCTGAGCCTCACTTGAGCAACTTGTGGGATTGCCTTTTACCTGGGCGGCCCCTTCGCCGGTTTGCTCTGATTCGTTCGATGGGAAGCGCCGATCATAATGCCTGGTCGCTTACCGCGCCGCTGTACTGCGACGAACGCATGGCGGCCTATGTGCGCGGCGCAAATGTTCGCGAACAGCGATTGGCACAAATCCTTCGCCCCATTAGCGGCGGAATGGAAGCACCAGGACACGTCGACGCGATCGGGGAAATCGCAAATTTCCTGACTCCAAGTTCCGGCGAATGGCCGGTGATCCGGATCGATGGCGCGTGCTCCGCCGACGCGAGGGAGGCAGCCTTGGCAGCGGCGAATCGCCTCGAGATCACTTTAATGGTCCTGAATGTGACAGAACTTCTGGCCCATCGCTCCGAGTGGGAGGAATTGCTCGCTCTCCTCTCGCGGGAGTCCGTCTTAAACCGGCTTGCCTACTGGATCGGGGGCGATAAGGATAAGGATCCAACAACGAAGGACACGATACAGCAATTGATCGACGAATTGGAGGCTCCGCTTCTGACATTCGCCGGCGAGTCCTCAGGTTTGGAGTCGGCTGCGCATACCATCACGCTACCCAAGCTGGACCGCAGAGCACAGCGGCAAGTGTGGGAGCTCGCGCTGTCCACAACCCAGAATTCCGTGAATGCCGAACTGGACCGCCTCTCACAACAATTTGACCTTGGCCCGTTTGCCATTCGCCGCGTTGTACAACTGGCCTCGGAACGTGTCCGAACGAGGTCGCATTCGCCTTTTGACGTCGTCTCCCCAAACGATCTGTGGGCTGCATGCCGGGAACATGCCGCCATCCATCTCGATGACCTGGCGCGCCGGATCGATCCGTGTTTCACATGGGACGACATTGTTGTCCCCGCAGCTACGCTAGCGCAACTTCGCGAGATCGCTGCCCAGGTGCATCATCGCGCGCAAGTATACGAGGGATGGGGATTCGGCGAGAAGCTGAGTCGAGGGCGCGGCATCAGCGTGCTTTTCTCCGGCAACAGCGGCACGGGCAAGACCATGGCGGCAGAAGTGCTCGCCCGCCACCTTCAACTCGATCTCTACCGGATTGATCTGTCCGGAGTCATCAATAAATATATTGGCGAGACGGAAAAAAACTTGCGCCGCGTCTTCGATTCAGCGGAAAAAAGCGGCGCCATCCTTTTCTTCGATGAGGCCGACGCCCTGTTTGGAACGCGTACCGAAGTGCGGGACAGCCATGACCGCTACGCCAACATCGAAGTGAATTATCTGCTGCAGCGCATGGAGGACTACAACGGCGTGGCCATTCTGGCCACCAATCGAAAGCAGGCGCTCGACCAGGCTTTTCTGCGCCGCTTGCGCTTCATCGTTGATTTTCCATTTCCCACTCCGGAGTATCGCCGCCGAATCTGGCAGAAATCCTTTCCCGCGGGAATGCAAGTGGGCGATGTCGATTTCACCGCTCTGGCACGTTTAGAAATTCCCGGTGGAAACATCCGATCGATTTCGCTGAACGCAGCTTTTCTCGCGGCCAGCGATCAGTCGCTGTTGACCACCACACACGTGATGCGAGCGGCTGTGCGCGAATACACGAAAATTGAGCGTCCTATCAGCGCGGCGGAGTTCGGCGCTTACGCCGAGGTGGTGCGCCGATGAAAAGAACAGTCTTTGAAATAAAGATCGATCGCGTGATTGTGGTCGGCCCCGAAGTCGACCCGCAACGATCGCAGCGCCTGCGGAAGCTTATCGAAGAAGCGCTGAGCGAACAAATTGCCACAGTGCAGAAGGTTCAGGAACGCTTTGAGGGGGAACCGATCCGCATCGACCTGCCCGGCGTAGCTCTCAACTCCATCGAGGGAGAGCGGAGAGTTGCCTATGCGACCGCTGAGGCAGTGAAAAACGTACTTCTCGGGAAAGAGTGATGAAGTCGTTTGTCGTAGTTGAGTCGCCGTTGCTGCCGGCCGCCAGGTCGGCGCCAGGGATTCTGCGCTCAATCACGGGCAGTAGTCTTCAGACCAAATTGAGCGTCGGAAGCGCCGCCGATTCCTACGAGCACGAGGCGGACAGGGTTGCCGACGCTGTCGTTCGGTCGCCTTCAAGTCTGCCTGCATCGATGGCATCGACGATTACTCCCTTGGCACAGCGAATGCCCGATTCCACGTCCAGGAAGGACGACGAGAAGCATCTGCAGAAAAAAGGAAAGGACATCTTCGACGATAAGAAAGACAAGGATGACAAGCTGGCACAGAAAAAGACGGCGGCTGCCGATGCCCACCTGCAAAGCACGGGAGTGCCCGCGCACGTGGAATCGCAGATCGCCTGCCTGAGTACGGGCGGCGACCGCATGCCCTCGGAGCAGCAAAGCTTTTTCCAATCACGATTCGGATACGACTTCAGAGATGTGCGCATCCACACGGGCGCGGGGGCGCAGAGTGCGGCTGCCGCCCTCAACGCTCGTGCTTTCACCGTTGGCCAACATGTTTTCTTCGGATCGGGCGAGTATCGTCCGCAGACGAGTGAAGGCCGACACCTGATGGCGCACGAATTGACCCATACGATTCAACAATCGGCGGCGACGGCGAGGGCATCGCGAAAAGTACAGCGCAACCTGCTCGATGCCGGCAAGGACTGGGTACTTGGCAAAGTCCGCGAATTCGCTGTCGGCATCCCGGGGTATCGGCTCCTGATGGTCCTGCTGGGACGCGATCCCATCACCGACGAAGTCGTTGAGAGGACCGGAGAAAATCTGATTCACGGCGTACTGGAGTTCGTGCCGAACGGCGAAGAGATCTTCAACAACCTGCAGGCATCCGGTGAACTGAAACGGTTCCTGGATTATTTCAATCAGCAAGTCACGCAGCTCAACCTTACCTGGGAGAGCGTGAAGTCGCTCTTTAAAGAAGCATGGGACAAGCTTAACTTCACCGACTTAGCATCGCCTTCGGCTGCGTGGGAAAAGCTCAAGGCCATCTTCCTGCCTCCTCTGACCCGGTTGAAGAATTTTGCCGTGAATGTCGGCGGATACATTTTGGAGGCACTCAAGAAAAAGGTATTGGCCTGGCTGCAAGATTGGGCGAAGAAGATTCGCGGATACACGCTGCTTACCTTCATTCTTGGCAAAGATCCCTTCACGGATGATCCAGTCGAACGCACGCCTACGAATTTTGTAAAAGCAGTACTGGAGTTGGTACCGGGCGGCGACAAGATCTTCGAAAATCTGCAGAAGAGCAAAACTATTGAGCACACAGTGCAATGGCTCAACGAGGAGATCGCCAAGCTCGATCTTACCTGGGAAAAAATCAAGGCTCTTTTCCGCAAGGCGTGGGACGTCATCTCGGTTTCCGACGTGCTGCATCCCATCGCCTTCGCGGAAAAGATTCGCGAAATATTCGAAGCGCCCGCGATTCGCGTGGCCAAGTTCGCGCTGGCTGTAGGCAAGAAAATTCTGGAGTTCATTTTCGAAGGGGTGATGATGTTGGCCGGGCCGATGGGGCAGCGCGTGATGGCGATTTTCCGCAAGGCCAGCGCTACGTTTTCGCTCATCGTTGCCGATCCGGTTGCTTTTCTCGGGCACCTGCTGGACGCCGTGAAACTAGGATTCACCCAATTCGTCGCCAACATCGGCGAGTACTTGAAAGAGGGCCTGATCGCCTGGCTTACTGGCGCGCTGAGTGAGGCCGGGGTAGTGTTGCCAAAGGTGTGGGATCTGAAAGGTGTCCTGTCTCTGGTTTTGCAGATTCTCGGAATCACCTACGCCAAGATGCGCGCAAAAGTGGTCAAGGCGCTTGGCGACAAGGGGGAAAAGATCGTTTCGACCGCCGAAAAGGTGTGGAGCTTCCTGGTGGCTCTCGTGACCGAGGGTCCTGCCGCGGCATGGCAGAAGGTCAGCGAAGCGATCGGGAATCTCTGGGATATGGTGATCGGCGGCATCAAAGACTGGGCGATTACCAAGATCGTGAAGGTGGCAGTCACCAAACTGGTGGCCCTGTTCAATCCCATTGGCGCTGTGATTGAAGCAGTTATCGAGATCTATCACACCGTAGAGTTCTTCGTGAAGAAGATGAACCAGATTCTGGCGCTGGTGGAAGCCATTGTCGATTCCGTTGCCAATATCGCCACGGGGAAGATCGCTGCAGCTGCGAATTACGTGGAAAAGACTTTGGCACGCACGATTCCTGTGATGATCGGATTCCTCGCCAGCCTGGTCGGCCTCGACGACATCAGCGACCGCATTCGCGACGTCATCGAGGCGCTGCAGGAGAAGGTTGATAAAGGCATCGATATGGCGATCGATTGGATCGTCAAACAGATCAAGGCGCTTTTTGGTGGGAAAGAGGAAGGGGAACATGATGAGAAGTGGGATGCGGCCGTGGCGGGGGTCACTCAAGATGTCAAGGCTATGCCCGAAGTCACACCCGAAGCACTCGAAGCTGCTATACCTGGATGGAAAGAAAAGTACAAGTTCACCGACCTGAAGGTCGAAGTTTCGAAAGAGGACGAGACTTGGACTGTAGAGGGAGCGATGAGCCCAGGGAAAAAAGTGGACAGCGGTAGCTTCGGTGACAAGAATCTGAAAAAAGGTAGCAAGTATATATTTTTGGCACCCTATCAGGCTGATCCCAGCAACCCGAGGCGCGGCGTATATCAGGGCCGTAAAAAGACTGATACTGGATCTTTGCTACGGTTTACATCGCCAGATGGTAAAGAATGGCTCGCGGAATCAAAAGAAGGCACGAAAAGCTATGTGGAAGACCCAGATGTCGGTCCTAGCCCCCCAATACTCCAACCGACGATGCCCGGTCGCGGTGGTAAACAGAAACCGTATCAGGTATCCATCGATCGCATGGGGAAAACATCCTATCAGGCACCCAGTGAGGACCCTTACGCTTGGGATCGCTACCACCCTTCTAGGATCACAAAACGCGTTCGAGGCCATATCATTAACGGTCAGTTAGGTGGCCCCGGGGCTTACGGAAACCTGACTCCCATCACTTCGTCTGATAATGCAAGAATGCGTGACGGGTTCGAGAAAACGTTGCGCGACGGCGTCAAAGAATCCGGTTACTACTATTGGTACACCGCCACGGTCTCCTATTTCGCTTCTCTTCCCAGCATCTCGTACCCCTCGGATTTTCCAGAGACCATTACCGTGGCCTACGGCCGTCAGATGCCTGTGGGCCCAAATCAATTTGTGAGGGATCCGGGTCCATCCCCTGAAGCTTTTGACATTACGCCACCTGAGCCTACTGACTTGCGAGACGATAAAGGAACGGGCACCGAAGAAGGGAATTAGCTGTACTCGATATCATGTTCAAGCTTAGGAGATTAATATCTCCCTGTTCCATTTGGAACAGACACTTCCCGTCCTGACCTGATACCTTCCGCACCCAGCTTCGTTTGTGCTGGGCCTTACACCGTCTGTCTCAATGCGTAGTCCCCTGTGGCACGCAGCGGGGGTTTTCTAGCCGAAGGGGTGGCTGCTGCTCGCACTGGCTGCCCGTCGGTCGAGGAGAGAGGCAGTGCCATCGTCTGAATTTCCGGGGCGTCCGAAGGTGCAGAAGGGTGCGCTGGTGGTGTACCCGTCGCAGACGCCCGGCTCGCAAGCCTCCCGCATCATTATTTTTCAATTCAATCCCGATCAGATGAGGCGGGCCCTGGCGCACCGGGCACCTCCGGCGCCGGCCGGACAAGCCAATACCGGCACGGCGAAGGAAGATGCGTTGCGCGTGGCCGGTCCGCCGATCGAGACGATCACCATCTCGGTTGACCTAAATGCGGCCGATCAACTGGAGTCGCCCGATGACAACGTAACCGTGGCCGAGAACGGGCTGCATCCGGTACTGGCGACACTCGAGATGTTGATGTACCCGCCGACGCAGAGTGCCCAGGAATTGCAGCAGCAGGCCAGTCAGGGACAGTCGCAAGTGCAACTGCTGGCGCTGCCGTTGGTCCTGTTTGTCTGGGGAAAATCGCGCGTCGTGCCGGTCAAACTGACCAGCTTTTCGGTGAGCGAAGATGCATTCGACAGCCGGCTGAACCCGATCTCGGCCAAGGTGGATCTCTCCATGCAAGTTCTGACTTATATGGAATTCCCGCAGTCGAGCGTGGGACTTGATGCGTTCATGAGTTATCAGCAGCAGAAAGAGAATCTCGCCGCCTCGAGTGATTCGAATCAGGATACGAGCGGAATCACAGATCTGTTGCCAAGTTCGTAATGAGGCCAGCATGTTTTTCAAAGGTAGCCGCTACGAAAAGCTTCCGACGGTCACGTACACCGACGCGTCGGGCCGCACGATCGCTTATGTCACGACGCGCTACATTGCGCCGACCGTTTCATTCATCGGCCACAGCGTAATCGAAGGCGAACGGCTCGATCTCATCGCTTATCAGCATTTTCGAGATGCAGAACGCTTCTGGCGGATTTGCGACGCCAATCTCGCGACCTGGCCGGACGACTTGCTGGTGACCGGCGCGGTGCTCGCGATTCCGCCGTCGGAATAAAAATTATGTCCACCTCCATCACTCATACGCTGACCCTGAACGGCAGTCCGGCGCCGCAGGATCTACTCGGCTCGCTTCAGCAGATCGAGATGGAAGATCACTCCGAGATGGCCGACATGTTGCGCCTGCGCATCGCTTGCACCGTGAACGACAGCGGCAGCGGATGGAAAATCGTTGATGACGGCCTGTTCGACCGACTTACCAAAGTCAATCTCTCAGTGACAGTGGGCAGCGGACCTTCCGTGCCCTTGATCCACGGCTATGTAATCGAAACTGATATTGATTTTTCGAATCAGCCGAACGGATCGGTCATTTCCGTAGTTGCGATGGATCCCACGGTTCTCATGCATCTGGAGGAACGCGTGAAGCCGTGGCCGAATATGTCGCACAGCGATATCGCGAATGCGATCTTTTCCGCCAGCGACTACGGGTTCACGCCGGTGGTCACCGATACCGGCTATACGCCAAACGAAAACGACCACACTGTGATGCAGCGCGGAACCGACATCCAGTTCCTCAACCAGCTTGCAGAAGCGAACGGTTATGAGTGCTTTATCGGCCTCAACGAGAGCAGCGGAGAGGTCGAGGGACACTTTCATCCGCCGGAGACGGACGGCGACCCACAGGCGACGCTCAGCGTGAACATGGGGTCCGCCACAAATGTAAATCGTTTTCGAGCGCGCTACGACATGTTAGGACCGACGCAGGCTGCGGCGACGGTCGTCGATTACGAGCAGAAGTCGGACGAGCCGGGCCAAGCCGATTCGTCCAGCCAGACCTCTCTCGGCAGCGATGAGTCGACCACGAGCGACCATCCCCGCAAGGTGCTGTTAAGTGGTCTCGGTGTGGGGGAATCGGCCGAAGTCCAGCGCGCCACGCAATCCGTGGTTGACCGCTCTTCATGGGCCATTACTGCGGAAGGCGAGTTGAATACCGCGGCGTTCGGCGCCGTGTTGCGCGCCAAGGAGCCGGTGATGGTGCGTGGGGTCGGGAAAGAATTCAGTGGGCGCTACTACGTGTACAAGGTAGTCCATCTCATCACCAGCGATGGCACCTACCTGCAACGATTCACGCTCCGCCGCAACGCCGTTGGGCTTACGGGGCAGGAGCACTTCAATAGCGACAACACTGGTTCCTGATCAGCAGACGGAGGTCTTGAGATGGCGAGCAGCACGTTGGCCGTGCAAACGCGTACGGCGCGACATTACGGAAAATACCGCGGCATTGTTACGGACAATAATGACCCCAAGAAATTGGGGCGCTTGCGTGCGCGCGTCCCTGAAGTGCTCGACACAGTGGAAACCGGTTGGGCCTTGCCTTGTGCTCCCTATGCCGGTCACCAGAGCGGAGCCTTCCACGTACCTGCCGCGGGGACGGGCGTATGGATCGAGTTCGAATCCGGCGTGGTTTCCCGCCCCATCTGGACGGGATGCTGGTGGGGCAACGGCGATATTCCAGCCGATGAAGCGGGGGCAGATGCCACCCCCGACGTGAAGATCTTGTGCAGCGAGTCCGGGTTGATGGTGGCTTTACACGACGACGACGGCTCCATCGCGGTGAGCGATCAGAACGGGCAGAACATTCTGCACATCGAGAGCCAGCAGGGGACGATCACGGTGAAGGCGAGCACACAAATTGTAGTTGATGCGCCGCAGATTCAACTGGTCGCGGATTCCACTCATCCTTTGGTATTCGGCGACGATCTTCTCGAGTACTTGACGGAGATCGTCACCATCTTCAACACACACATGCATCCGGGAGAATTGGCCATCGGAGTCCTTCCGGTCACCCCAATGATTCCAGTGGCGCAGATGGAGCCGCCTACTCCTGATTTGCTATCGCTGAAGGTCACGACCGGATAGGAAAGGATTGCATGGCCAATTATCTCCGCGCCGGGGGTCTGTATGACTGGACGTTGCCAGGTACTTGGCGGCCAGCAACGAACTACGCCACTGGTGCCAATGTCCTCGATGATCAGGGCAACGTCCAGGTCTGCACGACTCAGGGGATTTCTCAGACTCCTGGCCCACCGGGTTGGATCCACACTTTTGGTGGCCTCACGGGCGACAACACCGTCGTGTGGACGAACTTCGGTGTCTACCCCGATCCCGTCAGTCTGGCCAAGGAAATCGAAACATTGTTGGGCAATCTGGTGCCGTTTCCTCCAGATGACAATCCCACGCCGCGCCGCCTCTTGTTTATCGCGCTTGCGAACGGCATCTTGAGCCATCTTTCTAATAACGCAGCAGCTTTTCAGATCGACGATACGAAATTTCCGACGATCACGCTGACTATCGACGTAAAACCATCATGAACCAGTATTGGTCGTTTCCATATCGCATCGACGGCAGCGGACACACGGCCCGCGCGGATCTGAATGCACACATCCGCGAAATGATTTACCAGGTTTTGTTCACCACGGCGGGTGAGCGCGTGAATCGGCCCGACTTCGGCTGCGGTCTTAAGCAGATGACCTTCATGCCCAATGGCGCTGTTCTGGCTACCGCAACTCAGTATCTGGTACAGGGAGCGCTGATTCGCTGGCTTGATGCCGTCATCAAGGTGGAAGCGGTCGAAGTCACCGCGCAGGAGTCCACTCTAACCGTGCGGGTCGTGTATTCAAACCGCAGTACCGGGGAGACAAGGACCGTGCAGTTCACCGAACCAGGAGCGCAGTCCTGATGGCCAAGCCGCCCATTGACACGCGCAGCGGGATTCTCAAAGCGCTGGGAACTTCCTGTCGGGACGACGCACGCCGCGAGTTGCTCATCACCAACTTCACCGCACTCGGGCTCAATGGTATCGATTTTGTCGAGTTCCGTCCGGCCACCAACACGCTGGCCGTACATTTCTTGTCTCGGGTTCGAGGCGATCTGTACCAATTGGCGGGCACTAACTTTTCCACGATTCGCATAGAAGGTGGAGAGCGTATTACAGGGATCACACCGCTGATGACTCCCGCCATCGATCTCGGTGACAACACGGTTCTGAATGTCCCAGTCAGCGCACAAGGAGACTTCTCCAGCTACTGGCTGTCCATCGGTTGGTCGCACGTCGCCAGCGACAACAGCTGGACTTACAGCCTGGACGGCGTGGACCGGCAATTCTCGGTGGCACCGATCAATTTCCGGCCCGGCTGCCCCGTCGATTTTGATTGCGCGCCAGCGCCGCCAATCCAAACTCCACCCGTGACGCCTCCAGCAATCGACTATTTGGCGAAGGATTACCCCAGCTTCCGGCAATTGCTGCTCGACACGATCACGCAACGCGATCCCACATGGATCGAAACTAATCCCGCGGATCTGGGGATCATGCTGCTGGAGATCCTGGCCTATGAGGGAGACTACCTCAGCTATTTCCAGGATGTGGTCGCTAACGAAGCATTCCTCGACACCGTGCGCAAGCGGATTTCCGCCAAACGCCATGCCCGCCTCGTGGATTACCGGATGCACGACGGCCGCAATGCGTGGACGTTTGTGCATCTCCAGATCTCACCGTCGGGATCGGCTGTCGCCGGCACGCTCGGATCGGGATTGCAATTGCTCACCCGCGTCGACGTCCCGCTTCGCCACCAGATTGCACCTCCCGGGGTGATGATCGATCCGGATTTGATCGACTTCGACCAGGATCCGGCGTTGGCCAACGTCAAGGTCTTTGAAACGGCCGCCAGCGTGCGTTTCAACGTGCTAAATAATGAGCTGCGACTGCACACGTGGGGGAATCAGCAGTGCACTTTGCCCGCCGGTACGACTGTCTGCCACATTTACGCGATTCAATCCGGAGGAGCAGGACCGACCGCCGTCCTGCCCGATCTGCAGCCCGGCGACTGGTTGCTGCTGGAAGAAGTGATCAGTCCTTTTACCGGAGTGGCAGCGGATGCGGATCCGACGCACCGCCAGGTTGTACGTATTACCCGGGCCGACACAGTGACCGACAATCTGTTCAAGACAGGCCTAGACGGGTCGTGGCAACCTCAGGTCCGGGGCCCAGCGGACAACCCGCTGCACGTACTTGAGGTGGCCTGGAATTCCTCCGACGCGCTGACGTTCTGTCTTTGCCTCAGCATGGTGCTCAGCAATGGCAGTGTCATCGGCGCTCTTTCCGTAGGGCGCGGCAATATGGTTGTTGCCGATCATGGGCGCTTTGTCACGGACACGGTGAAACTGAGTCCGCCAGTGGCGGACAACGAAGACTACCGCCTGACGCTGAGTCGAGCTCCGCTGACGATGCAATCGCAGCCCGTCACACAGCTCGGTATCTTCGGCGAGCGCATCGACCTGACGCAGGACGTTCGCTCCGTCACTCCCGCAGTACAGCTGTCAGTCTCAGATGATACCGGTGCGCCCGCGCAGTTGTGGCTTCCCCAACCCGATCTTCTCGAAAGCGATGAATTCTCGAACGCTTTCGTCGTGGACGTCGATGACGATGGTCAGGGGATTCTGCGCTTTGGAGACGATTCCTATGGACGGTCGATTGGCGGGGCTACGCAGATCGTGGCGAATTATCGCGTGGGCAATGGACGCGTTGGCAATATCGGCGCCGACGCGCTGGCGCATATTGTTTTCGAGCCTGACCCTCCTAACACTTTCCCGGCAGCTGCTCCAGGCATCCCGGACAGCCTCAATGGGACTTATACGTTTGTGGTCACGTTTGTGACGCCGACATTCGAAAGCACACCCAGTCCGGCCTCAAGTCCGATCGTCGTCGCACATCAGCAGATTGATCTCAGCGGTATTGTCACCAGTTCCGATGCGCGGGTGACGAGCCGGAACGTTTACGGATTTAAGAATGGTGTGTCGGCGAGCTATCAACTGATCGGCGCGGTACCTGACAATTTAACGGGCACCTTCACCGTCGCCTCCGATGAACCCGTATGGACGACGGCTCTGGGATCGCTAGCCCCTCCTGCATCCGCACCAGTCACAGCCAGTGGCGCGGCAGGCACTCTGAATGGGACATACACGATCCTTGTCACGTTTGCGACCGCCGCCAACGAAAGTACGCCCAGCCCCGGTTCAACAGCCATCCAGGTTAGGAACCAAGACATCGCGATCAGCAACATCCCTGTCAGTTTGGATCCGAATGTGACCACCCGCAGGATCTACGGGTTCAAAAACGGCACTTCGACCATGTACAAGCTGATCGGCACGTTGAACGACAACGTAACGACGGTGTTCACGGTCAACACGGATCAGCCAGCCTGGACCACGCCGCTTCCCGCGATGTTCCCCTCGGTCGGCACTCCTGTTTTCTCTTTGGTTCGAAATCCTCTGCCGGCCCAGGGCGGCGTCGATCCGGAAACGATTGAACAAGTGCGGCAGTACGCTCCGGCTGCGTTCCATGCGGTTCAATATCGAGCGGTCACTGCGGCGGATTACGTCGCTGCCGCGCTGACGCTGGATGGAATCTCCGATGCCGTCGCCGAATTCCGCTGGACGGGTAGCTGGTACACCGTTTTCCTTGGGATCGATCCCAGTGATCCGACGAACGTCATCACGGAGTCGGGCGGTCGCACCTTCCTCGACCCAACTTTCGCGTCGACGGTTACGGCTCAACTCTCCGCCTTTAAGCTGGCCGGATATGACTTGGAGGTGCGCACGGCGCAATATGTTCCGCTGGACATTGAGTTGCAAGTTTGCGTAGCTACCGATCATTTTCGGGCGGACGTCGTGGCGGCGGTTCTGCTAGCTCTCAGTAACGGCGTCGAACCTGATGGCAGCCTTGGGTTTTTCAATCCCGCCAACTTCCGCTTTGGCCAGTCGGTTTACTTGAGCCAGCTGTATGCCGCCATTGACAAGGTGGAGGGCGTCGACTCGGCCACGGTTCTTGTATTTCAACGTTACGGCCAACAGGCCCGAGGTGAACTGCAGAACGGGGTGATCCCCTTGCAGGCGTGGGAAATTGCCCGCCTCGACAATGACGTGAACCGCAAAGAAAATGGCGTGCTTATCGTCACCGCGGATGGTGGCAAATGACAGCCTGCACCTGTTGCTTTGTCGATCCCATCCCGCCCGTTCCGGTGCAGATCAACAATCGCCCCGGTCTATCAGCTATTGCCTATCGCATCGGGACTTTCAGCTCATTCCGTGCCGCGCTACTCGACAAAATTTCAAAGACACAGGAGATCGCAGGCCTCCGCACGCGGGCCAGCGACGATTACAGCATCGCCTTGTTCGAGCTCTGGTCGGTGGTCGCCGATATTCTGACCTTCTACCAGGAGCGCATTGCAAACGAGGGATACCTGCGTACCGCGACCTTGCGTGACTCCGTTTTGCGACTGGTTCGACTGATCGATTACCAGCTACAGCCCGGGTTGGCGGCGACGGCGCTGCTCGCGTTCACATTGGAACCTGGGGCTTCCGTCGCGATTCCGGTCGGTCTTCGTGTACAGAGTGTGCCCGCCGGCAATGCCTCGCCGCAGAAGTACGAAACTATTGAGGCCATCACCGCAGACGCTCGCTTCAATAGCCTGAGAATCTTACCCGCCCCCGAGGTCGTGTCGCCTCTTGCTTCCAGCCGAGTCTCCGAAATCTTTGCGCCCGGCGCGGATATCGCCGCATTAGCGGCCACTCTCGCTGCAGGAGACCGTCTTGTTGCTTATACATCGTCCGACTTTGAATTGCTCACCGTCGGCAGCACCGCTGTGCAAGATGATCGCATGATAGTGAGCTGGAAGATTCCGCCGACGGACGCGAATCTCACTGAGGCAGCATCGGGAACTTCGACCAGTGCAGGGTTATTCAAAGTGGGACGCACATTCCACCTGTTCGGTTATAACGCGCCCCCGAGCTATATGAGGACCGTGCTGTTGGATCCGGGCGATCCGCGCACGATCCGCGCGCAGTTAATAGAAACTGCTCCTCTCACTTTCGACGTTGCCAATTTCTATTTGGACGCGCTTTATGACGGCATCAGGCCCGGAAGCGCTTTGTTGATCCGTGCTAGCGGCAACTCTGAGCAACTGTTTTATGCAACGGTGAACGGTGTGTCCGAGCGAACCACGAGTCGTGGCGGCAAAACCGGAATTGCCACGCTCATCTCTGCTTCCGCAGACGGATTCTTTACCCCTCCAAAGCAGCCGGCCCCCGTTGTCCCCGGAACCGGAGGCTCGTTGAATGGCATTTACAGCTTCGTGGTGACTTTCGTGGACGACATAACGAAACAAGAGAGCTACCCCAGCCCACCTTGCGATCCACTCAACGTGAACAATAACGCATCCATTTACATTACCAATCTCCCCGTTAGCACCGATTCGAATGTGAATTCGTGCAATGTTTATGGCATCAAGCATGGCGGCGCTTCTTCCAATTATCAGATGGTCGCAAACGTTCCCTACAGTACACTGCCCCTGCTGATCACGACTGATACTTGGGGCGCACCCCTCAATGCGCTTTCTGTAACCATATACGAACTGCTCGGCCGGCAACTTCGACTTTTGCCCGATGTGTTCCCGCCACTGCTCAGTTCTTCCGACTTCTACCTCTCCGGCCGCCGCAATGGGTGGAGCTCGATTGAAGTCGGTCGAACGATGGTCAAAGGGGTGATTCATCCCGGCGTCACGATTGGGGTGAATGACATCGAGGCAGGACAAGAAATCATCGTGCAAGATGCTGACCCAACCAGCGCAGCATCGGCGACTGTGGTGGGAACAGAAATTGTGGGAGATCAGATCTCGCTGCAAGTAGCTGGTAACGACGCATCCACGCTCGCGCAGATGGGGTTGGACCCCAATCACGCCGAGAAAATGACCGCATTGGTCTCGCCGCCGTTCGCCTCCGGCAACATCAATCTTCACAATTCTCGGGTTGAATTGCAGGTCACGATTGGACAGCATCCCCCGCAGACGATTTCGATGGCCACGTCGTTCGAAATCGGGCCGTCCGGCACTGACTTCCCTGTCTTGACGGTCGCAACAACCTTGACCTCTGCAATTCAATCCGCACTGCCAGACGTTCCCGAGTTTGCCAATGCTCAGTCTTACGACATTACAAGCCAGATCCAGACGAACCACTTCCTTCTAGTTGCTCCTGGTACAGCGGCCGCTCCGATCTCATTCGCTCCCACTCCGGGCGATCCGGACACGATCGTCGATCTCGGATTGGATGCGACTCATGTCCGCTATCTGGATGGCGTGCTCTCTGGCCCCATGGACATAGCTGGAAACAGCGGCACGTTGACCGTTGTTGTAGGGACGCTTGCTGCCCACATAGTCAGTTTCTCAATGTTCCCGGGCGCAAACCTTGCAACCGTACTGGCCCTAAAAGCGGCGATCAACAGCGCATTTGGGCTCGACGATTCGATACTTGCGTTCTATCCCTTTGGCACAAATCAGATGGTGGTCTTTCCGCCTCCAGCTTTGTTTGAGTGGCCCGCATACCTCCGCATCATGACGGAACTCGGCAGCCCGATCGATTTGGATTCGTCCACGGCGGTCATGCTCGGCAATGTGGCCCGGGCCAGTCAGGGCGAGACCGTCGCGAACGAAATCGTCGGGAATGGAGATGCCTCCGTTCCTTTTCAAAGCTTCAGTTTGCGTAAGAAGCCGGTGACATTCTTGTTGGGAAATGGCCCCCACGGCGCCCAGTCTTCGCTGAAAGTCTCGGTCAACGGAGTTCGGTGGGCGGAGGTATCCAGCCTCTATGGAGCCGCGCCCAACGATCAGGTTTACGTCACGCGCATCGCGGACGATACAACGCTGATGATGGAGTTCGGAGACGGAACTACCGGTTCGCGCTTACCCACTGGCCTGGCGAATATCGTCGCGAATTACCGCAAGGGAGTCGGCATAGCCGGTAGAGTCAACGCTAACGCTCTGACTTCGCTGTTGGACAAAGCCAATGGAGTCAAGCGCGTCACCAATCCGCTGCCCGCTGATGGCGGGGCCGATCCTCAAGCACTGGAAGGTGCCCGATCGAATGCTCCTGCGACCGTGCGCACTTTCGGGCGAGCTGTGTCGCTGCAGGACTTCGAAGATGTCGCTCTGCAAACAGGCGAAATTGCCAAAGCCAACGCAACCTGGATTTGGACCGGCTTGCAGAAGGCGATCTATCTCACGGTGGCCGCCCAGAACGGCGAAAAGCTCTCCTCCGACGGAATTCAGGCGCTCTGGGCCACTCTTCTTGCCCAGCGTGATCCCAACCACCAGTTATTCATCGGCAATTTTGCACGGGTGCCGATCATCGTAAACGCGGCTCTAACTGTTGATCCGCGCTACTCCGCATCCGAAGTCGAATCTGCGGCGTTCGAGGCACTGGTGCAAGCACTCTCGTTTGATCAATTGGCATTTGGCCAAGCCATTCATCTCAGCGCGATTTACGGCGTTCTGCAGAATGTGGATGGCGTAACAGCAGTGGACATCACTGATTTGAATCTGAAGAGTCAGGATCCGGTGTTTCGCAAGGCGCATGGCGCCGACAACCGGAAACCGCAGCCTCACTTATTCATGTTGGGAGCACGTCCCGGTTCCAGTTCCGGGGACACGGTGCTGCCTGCCGAACTGGCTTGGGTGGATGTTCCTACGATCGACTTGCTTTTAAGTACTACCGGGGGCTCAGGGTCTTAGTGCTATGCAAACGCAACGTCCCAATCCCGATCGTCTGTACCAGCTCTTACCGGAGATGTACCGCGATGCCGATGCCGAACAGGGCTTTCCCCTGAGAGCCTTGGTGCACTTGATCGGCGGCCAAGTCGAACTGGTTCGAGGCGACATTCAGCAACTGTGGGACAACTTTTTCGCAGAGACCTGCCAGCAATGGGCCGTTCCGTACATCGGGGATCTGGTCTCGAATAAGGCTCTGCACGATATCGATCTGGCGCAAGATGCCACGACGGCCGAATCTGTATTCACTGATCTCGCTGGACCGAATCTCCGACCCATCTCTCCGGTCCGTACACGCGCCGATGTCGCGAAAACCATCTACTATCGCCGCCGCAAGGGCACGGCGGCAATGCTGGAAGAACTCGCCCAGGATGTCACAGGTTGGGCCGCGCATGTGGTCGAGTTCTTCCAAATTCTCACCTGGAACCAAAACCTCAACCACGTTCGCCTGTTCAGCACGGGCTGCGCGGACCTTCACGCGGTCAGTGATTGCGTGAAAGTCGATGGTCCGTTCGACAGCGCCAGCCACCTCATTGACGTCCGTCCGATCTCCCAGTCAGAAGGCTGGTACAACGTTCCCAATCTTGGTTTTTTTCTGTGGAGAATCGAGAGCTTTCCCGTTACTTACGTTCGAGCCCGCGCGATCGGCGGAAGTTCGTGGCGCTATACATCCAGCCCTCTGGGTAATTACGCACCTCTGTACGCTTGCGGGGACCGGCAACTACGCCCATCCGGTATCGATCCTGAGTTGCTAGTTCCCGAGGCGATTCCGCCCTCATCATTCTTCGACGACTTAGCAGCATGGAATGCGCTTCCGCTTGGCAACAAACCCAAGCATTCGACCTACTACGGTGATGCAACTGAGTATCCCGACTGGTCCATTACCGTCTATGAACAGGCTGCGGCCGCCGCCCCCAAAATAGAGGTCGACATTGCGCAAATCACATGCGTGAATTTAGACGGGTGGCATACGCTAGCCCAGCCCAATGACAACAAAATCGGAATCGACGTCAAATCTGGCAAGCTCATTGTGGGCAGCCAGAGAGCGCCAGCGACGATTTTCGTTTCTTACAACTATGGGTTCAGCGCCCACATGGGCGCAGGCCCATATCCCGATCGCAAGAAATGGGCGGTACCCCTTATTTCTGCCGAACAGGTCATCGATGTCACTGATTCCAATCCTCTCGCCAATGCTCTGGCGACCTGGGCCGCGAATTCCAACAAGAACACAATCATTCGCATCAGTGACAACGATACTCATGCCGTGACGGTTCCGCTGACCCTTGACCCGAACAAGTGGCTGGTGATCCAGGCCGAATCAGATCCGGGGTGCCGGCCGCACATCCAACCACAAAATGGGGTCATTCAAGTCACCGGCGCCAATCCTGGATCGTCTCTCACATTGAGCGGACTGCTGATCGAAGGAGGAATTGAAGTCGATCAGGACATCGAAAAATTGCGCATCTTGCATTGCACGCTGGTGCCGGGATGGTCGATAGCGCAAGAGGCTCTTACGCGTCCGGTCCCACCCACCCCGAGCCTGAACATCAAGGCGAGTGCGGGCGGCGGAGGGACGATCAACACAAAGACCGATGTCGAGATTGCTTTCAGCATCTGCGGTCCATTGCGCATTCCTGAAACGGTGGACGGTTTATGGGTACTGGATTCTATTGTCGACGGAAGTCCGGGACAACCGGCCATTTCGAATGACGCGTCCTCCAATGGGCCGCGCGCCACGATCGAGCGCTCGACGATCCTAGGCACATCGTTTTTCCGCAAGTTCGATCTTTGCAGCGATTCGATTTTTACCGATGTCATCACGGTGGACGATTGCGTCACCGGTTGCCTGCGGTTCAGCTTCGTTCCGCCCACATCGCAGGTACCCCAACAGTATCGGTGCCAGCCCTCGTTCGAGGTGGCTACCGAGATCGACGCGACCAAGCGTGCCGCACAGCAGTCCGGCCAAACCTTGCCGCCCAACTGGGACAAAGTCCTGACCGCTTCGATCGAGGCATGGCTCGTGCCCAGCTTCGAAAGTACGACCTATGGCGACGCCGATTATTGCCAACTGCGCCTTAGCGCACCCCTGCAGATTCGCGCCGGCGCATCTGACAGTGCAGAAATGGGAGCTTTCAATCAACTGAAACAACCGCAGCGGGAAACCAATTTGCGGACTCGTCTCAATGAGTACGTCCCGTTCGGACGCTCGGCCGGAATCATCTACGTCACCTGATGGAGGACCAGTATGCCCGGTGATTACAGTCGAACGCGCTACACGCCCAGAAGCGGTTACATCGCTTCGCTGGAGCAACAAGGCCGTGTGCGCCTAGATGCCGATGGAAATGAATTCGCCGAGGCGGTTGATCGTCGTCGCCGTGCCGAAACCATTGACACCATCGGCCATGGCACTGTGCCCCTGCCCACGCCGACGCAAAACGCATTCCAAATTCAGTTCGCCGGAGGGCAGTACACAATTGGCCAGGGGCGCGCGTATGTGGACGGCATTCTCGTGGATTGCTGGGGGGACGAGAGTCAAGGTGATAATTTTGAAGCTGATCTCGGTGAGTCCCTGGGCTCGCAACCACTCGCGTACACTAACCAACCTTTTTATTACACTCCGAATTTTCCTACTCCGGCGGCGGCCGGACCTTCCATTCTGTATCTCGACGTCTGGGAACGCGAGGTCACCGCACTCGACGTTTGGGAGCAGCCCGGCACTCAAGCCGAATATCGCAGTCTGATCGATCCCGCTCTGGAAGGGATCGACACCACCACCCGCATCCAGGTTGCATGGCAAGTCAAAGCGCTGAACCTTCAGAACCCGGTGGTGTGCAGCGATAATCCACAAGATTGGACTAGCCTCACCGCTTCTTCCACGGGTGTGATGTCGTCGGGCACCGCCGCCGCTCCATCCACGGCATCAGCTTGCGTAATCGACCCGACCGGCGGCTACACGGGCTTGGAAAACCGACTCTACCGCGTGCAGATTCAGAGCAGCGGGACAGTCGGCCAAACCAATGTTGTCAACCCCCCGCCGCCGGTAGCTACGTTCGTGTGGTCCAAAGAAAATGCCTCCTTTGGCGCGAACCTGGTCTCGATCACAAACGGAAACGGAGCGCAGTGCCAACTCACGGTGACAACAGTTGGCCGGGACAAGACGTTCGGCTTTCAAGTCGGTGATGTTCTGGAAGTCCTGGACGATTTTGTCGAATGGTCTATCCGCGAGAACAATCACGGTGGCCAGTTCGTAACCGTCACCGCCATCGATCCGGAAAATTTAGCTCTGACCGTAAACCCTGATATCTCGGGCTTCACTGTAGTCGCTGCGCGGCATCCCCGGCTTCGCCGGTGGGATGCGCTCCCGCAGCCCACGAATAACGGAAATGCGATCGCGCTAGGTATCGAAGGCGTGACGGTCACCTTCGGCGCAAGTAACGCCGCCACCCTGAGCGCTGGCGATTATTGGACGTTCTGCGCGCGAACAGCCACGGGGACTGTGGAGATACTCAACCAGGCCCTGCCCCGCGGAGTCCTACACCATTACATGCGGCTGGCGGTGACAAATCCTCCCAACGCGCCGCAGGATTGCCGCGTTTTCTGGCCGCCATCTTTTGGTGGCGAAGGTTGTTGCACAGTCGTGGTGAATGTCGGCGACGACATACAGAAAGCGATCAATTCACTGGATCGTCAGATTGGGGGATGTGTCTGCCTGAAAGCCGGGGCCCACTCGATCTCCACTGCCCTATCCATCGAAGAGCGAAAGAATGTTTACCTGCACGGCGAATCCATTGGTGCAACTGTTCAGAACATGGCCGGAGGCACTGCGCTGCAGATTACAAATCAGGCCTCGAATATTACAATCGAGCACATCACGTTTGTCGTGACTCCCCAGGAAAAGGAAAACGGACAAGTCGCAATCATTCAGATTGCGGAGGGCGCGAATGTCGCTGTCCGCCACTGTCATCTTGCCCCTATGAGTCTGAACCAGTCGCCCATGCCTGGTTTCGGATTTACCATTTTGGGTTCAGATTACGTCGAAATTCGAGACAATGTGGTCGAGGGATGCCTTACAGGACTGCACGCTCTCCAAGCTAAGCGAGTGGGCGATCTCGTTGTTGCTGAAAATTTCTTCTCTGGCCCCACCTTGATGCAAGAGAATGTGCTGGCTTCGGCCGGAGTAACAGGGATCGAGTTACAGACTGGAATTGGATTCGTGCATGTTTCCGATAACGTGCTCACGGATTTTGCGCAGGGCGTTCTAGCGCCATTCGGCCCCGATGAGGTTTCGGTTACAGGCAACATTGTGAACCGCCGCGCGCTGGTGCCAAGTCCCCCAATCTTTAATCCAAATTGGACGTCCTCTCTTGGAAGTCTGATTCAGCAGAAGGCATATGGAGTTGTCGTTGGTGCCAGTGGCGCCCGGGTTGCGTACAACCAAATCACAATGGCCGATCCAGGCCACGGCGGCATTCTGGCTTTCGGCTCTGGCATAGTTTTGAAGGCCAACTCTTTACCAAGTTCTATACCCATGATCCAGCCTCCTCCGGCACTTGAGCTTCAGGCTGTGCCTGGCGGAGGTGCGCTCCTGGGCACCTACGATATTGCGGTTGCGTTTACCTCGAACAACGAGGAGAGTAGTATTGGTCCTGCTTCCACCGTCACAGTGGGACTTTCAGTTATCGTCAATCTGCCAGGACAAATCTTCTGCTTGCTGCCGCAGCCCACGGATCCGAATGTCACAGGATGGCGGATTTATGGCTTTAAGCATGGCGTCTCCACGTCCTTTCAATTAATCGCCAACGGTCCGACATCTCAGCCTGTGTTCGTCATTGCCCAGGATCAGAACTCATGGGGTCCTTCGCCTTCACCAAACTACGCCTGGTCCTCCCTGCCAATCGGCATCGTCGGATACAAACCATCGGGAGTCACCGCCGTCAGTGATATTCGGATTTCAAACAATATGTTTCGTGGGCCTCAAAAAGGTATCGCGGTTCTGGCCGAAATAGCGGATACCGTTCTGACGCCGATCATTGAAGGGAATCGGTTCGTGAGTAGCCTGAGTCCTGAGAGCATCGACGTCACTCAGCCGGAAAACACAATTCCGGCACTGCAAACCTCCTTGCAGAATTTAGACAACGCCTTTGGTGTTTTAACGATCAATGCGGACCGTGCGGCCATAATTCGAAATTTTGTATCGGGTTATACGCTGGGCATTGCAGCGATTACACTCGAGGTCGGCCCCATGCTGAAACGATCGGCGGCAGTATCTGCAACTCGGCCGACAGGAACTAGTCTGTTCACAACCTGGCCAAATGCCAACTTGGACTGTAATGACATCGATAGTTCGACGATCGGAATATTGATGGCAGGCTTGGCATCTTCGATGGTTCAGCAGAGCAAGCTCGACAGCAATCAACTCGGCATCTGTTTATACAGCACAGGGAGCACGACAGCGTCGGAGAACCAGTGCATCGGCACGAACTGTGTTGTGCAGTTACTGGATGTGCAGAGCACGGACGTCCATTTTAAAAATAATCACGTAAGCGATGGGCAGACTGGCGTGCTTGCTTACCAAAGTACAGATATCTTTATCGAAGGGAACACTGTGTCCTTCACTAAGGGAACGGGCATTTTGACGGCTCTGTGCGAAGAGGAAATCCTAGTTGCCGGAAATGACGTGACGAATTGCGGTGTGACGGGCCAATCGTCAATCGAGCAGCATCTTGTTTCGAGCATTAAGCTTTCGGGTTTGACTCTGAATTTTGGCACGGCTGTGGCGGCTGGCATCGCCGCGACCGACTGCACCGGTATGGTCACGGTTCACAATTGCACAGTACGCAAGACGTCTCAGCCATCTGGCGCGACTTGCATCGACATTTGCGTTGTGGGACAAACAGGCAACGCCGCTACTGAAGTGCGTGACTGTAGAATCACACGCTCTGCACCCAGCGCCCAATCCAGCCGAGGTATCCTAGTTTTGCCCGTGATTGACTTCTTTAAGCCCACTCTCATGTCAATTCAGGTTAGTGGCAACCACGTTGATATCGTTGCCCCTTCAAGCGCCGGCCCGCTAAACGCATTCTCAGCGGTAGACCTTGGACTGACTCCGGTTTTCATTACACTCGCCAGCTGCGATCTGTTGTTTAACGACAATCTAGTCATACAAGAGGGCGCAATGATCAACGAAGGCTTCGCCGTTAATCTGAAGGCTGACGTGATAGTTGCGACGGGAAATCGTATCCGTTCCATCATGCCGTCGCTGACGATTGTGTACGGGCAGGGGCTGACGTACGTTGGAAATATTGTGAGCCATGCGGCCAATATTGTAGACGTAAGATTCATCGGTAACGAATTGCCATTGCCTGCTGCAAGCTTCAACGTGAACGCCTAGAGAGGAGAGCATTATGCCGATCAACGCAAGTGACCTCATGGCTGCACAGCGCGCTTATCGCGACGCCCGGTTAAAGCTGATCCAAGACGCCACGCAGCAGAATGTCGACACTGCAGGCGCGGCAACTCGAGACCAGCAAGCTCTCCTCGACTACTTGCAGACACGTGTAAAGCTTTTGACCGATACCCGTACGCGTGCCATGGAACAATTCGACTCTGAAATCGCGGGCTTCCAGCAGAGGATCGGGCAATTGCAGCAGATCATTAACGAAGCCGCTAAAGCGGCCCCCGCGGCGCCCGCTCCTGCCGCTCCAGCGCCGCCCCCTCCTGCGCCGCAGAACAAAGCTCCTGCGCCCGACAAGAAGGCGTGATGCCCCGCTACTCCTGAATCAGTTCGTGCATTCGCGAACGATGGACTCTCACTTCCAGTTCATTGTCGTACTGAACTAATCCCTGTCTTCGAAAGCGGTTCATGAAGATGTTCACGCGCGACCGGCTCGTGCCCACCATTTCCGCCAACGTCTCCTGGCTGATGCGGGGCAGGATCAGTTCGGTATTGTCATTCTTGCCAAAACGCGCCAACGACAATAGAATCCGGGCCAGTCTCTTCTCCGCCGAGTTGAAGAGATGGTTCACAAGGTCATCCTGCGCACGGTGGTTGCGTGCTACAAGGTACGCGACCAGCAACCTGGCGAACTCAGGCCGGCATTGCAACATGTCGAAAACCAGCTTGCGCTCGATGCGAATGGCCGCGCAATCGGTGAGCGCCTCGGCGGAGGCAGTATGTAACGATCCGTCCGGCCCCAGGCAACTCTCGCCAACAAAATCACCGGATCCCAATAACGTCAGAGTGGCTTCCTTTCCTTCCGCGGACAGGACAGTAAGTTTTATATGCCCGCTCTGCACATAAAACAGTGCCGACGCTAGTTCCCCCTGGGCACAAACCAGTTGCTTCTTGCGAAAATGCACCAGCTTCTTCCCGAATGCTGCAAAGGGGACCGATGCCTCGGCGTCGATTGACTGGGACTCAACGCGGATCATGCGCCCTCCTGAGCTTCCATGGGCTGGCGCGTTGGAGCACCTGTTCGCTGCCACACACCGGGATCGGCGTGCTGGCCATTGGTTTCATGACGACCAACGCCCGTACCCAAAGGCGATGCTGGACGGATAGGGTCCCGGACAACTCTGCCGTGTCCGGTTCCAATGCGCCGTTGATGAAATGGAGAATGTAGGCACGGTTAGAAATCCATACCTACGTGTACTCGACCGAGGCCCCAATTAAACGCCTGAGAAGATACTCCGGATTCGCCATCCCACGGCCGTGAGCATTGATCTGTTACAGAATCGGAACAGTTTGACTCACCGGAGCGAGGCAGACGGCGGCTCAGCCGCTCTCATCGCAGGGAGGGAAGAAGGGAAGAGGACGCGAGGTTATGTTCTCACGACGCCTCGGAATTACAGAAATACTTTGAAATATTGCGCAAATGCCCGGTACCGTGGCGAGAAGCATTACGACAAGCACCTCGAAGAGACATGTAACCATATGCCCTCCATGAACAGCCTACTTCGCTTTCGCGAACAGGGAATCGAGATCAAACGTAATGCCTATGTTGCCCCTTACATCCTTCTCTTTGACCAATTCCGTCCTCGAGGCGTATGTGAACGCGACCGGAATCTTAACCCCAGAGTCTTTAATCGGAATTGAGAGTTTTGCCTGGAAAACGCCGATATTGCCCGTGCGGCTGATGGTGACCCCATTCAACGTCACTTTCTGGCCAAGTGGTTCCGCCAGGAGCGCCAAGAACTGGCCAGAAAAACTGAGCGCAGGCCTGCCAACGTTTTGGATCTCCTTGAGTGGGAGATCGAACTGCAAGGTCGCGCGCGCATCCCGTACCCTTCCTCGTCCGGGCGCGGGGGTACTGAACCATGTACCACTTGCGTTGAACGTCAACTCTGGAGCCTTCGCACCTCCCGCGAATCCCCTCTCCAACACTAATGTCAGGTTCGATAGGTCTGGGAGGGTTTGGGCGGGTTGCGTGGCTGTCACCGCTTGATTGGACGGAAGGCCCTGTCGAACGAAGCTGTAGTCCAGCGTGACGATAGGGGTTCGCTTGATCTCCGCAAACACGGCATCTTCAGTCCCAATGTACTGAGAAATACCAGCGGTAACGTCCGAAAGGGCTTTTTGAACTTCAGGTAAGCTCCAGAATTGCTCCGCAAAACTCTTGGCGGCGGCTTCCAAAGCGTTTGGAAGTTGTTGATCCAACGCATCAGTAGGCAGTGCCAAGATGGTATCCCGCTGAGACAGCACCCAGTCGTCAAACTGCTTCGGATCTCGCCTTACTGCAGCGTCAAAATGGGTGTACGACCGCGCCAAATCCATGCCCTTCGTCGCTGCCAATTGATCCCATTTCCTGGCCCACCTGCTGTCGCGAGGATCGCGGTGGTTGTAAATCTCATACGTGGCAGATACTCCAGAAAAAGTGCTCGTGCTGGGTGAAAATGCTTGAGCTGAAGGCCCTGGATTTGCGGCGGCGTTGAACGATACTCCGAAGGATAGCTTCGAGATGGACTGCACGAGGGGGTCGTTTGCACCCAGCTGGTAGCTGCCGAGGTACGAAGTCTCAAGCAGCCCACGAATGGAGTTTGTTAGATTTCCGCGAAAGGTGATCGTGTTTCCATCCGTGCTTTGCGTCAATCCACCGTGCTCTAGCGCAAACCCTAGCAGCCAAGGGGGGCTTCCTTTATCCGCTAGGCTAGTGGAGCCCCCTGCGCTTGCGCTTGCCCCCGGTTGTTTGTCCAGGCGTTTATCTTCTGCCTTGCCAAGCAACTGCGAACGGATCGAATCAACCGGGCCCAGGTAACACACGTATACGAACCATCGCCGCAGTATAAGGCTCACATGCGCTTTCTTCTCGTCATCGGTACCAGGTGCGCCCAAAGCATTCTTGAGGTCGGTGACCGTACCCTTAAAGCACTCCGTCGGTGTGGACGGTGCTGAAGCCGTATCCTGCGCACGCAAACAGAGGACACACATTGTGAGCAGTGAAAGCAAAGAAGTAACCTTGTGGGAATGCTTCATTTCTTACTCCACGAAAAAAGTGTATGTTTGCGCATTTAGCACCGGAGGAGGAGTAAACGTATCTGTGAAAGATCCACCTTTACTACCCGCAATCATTACGGAATATTGATCGCTGGGATCAAAGGTTCCCGCTTCGTCGTTGCGAAAATCTACCGTGACCGTACACGTGGATTGACCTCCGCTGTTTGCGACAGCTGTGCACGTCTTGACTCTTGTGTCGACACTAGGTGACGTAACCGAACCACAGTTCTGCCATCCCTGGCAATCAAAGCCCGCTTTGCATGGAGTGTTCTTTCTCTTTACCGTAAAAGTGATATTCTCCACGGGCTCGACGTCAAAATCTCCGCTTGGTCTAACTTTCATGTTTGCCTCCGGCAGGCGGAATGGTTACATTCACCCCTGTGTTAAATGCGGACAGGAGTTTGTCGAGTCACAAGTGCACTGTGGGGACAAGCGTCTCCTTCTGCGGTGGACGACAGAAACAATCAGGGGCCGAAAACTTAACTGGAGGGGAAGTGCAGCGGAGTATGCTACGAGCGTGGGTCTAAGTCAACCAACGGCGAGGTCTTGTTACGAAACCCGAACACCGACCGATATCGCGCACTCGGAGGGAACGGAGTTACGGCACAGACGAACGCTGAAGTCAGAGAGAGCGTGATTTTGACGGATAAAGAGCTGTTCTCACAGCTTCGAGGCATTGCGAGGTTTTACGGTAACCGAGTGCGAAGTCACTGTCGCGCAACGAACCGCATTCAGAAATGAATGCGCGCTTTTCTGCGCTTTAACCTATCCACTTCTTTTATCACTCCCGAAGAGCGCCAAAGCGTTGGTAGCAAATATTTGACCGCAACCCTGATCCGAGAATACTTCGCGGGCTGCCCCATATTCGACAGAAGACATGGGTGCCATACTCCGACCTGGTCCGTACCGAACATTATTCGAGTGTAGAGGCGTTGTTACGAAATACGAACTACAGACATGCTACGCGCGGATTTTGATTTCCACAGTGAGTTCTGAACCGTTAGGGAAATTCTCTACTCTACCTGATTCTTCAACCGCTTACCAGCACACCATTCCAGCCGTCATGATCCAATTGTCGCGTTTTGAACACGGAACTACTACAGTTTTACTGCAGTGCTTGGTGCGTCAGAAGACTCGCCGACGTCGCCACGATTCTGCCAGGAATTCTCAACGAGCGAAGTACAGATTTATCAACGGTTGCGCAGACAGGCCGGAACTGAACCGGCGCTTACTTGCAGCTATGGATTAGGGCACGTACGACCACACCGTGCTGTAGGTGCTGCCCTGGCCCACGGTGGTGCCGAACAGCGTGCCGCTCGTCTGCAGCAGTTCGCCTTCCGGATAAGTCTCTGAGAAGTCAAAACTGTGCAATAGCCGGGGCACCCAGGAAGAGGAAATCTAGGAACCACTTCCGCACGGTTTTGGGGTAAAGTGTTGCGGGTAGAAACGAGACTGTCACCAAACCCGAGCAGCGACTGACCAATTCGGGTGCAATCCACACTTAATCCCAGCGGAGCGTGTAGGGGTCAGGCCCTCAGAAACTCTGACCGTCGACGAACTGCTGGATTCTTACATTGCACAGATCGAAAACCCAGCTACTCAAAAGCGCTACAAATTGTCCCAGGGACTCCTAACACCAATTTGCGGAATGTGCCGGATTACCGATGTTGATGCTTTCACGTTTGACCGCTTCAAAGAATTCCGAACAAGACAAGGTGTCAGCCCGGCGGGTGTGAACAGAGACATAGCCGTATATCGGGCTGCATTTAATTTTGCGGTAGATCGTAGGCTACTGACTCATAGTCCACTTGACGGCGTGAAGCTGTTCAAGGAACCCCGCAAGGCTCCTCGGGTACTATCCTTCGCCGAAGAAAGGAGGATTCTTGTGTGCTGCGACCTCAGGTTGGCACTACGAAAACCTCCGCGTCGGCAGGCACGGCCTCTTTATTGAACTTGGGGTGGCCGCTTAGAGATCGACAACTTATTTTTCATCCCTTCGGATACCTTCGGATATGAAACTAAGTACAGGCGGATTTTGAGTTCTACAGTGGGTTCTGAACCGTTAGGAAAATTCTCTACTTTATCTGATTTCTCAAGTGCTTACCAGCACACCGATTCCCACCGTCATGATCCAATTTACCGCGTTCTGAACATGGAACTACTACAGTTTTACGTTAGCGTCCGGTGCGTACCCGCGTTGAGGATTGACAGCGAAGTTATTGTGGCCTTCAGGCTAGGCTGCTGGTTCGACGGCGTGCGCCAGAGTGGCGGCGATGTTCCAAGGGAGGAGCTCGTCGATGCGGTTGATGGGATGATCGGCGATGCGAGTCAGCAGCTCGTGTAGGTATGCTTCTGGGTCGAGACCGTTGAGTTTCGCCGTGCCGATCAAACTATAGATGACGGCAGCCCGTTCTCCGCCCGTATCGGAGCCCGCGAAAAGATAGTTCTTTCGG